>Ga0326727_10010660_pt1 | contig 21788 bp, 19 predicted proteins | sample MB2enrmetagenome_FD_207643 | JGI IMG/M metagenome (GOLD analysis project Ga0326727, IMG submission 207643) | Lab enriched peat soil microbial communities from McLean, Ithaca, NY, United States - MB29MY | ecosystem: Environmental > Terrestrial > Soil > Wetlands > Peat | place: USA: New York...
CACCACCGCGTCGCCGGAAATCGGCGCCGATGCGGCATGAGAAGCTAAGTTGTTGATTTAATTGGCGTCCCCGACGGGATTTGAACCCGTGTTATCGCCGTGAAAGTGGTCATCCGTCTCGTAAGTTGTTGATAACAGACGGCATGGATAGCGCCCAAAGGCCCTTTCAGGCATGGTTGGAACGGGTATCGGACTGTTAATGGACCATGATTTGCGAAGCGCTCTGGAGCCAAAACAATGGAACCAGAACTTCGAACCATTCTCGAATATTCTCCTGACAAGCCTCCACGCTCCAAACTGGAGCCCCACCGTGAACTGATCCGCGAACTGCGCCGCAAAGGGCGGACGTATCGCGAAGTTGCCCGCCTTTTCCACGAGCGGCTAGGGCTGCATGTCGCACTCAGCACCCTCCACTCCTTCGTGAAAGTCCGTGCGAGGCATCGCAAGCGAACACAATTTGAGCTACCGCCAGTGGGCCTGGTTGCGGCAGAGTCGCCGGTGCTCGAACGCGTTGCCGCTCTCAGGGCAAAGCCCGCCGTGCGGGAGGCGAAGCGCGCCCGATTCGTCTTCCGTGAGAACGAACCCTTAACCCTGACGACTAATGGAGGTGAGTAATGACAGCCAATACGAAGCGTGTGGTTTTCACAATGGGCGGCAAAGGCGGTGTCGGCAAAACAGGCGTGATGGTCGCCCTGGCAGAGTGGTTTGAGGCCAATCAGATTCCTGTCACGCTGCTCGATCTCGACACGGAGAACAAGGCGCGTGGCTCCCTGCAACACTTCTTCAATGGGAGGGTCACCAAGGTCAACATCCACACGCCCGCCGGACTTGACGCCTTCGTCGATCATCTCGATGGCGGCACACCCATCATTCTTGCTGATATGGGATCAGGCGCAGGGCAGGTTGCGGCCGACTGGTTCGAGTCGATGTACGAAGATGTCGCTGCAACCGGTGTCCGCTTCACTGCGGTTGGCGTGGTCACGCCGGACCCAGCCAGCGTCGAGAGCGTCCTTGCCTGGGCAAACCGCCTCCAGGATCGGGTCCAGTACGTCATCGTCGAGAACGCAACCAGCGCCTTGGCGGACTTCACCTACTGGAAGTCTACGGAACAGGCAAATCGCTTTCGCGAAGCCTTCTCTCCGGAGATATTGCAGATGGAGTTTCGGCTTGCCGAACTTGAAAACCCAGTCCGCCAGCATGGTATCCAACTCGGGCAGGTTGCAGACCGCAAAGCCAATATCGATGAACTGAAGAGAGCATCCCTCGTCATGCGCGCGCAGAGCTACCGGCGGCGGCTCTTCTCTGAATTCGACCGGGCAAGGCAGGTATTCCTGCCATGAGTACGGAACCGGTAAGTTCCAATATTGCAGTTGCCGCAGCGGGAGAGCCGACTCTGTTCGACTCTCTCGCCCGGCTTGTCCCTGAGGAGTTGCAAACCGCATATTATCGCGTTCTCGCACATACTCGGAAGCTCAGCCCCGATGACGAGATGCTGCGCATTCTCGAAGCGATGGGCATCCTGGCCCTGCTCACCCGCCAAACGCCGATGGAAATTGCCGAGGAGCGCGAGCGCTTTCAGGAAATGCTCGATCTTCATCAGCAGTTTTCGGACGAAGCGCAACAGAAAATGCTCAACTATGTCTATAAGTTGGAGTCGCGGATTGCTCGACTGCCCGAGAAGATCGAGGCCGGGCTTGATGCACAGAAGATTGCAAGATTGCTGAGTGAAAGTCTGCGCCAGTGTATTTTCCAATCTGGCCTGCCCGCCGCGGCCATATCTCTGCAAGGAACCAGCGCGATGATGACGCGCGCCCAGAAGGAACTCACTGCCGCGCTCGGCGATTTGAGTGATTCCAAGGGCGGAGTCGTCGCTCAAGTTGAGTCCGCAAACAACCGGTTCACGCAGTCTCTGGAAAAACGTGAGAATGCCCTTGATGCGCTCATGCATCAACTGAATACTTATGTGCTGTGTGTCTGGGTTCCGCTGATCTCCACCGCAGCCCTGATGATCGGACTGGTTGCTGGCATGAGGATAGAAGGCTGCATGGATTCGGTTCCTGCGGCGGTTACAGCGCCAGCAGCGGTACAGGCTCTTCCAACGCCCGGACCACAAGAGAATAGCCGACCGGCTGGTACTCTAAAGCAGCAACACCATAGTCAGGCAAAAGCAGGAGCAGGTGCTCAGCATGAGCGATAGAGAAGGCCTCTATCGCTCACACTCAGTGCTAGTCAGCGAATAGACACCAAGAACATTGCGAAATCAGTTGTGGGAGGGAGGGGCGTATATACGGCGGTTGGCCTTGCGGGTCACGGGCGGTGCGTGTGAGCCTAATTTGGCTTGTCATCGTTAAGAAAAAGTAGTACAGTTTTTCTTAATCCATAGGGCAGTATATATCATGCAAGCCATGCGGCATCAGATAGTTGCCAGAATTGAGCGTCTAGGGGAAGGAAAGGCATTCTCAGCGAAAGATTTTCTGAATATTGCCAGCCGGACGACCATCGACGTGACCCTGGCCAGCCTGACTTTGAGTGGAAAGATCCGTCGTATCCGGCGTGGGCTCTATGACATGCCAAGGGTCAATCCGGCCCTTGGTGGGGAACTGAGCCCAGATATTGATGAGTCTGCTCGCGCTATAGCCAGACGGCAAAGATGGAAGATCGTGCCGGAGGGTGCCTGGGCAGCAAACCTGCTTGGGCTTTCTACACAAGTGCCGTCCAAGATCATCTACCTGACCGATGGCCCAAACAATGAAGTGCCAATCGGACGCCGCATTATCCAATTCAAACACGCACGTCCCAAAGCGCTGGCCGGACTCGACGGAAAGTTTGCGCTTGTGGTTCAGGCTCTTCGCCACCTGGGCAAGGATGGAGTAGGACCGCAAGAGATTGTGAAGCTGCGGGCAGGGCTGTCACCCGCCGAAAAACAGAAGCTCGTGAAGGCTACGCGGTTCGGCGTAGATTGGATTTACGAAGTTGCCAACAGCATCGCGGAGAAGACAGCTTGAACAGCATCGCCCGGATGCCTGCAAACGAGCGCGCGGAACTGTTCGCCGAAACGGCGGATCGCAAGGGTCTTGCTGACGCGATTGTCGAAAAGGATTTCTGGGTTTGCTGGGTTCTGAAGCAACTCCTTTCGACTGAGGCTCTGTCGGGGCGGTTGCTCTTCAAGGGCAGGCCACCCTGTTCAAGCAATGTCTGAAAGTGATCTACGAGATTCTTGTCTACCGTCGCGTGGCTGAGAAATACCTTTTTCAAAGTGTCTCCGTGTGTTGATGTTTCTAAAATCATATTGCGTCGACCGCTGGGAGCGAAGAACAAAGCAGTTCTGGGCGTCGCCTAGGCATGTTGAACAAATGTGGCGAAGCCACGACGACGCTGGTGCCGCGGCAGCCGCGCTCAGGCGATGCACTACAATTCTCTGCATGCTTTCCTTCATCATCCAGGTAGCTACTGAACAAGCCCCCGAGCTCGCGAAGCAAGTCGCACCCAATATTTACGGACTGTTCAACCCGCACCTGGCGGTATGCCTGAATGGGTCAGAATTGTGATCTCAGCCAGCGTGGGTGCAATCTTCGGGATTAGCGGCAACGTGATGATGGAGTTCGTGAAGCCAATAATTCAACGGAGGAAAGCCAAAAAACAAATTATCAATGAAATGCTTCAGTATTTTGCCTACGTGGAAGTCGCCGACGAAACCTTCAATAGAAAGCGTGACACCGCATCTCGAGAGGAGAAGGAGGCCATGATCAAAAGGTGCGGAAAACTATTTAATAACATCAATCCACAGCGATATAATTACTTCTCGAGCAACCAGCAATCGGTGGTCTACGAAATACCACACTTCGACAGTGTGCAAGAATTCTATTCGCTTCTCAGCAAGATTGGTGATCCAAGTAACTATGATCCGTACGATGCGTTTTCTGTGCAGCTCTCGCACGCGTATGGTTTGGGGCATGGGTTCTTGCACAAAAACGCCCCGCGCTACAAGGATGAAATGGATATTTACGAAGCCCAATCGGTTGTTCAGGATGCGACCGAGATTCCACCGGCGGGGGTATGTGGATGATGGGCAGAGTTACCGTGAGCATTACGCGGAGTTGGCGATACAATCCGGCTCTTCGGATTCGTAATCATCGAAACTCATAGGCTAGGTTCACGACTCATAGGGTAGGTTCACGGATATTTGAAAGCAATCTTAGCGCTTGATATGAGGGGCACGCCGCATTTCGCCCGTTGATTTGGAATGCCCATGCTGCTGGGGACTTGCTTAGGCCGGTTAAGTGGTGCCGCCAGTGTTGTTCGCCCCAGGGTCCTCGCATTTGGGGACCTGGGATCGCACGAATCCCTCACGACCACGGATTAGTCCTGCAAAACGCCGAAGGCGCCGGCCATCTTGAATTGAAAGGCAACTTGCGACATTCCAGTCGCCATGCCTACATACCGGGACTGATATCGAGGATATGGGTCAGAGCTTTTGGGCGCTCCTGCTATTCTTTTGACCGACGTCCCTACCAAGACATGAAGCTAGTCACGTTTGCCGGACAAGTGAGAGGATGGATCGGAGCGATCAGTTTGTGGCGCTTGCGTTAAAGCCTCCGCAAACATCAAATCTCGCCTGCTTCAGGCGAATGCGTTTTGGTTATTCGGGACTGGCACGCCGAAAACCAAGCGCCATCAGCCATTCATTGATTTGTCCATAGGCGTCCTGCTGCCACTGATCCGCGGTCAAATCACCGAGCACGGAGGATTCTTCAACGAACAGGCGAACACTGGTTGGTCCGTACCCATCAACAGAATTAAACTTCACATCGATGAATCCGTAGCCACTTCGTGCGCTTTCATGCCCTAGCAGTTTCTTGCAGTCGTCTGCCAGAGCGGTCACTCCACCCGGATAGTTGCGAATGCAATAGTGAATGTCGTAAGCATCTTTGCGCTTTTGACGGAGTTCTAGAGCGTAACCCTTCATTGCCAAAAGGGCGGGAATAGAACAGACGGCGATCTCAACAGTATTGCGTCCGCCAGTTGGGGTTTCTGAGGAGACGGCGACGAGTTGGTGGAAATGAACAGCGAGATCTGCGCCGTCGGCCCTTTGCACACGAAAATTCTCGATGAGTTTCGGCCTGTTCTTCTCGATATCCGCATCTTTTGGCATCAAGAAGTCGACGAGAACTTCAATGTCTGGTCCACCATCTTGAGCAGGGACGGTGCGTTGCAATTGGAACTCTCTTGTGGTTTTTGTCTGGATATAGCCCTGTGTCATCAGCTCCTTGACCAAATCAGCATACTGACCATCCTGAAGTGCCTCGGCATCGAGGCTCAGGTCAACATCGAGAGTACCGACGTGCGGATTTTTCGCATTCTCCAACAAGAGCCACGGAACTGAACCGCCGATCACCGCGAACTTGCCGCGAAAGCTGCCGAGAATCTGCCCGATTTCGACAAGCACTGATTTGACCGCTTGCGTGGTTCGGTCGTCGTAATCGTTAGCGGATTGAGGCTTCTGAGGAATTACAGGGTCCATGGGAGGCTTTTCCTTCGCATGTGGTCGGCGGCTTCGCGTCCGCGTTCACCGCTTCGCATGAGATCAAGATAGGTTTGCAAAGCGCTTGTGCAACGAATTCCGTGGGCGTGTTCGCGGCTATCAAAGTACACGTCACTCGTGTTTGGTATCCACACAACAACGTTTTCCCCTTTGGCTGGGGAGGAAAGGCGTAGAGCGTGCGTAAGGACGTCTATGTTGGTTTCCTCCGCATAAAGGTACTGGGTTGCCGTTCTGCCGTAAGGAGCTATCCATTGTGCCGCGGAGAACGACGCCATGGCAATTTCTGTGGACTTTGTTCTCGAAGAAAAAAAATCTCGAAGTGCACTCTCGAGCATGGAACCGTGCAGTGTCGTGTAAAACTTATGCTCTTTCGATAACGGTCTTTCGTAGGCTGCGCTCCATGCATCGAGCAGTGGCTTGGGCGCAGTCACAGAAAGTCCATGCGCATCTCTGAGGGCCCATTCCCGGTCGAGAAGGGTGGACCGGACATTGCTGACATGGCCGATACTGACGCCGGATACATGCGAGAGTTCGGAAAGCTTCCAGGTACGATTGGGCGAACTCAACAATACCCGAAGCACTTGTGAAGAGCGCCCTTTGAAGAGGGATTTGTATTCGCGTCGCGGGGAAGAGGGGGTATTGGGGGTGGCGATCTCCAGGTAGACAGAGTCGAAGGCCAATCGCGCATTTCCCTCAAGGTCCAGATAGGAGATTCCTTCCTGGGAGCAGAGTTCTCGGGTCGATTCGGTTAAGAATGGGGCAATGAACACCGGTATTGCCGGAGGATTGATGCGTGTGGCTAACGCCTTGAGTCTCAAGATTGCTTCTCGGGCATACCGTGGTTGCCCATTCGCCTTTACTTCCGCGATCAGCGTACGCTGTTTTCCATCGAGTTCGAGCCGGAGCTGCAGGTCGAATCCTAGGTCTTTCCCCATTGGTCTTGTTTTCAATGATTTGACCTTGATTTGAGGGATCCGCTTGAGCAGACGTTGGAGCTCTGCTGCCCCTTTTTGCTCAAGTACTTTCACCGAATGTGGCACTTTCAGCATTTGCTGAAAGTAGCACATTTAGTAAAAGAATCAAAGTCGAAATGTGTTTTTCATGGGAAAAGGACCGCTCTCTGCAAGGTATATATACCTTGCAGAGAGCGGTATTAAATCATTTTTCCTGATCCATCTCCTGGTACATTGGAAGGTATATATACCTTCCAATGTACCAACCATGCGACTTAAGACCCAACTCGCGATTGAGAAAGCTATCGAAGCACAAGCTCCAGGAGCGTGGCATCGCAAAGATTTCGAGGTATTCCTCAAGGAGCGCCGGGAGCAGTGGGGCGCGCCGCAATCCCTCACGACACCAAAATTGATTTCCTTCCTCATCGATAATGAGATCGTTCGAGTTGCGGAAATTCGATCGAAATCGTATGGCGACAAAAGGCGTTACATTCTCGGTCAACCGTCCCCACTTCAGTTCGCACTCTCGTTTTTCAAGAATTCCTACCTGTCCCACGCTTCCGCACTCTATGTTCACGGCATAGGAACGTCCGACATGATTTACGTCAATCGTGAGCAGACTCCGAAGAAAACGACGTCACGATTGAGCCAGGGCAGGATCGACATGGCATTCCAAAATCAGCCCCGTCGCTCTGCATTCGAGTTCGCAAACGGATCACACAAGCTCACCTTTCTCAACGGGAAACATACAGGCAACGCCGGAGTAATTGAGATGCCTGGCCCCTCGGCCGAGCCAGTTCGCGTAACATCGCTGGAGCGAACCCTGATCGACTGTGTCGTGCGGCCTCAATATGCTGGCGGCATCGCAATTGTCGCGGAGGCGTATCGCACTGTGGCAAATCGCGTATCGGTCCCGGACCTCATTCTTCTTCTGCGGCAAGCGAAATATACTTACCCGTATCATCAATCCATAGGGTTTTTGCTCGAGAAGGCCGGGAGAAAACTACGAGAGTTGGAGCCGCTTCGTTCTTTGGGTATCCGTTTTAATTTTTATCTCGATTACGGAATGAAAGAGCCAGCATTTGACGCTAGATGGAGACTTTACTACCCGGCGAAACTTTAATCTGAAACCCCACCAGATCTGAAAAACTGAGGCAGCAAGAGGCTTTGCTAATGACGTTTTCTCTTCGAAAGGAATTGCTTATAGAGACGAACACCATACAATTTCTCCTCCAACATTTTCCAAGCAATTTTGGCGCGGGAATTCTGGGGTGCCAGCCCCAGAAATTGATCAGTCCCCGCAAACGCCCTAGCGTCCGCGAGTCTGTTCATTCTTAAATATCTGCCCCTCTTTTCGGGCCATAGAACAACTCCAGCCCGAAATGAGCACACAAGTGGCACACACGATCCCAGAAAGATCAGGATTTGTTGGGGTTTGAGCGGGGTGTTATTGATTATGGGAATTCAGGACCTGCAGTTACGGACCCCTTGCAGAAGCCACCCCAGATCCTGCGTCCGCTTCGGGACTTGGGATGTGTGGCGATTTAGAGCCTGATCAACGTCCACTAGGCGACAATTCGATCAAATTGACGTAGTGCCCACAATCACTTGCCCCTGTCATGAACAAGGTTTGGGCATTCAACAGTAGCAAGAAAGCACGTAACACATTGAAGAATAAAGAGTAAAATTGCAGACGGTTAGCAGGCAAGACTGATTCGCGAACTTCTGGCGATACCAGATTAGAATTATGATTCAAAAATACTACTGGTATTCAGAACCCGCCTGTCAATCCGAGAAGCCTACAGGCCTCACCGGTGTGAGAAGAGATCTGAATGAACAAGAGGGACCTCAGCGAGCGCGACATCTGCTCCAAATTCATCAGCCCCGCTGTCCAACTCGCCGGCTGGGACCCGATGGTGCAGATCCGCGAGGAGGTTTCCTTCACCAAGGGAAGGATCATTGTTCGGGGCAAACTCGTTACGCGCGGTAAAGCCAAGCGGGCCGATTATATCCTCTATTACAAGCCCAACATTCCAATCGCCCTCATCGAAGCCAAGGACAACAACCACAGCGTAGGGGATGGAATCCAGCAAGCTCTTGGCTATGCCACCACTCTGAACATTCCTTTTGTGTTTTCCTCGAATGGGGATGGATTCCTCTTTCACGACCGCACAGGCACAAGTGTGGAGAAAGAGGCGAACCTCACTCTAGATCAATTTCCATCACCCAGTGAATTGTGGGGAAGGTATCGCGCGTGGAAGGGCTTGACGCCAGACGAAGAGAAGATCGTCCTCCAGGACTACTTCGATGACGGCAGCGGCAAGGCGCCACGCTATTACCAATGCAATGCGGTCAACGCCGCCATAGAAGCCATTGCCAAGGGCCAAGATCGCATCCTCCTGGTCATGGCCACAGGCACAGGCAAGACGTACACTGCCTTTCAGATCATCTGGCGGTTATGGAAAGCCGGGCGTAAAAAGCGCATTCTCTTCCTGGCTGATCGGAACATTCTCGTCGACCAGACGATGGTCAACGACTTCCGTCCTTTCGGTGCAGCGATGGCAAAGCTCAGCACCAGCTCAAAGACAATTGAGCGCGAAGACGGCACAGAGGTTGGACTCACTACCGCCCTCGACAAGAAACGCCGAATCGATACGGCATACGAAGTATATCTAGGCCTGTATCAGGCCATCACTGGCCCAGAGGAGCGCCAGAAGCTTTACCGCGAGTTCTCTCCCGGCTTCTTTGATCTGATCGTCATCGACGAGTGCCATCGCGGCAGCGCTGCCGAGGATTCTGCCTGGCACGAGATTCTCGATCACTTCTCCGGCGCCACTCAGATTGGCCTTACGGCGACGCCCAAGGAGACGGCCTACGTTTCTAACATCCACTACTTCGGCAAGCCGGTCTATTCATATTCCCTCAAGCAGGGCATCCAGGACGGCTTCCTTGCGCCCTATAAGGTCATCAAGGTGCACATTGACGTTGATGTCGAAGGGTATCGTCCGGAGCCGGGCAAGACGGACCGCGACGGTAACGAAATCGAAGACCGGCTCTACAACCAGAAGGACTTCGACCGCACTCTGGTCATCGACGATCGCACGAAACTTGTCGCGGCAAAAGTTTCGGACTTCCTGAAAGAAAGTGGAGACCGCTTCCAGAAGACCATCGTCTTCTGCGTTGACGAAGAGCACGCCGCCCGCATGCGCAGCGCGCTCATCAATGAGAACAAAGACCTTTGCGACGAGAATGATCGTTACGTCATGCGCATTACCGGGAGCGACACCGAGGGTCAGGCACAGCTTGGAAACTTCCTCGATCCGGAATCACCATACCCCACCCTGGTCACCACGTCCCGGCTGCTTTCCACTGGCGTGGATGTGCAGACCTGCCGTCTCATCGTTCTCGACCGAGCGGTTGGTTCAATGACGGAATTCAAGCAGATCGTCGGGCGCGGTACCCGCGTTCACGAGGATACCAAGAAGTTCTACTTCACACTCATCGATTTCCGGGGCGCCACTAGTCACTTTGCCGACCCCACCTTCGATGGCGAGCCAGTGCAGATCTACGAACCGGGCGAGGGTGATCCCATCACTCCGCCTGACGACGTGCCGCCCATCAGCGACCCCGAAGATCCAATTCCACCTCAACCAGGCGACGACGAAGTGATTGTTGATGGAGAACCGCCAAACATCATCGAAGAGCCCGGTGGAGAGCGGCGAACCAAGGTCTACGTCGATGGAGTGGGAGTCACTATCCTCGCCGAGCGCGTGGAATACCTCGATGAGAATGGCAAGCTCATCACCGAAAGCCTGCGCGACTACACCAAGAAGGCCCTGAAGAAGCGCTTTGCCAGCCTCGATGACTTCCTGCGGCGATGGAAATCAGCCGATCGGAAGCAGGTCGTTATTGAAGAACTAGAAAACGAGGGCCTGTCCCTTGCCTACCTGGCTGAAGAAGTCGGCAAGGACCTCGACCCATTCGATCTCATCTGCTACGTCGCTTTTGACCAGCCAGCCCTCACACGGCGCGAGCGCGCTGACAATGTGCGCAAGCGCGACGTCTTCACCAAATACGGCCCGCAGGCACGCGGAGTTCTGGAGGCTCTCCTGCTCAAGTATCAGGATCAGGGCATCCTCGACCTTAGCGATCCCCGCATCTTGCAGATTCCGCCGCTTGATGCCATGGGTACACCCCTGCAGCTTATCAAGGAGTTCGGAACGCGAGAGGGTTTTGTGTCCGCCGTCCAGGAACTCCAATCAGCCCTCTACCAGAAGGTGGCCTGAGCCATGTCAGTTCGCAACACAGTCAAATCCATCCAGGACATCATGCGCCAGGACTCGGGCGTGGATGGCGACGCGCAGCGCATCTCGCAGCTTTGCTGGATGTTCTTCCTCAAGATCATTGACGACCAGGATCAGCAACTGGAACTGATGCAGGAGGGGTATCGCTCGCCGGTCCCGGCCAAGCTGCGCTGGCGCGCCTGGGCCGCCGACCCCGAGGGCATCACGGGTGACGAACTCCTAACCTTCATCAATACGCAGCTCTTCCCCCAACTCAAGGAACTCCCTACCGGTGCCAAACCGGGGGACAGACGCCGCGTCGTCCGCGGAGTCTTTGAGGACGCCTACAACTACATGAAGTCCGGCCAGCTGCTGCGGCAGGTGGTCAACAAAATCAACGAGGTCGACTTCAACAACCTCGCCGAGCGGCAGCACTTCGGCGACATCTACGAGCAAATCCTCAACGACCTGCAAAGCGCCGGCAACGCGGGCGAGTACTACACGCCGCGAGCCGTCACTGCCTTCATGGTCGACCGTATCGATCCCCATCCCTGCGAGAGCCTGCTTGACCCCGCCTGCGGCACCGGCGGATTCCTTACCTGTGCCATCCGTCACATGCGCGAGCGCTACGTCAAGCGTGTGGAGGATGAAAAGGCCATGCAGGAGGCGCTCCATGGGGTCGAAAAGAAGCAACTGCCCCACATGCTCTGCGTCACCAACATGTTGCTGCATGGCATTGAAGACCCCAGTTTCATCCGCCGCGACAATACGCTGGCGCGGCCCTACATCAGCTACACACAGTCAGACCGCTTGGAGATTGTCCTCACCAATCCGCCCTTCGGCGGCAAAGAGGAAGACGGCATCGAGAGCAACTTCCCTAAACACTTCCAAACCCGCGAAACCGCTGACCTGTTTCTGGCCCTCATCGTTCGCATCCTCAAGCCCAAAGGGCGCGCCGGCGTGGTGTTGCCCGATGGGTCGTTATTTGGAGAGGGCGTGAAGACACGCCTCAAAGAGCACTTAATGGAGGAGTGCAACCTGCACACCATCGTTCGTTTGCCCAACAGCGTCTTTAGGCCTTACGCCAGCATTGGCACCAATCTGCTGTTCTTTGAGAAAGGCACACCGACCAAAGACATCTGGTTTTATGAGCACCGCGTGCCCGACGGCCAGAAGGCCTACTCCATGACCAAGCCCATTCGCGTCGAACATCTCGACCCATGCGTTGCCTGGTGGGGCGGCGCCAAGCGCAAGGGGCGCGTGGAAACAGAGGTTGCCTGGAAAGTGACTGCGGATGAGGTGAAGGCGCGCGGCTACAACCTCGACTTCAAGAACCCCAACACGGTTGCGGATGAACACGACGACCCTGAGGAGTTGCTGAAGAAGCTTGATGAAGCCGAGGGTCAGGCCGCCACGCTCCGAGACCAGCTCAAGACCATCCTGGCTGAGGCATTGCTGCGATGAATGCCGAACTGCTCCTTGCCCATTTTGACCGGATTAGCGACGCGCCGGATGCCGTCCCGCGCCTGCGGCGCTACATCCTCGATCTTGCTGTGCGGGGGAAGCTGGTCGAACAAGACCCGAGCTATGAGCCTGCGTCTGAGTTGCTCAAGAGAATCCAAACGGAGAAAGCGCGCCTTCTACGCGCTGGTAATACAAGGAAGGCACCGCCGCTTTCGAGGTTTGAAGAGGATGAAGCACCATTTTGCGCGCCTCTGGGATGGAAATGGACGCGGGTTCGGCAGATAACAAGCGACCGCGGGCAGACTACTCCAAATAGAGAATTCACCTATATTGACGTTACCTCCATTAACAAGGAGGCGGGGTGCATCGCCGACGCGAAGGTCCTTGCGGCCGCCGATGCACCAAGCCGGGCCCGGAAGCTGGTGCAAACAGGCGACGTCCTCTACTCGTGCGTGAGGCCTTACCTATTGAACATTGCGGTTGTCGAAGCCGAAATCAATCCCGCTCCTGTCGCGAGTACTGCCTTTGCTGTCCTTAATGGATTTGGACTCGTCATCTCCAGGTATATGTGGATCGTGCTTCGCAGTCCGTTTATGGTCGAATGCGTTGAGAGCAAGATGCGCGGGCAAGCTTACCCCGCGATCAATGACTCAGACTTCGCCGAGCTCCCATTCCCTCTCCCGCCGCTCGCCGAGCAGCACCGCATTGTTGCCAAGGTCGATGAGTTGATGGCGCTCTGTGACCGGCTGGAGGCTACGCAGCGCGAGCGGGAGAGCCGCCGCGACCAGTTTGCCGCCTCAACCCACCATCGTCTGAACAACGGAGCGGATGCCGAAGACCTGCGCAGCCACGCCCAGTTCTTCATCGGCCATCTCCCGCGCCTCACCGTCCGCCCCGACCAGGTCAAGCAACTCCGCCAAACCATCCTCAACCTCGCAGTTCAAGGAGAGCTCGTTCCGCAGATTCAAGAACCTAATTCATCTTCATCTCTTCTCGTAGAGTTGCGTGAGATTCAAGAGAAGAATGATAGCCGAACGAAGCACTCCGCGGTGGATGATTCAGACCCAAAATTCATCCAGCACTTGCCAGCTAGTCTTCCGAACGGCTGGATCGCATGTCCAATGGAGGAACTTTTCAGATTTGTCGACTATCGCGGCCGAACACCGACACGAACCGCCAGTGGAGTCAGACTTATTACAGCAAAGAATGTTCGAATGGGGCATGTCGCAAATAATCCAGTAGAGTTTATTGACAAGCAGGCGTACAAGGCCTGGATGACTCGCGGATTCCCAGAGAATGGCGATCTATTATTCGTTACTGAAGGCGCAACCATGGGATATGTTGGGACAATTGAGTTCAAATTTGTGTTCGCCCTCGCGCAAAGGACTATCGACCTCCAGCCCTATCTTCGTGACTGCTCTCGGTTTTTTCTCTTTACTCTGATGAGCCCAATGTTTCAGCAGGCGATCCTAACGAACTCCACTGGCACGGCAGTCAAGGGAATCAAAGCAGCAAAACTCAAGAGAATTCGAGTTCCGCTTCCGCCTCGGGCCGAGCAGCTTCGGATAATCGCAAAGGTCGATGAGCTGATGGCCATGTGCGACCAGTTGGAATCGCGCCTCACCACCGCGCAGACAGAGGCCGCCCGCCTGCTGGCGTCGGTGCTGCATCACGCGCTTCAAAACCCCGGCCTGGATTGAGCCCGAACCGGTTATTCCAGCGGTGCCAAGGAAGGAAACCATGCTGCTAAGCGATGTGACCGGCAAGAACGGAAGGATCTGGGTCAGGTCGGAATGGGGGACCTCGCGCACAGGCTCGATCTTCTCGTGCAAGAGCCAGTCGGACCACTGATGGGGAACTCTCAGTAGTCTACCGCGAAGCTGTCACCGACGGGCGGTGACCATCAATCCGGCCACCCGCAAAGGAGCCCGCGGGGCCTCGCCATCTCCGCACTAAGGATTGAGAAAGCTCCTTTAGTGCCATGCAGGGGCTGTTCCTCTAGCGCACGACGGAGCCCGGCCATTTCCTTTTCTTCCTTCCTTCACGGTTAGACTCGTTGTGATTTCTTCGGCTTGTCTCCCTCGTCCTTGCATGCAATGAATCCACCACTACGTGAATAGGGTCTTTTGGCGTGAACTCCTTTGATTACTAGTGGTTAGCCTGGTTTTCAAATATAATATAGATATACTGTAAGATGAATCACGACAAGGAAGGCGCATGCCAACTCCGAAGAAGGCCACAACTCGACCGAAGCGCAGAGTCATTGCTCCCGCAGAGAAGCGCACTCAACTCCGGCTTACCGTCGATTCCAGATTCACCAAGAACTATTTCAACCAACTTTTTGCCGTGCTAAAAATCCGCAAAAAGAACGCCCTCGCTGAACACATCATCATGAGTTTCAAGAGCAAGGTCGCTCAGACGCAACTCGTAGCGTTCTACAACAACCAATGGCTGAATATTCCGTTTCAAAGTATTGACACCGCATTCGTTTTTCCCTTGACGTTCGAGATCGCCGATGAGTTGGAAAGAGTTGGCGGAGAGGTACTCTGCGGAGTGAATCGGTCCAAGGCATTTCGCGTGATGGTAGCTTACTTTGCCTTCGTCCATAAACTGAAGAATCAAACTCAGACAACTCCTGCATAGCCTCTTCAGCGCATCTTCCAGGCGAGATGGCGCTGCTGTAGAGCGGCATTTGTGTTCGGAACCGATAGGCTGGCGTGCGCGGCAGGTGTGCGGCAAAACGTCGCCGTGTTGGAAGGTTGAGGCCATCGAAAACTCTTTCGGCAGGTTTCTTGACCCTCGAACATAGTGCGAACAGTCTTCGATCATCTTCGAACACTGTTCGATGTTGTCCGAATTCCGTTCGATGTCAGCAGATTCCGTCACCATCGCTAAGCCGTGAGGCTTAGGGATGGTGTCTTTTTTCAAAGCGAACGCAGTGAGAATGGGGTTGTCGGTACTTTCTTGAAATGACGCTTGCAGAATCAGGCGGCTTTGACTGCAATGCGGGAAGATTACGATGTCAGATTGCCTTTACTGCATCTCCAAGTTCAGCCCGAATGTCATGAAGATTTGCATGATGTGCTCTTCGGGTTCCTATGTCGTGGTGTTCCTCAGCAGAGTATCGTGACACCGGTTGTTGCATTCGGATTTCGAACAGGGTTAGCGTCGGATTGTGCTGACTTTACGAGCCATGACGGGTGGCGCTGGATATGCCCAACGTCATCTGGAACACAGCGACTACTACGATGAAGGGCGTCGTGTTCAAGGTGAATGGCATGGCCAGGGCGCGGAGTTGCTGGGTCTGCGTGGAGAGGTAACGCGGGAGCAATTTGAAGCGGTCCGAGAGGGGTTGCATCCGGAGACGGGGGAATTCCTCCGGCCTCGTCACAGTGCTGACCGCATTGCTGAAAATGGAAGCGAACAGAGCAAAGGGAGATCCCTGTACGATCTGACCTTCTCCGCGCCGAAGTCGGTTTCGATTCAGGCGCTCGTCGGCGGTGATGAGCGATTGATTGCGGCGCATGACAAAGCAGTCCGGGAGGCACTAGCTGAGGCAGAAAACTATGCCGCCGCTCGCGTTCGGCTGAATGGTGCGAATGAGGATCGTGCGACGGCAAACTGGATTGTGGCCGCATACCGACACGACACAAGCCGTGAACTCGATCCGCAACTGCACACCCATGCTGTTACAGCCAATTTGACCTACGACGGCGTGGAGGGGCGCTGGAAGGCATTGCAAGCGTCAGGACTGTATGAGCGCCGCGCGTATCTGACGGAGGTTTACCGGAATGCGCTGGCGCGTGAAGTGTGTGGCCTGGGATATGAGATTGAGTCACGCCGCGATTCCAGAGGCAGAGATCACGGTTTCGAGATTCGCGGCGTTTCCGATGAATTGCTCGAAAAATATAGTGTGCGCAGTGCGCAGAGGGACATCGCTATCGAACGATTCACTGAGAAACATGGCCGCAAGCCGACCAATAATGAAGTCGCCGTGCTCGTTCGCGAATCCCGCGCAGACAAATTGGCTGAAATCTCTACGGAGAGATTGCGGAAGCTACAGCAGGCCAGATTATTCCCCGAAGAGGGCCGTGCGCTGAAGGATCTGCATAAGAAGTCCTTAAAACGCACCTGGCACATTCCGCCTGAACCTTTTCAGGAGGCGGAGTCGCTTCAACATGCGAAAGAGCATCTCTTTGAACGCAGCTCTGTTGTGCGTGAACACGAGTTGATGACTGAGGCCCTACGGCACGGACGCGGAAGGATTGATCGCCGTCAACTTCGCGGCGCCCTGGAACTGGAACAGTCGCAGGGTTCTCTTATCCGGGCCGGGAACAATCTTGCCACGCGCGAGAGTCTTGAACGCGAACAGCGCATGATCGCAGCGGTGGACGGTGGCATCGGGCGCTATGAACGCCTGGGCGGGAAGCGCGAATTTAGTCCATCAAAACGGCTGCGAGAGGAACAACTGCGGGCCGTTCATCAGATACTTAACTCGCAGGATTTTGCCGTCAATCTGCGCGGAGCCGCTGGAACCGGCAAGACGGCGACGCTCACGGAGATCGCCCGTGGTTTACGCGAGGCCGGTCGTGAAGTTCTGGCAGTTGCGCCAACGCGCGGTGCGGTTGAGGAGTTGCAGAAGGTTGGCTTTCGCGATGCGATGACGATCTCGCGATTGTTGGAGGACCCAAAGGCGCAGGCCGCGTTGCACGGTAGAGTCCTGATCGTGGATGAAGCGGGCATAGTCTCAGGCCGCCAGATGGAGGGGCTTCTCAAACTGGCGGAGCGCGAAGACGCACGGATTCTGTTCTCCGGAGACACGCGGCAACTTCAGAGTGTCGAGGCATCGGATGCCTTGCGCATTTTGGAGCAGGAATCGCGGATGAAGAGCGTTTCACTGATGGCTGTGCAACGGCAGACGCAGGCTGAATATCGGGATGCCATACAGACGCTGCGGCATTCGCCGGAGCATGGACTTGAAAAGCTGGAGCAGCTTGGCGCAGTTCGTGAGGTTCCTTACCTGGAGCGTGCGCAAGCGGTAGCATCCGCCTATCGGGCACTCACGTCGGATGCAAACCGTTCAGTTCTTGTTGTTGCCGGCACGCATGAGGAGATCGGCAAAATTACCGATGCAATCCGTGAGGACATGAAGCAGCGCGGCGAACTGGATCGTGGCATTGTCTCCGAGCGCTATGTGCCGCTGCAATGGACCGAAGCGCAAAAGAAAGATCTGGTGAACTACAAGTCAGGACAAGTTCTGCTCTTCCATCGCTCTTCGCACGGGATCGAAAAGCATGAAGCGCTCATTGTCGAGCGGACGAACAAATTGGGCATTGTCGCCAGGGACCAGGATGGCATGGAGCGTATGGTGAGTCCAACACAGGTGCGCTCCTTTTCGGTGCATGAACGCCAACAGATCGAGGTGGCTCCCGGCGACAGGTTGCTCCTGACGGGCAATCGCCGCGATGCGGAATTCCGTGCCACCAATGGCGAACTGGTTCGAGTGCGCGATGTCGATGGCGACTGCATTCACCTTGAGGATGGCCGGACGCTGCCCTCGAATTACCACGAGTTCGATCACGGCTATGCAGTTACCGCGCATCGCAGTCAGGGAAAGACGGTAGATGCGGTGATTCTTTCCGCCGATGCGATGAAACAGGAATTGTTCTATGTTGGTGCTTCGCGCGGCCGCCGGGAAATCGTCGTAGTAACCAGCGATCGTGAGCAGTTGCGTGACTTACTCTGCATCTCCACTGCGCGACCATCGGCAACTGAATTGGCGAGAGAACGGACGCCTCATCCTGCGCCAAGGCTTGGCCAGGAGTATTCAATATTGAAGACGACTGAACCGTCGCTGCTGCGCGAGAAAACTGGTTATCGGCGGGATTCGGGTCTGAGTCGGTGAATCATGTTCCCTCCCGCCGGACCGGGGCCCGAGGAGGCTCCCGGAGCCTGAGGCGTTTAGCAGTACCTCGCTTAGCGGCCTGACAAATGCGCCAAATTGGATGCCTTCGATAAGCGCCCAGAGCGCGGGCCCTTTGGGGGCAATGATGAGGACCAAAGAGTGTTGGAGTAGCCTGATCTGCGACGGGGAGCATATTTGTAAAGACACTTTTGCTGTTATCAAACGGGCTTCATACCGTGAGAGGGCATTTATTGTTAGCAATCAGATATCGAACGAGGCGACACCATCACAAGCATTGTCAATTGGGAGTGAATCGATAATCTGTGACGGGAGAGTGTTCCGCACAGTAAATCAGGAACCTGCTTGCGGGATACTATCAATGAGCGAATGCATAAAAGTTGCGGTGACGCTGTCTTCGGTCCCCGAAGACGAGGCAATCAGAATGGGTACTGAGTACCCCGCAACGTTTCTCGGGGTCCTGGATGAATACGGAGCGATAGCCCTAGGTAGGTACGCGGATATTGTCGTGGCCGATAATCAGTTTGATGTCAAAGCAGTTTTCCGAGATGGTGAGAGGCTGGTTTGAATGCGTCCTCTGCTATTTGAGACTCGGTTTCGGAGCATAGTCTGCGCGTTGCGGAGGTTTACGCCGTTTTTCTTAGGTGCAGAGGGTTTTCTGCCGCTTTGGCCGACGACAGGTGCTGGTGTTTCGTTCCCTCGATCATGCGGGCATGAACCAAAGCGCTTCTTCCGGCACAAACACATTCAGGGCGACGTCGAATCGGCAAAGAGACAAGACGGGCAGGGGCTGACGGATGCATATACAGCGTTGTTCGGTTTGGTGAGAACGGATAGCCCGGCATCGCAATCTTGAGGATTTCCGCAGCGGCCATGAGGCCCGCTCCAAAAGAGAGGAAGGGCAGGGATGCATCGACCACTTTGCCGGTTGAGCGATTAACAACGGCGTCTGTCGCGCAGGTCACAACTGGCTTCGGATTGCCGGGAGGAAATAAACAGCACGAGCATGCGTCCACCATCGGTATATGGCGGATCACAGACGCTTCCCAGTTTGCGCCTGTCGTTCCATAAATTTGGATGGGCGGTGCGGATTGCTCGATGATGTAGCGGACATCACGCTCGTTCGCCGCCGAGATGATCAAATCGGGCGTCCCGGCCTGGCGAGTTAACCAAACTTCTGATTGGTCTAGGGGAAAGGGTTCGCTTTTCACATCATGGATTCCGATTGACCGCAGGTAAGCCTCCATCGCATGGACCTTTTTGCGCAGAACCCCCGCATCGGATGCCGAGAACACCGGGGAACGGTCTAGGTTGAGGGTTTTCGCCTCGTCCATATCGAACAGCGTCGGCGAGAACCGGAGAGTTGCGAGCGAGAGGAAGTACAAAGCCGCGGTTCCAACCGACCCTAATCCGATCGTCCAAAGCGATCCATGATCGAATTGGGGATCGAATACTGGATCCTCGCTATCCGGAACGATTAGATTCCGCCAATTGAATGCATTGAATAAATAGGGGCCGTCAATCGTCTGCATCTGGAGGGCGAAGACGCGACCGATGGCAGTTATGACCGCCAGAGCCGGTCCGATCGGGTTGATTTGCGCGCTGTCAGGGACCGGCGAAGCACTTCGCCCGATGAACGCATTCCAGCCGGAACCGTGAACGGTCGCGGGGCTACTTTCGCGTCCGAAAAAAAGAGCGTAATCGCCATTGCGTAGTTCCCGCGGCTCAAACTGGCCAAAAGGGTCCGCGGCGAAGGCGATTTCCAGCAGGAGGCGTTGGAGCTTCATGCCGGCCCAAGGGAGAGATGGCACTACATCTACATCCGGAACGCTCAGCGCGATGGAGGGAGTCATACGTGCGAGGAGGTTGATAGCAACGATGGCCGCAATCTGGCCGTCATAGCGGCGGCCGTATTCTTCACTGAGCTTCAAGTGGATTGGATGATCGGGAGGTAAGACACGGCCAGCGTAGCGAAGGCTCCGGTCGTTGCGTTCGTGGTGCCAGGTCGGGTTGATCATGGACTAGAACCTTCCGTTTGTTACTGTGATCGCGCTCACCTGGAGCTTCAAGAATGCCTTGCTTCGGTAGAAGTAGGCCGCGGCACCGACTAGCGAGGGCAGATGACGGCCATAGTCAGGGACGACGATGGATATAAATCCGTTGTAGGCGATCCTGGCTCCGTCGATGTCGCCATCGCTGTGATAGGCCTGTCCGGGATGGGTGTGGATTTGCCCAACGACCTGCAGTCCGGTGTCATTCGCCTTCCGGACGACCTTGGTCATGGCGACAGACGGGACATCAAAACTGCCGCGGGTTGTGAGCGCCTGAGGACGAATCGCGCCGATGACAATCGTCGTTTCTCCGTCTGTCTGGCCGAATAGATAGGCTATGCCCTCGTGCCCCTTGGCGATCTCAGGAGCCAAGTTTTCTTTCATGGCATGAAGCGCGGACTCGGTAATGATGAGTTGAGGCTGGGGCAGAGTCGCAGCAGGCCGGTAGGCCGAAGCTGATCTTTTTCGCAGAGAATTCACGGCTGTGCGCAGGCGCTTAAGCATCGCGTCTCCTTATGCGGCTAGCCGGGCGCTGGCAAAGCGTGGCCCATTGAGTTCAACGAAAACGCGCAGCACCATATGCGCCAAGGTGGTGCAGCCGCCAGTGGCCGAATTTTGCAGCCAGTCGCCGATGGTCCAATTGTCGTGCGGTCCTCGGGAATCAACCGCTTTGTAAGCAAGGCGATTCCACGGCGCGCATATGACGCCGTTCGAGTGCAAAAAGCCTGAACCTTTCGGTCGATCCGCGGCGCGGTCGGTGTGCGTGCCGCTCGCGTCACACCAATGCCAGGCAGGAGGTTGAACCTTGTAATTGCCGCAATCCGCAAAAAGGTAAAAAATGGTCCCGTCTTTCGCTGGCAGCGCGATGTGGAAATGGAGTGTGTCCAGCTCCTTAAGGTCCCAGCCGCGGCTGGCAGCGATTTCGCGGAGCGGTACAAGCTCCTCGGCGACGGTAAATTCGGCTACGGTCGCCACATTTATACCCCCGACCCAGTGGCGACGAGTTCAAGCTTGGCCTTGCGCTTGAGCCCGAAGCTCTCCAGCGTTCGGCTGGTCGGCTGAAGTTCGGTTTCGCCGTGGAAGAGCTCGAAGGTGTCCTTGTCGCTGAGCTTCTTCTTGTCCACGACGATTGCGATCACCTCGGAAACTTTCGTGTTCTCGGCGAAGATACCGCGGAACAGGCCGTTAGGCGTCGCAATTTCGAGGAAAATCTCGTGCTGCTTGATCTCTTCGAGTTCCTTCACTTCCTCAAGAGCGACGGCAACATCGTGCTCTGCCGACCGTTCGGCAGTTTCCGCCGACTCCAGTTCAGCCTCTGCTTGTTGCAAGTGAGCTTCGGCCTGCTTTATCAAATCGATGTTCTCCATGATGGCGTCTCCTTCGTAGGATTGGCCGCTGGTCTTGCCGGCCTAAGCCGAATATTCCCGCCGGATGCGCGAATACCTGCTACGCAATAGCTAGAGCAATTCTCGTTTAGATGTATACTTCAGAAGGCGACTCTCCGCGAAGCGTAATTCCATGGCGAAGGCATTTTCGGATGATCTTCGGCGGAGGTTTTTGTCCGCCTACAAG
>Ga0326727_10010662_pt1 | contig 21784 bp, 19 predicted proteins | sample MB2enrmetagenome_FD_207643 | JGI IMG/M metagenome (GOLD analysis project Ga0326727, IMG submission 207643) | Lab enriched peat soil microbial communities from McLean, Ithaca, NY, United States - MB29MY | ecosystem: Environmental > Terrestrial > Soil > Wetlands > Peat | place: USA: New York...
AAACGCGTCGGGCGACGAGGCTAGGGCTTCGATGCGCCCCCTCGTCGTGGCAGCGGGGCGTAGCCTTCTCCTCGTCGAGCTGCATACCGGGCTCACCCACCAAATACGCGTCCAAGCATCCTCTCGCGGCATGCCTTTATTAGGAGACTCGAAATATGGAGGTGCGTCCCCTAAAGGCGAGCCCTGGCATGGAGGCTATCTCCTCCACGCCCTCAGCCTCGGCTTCCCCGAGCCTCCATTCCCCGATGTCCCGCGCACCGTGGTCGCTCCGCTTCCCGAAGCGTCGCACGCCCGTTTGGCCGGCCTCTTCGGCGAAGCGGGCCTTGCCCGTGCCCTCGAGGAAGCCCTTCGCGCGTCCCACTAATGTAGTTGTTTCTTTCTCGCGCCACATGGAGTACTCTGAATGCGGAGGCGCCCATGGGAGATAGCTCAGATCAAGGGATGCGGAGCGTAAATCGCAAGCCCATTCAAAAGCTCACGCCGGCGATAGTTCTCATAGGAATCGCCGCATTAGCCTTGCTCATCATCTTCTCGACGAGCTTCATCGTTGTCGACCAGACCGAGCGGGCGGTCATTACTACGTTCGGGAAGTTCACGAAGATCGCGGGGCCTGGCTTGGCGTTCAAATGGCCATTCGGTATCCAGAGGGCCTACCACGTCAAGACCGAGGTGGTGCAGACCGAGCAGTTCGGCTTCAGGACCGAGAAGGCGGGAGTGGTCACAAAGTACTCCGATAAAGACTACCCCGAAGAGTCGACGATGCTCACCGGGGACCTGAATATCGTAAGCGTCGAGTGGATCATCCAGTACAAGATCACCGATCCCAAGGCTTGGCTCTTCAACTGCAGCGACAAGCAGAAGACGATACGCGATATATCCCAGTCGGTCGTCAACCTTCTCGTCGGCGACAGGACCATACTCGGTGTCATCGGCCCCGAGCGCACCGAGATCCAGGAATCGGCCGTCCAGATGATGAACGAGAAATTCAACGAGTTCGGCCTCGGCATAAAAGTCACCCAGGTCCAGCTCCAGAACATCGTGCCACCCAAGGGAGTCCAGGACGCGTTCGAGGACGTGAACAAGGCCATCCAGGACATGAACAGGCTCGTTAACGAAGGGAAGGAAGCCTATAACTCCGAGATTCCGAAGGCTCAAGGACAGGCGAAGCAGGCGATCGAAGTCGCCCAGGGCTACGCGGCCGAGCGCGTGAACGATGCCAAGGGCGACGTCGCCCGCTTCAACTCGGTCTACGAGGAATACCGCAAGGCTCCCGAGGTGACCAAGCAGCGCCTCTACTATGAGATGGTCGAGGACGTCTTCAAGGGCGAGAAGGATGTGCAGCTTATCGACAAGAAGTTCTCCAACTTCCTGCCGCTCAAAAACCTCGACAGCTCCGCTCCGAAGGAGGCCGCCCAATGAAAAAACTCATTATCACGCTCGGCTTAATAGTCGCGGCTTTCATCCTCGTACTCGCGGCAGGCCCCTTCTTCATCGTCAACGAGGGAGAGCAGGCCTTGGTCGTGCGCTTCGGGCAGATCATCGCCACCTACACTACGGCGGGACTCAAGCTGCGCTCGCCCTTCATCGACGCCGTCGTAAAGTATCCCAAGCAGGTCATGCCCTGGGACGGCGAGTCCCAGCGCATCCAAACCAAGGAAAACCAATTCATATGGGTCGACGCTACCGCCCGCTGGAAGATATCTGACCCCGTCAAATTCTACGAGTCGGTAGGCAGCCTCGAGAGCGCCTACGGCAAGCTCGGCGACGTGCTCGACAGCGCTGTTCGCAACGTGATCGCAGGCAACTATCTCAGGGAGGCGGTGCGCGACTCGAACAGGATCCTGTCGAGCGACGTCAAGGAGACCTTCCAGACCGGTGACGCCGCGGGCTCCGAGGCCCTGGCGAGCCTCACGCAGAGCCAGATGACTTACGAGCAGATCGACAAGGGAAGGAGCGTCCTCTTCGCTGCGATGCTCGCCGCGGTGAAACCCATTGTCCCGCAGTATGGCATCGAAGTGATCGATATCATCCCGCGGCAGATCAAGTATTCCGACGAGCTCACGGAGAGCGTCTTCAATCGCATGATCAAGGAGCGCAACCAGATCGCCCAGGCCTTTCGCAGCTATGGCGAAGGGCAGAAAGCCTCGATCCTCGGCAAGCTCGAGAATGACAAGCGCTCGATTCTTTCAGAGGCCTACACGATCGCCGAGACCACGAAGGGCAAGGCTGACGCCGAGGCCGCGCACATATATGCGAGCTCCTATGACCGCGACCCGAGCTTCTTCGATTTCTGGCGCGCCACGGAGTCCTATCGGCAGACTCTGCCTAACTTTTCGAAGACCATGTCGACCGACATGGACTACTTCAAGTACCTGTACAGCACAAGGGGACGATAAACCCTGCGCCGGCCCGCTCGGGGGCTGTCCGAAAGGACGGCCCCTTTTAGGCGCGGAATAGCTCTGCTTTCGCTCTCCACGCCCCCGCGGCGTCCCGCTCGATCTCGGCTATCGCGTAGCGCCCCTCCTTGAGGGGACCAGGATTGATCACGAGCGTCCTTCCGATATAGGCAGCGCAGGGTGACTCGTGGATGTGTCCGCAGGCCCAGAGGACGGGCGTTAGGCGCTCGAGCGCCGTCGCCAAGGAGGCGGAGCCTATGCTCGCGCCTTTATGGTCGTCCGCTCCCGAGCCCTTGGGCGGGGCATGGCTTAGAACGACAAGGGGAAGACCGCTCGATGCGTCCCCATCGGCGCCTTTATAGAGGACTCGGGCGAGCTCCTCGTCGGACTTCTCGTAGGGCGTCATCCCTGTCCACCGCGGACCTCCTCCCGAGCCGATCACCGCAAGCCCAGCCATCAGGACCGATTTGCCTTCGACGGACAGTCCCTCTGATTCGAGGACTTCGCGTGCGCCTTTTCTATCGCAATTGCCGGGGACAGCGAGGAGCTTGCCTTTTAAAAGCCCGAAGAGCTCGAGGAGGGTTCGAGCTTCAGCCGCGCCACCGAAGTCGGTAAGGTCGCCCGCAAAGAGGATAAGGTCGCTGCCCTCGGCCTTGGGCAATACAGTCTTTAGCGCCTCGGCGGAACCGTGAAGATCTGAGATGACGAAAATGCGCATAGATGAATATACATGAAAACTGGTCGTATCGCGCTAGAGGCGGTCCCGCGTTGACCAAGTCTTTAGCGCCTCGCTACTATATCGTCTCTCGGGAGGCTTCAATCGTGCGTGCCATCAAGAATCCCTTCGTCGGCATTCCTGGCTATTCCTGCTTCGGTTGCGCTCCTGGCAACGAGCGGGGCCTGCGGATGAAGTTCGCAGAGGACGGCGAGGAAATCGTCTGCTCTTGGACGCCCGAGCCTCAGTTCGCCGGCTACGGCTCTATACTCCACGGGGGTATCCAAGCTTCCCTCCACGACGAGATTGCTTCGTGGGTAGTCTTCGTGAAGCTCAAGACCGCTGGCTTTACCGAGAGGCTCGAGATGAATTACCGCAATCCCGTGAAGATCGACTCAGGAGTCCTCACCCTGCGATCCAAGCTCGAGAAGATGGAAGGCAACAAGGCCTTCATCCGCACGAGCCTCTTCGACGGGAAAGGCAAGCTGGGCTCCGAGTCCTTTGCAGTCTACTTCACCCTGCCTCAGTATATCGCGCGCCGCAGACTTTCCTTCCCCGAGGACGAGTCTGCTTTTTTTGAGGATTAGATCCGCCTAACTCTGCGCGCAGCCTCGTCCACTTCAAAGGCGCTGCCCTCTCCTGCTAGTCCGTGCGCCCTTCCCTCCTCGGGCTTATAGCCGGCGGCGAACTCCTCGGGCGAGAGTCGCTGGCTTTCATAGGCGGGGAAAAGGCTCCACTGAAGGGCGTACTCGGGACCGTGGGGCATCCCATCCGAGCCGAAGACAAGATCCTCTCCGGGCACGAAGCCTGCCTGGTCGATGAGCATTCTGAAAGGATCGTTCTCGGCTCGGTGCCGAGGGATGAGCCTGTCGGCGAAGTCCACAGAGTCGGAGTTGAAGTTTGGCTGCATGGAGAGGACGACTCCGAGCCTCTTGGCCCGCCTCGCTTGATCGAGGCTTATGAACTGCAGGTGCTCGAGTCTCACGGCTGATAGGTGGACTCCCTCGTTCGCAAGGCCCTCTATACAGCGCAGAATCTGCTCGATGCAGCGGTGAGCGAGGGCGTGTACCGAGAGACCGGCCTTGTAGCCCGAGATCTCAACGAGGAGCTTGTGTAGCTCATCGTCGCTATAGAGAAGCATGCCTTTCTCACCGCTCAAGAATGGCTCATCGAGGGAGGCGCTTCTGCCACCCAGTGCGCCATCGAGGTATATCTTGATGCCGACGCAGCGGGAGCGCGCCCTGGCCGAGAAGCTTCGGTAGACCTCGGATGTGGCCCAGCACACGATCCTTTTCGAAAAGCGCGAACCGGCGATAAGCTCAAGCGCTTCCTCGCTCGCTATGGTCATGTCGTCGAGCGATCCGATGCCGAGTCCCTCCATTTTTGTCATGAAGGCTTCGAGCTTAGGTAGGGTGAAGCCCGCCACTCGGCTATAGAAGCAGAAGGTCTGTCCCAAGTTGTGCTCGATCCAATCTTCGTCCAAAGCGTGCTCCGCGAGCTCGGGCCATAGTTTTTCGGCGAAAGGCAATCCTGCCGGCGTGAGGACAAATCCGTGGAGGCTCGAATTGACGATGAGGATGGGTGGTAGGTCGACCAGGTCTTCAGCGCTAAAAGAGAGCCGATCGGTATGCCAGCCGGTCACGAGACTCAAAACCTCGTTGGGCAATCCGCGTAGTACCGCAAGGGCTTGTGCCACTCCCTTCGGGCCGGCGGGAACATGTTCAAGATCAGGAAGCCCAGCCAGGGCCGAGTAGAGGCTCACGTGGGAATGATGGTCGTGCAGATAGGGAAGCCTGACTATTGTGTTCGAGCTCATGAAGTATTCCTTTAGCCAATTTAAACCCTGAAAAGATAGGAGACGCAATCTTCTGCAAGCACCCTATAGCGCCTGTTGCGATCGGAGAGAGTAATCGACCAGAAGCGACCACAATCTTCGGGGCAGCTGCCTTTATTTATATGGTGCTTTAGAAGACAGCCCAGGCTTTGGAAAAGCGGCGGTTCAAAGTCTTTCCCCGCCGAAGCGAATGGCAGAGCTTCCGTATCGTCCTTTGCGCCCTCGAGCTCCAGGTAGCGATAGGCGAACTCTACCCTGGGCAGCAGGGAGGATAGGTTCTCCCAGGCGAGACCGTTCGCCACATAGAGATTGATGTCGAGGAAAAAGGACAGTCTCTCCGCCGCATCGGGGTTGCGTGCGAGCATTCGGCGGCCGATCCCGAAGTGATGCAATGCCCCGAGGCCTATCGATAAAGACTTACCGGCCGCGAGTTCGGAGCTCGCACGATCCTCCGCAAGCTTCGCATATTCTGCGCGATCCGCAACCAGGGGCGCGAGGGGAAGCCAGGACCGGCCACCCCAAGACGGCAGCTCGCGGGAGTCGACGAGATCGCGCTTTGTCGCGAAGGGCATGCCTTTGGCGAGACCTTCACGCGGGAAAGCAAGCGCTGCCCTCGGTGGCGCCGATACGGCAGCATTCGCGGTATAATGTCGCGCGGCGGAGCGTCGCGATACCTCGTCGCACGACTTCATAGATTCGCGCGCATAAGCCATCTGGGCATCGGCGATCCTGTCCGCGGCCTCCGCATAGATGCGGTTTTTCTCGCGTTTCAAGACCGAGGGGGGAATGAAGAGCTCCGAGGTTCGGGCCTTCCTGCCATCGGGAAGCCCGATCTCCTCGTTCCAGTCTATGCTCGGAGCGAGGATAAAATCGTAGTCTCCCGATTCCGAGAAAAGGCCGAGAGCGCGCTCGAAGCCTCCTGGGGATTTGGCGAGGTCGAGCGGAAGAGAGCCTGAGGCTTCGATGCCGACGCTTCCCGCGCTCTTCATCCCATCGAAGCGGGGCAAGGAGAGCTCAGCAGCTATCCCCTCATCCCCGATGCTCAGAGATAACTCGAGCTTCTCGCGCTCGCCCTCGTATTCCTCGGGGCTGACCGCCTTCCTGTCGCTCGCGCGGGAGGATATGAGCCTGAGCTCGTCTCCTTGCTTGAAGATGGGCGGCTTGTCTCCATCGGATAAAGGAAGCTCGAACTCGACATGTGTAGCTTCTCGCGCATGAGTGAGCTCCCTTCCCGTCCGTGCGTCGCGAAGGCCGAGGAGGGGAAAGCGCGAAGGCTGCGGCAGGTCGGAGCTTCCTTCACTCGGCGTGATCCGGTGCTCGAAACCGAGGAGGCCGTCGCGCAGCCCCACGGGACGCGAAAGCTCGACGAAGATGCGTCGGCCCAAAGATTTTTCCACACGGCCGGCAGTTACACCGCGATGGCCCGGATAGGCGGAATCGATGAGGTGAGAGCCTCCCTGCTCGAAGAGCCAGGCTTCAGTGGGCGATCGGGAGAAGGCTAGGCGAGCTGCGTCGAGTCGGACAGCCATCTCCTCCTCTCCCGGGCCATGGCCGGCGAGAGCGTCGATATAGCCACGATAGAGGTGGGCGACAGCGTAACAGTACTCGGGCGATTTCATGCGCCCCTCGACCTTGAAGCTGACTATGCCCGCACGGGCGAGCTCCCCTACCCTGCCGCCCAGCTCAAGGTCTCGGCAGGAAAACCAGTAGCCTCGCCTCCCGCCCGAAGGTCCCGATGGGCGCTCGGCGTCGTAATACGAGCGGCAGAGCTGGGCGCATTCGCCTCGGTTTCCCGAGCGGCCGAGCACGAGTCCCGAGGCGAGGCAGAGGCCGGAGAAAGAGTAGCAGAGAGCCCCGTGCACGAAGCACTCGAGCTCGAGATCGGGTTCGGCCTCGTGGAGAGCGGCCATTTCGGCGAGGCTCGTCTCGCGCGGGAGCACAATGCGCGAAGCTCCGAGCTTGCGCGCCTCACGCGCAGCGTCGACGCCCTGCGCCGCAGTCTGGGTCGATGCATGTATCGCGATGCCTGGATGCCGCTCTTTGATAAGGCGGGCGAGGCCCCAGTCCTGCACGAGGATGGCGTCGGGAGGGAATCGGCCGAGGAAGGCGAGGAGCTCGGCCGCCGCGGAGAGCTCGCTTTGCAGGACTATCGTATTGAGCGTGGCGTAAAGCCGGACAGCCTTTTCATGGGCGAATCGATGAAGGCGGCGGTATTCGAGCCGGTCGAAGTTCTTGGCCTGTTTGCGGGCGGAAAAATCGGCAAAGCCGAAGTAGAGAGCATCCGCGCCGCCTTCTATCGCCGCTATGGCGGAATCGAACCCCCCCGCGGGGAGGAGGAGCTCTGGCAATCTTTCGACGAGTGGCATGTGTAGAGAGTGTTGGAAAAACACAGACTATTCAAGACTAACGTCGCACTTTGCGCGACCATTCCACTATCGCTTCGGCGAGGGCTCGCACCCGTCTCGAGCGTTCCTGAGTATCGATCAAGCGCTCGAATTCCCAGGGATTGCTCATGAAGCCCAGCTCGAGGAGCAGGGTCGGGGCTCCCGTGGTCCTCGGCAGGGCGAGATTGTCCCAGTAGACACCGTAGGGCTCGACCTTGCACTTCTCGACGAATCGCTCGAAGAGAAAAGATGCGGCTTCTTCGGCCTGGGCGTTGAACCAAAATGCGCCCATGCCTGATATGTCCTCGGGCTTTTCGCCGTCGGGAAGGGAATTGTGGTGCAGGCTCAGGGCAAGGCTTGGGCGATGAGCCTCGATGAAGTCGACCCTGTCGGCAAGCGAGACGAAGCGGTCCGTTTCACGAGTCATGAAAACCTCGGCTCCGCGCTTTCTCAGCTCGTCCCGGAGCATCAGGGCGAAGGCTAAGTTCAGGTCTTTCTCGCGAGCACCGTTAGGCCCTATGGCGCCGCCGTCGGAGCCTCCGTGGCCGGGATCGAGAACGAAGCTCATGCCCTCCAGCGGGCGCGTGTCGAAGATACATAGGCCGCGAGGAGGCGGAGGAGCGAAAAGTTCGAGGACGAGCGTGTTCCCCTCATACCTTAAAGCGTAGCCCCACTGTCGCCCTGTCGTCATCTCGAAACTGAAGACCGCGTTCCCAGGCGAACTCTCGGTCCACAGGGCGTTCTTTACGAGCCTATCGGGCCTGAAACGGAAGAGCTCGGTCCTGGTTTCGACACCGTAAAAAGTCAGGCTGAGCTTTCCCATTTCTTGGAAAGCACCTATCGTCGCGGGGGAACTCAGATAGAAGCGTACGGTTGTTCGATCCGCTCTGTTTGTGGCGATGACATCGCCCAGGCGCGGCGGAACGATCGCGCCCTGACCCAGATCGACGGCGTCGGACTTTAAGATCCAATACCCACAGTCGAGGCGGTACCAGTTCCCGAAGACCCCGGATACGCCTGAGCGAGCGCCTTGTGGAATGGTGATGATTCGCGCGTCGTCTTCGGAAGGCCCAGTCCTGGCAGCGCATCGATTGGCCGTAATTTCCACCGTATCGCGTCGCTCGAGAGAGAGCACTGAGATTTCCCCGTTCCCGGGATAGCAGGCGCTGCTTCCATTGCGGGAAATACGGAATGTAGGCTCCCCGAGGCCTTGGGGTTCCCCAGAAGGAGAATTCGCGGGCAGGGCCATGGAGCCTTCGTAGACCACTGGCTTGCTCGGGTCCTCTCCGGCTGTAGCTAGGGGAGAGGATAGCCTGGGTTGGAGCGAAATGCTTCTATCGCCGAGGCCAACCTCGACGTCGGCCCCGGGTAGAGCCGAGAGACGAAAAACGACGAGCTCTCCGGGCATGAGCGCCTCGGGAGCGTCAGGGTAGAGCGATCCAGGGACGATGGCCGCCTCTCCCGACGGCATATCGAAGGAGGGCAGTCGGGTTACCCTGATGGAAACGTGGTCCTCGCCGCGACTCACCACGATGGTATTTACGCCGAGCTGTAGATCTACAGTCGGGGCGAAATAGCCTGCGGGGCTTCTCCTGATCGCTTCTCCGTTGACTAGAACCTGGCCGGAGGGAGGGGCGGAACCGAGCAAAAAAACGCTCTCTGCCCTCGTCGCGTAGCCGTCGGGAGGGAAAGCGAGACTCAAGGCGGCGGCCCAAACATGGAGGCTGATGGAAGATAGGCAAAAGATGAATAGATATGTTCGCCTCAGCATATTCGATTTATCGGCGGGAAAGGCTAAAATCCTCCCGCTAAACTGATCGCTTCGCTACTTGAATACGCTCGCGTTTTCATGCAAATTATGTAATACCGTGATAAGCGTAACCGAACTCGCCCTCGCCTTTGGCGAGCGCTTCCTCTTCAAAGATGTCAACCTTAAATTCACGCCGGGCAATTGCTATGGCATCATCGGCGCCAATGGCGCCGGCAAGTCGACCTTTCTTAAGCTCCTTTCGGGGGAGCTTAAACCGGACCGGGGCGAAATCTCCATCGGCTCGGGACAGAGAATGGCAGTTCTCGCCCAGGACCACTACGCCTTCGACGAATACGGGGTCATCGCCACGGTGATCATGGGCTGGCCTAAGCTCCACACCATCAGCGCCGAGCGGGCGGCTATCTACGCGAAGGCTGATTTTACCGAAGAAGACGGCTTGAGGGCGGCCGAGCTCGAGGCCGAGTTTGCGGAGCTCGGCGGCTGGGAGGCCGAGGCCCAGGCTGCCATCCTCCTTTCCGGCCTCGGCGTGCCCGAAGCCAACCACGAGAAGCTCATGAAGGACGTCGACGAGGGCATTAAAGTCCGAGTCCTCCTCGCGCAGGCCCTATTCGGCAATCCCGACATGCTCCTCCTCGACGAGCCGACGAATGGCCTCGACCTCGACTCGATTACCTGGCTCGAGGAATTCCTCATCGAGTTCCCGAACATCGTCATCGTCGTGTCCCACGACCGGCACTTCCTCAACTCGGTCTGCACCCACACGGTGGACATCGACTACGGCAAGATGCGGATGTACTCGGGGAACTATGACTTCTGGTATAAGATGAACAGCATCCTCGTGCAGCAGCAGAAGGATCAGAAGAAACGCAACGAGGACAAGGCCAAAGACCTCAAGGAGTTCATCCAGCGCTTCTCGGCCAACGCTTCGAAGAGCAAGCAGGCGACGAGCCGCAAAAAGATACTCGAAAAGCTCGAGCTTGACGCCCTCGTCCCCTCCTCTCGCCGCTTCCCATTCGTCGGATTCAAGCCCGATAGGGACGTAGGCAACAACGTGGTGAGGGCCGAGGGCCTGGCCAAGACCGTCGATGGACAGGTTCTTTTCTCGGGCTACGACCTCACGGTCAACAAGGGCGACAAGATTGCATTCGTCGGCAAGGAGCACCTCGCCAAGACCGCCCTCTTCGAGATCCTGGCGGGCGAAGACGAGGACTATTCAGGCTCGGTCGTCTGGGGACAGACGATCACGAAGTCCTACTTTCCCATGGACAACACGAGGCTCTTCGATTCCGATCTCTCCATCACCGAGTGGCTCCAGCAATATACGAGCTCGGAGGACGAAACCTACATCCGCTCCTTCCTGGGGCGCATGCTCTTTTCGGGCGACGATGCGCTTAAGAGCGTGCGCGTCCTTTCGGGCGGGGAAAAAGTGCGCTGCCTCCTGTCGCGCCTTATGCTCTCGGGCGCGAACTGCCTCATCCTCGACGAGCCCACCAACCATCTCGACCTCGAGTCGATTACCGCGCTCAACGACGGGCTCATCGAATTCGGCGGCGTCCTGCTTTTCGCGAGCCACGACCACGAGTTCGTCACTTCCATAGCCAACCGTATCGTGGAGTTCTGCCCGCTCGGGGTTATCGACCGCTACCAGAGCTTCGACGATTACCTCGAGGATAAACAGGTTTCCGCTCTGCGCGACCAGTACTATTCCGGACATGTCGTCGCGGAAATCTAAGACCTTCGGTCCGGCTCGCCCAGTTTAGTCCAGGCTTTATCCCAAAGTAGGCCGCAACTTTCGTAATACTCTTTGTCGAGGCCGCTCGCCGCTCTGGCTAGGGCGTGAGCCTTCTTGGCCGCGCGTTGGGCCATGGAGCGGCCCGCGGCGTAGCTTGGATCGCGCACCGATTCTATAGGCACGATGCCCGGCAGCGCCCTGACCGCGAGGCCTGTCTTGCGAAAGACAAGGTAGGCGAACTGCTCGGCGCAGGTCGCCACCTTCTGTTCGTATTCCCTCCTGCCCGAAGGCGTGTATTGGAGGAACTGATGCTCACGCAGGAGCATTTGAATGCCGCCTAACTCGGCCGAGAACTCTGCCCTGGTCACGATGATAAGTTCAAGCGATTATTTCGCAATTATGCGAAACACCCGCTTCTTGCCCGCTCTGAGTATTAGCTCGCCCTTCCCGTCGAGCCAGGACGAATCGATAGAGACTTTCTCGTCCTCGACTTTGCGCTCGTTCACTATGGCGCCGCCCTGCTGAACGAGCCTGCGCGCCTCGCTCTTCGAGGCGGCGAGAGAGGCGAGGACGAAGAGGTCGAGGACGCCAATGCCTGAGGCGATATTGGAGGCGGGCACTTCCTTGGAGGGGATCTGGCTCGTGTCTCCCGATCCGCCGAAGGCGGCCTTCGCGGCGGCAAGTGCCTTGTCCGCTTCGGCCCGACCGTGGATTAAGGCGGTCACTTCCCAGGCGAGGCGAGTCTTGGAAGCGTTGAGCTCGGCGTCCTTCTTGGCCGCGAGGGTCTTGCATTCCTCCACGGGGAGGAACGTGAAGAGCAGGAGGAAGCGCTCGACATCCGCGTCGGTCACGTTGCGCCAATATTGAAAGAAATCATAGGGGCTCGTCATCTCGGGATCGAGGAAGAGCGCGCCCTTCTCGGTCTTGCCCATCTTTTTTCCGTCGCTCGTCATAACGAGAGGAAAGGTGAGGCCGTAACATTCGGCCCCCTCGACGCGGCGGATGAGCTCGATGCCCGCGACGATGTTGCCCCACTGATCGTCCCCGCCGATCTGGAGGCGGCAGCCGTGGCGCTTATAGAGCTGCAAAAAATCGTAGCTCTGAAGGAGCTGGTAGTTGAACTCGATGAAAGAGAGCCCGTTTTCCATGCGCTGTTTGTATGCTTCGAAGGAGAGCATGCGATTGACGGAAAAGTGCCGCCCTATATCGCGAAGAAAGTCGATGTAATTGAGGTCGGCGAGCCAATTCTTGTTATTCTCGGAGTAAAGCGTCGTCCCGTCGAGCTTCAGGAACTTGTCGATCTGTCCGAGGAAGCGCTGGGTGTTGGCGTCGATGGCCTCGTAGCTGATAATCTGGCGCATCGTAGTCTTGCCCGAAGGGTCTCCGATGCGCGCTGTGCCGCCGCCCATAAGGACGATGACTTTATGCCCGGCCTCGTGGAGGTGACGCATGGCGAAATAGGGAACCATGTGGCCTATATGGAGGCTTGGTCCCGTGGGATCGCAGCCCTCGTAGAGGGTGATCGGGCCTTCGTCCATGGCCTTGGACAGGCCTTCGAGATCGGTGCACTGCTGGATGAAGCCTCGTTCCTGTAGCGTTTTGAGCGCGCTGTTCATGCTTTCCTCCGAATCGGGGCATTATATACGCGTTAATACACTCGCTCAAGCCCGACGCTTTTAACGCTTAACTAAAAAGGCTTCGCTTGACGCCGCTCGAATACTTGCCATACGATACAAACCGAATATTAAAGCGAGGAGCTAAATATGAAGCCAGTATTCATGGCCGCAATTCCGCTTATCATCGTCTTCTCGCTCAGCTCCCCTGCCATGGCCGAGGGAATCAGCTCCTCCACCACCGCCGATGTCGAGGGATATTACAGCTTCCCGAACCTGGAAGGATCTGAATCCTCGGGCTTCGAGCCTATCAGTTACGCGACTTTTCCTGCTTCCTCGAGCGAACAGCGCGAGTTGGGATCTTCTTGGGGCGGCCTCGACCTGAAGGGCACTATCGATAGGCAATACGTGTTCCCTGTGCTTAAGGGCCCTGGGGCGCTCACGAAGGACAACAGCCTCGCCCTCGATCTCGAGGGCGAACTTTCCCCAGTTTCTCTCAACGCCAATGTCTCGGCAACCTTGACTCCGATCGCCTTTCTCAAGTTCTCCGCAGGAGTGGGAACGGGGACGGGCTGGGCCATCGACGCGCTCGGGTTCGATCTCGTCGGTCTTGGGATCAATGATAAAGGCACTCTCGAAACCCAGAATTTCGGAGGCCTAATCTTAAGAGGCTGGGCCTCCGCGACCTTCCAGTTCGACCTCGCGGCAATCATGCCCGGCGAATGGAACCATGTCATCCTCCTCGCCTCTCCAAAACTCGAATATATGGACTATACCGCGGCCGCCAACGGACAGCCCTGGATGTGGGAAGACGATGCTGGCATGGATTATAACGGCTGGCAGCTCTTCGGCAGTTATTTCCTCGGATACCAGACGCCGACCGCATTGACTATGGTGGGCCTCCTCGCGGAGCCCGAGACGTATCTCTTCAATGTCGCCGATTATTCCACGATGGCTAGCGGAGGTTGGGGGTCCGACTTCACCTATTGGACCATCAGCATGGTGCTCGATTTCAAGCTGAACGACACGACGAGCCTAGCCGTCTTGCCCGGCATCAAGAACGGCATCAAGTGGAAAGATGCGACGCTGACCGACTTCACCTTTTGCCAGAACGCAGGTTCCTATTGGTATTTTTATAGATTGGCTTTCGATTTGACCCTTAAATTATAGGTACAAAACGCGTTTCATCGCGGAATTCGCTTGCGCCGCAAGGGCCCGCAGTATTATAGTAGGCGAAACTTTCTGAAGGAGATGTCGATGGCTACAGCGAAAGAAAGCCTGCCCAAGGCCCTGACCAAGGCCCAGATCGTTACCCAGCTCGCCGAGAAGAACGGTCTTACCAAGAAGCAGGTCACGGCCTTCCTCGAGTCCTTCGTCGAGCTCGCTTATCGAGAGACGAAGAAGAACAAGAAGTTCGCGATCCCCGGCCTCGGGATTCTCAAGCTCAACAAGCGCAAGGCTCGGCTCGGCCGTAACCCCGCTACCGGCGAGCAGATCAAGATCCCCGCGAAGACTGCGGTCAAGCTCACCGTTTCGAAAGCCTGCAAGGACGCGATCCTCGGCGCCAAGTAATCCTGTCGCTTTAGTCGTCTAGCATCGCCCCGGTCGCGCTCTTGCGCTGTCGGGGCGTGCGAGATGCATCCGACAGCTACCATCCCATCCGTGAAAAACGCAGAGGATCAGCTCGCCAAGCTCACGGAGATAGCGCTCAGGCGCTACGGTATGATCTCCGAGGGCGACCGCATCCTTATCGCCGTTTCGGGCGGCAAAGATTCGACGAGCCTCGCCTATGACCTCGCCTCCAAACGCCGATGGTGGCCGGCACACTATGAGATTCGGGCGATCCATATAGCCACCGATTTCTGCTCCTGTTGCAAAAAGACCGCACTCTTCGATCTGCTCGCCTCGTGGGACATCGAGGCTGTCTCGGTGGACGTGCCCGTCATCGGTAGATTGAAACCAGGCCGCTCGATGAACTGCTACTGGTGCTCTACCCAGAGGCGAACCGAACTCATACGCTACGCTATGTCCGAGGGCTTCAATAAGATCGCCCTAGGCCATCATCTCGACGATATCGTCGAGACACTCATGATGAACATGCTGTATAAGGGCCAGCTTTCGGGCATGCTTCCGAATCTCGCCTACGATAAGTACCCTGTCTCGATCATCCGTCCCTTAGCCCTCTGCGAGGAGAGGCAGGTAATAGCCTTCGCCGAGGAGAAATGCTTCCGTTCCGCCGTATGCACCTGTCCATTCGGCCGCGATTCCAAGCGGCGCGAGGTGCGAAGCCGCATCGCACAGCTCACAGGTGGCTCGAGCCAGCAGAAACGCAATCTCTTCGAATCGATGTCGAACGTACACGCTGAATATCTGCCAAAGGGGGAACGATGGACGACAAAGTGACCTGGTGGGCCTTCGACGAGGTCGAGGCCTTCATGAAAGCGGGATTCGAGGCGATCGGCGTCCCGAGCGAAGACGCGGCAGTCTGCGCGAACGTCCTCATCTCGGCGGATAAGCGCGGCGTGGATTCGCACGGCGTCGGTCGCTTCAAGCCCATCTACCTCGACCGGATATGGGCAGGCACGCAGAATCCCAAGACTAACTTCGAGATCGTCCGCGAGAGCCTAACAACCGCCGTCATCGACGGGCACAACGGTATGGGCCACGCCATAGCCAAGCGCGCCATGAAGATGGCCATCGACAAGGCGGACAAGTACGGTATGGGAATGACGGTCGTTCGCAACTCCACCCACTACGGCGCGGCCTTCTATTATCCGATGATGGCCGTCGAGCGCGGCATGATCGGTATGACCACCACGAACGCCAGGCCTTCCATCGCTCCGACCTGGGGCGTCGAACCCATGCTCGGTACGAACCCCATGACCTGGGGTATGCCCACCGACGAAGCCTTTCCCTATATGCCCGACTACGCGACCTCGGTCACGCAGCGCGGCAAGCTCGAGCTCTACGATCGCCTCGGCAAGGACCTGCCCGACGGCTGGGTGATCGGAGAAGACGGGAAGTACCGGCACGACACGAAGGAGGTCCTCGTCGACCTGACGAAGGACCTCGCGGCGCTTACCCCCCTCGGAGGCCTCGGCGAGGACTCAGGCGGCTATAAAGGCTACGGCAACAGCCTGACCGTGGAGATCCTCTCCACCTGTCTTTCCCAGGCCAATTTCATGAAATCCCTCGTGGGCATCGACGACGCCGGCAAGAAATGCCCCATCGAGCTCGGCCACAGCTTCATGGCCATCAAAATCGAGAACTTCGTCGAACTCGAGCTCTTCAAAAAGCAGATTGGAGATATACTGCGCCAACTCCGAGCCTCGAAGAAGGCCCCAGGCGCCAAGCGTATTTATACGCCCGGCGAGAAGGAATATGAGACTTGGCTCTACCGCAAAGATAAGGGCGTGCCCTTCAATGAGCCCCTGCGTGCCAATTTCCGCGAGGTCAAGCAGAAACTCGCTCTGAAGGAAAGTCTGCCTTTCTAGTTCATTCCTTCCCGATCCAATCCCTGATTATTGCGCAAGCATCCGAGGAGCCCTCCTCGAAGGGAAAGAGATGGCCGACTCCGGAGATGGAGCGAGACTCGAAGGAAGTGGCTTTTAAAACGCGTTGCTCGAGATAGTGCGCCACCTGAGGCGGGACCGTCTCGTCCTTACCCCCGATGATGACGAGCGTCTTCGAGTGGACCCTCTGAAGCTGGCGCTTGGCGGCCTTTTGCAGACGCCGAAGCTCTGCGGCCTGAGCCACTAGATCGTCAGACCAGTATGCATCGAAGAGCTGCTTGCGTAAGGGATCGATCTCCTCATTCTTTCTATGCCGCTTGATGACGGGCGCCACAAGCGCAATAGCAGGCGACATGGGCAAGGCCGAATTACTGACCTTGAAGGCCGGCGCGAGGAGGATGAGGCGTGGCGCGTTGAAGATCGCCGCGACAAGGGTCGCGATGAGGCCGCCCATGGAATGGCCGAGCAGGTTTACCGTCTCATATTCAGAGCAAAGATCGAGATAGCCGTCTACCGCGCAACGCAGCCAATCCTCGGCTCCCGTTGCATAAAAATCGGCGCGATCGGTGCCATGTCCCGGATAGCGCGGCGCGAAAGAGGCTATACCCATAACGGCAAGAGCATCGCCTACCTTCGAGAGTTCGCGGGGCGTGCCCGTAAAGCCGTGGCAAAGGAGGAATGCCTCCTTCGCTCCGGCAGGCGTATTCCTATAGGACCTCGCCTCGGGATAGAGCCTCGTCGTCGCCTTGGTATTCAGTATTCGCTTGAACCTCGACATATTTTATCCTTTTCCCCCGCTACGGCTTCGCCTTGCTTTCGTCTTCCTTCTTACGCCTTTCGGCTATCTCCCGAACTCGTCGGTCGAAATCGGGGTACTTCGATCGGAGCGCCTCGAAATCGTCCTTGTCGAGGCGATAGCCCGTGCTATACGAGGTCGAGACGATGGTAGCGTTACGGTACTGGTTGTCGACGAGCGCGGTCTCGCCGAAGGGAGACCCGGGCCCCAGCCTTGCGACTTCGCTCGAGTCGACAAGGACGCGCACTTCCCCGCTCGCGAGGAAATACATACAGTCGGCGTACTCACCCTGGCGGATGATATACTCTTCGGGCAGGAATACCTTCGGCCGCAGGAGTTGCACGGATTCGCGCAGGAAGAGTTCGTCTGCGTCCTTGAAGATGTCGACGCGGTTCAGGACCTCGCGGTTTAGGAACATGAGAATTTCCTGGGACAGGCCGTGCGGTATATCGTCGAGGACGTTCGATACGCTCACGCCTCTCTGTTTTGACCAGAGATAAGAGTAGTAGTCCCGAACTCGCTCCTGCATATCCGCGGGGATCCGCTGGGCGCGAAGGTAGGCGTTCACCTCCTCGAGCTTGCGCTGATAGGCAGAGCGCGCCACGTCGAGGTTCGACACGAGGCTGGACACGTTGGCTATGACGAAAGAGAACATACCGACGCCGAAGATTTCGACGATTATCGTATAGATTATCTGAATATTGCTGTCGTGGTTCGGGTAGTAATCGCCGTAGCCGATCGTCGAGATCGTCGTCGTCACCCAATAGAGGCTGCGCAGGTACTGATCGAAGTGGGAGCGCGACTCTTCAGCGGCGCCGATGAGTATCCAGCCCATCGCCATGAGGTGCAGTGCCGCTGCGAGCCAGTAACCGAATTGCACGAGGCGCCTGACAGCAGGAAGGATGTCGAGAGCTTCCTGCAATTCTCTAAAAATGCGCCCCGCCTTGAGGAGCTTCACGAGCGTGAGGGACTGCAAAAGGAGGTAGGCGAGAAAGGCCGTGCCGCCGGAGGGAATCCCGCCGAACACGGCGACGATCAGAAGCTCGAAGGGGAAGGCGGCGATGAGGTCGACGACGAACCAGCTGCCTAAGTAGTTATGGGCTATCTCCTCAGGCGTATCGATACGTATGTGGCCGAGCTTGACCTTTGTGATGAAATTGGCGCCGATGTCGGCTATGAAAAGCAGGTTGAGGATGTAATAGAAGACATCGCCCGAGAAAGTCCGAAAAATGACGCGATAGGTAATGATGAAGAGGAAGGCCAGGATCGCGCAGAGGATGAGCACGTTCCAAGCGATACGCGCCGGATGATTGTGGGCAACAAGTCGCATAAGGTATATATCGGCGCACGGTGGCTCATTCCTTCCTGTCTTTTATGGCTTCTTTAGGCCCGACTAAGCCTTGAGCCCGAGGAGCATGCGATCGTTCACGGCTCCTTCAGCGTCCATGGTCTCGAACTTTTTAAGAAGATCGGAGACCTGGAGCGCGCGCTTTTCCTCGCCGCGGACGTCGTAGATAATCCGCCCCTCGTTCATCATGATGAGCCTGTTGCCGTAGCGAATGGCGTCGCGCATGTTGTGAGTGACCATAAACGTGGTCAGGCAGTCGCGGCCGACTATCTCCTCCGTGAGGGCGAGGACCTTCTGCGCCGTCTTGGGGTCGAGGGCGGCGGTGTGCTCGTCGAGGAGTAAGAGGCGCGGTTTTTTGAGTGTCGCCATGAGAAGGGTGAGAGCCTGCCTTTGGCCCCCCGAGAGAAGGCCGACCTTGGAGTGCATCCTCGTCTCGAGGCCGAGGTCGAGGCTCTTGAGGCGCTCCTCGTAATGCAGCTTCTCTTCGTGCGCGATGCCCCAGCGAAGAGTGCGCTTCTGGCCCCTCCTGCGCGCGATGGCGAGATTCTCCTCGATCTCCATGCTCGCCGCGGTGCCCATCATCGGGTCCTGGAAAACGCGGCCCAAAAACTTGGCGCGCACGTGCTCCTTCTGGAGGGTGATGTCGATGCCGTCGAGGAATATTTCCCCTGAGTCGACCTCGTGCACACCGGCAATGAGGTTGAGCAAGGTGGACTTGCCCGCCCCGTTGCCGCCGATGACCGTTACGAAGTCTCCTTCGTCCAGCTCGAGGTCTATATCGATGAGGGCGCGCTTCTCGTTGATCGTGCCTTCATTGAAGGTCTTGCAGACCCGTGCCAGCTTCAGCATTTTAGGCTCTCCTCTTCGACATGTTCTTCTTGAATACCGGGATGCCCAGGGCGAGCGCGACGATAACGGCGGTCAGAAGCTTCAAGTCGGTCGATTTCAAACCCAGCTGGAGGACGACCGCGATGATGACGCGGTAGATGACCGAGCCGAGGACTACTGCGATGAGCCTGTACCAGAAGGCGAAGCGCCTGCCGAAGACGACCTCTCCGATGATGATCGAGGCCAGTCCTATGACGATCGTGCCCGTGCCCATGCCGACGTCGGCATAGCCCTGGCTTTGCGCGACCATGGCGCCCGAGAGCGCGACCAGGCCGTTCGAGATCATGAGCCCGATATTCTTCATCGAGTCGGTGTCTACGCCCTGGGCGCGCACCATGCGCTCGTTGTTGCCCGTCGCGCGGATGACGCTGCCGAGCTCAGTGCCGAAGAACCAGTACAGGATAAAGACGATACCGATTGAGAATACCGAACCGATAATGAGCGAACCTGTGGTCTTCTCGAGCCCGATATCCTCAAAGAGGCTGAGCATGGTCCGAATGTTCAAGAGGGGCGTATTAGCCTGACCCATAATCCGGATATTAATGGAATAGAGGGCGATCATGGTGAGGATGCCGGCCAGGATGCCCGGAATCTTCAATTTAGTATGGAGGAATCCAGTAATGGAACCAGCGACAGTGCCGGCAGCGAAGGCCACAATGAGGCTTGCATAGGGATTCAATCCGAGCTTGACGATCATGACCGCGCTGATCGATCCGCCTAAAGCGAAACTGCCATCCACGGTCATATCGGCGAAATCCAAGATCTTAAAAGTTATGAAAAGTCCCAGAGTCATGATGCTCCACAAGACGCCCTGGGACACGGCGCCTTGCATAGCGAGAAGAATGCCCATTTCTGCTTTACTTGGCCTTGGCCAGGAGGTCGGCAGGAATAGCGATACCGATCTTCTTGGCAATATCCGTATTGACCGTAAAGTCGAGGTTTTGCTGATACTGAATCGGCATATCGGCGGGCTTCTTACCATCCTTCAGGATCGCGACGGCCATACTCGCGGTCTGCTTTCCGAGCTCATAGTAGTTGATGCCGTAAGTCGCCAGTCCTCCCGCCTTGACCATGCCGCCCTCGCCGCAGATGACGGGGATCTTGGCCGGAGTGAGGACGCTCGAGACCGTCGGCATGCCCGCCGCGACCATGTTGTCGGTCGGGGCGTAGACGGCCTGGACTTTGCCCACGAGGCTCTGGGTGACCTGCTGGAGCTCGTTGGAGTTGGAGACGGTGGCATCGATGTACTTGAGGCCGAGCTTATCGGCCGCCGCCTTGGCGAGGTCGACCTGAAACTTGGAGTTCTGCTCGCTCGAATTGTAGATGAAGCCGATGGTCTTGGCCTTCGGCACGAGCTGAAGGATAAGTTTTATCTGGGCCTCGACCGGGTTGAGGTCCGAAGTGCCGGTCACGTTTCCGCCCGGGGCATCGTTCGAGGCGACGAGCTTGGCGGTGGCGGGATCCGTGACCGCGGTGACAAGGATGGGGATCTTCTTGGTCAAGTTGGCGACAGCCTGAGCCGCCGGAGTGGCGATGGCGAGTATGAGGTCGCTATTATCGTTGATGAGCTTCTGGGCGATCGTAGCGCAGTTGGCCTGCTCGCCCTGGGCGTTCTGGAAATCGAGCTTGATGTTCTTGCCGTCTTCATAGCCGGCGGCCTTGAGGCCGTCGACAAAGCCCTTGTACGAAGCATCGAGGGCTGCGTGCTCTACAAGCTGGACTACCCCGATTCTCTTTACCTTGCTCGAAGAATTACCGCAGGAAAGGACGAGGATGCTGCAGGCGAGAATGCAGCTGATAATAATGAAGGACTTCTTCACGATGTAATCTCCTTGGTTGAAGCACTTTTGCACGGAAGTTTACCATCCAAGTCGCGTCAAATGGAAGCGGGAACTAGGTCACATCGGGAGAATATGGGAGCTGAGACGCGAGATCCTGTTTGGGCGGCTTATTCGGCAAAGGCAAACAGAACACGGCCGAGCAAGGTATTGAAAAAGTCGGCGATGTCCGCGTTCAGACCTATGCGCGGAACGATGAATTCTATTCGCCCCATCCTCGACCGCAGGAGAAATTTGAAGAAGGCGGCCCCGGGACAGCCGAGGTAAGTTCTCAATGCCTCGAGGGCTGGGGAGCTTTCCCCTTCAGGAAAAACGAGATAACCACCGAGGTAGTCGGCCTGCTTTCTGGGGCGCCTGCGAGCAAACTTCCGACTGATTCGGGAGGTTCGCATCTGGATATGGGTATAGAAAGGTACGGAGAGTTTCTCCGCCCCAAGCTCGATCGTTAGGATGGCTGGATCGAAAAAATTGTCATGGATTCCGAAATCGGAAACGGATGCGCGAAACGATGGGTGCCTGTCGGCGCTTTCGGTTTCCCGGTAGGGGCGTCTCGTCGATTCCGCCCAAAGCTGGACCTCGTCGTCGATCAGGTGGGCGCGAATCTCCTCGATGCCGAAGGAGGAATCTTCCACGAACCGCCAGGCGGAATCCCTCAGTTTTTTTTCCCAGTAACCGCCCTTCCCTTTTTCCCGATCCCCGTCCAGACCCAATACGCGAAGGATGCGAGAGTCGCTTCCGGGCACGATATTCCCTTCCGCGTCCAGCTGAACGCTGACCTGGATGTTGGCGGTATGGCTTCCGGGGATATCGGGCTGCCTGACCCAGCCTAGAGGCGGTATCCGGACGGGCTTGCTGCCTTTATCGAATCGGACGATTTCAGCGATGCCATCGTAATGGGGCTGTGCGACTGGCAGGTAGACGGCGAGGGGATTTCCCCCCGCGATATCGAAATCGTAT
>Ga0326727_10010663_pt1 | contig 21782 bp, 23 predicted proteins | sample MB2enrmetagenome_FD_207643 | JGI IMG/M metagenome (GOLD analysis project Ga0326727, IMG submission 207643) | Lab enriched peat soil microbial communities from McLean, Ithaca, NY, United States - MB29MY | ecosystem: Environmental > Terrestrial > Soil > Wetlands > Peat | place: USA: New York...
CGTCATTGTCGCTGGGTTGTTGCCAAAATCGCAGGCGCGTGATAGCCAAAATGCACCACTCGGCGCCGCCGTATACCGGCCATCATAATCGCCGCCGACCGGCCTCCCTAATCGTCGCGCTACACCGTGACCGAGGGGAGTCACGAAATCGCCCTGTCCTACTGGCCTGGTCTTGCCGCGATTAAAGCTTGGAAGGCGCAAGCTGAACACATTGCGGCGCAGAGGCTGGGGCGGGAGCGCTGGTATAGCGCGTACCGTCTACAGATTGCGCAAATTGAGCGGCATTACACCTTTTCCAGGAATCCAGAGTAGCCCGTAGTTCGCGGCGGTAAGACAGAACAAAGCTTCTCAGCCTTGATCTGTCTCGCCGCAGCCATCACCGCTTCACGGTGATTCTCAACAAGCTCTCGACGGCGCTTTGAGGCGGGGCATGGTCACACCCCGCCACGATTGAGCCGATGAAAGCTCTCACCAAGCTGCTGGATGCGAACCATGCTCGAAGCTCAAAAAGAGATGGCCGGCAGATCAATCAGGCTGCAGCGAAAACTCGACACGGCGATTCAGGGCGCGCCCGCTCGCGGTGTCATTTGGCGCAACGGGATTCGTGTCGCCACCGCCTTGCGCCGTTATGAGGTTCGGATTTCCACCATTGCTGACGAGGAAATCTTTGACGGCTTCGGCACGCTTCTCCGACAGCTGCTGGTTAGTTGTTATCCCTTGCTTCTGCAGCCCCGGGCCGATCGGCGTATTGTCCGTGTAACCGGTAATGACAAGCGTCTGTGTCTGCGTCGGCGCGAGCTTGTACGCGATTTTAGCGAGTATGCTCTTCCCCTGCGGCGAAATCTGCCAGCTACCCGACGGGAAGAGCGTGTCGCTTTCCACCGTGTATTTGATCGCGCCACGCAGCTGGCCAATCTTGGTCTGCGCATCCGTCAACTGTTGCTGAAGCTGTTGGTTTTGTGACTGCAACTGCTGATTTTGCGTCTTTAAGTCATTATAGGCCCCCTGAGAGACGCAAGCGGAGAGCAAAAGCGGAGCCGCGATCCCAACTGCCACCATTCTTATTTTTGAGGCATGAGTACGCATGTTGAATCCTCCTAGGTTGAACAATCCTCAAGTAATTCTACGCCAAGCTCTGCTACGCTAGGCATTCGGTCTTCGATCGAAATTGATTCAAATCAAGACTGTGTGCGTTTTTTTCCTCGCGCCGCGCGGGATTACAAAAATGCACAGGCACGGTACTTCGCTGAGTACGGGCAGAAGGCGAAAGCTTGAGGGCCAGCGCATCATGGGCGGGTTCCGCGTCAGGCCGGGGCTGAAACTCTTAAGACAGGCTGGGAACAATTGTAATGGCCCTGGCAGCCCTGGATATGTTTGCGGCCTTCCGCCTTTGAACATTGCCTGCTCCTACCGCCCGGGTCACGGGCTGGATGGCACAAGCCCGGCATGTTGTGGCGCGAAGACCGTTGCGGGTGCGCTGGTGTAGAACACCTCAAAGGAAAACCGCGCGGGTTGAAGGCGCGCATGCATCTCCCAGGGCTGCACCGCAGCCTCGGCCAGACGCAGAAATTCCAGCAATTCCAGTAGCTGGGCCGCGCAAAAGAACAGCATGCAGACGCAGCCAAACAGCGAGGCCAGGCCGATTACGATATGTCCATCAAACGGCATCGTCAGTTCCTCCTGATTTAGAAAAGGTTCAGCTGTCCCGCCGCCGGGGTGGGGCGCGGCACGTTGAATTGGGAGCAGTCCAATGCGGGGCCTCCGCCCTCCATCCCGAACTGCTTCGCTGCCCGGGCGAAACGCTGGTGCAGCATTTCCATATACGGGCCGGAGCCCGTGAAGCGGGAATGAAAGGACGAGTCGTTCAGCCGTCCGGCTCGGCTCTGGCGGATCAGGCTCAGCACATGGCTGGCGCGGCCGGGCAGATGTTTTTGCAACCAGTCGGTGAAGAGCGGCGCCAGCTCTTGTGGCAGCCGCACGATACTGGTGTGCGCGCTGTGCGCCCCGGCCTTGGCGGCGGCTTCCAGAATGCTTTCCAACTCGGCATCGTTCACGCCCGGGATCATCGGCGAGGCCATGACGCCCACCGGAATCCCCAGTGCCGACAACTCGCCAATGGCAGCCAGCCTCCGGGCAGGCGAGGCGGCGCGCGGCTCCAGCGCCCGGGCGAGTGCAGGGTCCAGCGTGGTCACCGAGATGAATACCCGGGCCAGCTTCCGTGCCGCCATGCGCGCCAGGATATCGGCATCGCGCAGTACCCCGGCGGATTTGGTGACAATACCCACCGGATTGCTGAACCGCTCCAGCACTTCCAGAATCGCGCGGGTCAGCGTCAGCGTGCGCTCTGCCGGCTGGTACGGGTCGGTATTCGAGCCCAGCACGATCACGCTGGGCTTGTAGCTGGCGCGGGAGAGTTCCTTCTCCAGCAAACGCGGCGCGTCAGGTTTGAAGACGATCTTGGTCTCGAAATCGAGTCCGGCGGAAAATCCGAGATAGGCGTGGCTGGGGCGTGCGAAACAGTAGATGCACCCGTGTTCGCAGCCCCGGTACGGGTTCACGCTTTGCTCGAAGGCAATGTCCGGGCTGTCGTTGCGGGAGATGATGCTGCGCGTGGCGTCGCGGATCAGCGTGGTCGGCGGTTTGGTGGGGTTTTCCTCGGGCAGCTCCCAGCCATCGTCGAAGGGCTCCACCCTGGCGCTCTCGAACCGGTTTGGCGGGTTCACGGCCGTGCCGCGGCCCTTGATGGTGCCGTGCCCGACCTCGTTGTTGATCTGCAACCGGGATGCCGCCATGATGTTCATGCTCCGTTCCGTATAGCATAACATCATTCCGCATTGCGATAGTCAAGAACAAAATAAGAACATTTTATTTACAGGCTTGTTCCGCCTGTAAATTTCAACAGTTACGGCTCGTTAACGGTCTGGAAATGTTCCTTAAGCCGGGGCATCAGCTCAACCAGGTTGCAGGGGCGGTGCCGGGAGTCGAGCTGGAAACGCAGGATCCCATCCCAGCCGTCCTTAACCGCGCCGGTGGAGCCGGGCAGGGCGAACAGATAGGTTCCCGCGGCAACGCCGCCCAGCGCGCGGGACTGCATCGTAGAGGTGCCGATCTTGGCGTAGGAGAGCCAGCGGAACAGTTCGCCGAAGCCCTCGATCTCCTTGTCCAGCACGCGGCGGTACGCCTCGGGCGTCACATCGCGGCCCGTCACCCCGGTGCCGCCGGTGGTGATCACGACATCGACGACCGGATCGGCGATCCAGGCCGCAAGCTGCGTGGTGATGGCGTCCACATCGTCCTTGATGATCGCCCGCCCCGCAAGCACATGGCCTGCGGCGGTTAGCCGCGCGACCAGCGCGTCACCGGAGGTATCATTCGCCAGGGTGCGGGTGTCGGAGATTGTCGCCACCGCGATGCGCACGGGTAGGAACGGTGCAGTTTCGTCGATCCGGCTCAATTCGCGTCCGCCGTGTAGAGGTTGGAGTTGAGCTGCGGGAAGTTGCCTTCCGCCAGATCGTTGAGGCTCTCTGGTTTCAGCCCGATCTCCTCCGCGTAGAGCCAGCTATCCGCCAGCACCTGGCGCACATAGCGCCGCGTCTCGTCGATCGGGATGGTTTCGATGAACAGCAGCGGGTCGCTACGATCCTGCGATTGCGCGGTCCAGGCGGCGGTGGCGTTCGGCCCCGCATTGTAGCTGGCCAAAATTGCCAGCAGCGAGTTGTTGATACCGGGTTGCCTCCCGAGATAGCGCAGATAGGCTTGGCCCATAGCGAGATTTGCCGAGGGATTGGCCAGCGAGCCATCCACGCCCTCCGAGCGGCGCACCGAGGAGGCGGTGGCGGGCATCAGCTGCATCAGGCCGCGGGCACCGCTGCGGGAAACGGCGTTGGGGTCGAAGCCGGATTCCGTGCGGGCTAGGGCGTAGACCAGCGACGGGTCGACCGTGAACCCGCCCGTGGGGTGCAGTGACGGAAGCGGCAGCCTTGCGCCGGCGATCTCGTCCACCGGGCTCGGCATGGTGCCGGCAATGGCCACGGTGACATCGACCATCCCGGCACGGGCGGCCACGGCCATTACCGAGCGGGCAAGCGCCGGGTTGCTCTGCATTTGCGGCCACAGCGCGCGCAGGGCGGTCGCGGCCTGCTCGGGCTCGCCTATCTGCAGCAGCGCAAAGGCGCGGTGCCCCTCGGGGATGGCGTCCACGGCAATGACATCGGCTTCGGTCAGGGTCGCCGAGATGCCGGTGGGACCGAAGCCCTGGCCGAGCAGCTTGCCCGCCAGCATGCCGTAGAAGGTGCCGCTGGCCCAGGCGGCCTGGTGCAGCCAGTTCAGGTACTGCGTCGGCTGTTGCAAGCGCAACGCCGCGCGCGCGGCCCAGAACTGGCTGGCGGCGCGGTCGTCGTCAGAGATGCCGGAGATCTGCGCCGTAGAGGCGAAGATACTGGCGGCGGTGCTGATATCCCCTTGCTGCCAGGCAGTCAGCCCGGCCATGAATTGCTGGTGCCAGGCGTAGCTGTCCGGCTCGTAAACCGGCATGGCGGCGGCACCCGGCGTGATGGTGGTTTCCGGCATCAGCGACGCTTGCGGCGGCGGCGGCGGCAGCTCGGACCGGTGCAGCTTGAGCTGCATGAGCTTGTAGATGTCGGATGCTTCCGGTTCGCCGGAATACTGCGCCCACCAGGCGGTGAGTTCCGCGGGTTTGGTGATATAGTCCGGGCTCAGATAGCGTGCGGCCAGCACACTGCCGAGCAGGGAGGTATCGCCCAGCCGTCCAATCAGGCGGTCGGCTGCGGCGTAGGCGCCGTTGTCCTGCAGTTGCAGGACGCGCTTGTAGATTGCCACGTCGCTGGGCGCGAGCGGTTGCGGCAAGGTGACTTCCACCTCGCCCGACGGGGCATTGCGCGGTACGGCGTAAGCCACGCTATCGCCATTCATGGCGCTAAGCGGCGCTGTGGGGGGCTGAGTCGTTCCCTGGCCTTGTCCCATGTCAGGGGACTTCGCCGCCGCCTTCGTGGGGTGCACGAAGCTGAGGGCGAAAACGGAAACCGTGGCAATAGCCAAGCGGATGCCGCTCAGGCGGGGAAGCGGTTTAGGGGCTCCTCGCATAGCTAACGCCCCTACACGGCATATCCGCATGACGCAACCGTTTTCAGCGAGACAAATCCTACATTTTTAGACAGATTCGCGGGTTTCAGCGCTTTGCAAGGGATGTTTTAGATTAAATGTTTGTTACGCGCAGTCCGTCGGCTGGCTTTCTAGCCAGGCTTTCAAGGTCAGCAGATCTCGCCATGCCTCCGCTTTGGCCAGCGGCGTGCGCATCAGATAGGCAGGGTGATACGTCGCCAGACAGGGCAGGGGCGCGCCCAGTCCGGCGATCTCAGCCTCCCGCCAAGTGCCGCGAAGACGCCGTATGCCCATGGCACCCTCCGCCGGGAGCAGCGCCTTGGCCGCCACGGCGCCCAGCGCCATCAGCCCGCGCGGGGCGATGAGCGCGATGTGCCGGTGCAGAAAGGGCCGGCACAGGGCCAGCTCGGCCTCCGTGGGCGCGCGATTGCCAGGTGGACGCCAGGGCACGGCGTTGATGATGCGTACCTTGGAGCGGTCTAGCCCGATGCTTGCCAGCATGCGGTCCAGCAACAGCCCGGCAGGGCCGACGAAGGGCTTCCCCGCGCGGTCTTCCTCAGCCCCGGGCGCCTCGCCCACGAGAACCAGCCTCGCGTCCGCCGCGCCGTCGGCGAACACCAGCTGAGTTGCGGTGTCGCGCAGGGCGCAGCCGGTGAAATTGCGCATCACCTCTTCCAGCTCGACCAGGCTCTGGCAGGATTCAGCAAGCGTGCGCGCCTCGGCCGGGCCGGCGGGCATGGCTGGGGCGGGGCGTTGGGCCTGGACTGGCCGCAGGGGGGCTGCGGGGGGCGCTTCCGCTGGCGGAGGCGGCGCGGCGGCATGACGGCGGTCCTGCGGTGCGTCGAGCAGCGCCTCATCCGCGCCCCACTCCCATTGCAGGCGTAACGCTTCAAGCAATTCCATGCGTCTTATTTACCTGTTCCGATCCGGATTGAAATCATTCTCAGCTCCCCTTACACCCGATTAGGATATAGCCCTTAATTACGCCGGGTCTGGTAACAGGAAGGAAGCAATTAATGTCAGACGAAACTCTGCCGCGCGAGGCGATGGAATTCGATGTTCTGGTCGTCGGTGCCGGTCCAGCCGGTCTCAGTGCCTCGATCAAGCTGAAGCAGCTCAACCCCGAACTTTCCGTCTGCGTGGTGGAAAAGGGCAGCGAGGTTGGCGCTCATATCCTCTCCGGTGCGGTGCTGGAGCCGCGGGCGCTGAAGGAACTCTTCCCCGACTGCGACCCTGGGCTGATCCCGCTCGCCACCCCGGTTGCCGAGGACAAGTTCATCTTCCTGTTCAACGACGCTAAATCGTTTGCCATGCCGACCCCGCCGCAGATGCATAACGAGGGCAATTACATTGTCTCCCTCGGCAATGTGGTGCGCTGGCTCGGCCAGCAGGCGGAAGAGCTGGGCGTGGAGATCTACCCGGGCTTCGCCGCCGCCGAGCTGCTGGTTGAGGGCGGCCGGGTCGTCGGCGTCGCCACCGGGGACATGGGCATCGGAAAGGATGGCCAGCCGACCGAGAACTTTCAGCGCGGCATGGAGCTGCGCGCCACTTATACAGTGTTCGCGGAAGGCTGCCGCGGCTCGCTCTCCAAGCAGTTGATGACCGAATTCAAGCTGCGCGAGGACTGCGACCCGCAGACCTACGGCATCGGCATCAAGGAGCTGTGGGAGGTCAAGCCCGAGAAGTTCCAGAAGGGCCTGACACTGCACACCATCGGCTGGCCGCTGAAGTCCGACACCTATGGCGGCTCCTTCCTCTATCACTTCGGCGAAAATCTCGTCGCGGTCGGGTTCGTCGTCGGGCTCGACTACACAAACCCGTATCTCTCGCCCTTCCAGGAGTTCCAGCGCTACAAGACGCATCCGGCCATCGCGCCGACATTCGAGGGGGCAAAGCGCATCTCCTACGGCGCCCGCGCGCTGAACGAGGGCGGCTTCCAGTCCCTGCCCAAGCTCACCTTCCCGGGTGGCGTGCTCATCGGCTGCGCGGCCGGCACGCTGAACGTGCCGAAGATCAAGGGCACCCACACCGCGATGAAGTCCGCCATGGTTGCGGCGGAAGCCATTGCCGAGGCCTTCGCAGCCGGCAAGCCGGATGAGGTGACCGCCTATACCGCCAAGCTGAAGGAGAGCTGGGTGTGGTCCGAGCTGCACACCGTGCGCAACATCCGCCCCGCTTTTGCGAAATGGGGGCTCTATGGCGGGCTGGTGAACGCGGCGCTGGAGACGTATCTGTTCAAGGGCAAGGCGCCCTGGACTTTCAAAAACCACAACGATTACGATCATCTGAAGAAGGCTTCCGAGTGCCAGCCGATCGACTACCCCAAGCCGGACGGCAAGCTCACCTTCGACCGCCTCTCCTCGGTGTTCCTCTCCAACACCAACCATGAGGAAAACCAGCCGGCGCACCTGAAGCTGCTGGACCCGGCAAACGCGATCTCGGTGAACTGGGATCTCTACCGCAGCCCGGAGACGCGTTATTGCCCTGCCGGCGTGTACGAGATTATCGGCGCCGAGGAAGGCAAGCCGCAGCTGCAGATCAACGCGCAGAACTGCGTGCATTGCAAGACCTGCGACATCAAGGACCCGACCCAGAACATCAACTGGGTGGTGCCCGAGGGTGCGGGCGGCCCGAACTACCCGGGCGGCATGTAAGTGCTGCGTTTCCGGCGGCCTCGTGCCGCCGGAGGCGATATGGCCTTAGTGGCGCGGCTTGAGATCAGTTAACGGCGGCGCTGGAGAGTTTCACCGGCGCGGCTGCTGGTTGCTGGCTGGAATCCGCCTGGGGCTGCGGCGCTGAGAGCACAGCGGAGAAGGCGTCCAGCGCCTGGTTCACCTTTTCGGGCGGCAAATCGGTGCTAAGCACCTGCCGCGTTTCATCCTGCCGTCCGGCGGCATACAAGGCTACCGCGTAATCCTCGCGGATTTTCGGAGTCGCCTGGCTGCTGGTCGCCAGCGGTCCAAGATATTCCAGCGCAGCCCCGGCTTGGCCGGCGAGGGCGAGGGAGAGGCCGAGATTCACCTCGGTTGCCGTTGTGCCCGGGGCGAGCAGCAGCGCTTGCTGATAAGCCTGGGCGGCGGCGGCGTGATGGCCTTGCAGGTCGCGTGCAACACCCAGATCGTTGAACGCCTCGGCATTGTCTGGGTCGTCTTGCACGGCGGCGGCGAAGGCCTGCTCGGCCTCTATGGCGTTGCGCTTGAGCAGGCAACGGCCGACGCCGGTCTCGGCCTCGGCGGATTTCCGGTCGCTCTTCAGCGCCCGGGTGTAGGCGGCGATCGAATCCTCGCAGCGGCCGAGGGCGTAATAGGCCGCGCCCTCATGCAACAGCGCCTGCAAATTGTCCGGGTCCTGCGCCAGTACGGATTGGCTCACGCTCAGTGCCATGTCAGGGTTGTCCCCGGCGATCGCCGCATCGGCGACGTTGAGCACGTTGTCATCGACCGCGCTTTGGGGCAGGGTTCCGGACGGCTCCGCGCACCCCGCCAGGACTAAGGAAAGGCTTAGCATCGAAAGCGTAGCTATTCCGCTTAGCGTATGTTCCATGATCAGCCATATACCTGAAAGATATTAAATTTTGTATGTAGAGACGCCCAAGTACGGTCTGGTTTTGCAGATAGCATGTTGGCGGACCAGATTGGTAAATTGCGGTACCGGTATAAAGCAATTTTTTGTGTGCAAGCTGAAACAGGCGTAATCTGCGGGCATGACTATTCGCATTGGCATTGCCGGCATCTCCGGCCGCATGGGCATCTATCTCGCTGAGGAGGCCGCCGCGGCCGCCTCGCTTTCCGGCGGCACTAGCCGCTCTGGGCGCGGGCCCGAAGGCGCGCCGCATTTCTCCGACATCACGGCGCTCGCCCGGGAATCCGACGTGGTGATCGATTTCACCCATGCCAGCACCGTGGCCGAACATGCCGCCGCCCTGGCCGCCACCGAGACACCCTGGGTGTTGGGCACCACCGGCTATGGCGCGGCGGAGCAGGCGGCCATTGAGGCGGCGGCGAAGACCGTTCCCGTCATCGCCTCGCCGAATTTCTGCACCGGGGTGAACCTGTTGCTGCTGCTGGCCGAAAAGTTGGGCCACGCGCTGCCGCCGCACCAATACGATGCCGAGATCCTGGAGATGCACCACCGGCAGAAGGTGGACGCCCCCTCCGGCACCGCGCTGGCCATTGGCCGCGCCGTGGCGCAGGGCAGGGGTGTGAAACTGGAAGATGTGATGGTTTCCGGCCGGGACGGCCATACCGGCCCGCGCAAGGACGGCGAGATCGGCTTCGCCACGCTGCGCGGGGGGCAGATCATCGGCAGCCATTCCGCGCTGTTCACGGCTGGTGACGAGCAGATCACCCTTACCCACCACGCCTTCGACCGCCGGGTGTTTGCCTCGGGCGCCGTGCGCGCGGCGCTTTGGCTGCACGCCCAGCCCGCCGGGCTGTATTCGATGCGGGATTTCTTGCGACTGTAAAAGCCTATGCGACCACAGGGTATTGACCCCGGGGGCCGGATACGTCATCCGAGGCCGCCTGGATTTTTGGGGGTAATGCATAATGCGTGATCGCGGCGAATTTCTCTTCACGTCTGAGTCCGTCTCGGAAGGTCATCCGGATAAGGTTGCCGACCGGATCTCAGATACCGTTGTTGATGCTTATCTGGCCGCCGACCCGTATGCGCGCGTCGCCTGTGAAACTTTGGTGACCACGAATCGCATCATCCTGGCTGGCGAGGTCCGCGGGCCGGAGACGATCACCAAGGAATATCTCGCGCATCTCGCCCGCATGGCGGTGCACGACATCGGCTACGACCAGGACGGCTTCTCCTGGAAGAACGCCGACGTGGCCGTGCATCTGCACGCGCAATCGGCGCATATCGCCGTGGGCGTGGACGCTGCCGGGGACAAGGACGAGGGCGCTGGCGACCAGGGCATCATGTTTGGCTACGCCTGCACCGAGACCGAGGCGCTGATGCCGGCCCCGATCTATTATTCGCACCTGATCCTGCGCCGCATCTCCGAGCTGCGCCGCGCCGCGGACTCCCAGGTGAAGGGCCTGCTGCCGGACGCCAAGAGCCAGGTGACGCTCAAATATGTGGACGGCAAGCCGGTGGGCGCGACCTCGGTGGTCGTCTCCATTCAGCATGAGGACAGCATTTCGCTCGCCCAGGTGCGTGAGATGATCCGCCCGATCGTCACCGCCGCGCTGCCCGAGGGCTGGATGCCGGCGGAGAAGGACTTCTACGTTAACCCGACCGGCATCTTCGTGATCGGCGGACCGGATGGCGATTGCGGCCTGACCGGGCGCAAGATCATCGTGGACACTTACGGTGGTGCTGCCCCGCATGGCGGCGGCGCCTTCTCCGGCAAGGACCCCACGAAGGTGGACCGTTCCGCCGCGTATGTCTCGCGCTACCTCGCCAAGAACGTGGTGGCCGCTGGCCTTGCCGAGCGCTGCACGCTGCAGCTCTCCTATGCCATCGGCGTGAGCCAGCCGCTCTCGCTGTATGTGGACCTGCACGGCACCGGCAAGGACGTGAATGAAGAGAAGGTGGCTGCCACCCTGCGCGAGCTGGTGAACCTGACGCCGCGCGGCATCCGCGAGCATCTCCAGCTCAACCGGCCGATCTACACGCCGACCTCCTCGTTCGGTCATTTCGGCCGTACCCCGGATGCCGATCTCGGCACCTTCACCTGGGAGCGGACCGACCTCGTCCCGGCGCTGAAGTCCGCCTTTGGCCGTTGAGAATATAAAGCCGGTCCCTGACCGGCTTTACGGCCGCGTGAAAGGAAAGAAGCTCCGCCCGCGCCAGGAATGGCTGCTGGCGGAGTTCCTGCCACGCATGGCATGGCCGGAAGTGCCCTTTGCCATCACCCCGCGCGAGATCTGGCTGGAAGTCGGGTTTGGCGGGGGTGAGCACGCCTATGAGCACGCCACGAAGAACCCGGATGTCGGCTATATCGCCGCCGAAGTATTCGAGACCGGCATCTGCTCGCTGCTCTCGCGCATCGCGCCGGACCATGTCGAGAATCCCGAGCCGTTGCCGAATCTGCGCCTGTTCACCGACGATGCGCGGCCGCTGCTGCGCGGCATGGCGGATGGGTTTCTTTCCAAGCTCTTCCTGATGTTCCCCGACCCCTGGCCGAAAGCGCGCCACGCCAAGCGGCGCTTCGTCCACCCGGAACTGGTGAAGGAAGTTGCCCGCGTGCTGCGGCAGGGCGGGGAATGGCGCATCGCCTCGGACGATCCGACCTACCAGGAATGGACCGACGAGGTTCTGGCCGCGCAGACGGCGTTCGCGGTCACGCGCGTCACGGAACGCCCGGCGGGCTGGCCGCCCACCCGTTACGAGGCAAAGGCAATTAAAGCCGGGCGGCATCCGGTTTACTGGTCCCTAACGAAAAATTAGCAAGACCACTGTATCCCTGCCCGGCGCGCCGGGGGGATTTTGACGAGCGGAGGAATTGTTTCCTCCGCTCTTCGTATTTTGGAACGGCTTCAGCTTCCCAGAAACAGTCGCGGCGGCGGCTCAGCATTGAGGCAGGAGCAGAAGATCGTCAGTGTCCACAGAGCGAGAGCAATCATCACGGCCGTTTTGCCCTGCGTGTTAAGCTGGCCGCTGGGCGTGGTCAGGCGCCCGGCCTTGCCGTTGCTGTTCAGCCACGCGGCGTTCATGTAACCCAGCGTGATGAACAGTAATTTCGGCGTTAGCCAGTCATGGCTACCCACGGCCACGGGGTCATAGAAGAACAGCGCCATGCCGGTGATCATTGTCACGGTCAGGCTGGCATGAATGACCGGCATGGAGAGCCGGAAAAAGGGGCGCAACGGCAGCTCCGCCGCCCGCCCGAGCAGGCGCAGATTGAGCAGCAGGACCGCGCCGAAAAAGATCGAGACCGTATAAACATGAATGGCGCGAATCAGGAACTGGTACGGCTGCAACGCGAAATGCAGCCCGCGATTATCCATGGCGATCAGGTATGGGGCCGGGATTCTGAATGAATCCATGGCATTAGCGAATGCGAGGCCGGGGGTCATGGTTTATCCTTAGATGTGGCGGATGCCGTGTGGGGCGTATTGCTATTGCGAATAACTTCCATTATCAAAAGTTGATGTGAATGAGAATTATTATCATTTGATTGTTAGCACGAAGGCGGCGGCATAAAAATGGCTCACGGTCTGCGACGGAAGATTTTTTCAGGGGCGGCATTTTTTGCCTGCATTGCGGGTCCTGCGGCGGCGGGGGCGCCAAGCGTGCAGCTCACCTTGCAGGGCCATAAATTCACGCCGGACCATGTGCCTGTGCCCGCCGGCACTCGCTTCAAGATCCTCGTTACCAATCTGGATACCACGCCGGACGAGTTTGAAAGCCCGGCGCTACGCGTGGAGAAAATTGTCGTGCCTGGGCAGACGATTACCGTGTTCGCTGGGCCGCTCACGCCGGGCACTTACACGTTTTACGACGACTACCACCCCGAGACCGCGCAGGGCGTTGCGGAGGCAAAATAGCATGCTGGCGAGTTTCATCATTGTGTTCCGGGAAGTGCTGGAGGCGGGGCTGATCGTCGGCATCGTCCTCGCGGCCACTGTCGGTATCCGCCATCGCGCGCCGCATCTGTGGGGCGGCGTCGCTGCCGGGGTAGGTGGGGCGTGTCTCGTCGCGGCATGCATAGGCGCGCTCTCCAGAGCCTTCGCCGGCAACGGGCAGGATCTATTCGACGCCGCGATCCTCGGTTTCGCGGTCGTGATGCTCGGCTGGCATTCGGTCTGGATGGCCCGTCACGGCCGCGAAATGGCGAAGCAAATGCATGACATGGGCGATTCCGTCGTGGCGGGAGAAACAACGCTGCTCGCCATGGCCGCCGTCATCGCCATTGCCATCCTGCGTGAAGGCTCGGAGGTCGTGTTGTTTCTTTATGGCATCGCCGCCGAGGCGCACCTCGCCGCAAGTTCGATAATTGGTGGCGCGATATGCGGCATAGCCGCCGGGGCCGCGGTCTCCTGGGGGCTGTATCGCGGCCTGCTTGCCATTCCGCTCAAGCGCCTGTTTGGCGTCACCTCGTGGCTCATCGCCTTTCTGGCCGCCGGGATGGCCGGGCAGGCGGCGGCGCTGCTTGCCAATGACGATATCATCCCCGCCTTCGGCTACCAGCTATGGGATACGTCCTGGCTGCTTTCCACCGGCTCGTTGCTGGGGCGCGCCTTGCAGGCGCTGGTTGGTTACTCCGACCGCCCCATGGGCATCCAGCTCATCGCCTATCTCGTTACGCTTGGCACGTTGGTTTTTATGTCGAAACTCGTTGCCCGGCCAAAATTGTCTAACCAGGAGTCTAAGCATGCTGCGTAGAATTTTAGCTGTCACAGCCGCCACCTTCGCGCTCGCGCAAGCGGCGCAGGCCAAGGAATATTACATCGGCGGCCCGGATTATAAGAACAATATGGAAATCGTGACGAGCTACCTTCTTGGCATCCAGATGGACCCGATGCCGCCGGACATGCCGATGGGCACGGATGCGATCCATCTGGAGGTCGATCTGCACGCCACCGCCAACAATCCCTGGGGTTATGATGACCAGTCCTGGATTCCGTACGTGACGATCAGCTACGTGCTGACCAAGGAAGGTACGGGCTGGACGGCGAAGGGTAAGTTGCTGCCGATGAGCGCCGATGACGGCCCGCATTACGCCGACAGCCTGGAGATGGACGGCCCCGGCAAATACACGGTGGTCTACACGTTCCAGCCGCCCTCGGTGAACGGTTATTACCGCCACACGGATAAAGCGACCGGCATCCCCCCTTGGTGGGCACCGTTCACCGAGACGTTTTCCTTCACCTATCCGGTGAAGTCGTAAAGGAGGTTCACGCCTCCTCTTCCTCGTCATCTTCCTCCAAGCCGAATTGCTGCGCCTCTTCATCGTATTCGAAGATTTCGGCGTAACGGCCCCAGGAGATGACCGTGCGCAGCGTTTCCTCGGCGTATTCGGGGGACATATGGTCCTCCAACTCGTCGCGGAAGCGCACAGCGGAGGCGCGGTGGTTGCTGCGCTGGTCGATGACGGCGCGGATGGCGTTGATCAACGGCACATGGGCCTTGACCTGCGCCGCGAAAATCTCCTTGCGGTCTTCGGTCTCCCCCTCGGCGAAGCGCTTGCCGGTTTCGGTGAGGATGAGGTCACCTTCCTCCAGCACGGCGAAGCCGAGCAGGCTCAGCGTCTCGCCCAGCGGCAGCAACTCGTCAACTTCGTATTGCAGGGCGGCGGCCAGCGCCGGCAAGTCGGCCCGGCCGTTATAAGGCGCGCTGTTCAGCGTTTCCATCAGGCCGGACATAAGGTTGGTGCCCACGTGGTGGAGCGGGGTCGCGAAGCCGGACGGGACCGTCGGCACTGCCTGCACCTCTTTCGGCGGCCGGCGGGTCATGATGCCGTAAATATCGTCCACCATCTGGCGGAATGCGGGATCATACCGGTTGCGCGGGTGCGGGAAGGGCACCTGCAGCTCATGCGCCACGCGGCCGGGGTTGGAGGAAAACACCAGGATGCGGTCGGCCATCAGCACCGCTTCCTCGATGTTGTGCGTAACGATGAGGATGGACTTCACCGGCAGCTTCTTGTCCATCCAAAGGTCGATGAGGTCGGTGCGCAGCGTCTCGGCGGTCAGCACGTCCAGCGCCGAGAACGGCTCGTCCATCAGCAGCAGGTCCGGGTGCACGACGAGCGCACGGGCCAGGCCGACGCGCTGGCGCATGCCCCCCGATAGCTCCTTCGGGTAGGCGGTATCGTGACCGCCGAGGCCGATCAGGTCGATCGCCTCTTCCGACCGCTCATCGCGGTCATCCTTCTTCACGCCCAGCGCTTCCAGGCCCAGCTCCACATTTTCTTGCACGGTGAGCCAAGGGAACAGCGCGAAGCTCTGGAACACCATGGCCACGCCCTCGGCCGGGCCTTTCAGATCCTTGCCGCGCCACTTCACCTCGCCGGCGGTTGGCTTTAGCAGCCCCGAGACGATGCGCAGCAGCGTGGACTTGCCCGAGCCTGAGCGGCCGAGCAGGGCAACAATCTCGCCCTCATGCAGGGTGAGATCGACATCGTCGAGCACCACGAGGTCGGCGGAGGCCTCCTTATGGTAGGCCTGCCGGCAGTTGCGGACGGTAACCAGAGGCTGGGTGATGTTCTGATCCATGGCTTACCCCAGAGTGGTGCGGCGGGTGGCATACGTGTAGAGCGGCCGCCAGAGAATACGATTAACGAGAATAACGAAGCCGGACATGACGACCACGCCGAGAACCACGCGCGGCGTGTCACCCGCGGCGGTGGCCTGCGCGATATACGCGCCTAACCCGTGTGCGGCGAGGTTGGTGCTGCCCCAGCTCGCCACCTCGGCCACGATGGAGGCGTTCCACGCGCCGCCCGAGGCGGTGAGCGCGCCGGTGATGAAATAGGGCAGAATGCCGGGGATCATCACCTTGCGCCACCACAGGAAGCCCTTGATGTGGAAATTTGCCACGGCCTCCTTCATATCCCCCGGAAACGCCGCGGCCCCGGCGATGACATTGAACAGCACGTACCATTGCGTGCCGATCAGCATCAGCGGGGTCAGCCAGATGTCGGGGTTGACGTGGAAATACACGATGGCCAGCACCACGGGCGGAAACAGCAGATTGGCCGGGAAGGCGGCGAGGAACTGCGCGATCGGCTGCGCGATGCGCGTCGCCTTCGGGCGCAGGCCGATCCACACGCCAATCGGCACCCAGATGAGTGCCGCGATGACCATGAGCACCATCACGCGCAGCAGGGTGAAGCTGCCCATCAGCACGGCGGTGCCGACATCCGACCAGTGCAGCGTGCCGGAGACGAATTGCACAATCTTATACGCCGCATAAGCCGCAACCAGCGCGATGGCGACAAACCAGATACCGTCCAGCAATTTCGAGGGTTCGCGGTTCTCGTCGATCTGCGTCCGGGCCGGCAGGGCCAGGCGCAAGCGCGTAATCGAGCGCATGCCTGCACCGATGAAATCGCCGATCTCCTGGAACAGGGCCGTACGGCGCAGTACCTTCAACATCCAGGGTTCGGGACCGGTGGCTGTCGCCGTGGTTTCGAAACGGAATTTGGCCGACCATGCCACCAGCGGGCGGAAGAGCAACTGGTCGTAGAGCAGGATCACCACGAGCATGGCGACGATGGCGTAAAATATGGCCTTCAGGTTCTCCTGGGCCAGCGCCGTGGCCACGTAGGAGCCGATGCCGGGCAGGGTGAAGGTTGTGTTGCCAACCGTCACCGCCTCGGACGCCACCACGAAGAACCAGCCGCCGGACATGGAAAGCATGGTGTTCCACACCAGCCCAGGCATGGCGAAAGGCACATCCAGCCGCCAGAATTTCTGCCAGGGGCTCAGGCGGAAGCAGCGCGAGGCTTCCTGTAAGTCGTTCGGCAGGGTAGTGAGCGACTGGTAGAAACTGAAGGCCATGTTCCAGGCCTGGCTGGTGAAGATGACGAACACCGAGGCCAATTCCGCGCCCATCACCTTGCCCGGGAACAGCCCGAGGAAGAATACGGTGGTGAAGGTGAGGAAGCCCAGGATGGGAACGGACTGCAGAATGTCCAGGATCGGGATGAGCACCATGCCAGCCCGGCGGGACTTGGCCGCCAGCGTGGCGTAGGTCAAGGTGAACAGCAGCGAAAAGAACAGCGCCGCGAACATGCGTGCGGTGGAGCGCAGCGCGTAATACGGCAGATAGGCCGGGTCCAGATGGATCGGCGTATTCTGGACCATGGTGATGGGCGCGGAGATCGTACTGCGGCCGACCTCGACCAGCGCAACGAGCAGGCCCATGACGAGCAACAGCGCCACCCCGTCCCAGCGATTTGGCAGTCTGCGCCCAGCCAGGGCTGTAGGTGTATAATTCGTCATCTTGCCGCCTGGCGTTCGGTGGGTTTTCGGCTGTTCCCTTACCCAGCATAAGACGGTTTGTCACCCGGGGCTTGCATTGCGTTTGAGTGACATATGTCGCGGCTGGAGCCCGAGGTTTGATGCGTATCGTTTGTCGTCGGGCGGCGATACGCGCATCAGAGTTCCTTTCGAAACCCACTAGGCCAAGGCGAATGACGCAGTATTACGAGCACCGGAACGGAGTGTACGTTGGAGCGCGTGAGCACCGGGGCAAAGAAAAACGCGGCTAGACGGCCGCCAGAATGGACTTACGCGGCAGCCGCTAATGCCCGGTGCTGCCGAAGCCCCCGGCTCCGCGCGCGGTTGCGTCGAGGTCGTCGACCTCTTCCCATACGGCGCGCACCACCGGCGCTATCACCGCCTGGGCGATGCGCATGCCGCGCGTCACCACGAATTCTTCCGAGCCGGTATTCAGGACGATCACGCCGACCTCGCCACGGTAATCCTCATCGATGGTGCCGGGGGAGTTGGGCAGGGTGATGCCGTGCTTCAACGCCAGACCCGAGCGTGGACGCACCTGCAGCTCATAGCCCGGCGGCAGGGCTATGCAGAACCCGGTGGGGATCAGCGCCCGCGCGCCCGGGGCGATGGTGACCGGCGCTTCCACCGCCGCCAACAGATCCATGCCCGCAGCACCCGAGGTGGCGTAATGCGGCAGGTCCAGCCCAGCACCATGGGCCAGGCGGCGGATACGTACATTCACGTTCATGCAAAAACTTCCCCAATGCGCGCCGCGAGTTTTCGCGCCAGCGCGGTTTTGTCCATTTTGTCCCAGGCTTCAACACCACTATCGGTGAGCAGCAGGATCTCGTTGTCATCGCCGCCCATGTTGCCGGTGCCGCCCACGTCGTTCGCCACCAGCCAGTCGCACCCCTTGCGCACCCGTTTGGCGGCGGCATGCTCGGCGAGTTTTTCTGTTTCGGCTGCAAAACCAACAACAAGGCGCGGCCGCTGCGGACCGGGTTTGGAAATTTCGGCCAGTATGTCCGGATTCTCGGTAAGCCGCAGGGCAGGGGGCTGGCCTGAGCCGTTCTTCTTTATCTTCTGCCCAGCGGCCTCGACGCGCCAATCCGCCACCGCGGCGGCGCAAACGGTGATGTCCGCTGGCAACGCCGCCATCACCGCGTCGCGCATCTCTCGCGCGGTTTCCACCCGCATCACATCCACGCCCGCCGGGTCCGCGATGCTTACCGGCCCGCTCACCAACGTAACCCGCGCGCCGAGGGCAGCCAGGGCAGCGGCAATCGCATGGCCCTGCTTGCCCGAGCTGCGATTGGCGATGTAGCGCACAGGGTCGATGGGCTCATGGGTCGGCCCGGACGTGACGATGGCGTGCCGGCCCTTGAGTGGCCCGTCGGCAAAGAGGGCCTCGATCGCCGCGAGAATCGCGGGCGGTTCGGCCAGGCGCCCCGGACCGTATTCACCACAGGCCATTGGCCCATCCTCGGGCGGCACCACGAGCACGCCACGCTTGGCCAGCATTGCCATGTTCGCCTGGGTGGCCGGGTGTTGCCACATCCGCACATTCATCGCCGGGGCCACCAGCACGCGCTTGTCGGTCGCCAGTAGCAAGGTTGATGCAAGCTCATCGGCCAGCCCCGCCGCCATTTTGGCCAGGACATCCGCCGTCGCCGGGGCCACTACCACGAGGTCAGCGGCGCGGGAGAGTTCGATATGCCCCATCTCGCTCTCATCGGTGAGCGAAAACAGCTCCTGGTACACCTTGTTGCCGGTGAGCGCCTGGAGCGAAAGCGGGGTGACGAACTGCGCCCCAGCCTTGGTGAGCACGGCCGTCACGCCATAGCCCGCCTTGGTGGCGAGGCGCACCAGCTCCAGTGCCTTGTACGCTGCTATGCCGCCCGTAACGATGAGCAGCAGCTTCCTCACAGGCGCCAGCCTGCGTGTATGGCCGCGATGCCGCCCGAGAGGTTGCGGTAGGTCACGCGCTCCAGCCCGGATTCCTCAAACATGCGCTTCAGCGTCTCCTGGTCCGGGAACATGCGAATGCTCTCGGCCAGATACTGATAGCTCTCCGAATCCTTCGCCACGAGCTGGCCCAGGCGCGGCAGGGCCTGGAAGGACCATTTATCGTACAGCTTCTCCAGCCCCGCGATTTGCAGGCGGGAGAATTCCAGCACCAGGAAGCGGCCGCCCGGCTTCAGCAGCCGCCGTGCCTCGGCGATCACCTTGTCCTTGTTGGTGCAGTTGCGCAGGCCGAAGGCCATGGAGATGCGGTCGAAGCTCGCATCGGGCAGCGGCAGGTTCTCCGCATCGGCCACTAGGAACTCGATATCGCCCAGATACCCGTTCGCCGTTGCCCGGTCCCGCCCGACGCCAAGCATGGAGGCGTTGATGTCCGACATCACCACCTTTCCACCGCCGCGCTTGAGCCAGCCGAAGGTGATGTCCCCGGTTCCGGCGGCCAGATCCAGCAGGGTGTAATTGGGCCGGGGGTCGAGGGCGGAGAGAAACTCGCGCTTCCACAGGCGGTGAATGCCGAGGGACATCAGGTCGTTCATGATGTCGTACTTGCCGGCCACAGAGTCGAAGACCTCCCGCACCATGGCGGCTTTCTGCCCCTTTGGCACGGTCTTGAATCCGAAATCGGCGGTGTCGCTGGAATTGTTCTGGCTCATGCGCCCCAGTATAGCCTTGTTTTATCATGCCGGAACTCCCCGAGGTCGAAACCGTGATGCGAGGGCTGGATGCCTGCCTCACGGGCAAGCGGATCGAGCGCGCCACACTGCACCGGGCGGATATACGCTGGCCGGTGCCGACCGAGTTGCCACGGGTGCTCACCGGTGCGCGGGTGCTGGGGTTCCGCCGCCGGGGCAAGTTCATGCTCATGCGGTTGGATAGCGGCTGGTCCGTGCTGATCCATCTCGGCATGTCGGGCCGGATGCTGATCGATGCGCCGCCCGCCGCGCATGAGCATTTGACCATAGAGACCAAGGATGGCGCCAGGGTGGGCTTTGTGGACCCGCGCCGTTTTGGCGCGCTCGACCTCGTGCCCACGGCCGAGGAGGACAGCCACAAGCTGCTGGCCAACATGGGGCCGGAGCCGCTGGGCAATGAGTTCTCCGCGCCGGTTCTGGCGGCGGCGCTCAAGGGTAAGGCGACCTCGATAAAGGCAGCACTTCTGGACCAGCGCATCGTCGCGGGCATCGGCAATATATACGCCAGCGAAGCCCTGTTCCGCGCCGGCATCAGCCCCACGCGGCAGGCCGGGCGCATTTCCCGCCCTCGCATCGAGGCACTGGTGCAGGCCATACGCGACACGCTGCGCGAGGCCATCGCCGCCGGGGGATCATCCTTGCGCGACTATGTGCAGCCGAGTGGCGAGCTTGGCTATTTCCAGCATGCCTGGAAGGTCTATGGCCGCGTGGGCGAGCCCTGCGAGCGCTGCCCCGGCCAGCCCGCCTGCGCGGGGATCAAGTGCATTACGCAATCCGGGCGGAGTACCTTCTATTGCCCAAAGACGCAGAAATAGATTTCTGCCTATCTGTTGGCTTACATAAAACTGTTTCGGGAAAAGCATTAAATACTCTTCCCAATTCCAATCCTGTGCCTATAGTTCGGTCAAGCAAACCGGCTTTTCTTGAATCCAAGGAGTGGTCGATGGCCGCTAACAACGCCCCCGATGCGTAAAGTGTTGTTATGGCTTGTGGGGGCTGTACTGCTCGCCGGCTTGGCCATTGCCGGCTTGGGGTTCTTGTATTTGGAGGCTGCATTTGCCCCAATAGCGATGCTGTCGCCATCGCCGCCATCTTTCCTCGATACGCTATTCAGAAGTGAGTTGCACCGTGTTGAATGTAACGGGTGCAGTACGGCAAAAAGGTTCAAGACCGTCACAACGCTGCCCCAGTCTTATTCCGTATCGAGTCTTGTATGGAGCCCCGACGGCAAATATCTCGCCGTTGGCAACCTGATCGAATCTCAGGTTAATATATATGACACGTCCAGCTGGCAGCTTGTAAGCCACATAACGGCTGGGGCCGCCGGAGGCGGCAATTTTATGAACCTGTTCACGAGTGACAGCCAATATCTGATCCGTCCGAGAATTGGTGGCCTCAATGTTGCAAAAGTGTCCATGCAAAAATGGGACATCAAAAACAGCGTCGTGGTCGGGAGTTTCTTCAGCGAAACGTTAGGGGGCTATCCTCCAGGAGTGGCCGCGAGCAGTGTAAATAATCTGATTGCAGCAGCGGGAGGTAACCATGGACATGCGGACGTACTGATATATAATTCCAATGACTACTCGGTGGTTCAAAACGTCCCATGCGAACCTCGTGCGATCATCGGCGCAATGACATTTAGCAATGATGGTCACGACATAGCTGTTGGCGGATGCCATGAAGGATACGTTTCCGTATATAATGTCGATACGGGCATAATGGAATTTCAAACCGGCGTAGCCCGAGGTGCATGGGCTTTCAATTTCATATTATATAGCCCGGACGGCAAGCTGATTGGTATTGCGTCCTATGATGGCAATGACCATGGAAAGGGTAGCTGTACTGAAAGCTTCTGACGGCACTCTTGTTGGCTATATGCCAATAAGTGACGCGCTAGAGCGTGATAGCTTCAAGTTGAACAACCTGCTTCTCTAAAATAGTTGACGCATTCGGTGGGGGTAATTTGGTCGATGAGCCTGCCGATGCAGACGGTTGTTTGCTCAACGGTGCGGGCGTTTTCCTTGCGGAGCAGTGTCTTGAGTTTGGC
>Ga0326727_10010666_pt1 | contig 21779 bp, 21 predicted proteins | sample MB2enrmetagenome_FD_207643 | JGI IMG/M metagenome (GOLD analysis project Ga0326727, IMG submission 207643) | Lab enriched peat soil microbial communities from McLean, Ithaca, NY, United States - MB29MY | ecosystem: Environmental > Terrestrial > Soil > Wetlands > Peat | place: USA: New York...
CTCCGCGACGACGTCCTTGCCGGGGCCATTGAAGAGACCGGCGAGCATGTCGACCCAGCGCTGATAGGCGGGCGTCCAACTGCCGGCGTAGTAGGTCGCCCGCTCATAGTCGCGCAAAGATTCGACGGTGGTCTTCAGTTCTTGCGCGCGCCACGCGTCGACGCTCTGCCAGGGGACGCCCTTGGCCTTCCAGTCCTCGAGCCCGATCGGATCGACCAGCGCGAGCTGGCTCACATCCCCGGGAAACGTGAGCGCCCAACGGATCGCGAGCATGCCGCCGGTGGAATGGCCGATCAGGATTGCGCGCTCGATCCCCAGCGATTTCACCAGCGTGCGCGTGTTCGCGGCGAGTTGCTGGAACGTGTATTGATAGTTTTTCGGTTTGCTCGACTTACAGAAGCCGATCTGATCCGGCGCAATGACTCGATAGCCGGCGTCGACCAGCGCGTTGATTGTCGCCTCCCACGTCGCGGCGCAGAAGTTCTTGCCGTGAAGCAGAACGGCGGTTTCGCCGTTCGGATTTGTCGGCTTCACGTCCATATAGGCCATGTCGAGCGTCTGGCCCTGCGAGGAGAAAGCGAAATGCTCGACGGGATAGGGGTAGTCGAACCCCTGCAATTCCGGGCCGTAACTGGGAGTTTCGGCCGTCGCTGGGCAAACTGCGAGCGTAAGCGAGGCGCAGATAAAAAAGCGGAGGAGCGTCATGGCCCGCTCACTCACCCGGTCTTCGTTCTCATGTCAATAAGGCTCAAGGATTTGTGACCCAACCGGGGAGGCGTTGGCCGCAAACGCCTACAGAAGCGCCCCCGGGAGCGGGGACACCAGGCGTGCATGTGCGCCGACCCGGGGCCCGCGACAGGGAGCGCGCAATCTTTTGATCTAATGTAATAATTGCTGAGTTCGATGGGGCCCCGATTTGCGTCAATGAGCGCTGAATCGGCGGTCTGACTCACTTTTGATGAAGTTGAGGCGCCGATTACCGTAACCTCTTGCAATCGGCCGCGAAATCCGAGGGCTGAGCCTGCGTCAGTCAGGTTGAGCCATGCCGGTCAACTTTATCGCAAAAGGCCCGAAGTTTCGAACCGCCGATCAGCTCGCGCTGGACGGAACGTATCCGATATCCGCGGAGATGATCCGCAAAATCGCAAAGCAACACGACGTCGGGAGAAAGGCAGGCCGGACCTATCTGTTCTCCGACGCAGATGTCCTGAGGCTTTATGAGGTGATGTCGCGCCCCTCAAACTCGTCAAGCGACCGAAGTCACCAAACTGGATCATCCGCGGCACCCTCAGGGGAGTTCGCTTTGAAGAGAGCACAAGCACTGCCGACCAGCGCGCGGCCTTGGAGATCAAAGCCAAGCGCAAAGCGAAGATACCGACAGAGAGCATTTACGGCAAAGCGATTGCGACGAGCTTCGCCCACGCAGCTCAGAGTTACATTGAAGGAGGCGGCAACCATCGCTTCGTGCTGCCGCTGCTTAATTTCTTCCGTACGACGCCTTCCTGGGGGAAATTCGGGGGAACCGACCAATGCGAAGGGAAAAATCGCAATATGATCAATGTCCTAGTCACCCCCAATTGCTCCTTTGGCAGGGAGAGGTCGAGAGTTCAATCCTCTCTTGCAGCACCATTCTCTTCAACGGTTTCGCAGAATGCTGCGGGCGTCGGCGTGGATTTCCGCGCGAAACGATGAACAGAATGACGCGACGGCCGGCGCGTCAATCCGCGCTCGATGCGCGCCGCGCCTCATGCCGCCCAATCGACGACGGTCAGCCTAGGCGCGCGCTCGAATTCGTGCGTGTTGGTGGTGACCAGCGTCGCGCCGCGCCGCCGCGCCTGCGCGGCGAGGAGGATGTCGAATGGGCCGATCGGCATGCCGCGCCGTTCGAGAAAAGCCCTGATCTCTCCCGCTTCGCGAGCGTCTTCGGCGTCGAAAGCCGGCGTGGCGAAGCCGGCCGAGAGGAATTCGTCGAGCAGGACGCGCGCTTCATCGCGCCTCTCACGACTAAACTGGTATCTATCTTTGATAGATATCATGCCGCCGGCGCCTTCGTCTCGCGTTCCACGCTTCGTCTCCCGCGATCCCTCGAACCCTTGACGATCCGCTCCCTCGCTATAGTCTCGTGTATATAACGCGTCGCTGCCGCGCCCAATCGCCAAAGGCCTCCCATGCGCCGTCTGCCGTCGGTCTTCCTTTCGTTGTTTCTCGCCTTGGCGCCGCCAAGCGCGCTCGCGCAGGAGAGACAGGAGAGAATCGTCGTTTTCGCCGCCGCGAGCCTGAAGACGGCGCTCGACGGCGCCGCCGCGGACTATCGCGCCCATGGCGGCGCCGAGGTCGCGATCAGCTACGGGGGATCGTTGAATCTCGCGCGACAGATCGCCGCGGGCGCCTCGGCCGAAGTTTTCGCCTCGGCCGACCAGCGATCGATGGACGAGGCCGCCAAGGCGGGAGCGATCCGCGCCGACAGCCGCGTCGATCTCTTGGGCAATCGTCTGGTCGTCGTCGCGCCGAAAGACGCCCCGATCGACGCCCTCGCCTTCGACGCCGCGGCGTTCGAACAGGCGATCGGATCAGGAAGGCTCGCGACCGGCGAAGTCGCCACCGTTCCCGTCGGCCAATACGCCAAGGCGTCGCTGGAGAAGCTCGGCCTGTGGAGCGCCGTCGAGCCGCGTCTGGCGATGACCAGCGACGTGCGCGCGGCGCTCGCCTTCGTCGCCCGCGGCGAGGCGGCGCTCGGCATCGTCTACGCGACCGACGCGGCCGCCGAGCCCGCCGTGAAGATCGTGGCGACGTTTCCCGACGATTCCCATCCCCCCATTCTCTATCCCTTCGCGCTGACGGCGGCGTCCGGCGACGCGGCGGCGAGCTTTTTTTCCTATCTGAAGTCCGCGGCGGGCCGCGCGTTCTTCGCCCGCCAGGGCTTTTCCGTCATCCCGTGAAGCCCGGGGGCGCGCGGAATTTGAACACGCCGGCGCGCTTGACCTCCGCGTCCTCCAGCGCGCGCAGCGCCGGCACGTCGTATTCGATCAGGCACTCCAGGCGATCGAGGGCGAGATAGCTGCGCCGGGGATCGCCGATGAGCACGAGCGCGCCTCGACGCGCCAGCGCTTCGAGCCAGAGGGTCGCGGCTTCCGCCATGTCCTTTTGATACGAGACGTCGCCGGCCAGAACCACCTCCCAGCCGCGATCCGAGCCGACCACGTCCTCGGCCAACACCGAAACGGCGACGTCGTTCTCGCGCGCGTTCAATGCGATCGCGGCTTGGGCGAATTCGTCGATCTCGCTCGCCTCCACCCGCCGGGCGCCGGCCATCGCGGCGGCGATCGCCACCAGGCCGGAGCCGGAGGCGAAGTCGAGCGCGAATTTGCCCGCGACCTGTTCGGGATTGTCGAGCAGGTAACGCGCGAGCGCCTGTCCGCCCGCCCAGGCGAAAGCCCAGAACGGCGGCGGCAAGCCGATTTCCCCCGATTCCTCCTCGGTTTTTCGCCACAGCGCGACGGCCTCGTCGGCCAGATGCAGCCGCATGGCCGGCACCAGCGGCGGAGCGAGAAGGCGCGTTTGGCCGCGAACGAACGCCGCGCGTCGGCGCGCCGGCCGGCTCATGTCTTCCAGTTCAGGGCGGAAACCACGGTGAACAGACGGCGCGCCGTGCCCTCGTCGATCTCGATCCCGTCGGCGATTCGCGCCGCGAGCAGCGAAGCCCCCTCGTTGTGAAGCGCGGCGCGCTCGCGATCGATCGCCTCGATCTGACGCGGGCTGGCGCTGCGAATGGCCGAATAGTAGGTCTCGCACAGCAGGAAATAGTCTTTCAGCAAGGGCCGCAACGGCGTCATCGAGACCTCGAATTCGACGATGGGCTCGCCGACCTTAGAGCGCACCTTGAACGTCAGCCGCGATTCCGATTGCGCGATCGTCAGGCTGTAGGGACCCTCGTCGCGGCCTTGCACGGCGAAGCTGTTGTCCTCCACAAGGTCGAAGATCGCGACGGCGCATTCGTGACCCCCCTTGGCGACGCCGCGCGGGATCGCCGGCTCGTCGAGCAGCACTTCATACAGACGGTTGCGCGATTGCGAGGCGTCGCCGGTCATCCCGCGCCTTCCCGCGACAGGCGCATGGCCACCGAGCGCGCGTGGGCTTGCAAGCCCTCGGCCTCGGCGAGCGCGACGGCGGAGCGCCCCAGCGCGGCCAGCGATTTCGCGTCGCACTTGAGGATCGAGGTGCGCTTGACAAAATCGAGCACGCCGAGCCCCGAGGAAAAACGCGCCGAGCGCGAAGTCGGCAAGACGTGATTGCAGCCGCCGACGTAGTCGCCGATCGCCTCGGGCGTGTGCGGGCCGATGAAGATCGCGCCGGCGTTAAGGACCCTTCGGCTCAGGGCGTCGGCGTCCCGCGCGATGATTTCGAGGTGCTCGGGCGCGAGCCGATCGACGAGCGGGACGGCCGCGGCGAGATGCGGCGCCAGGATGATCGCGCCGTAATCGCGCCAACTGGCGCCGGCGATTTTCGCCCGCGGCAAGTCGCTGAGTTGAGCCTCGAGAGCCGCGCTCGCGGCCCGCGCCAACGCCGCGTCGTCGGTGATGAGAATCGATTGCGCCGCTTCGTCGTGTTCGGCCTGGGCGAGCAGGTCGGCGGCGACAAAGCGAGGATCGGCGCTGGAATCGGCGAGGATGACGACTTCCGACGGGCCGGCGATCATGTCGACGCCGACGGCGCCGAACACTCGCCGCTTGGCGGCCGCGACATAGGCATTGCCGGGCCCGACGATTTTCGCCACCGGCTCGACGCTCGCCGTCCCGTATGCGAGCGCCGCGATCGCCTGCGCGCCGCCGAGGCGATAGATTTCCGACACGCCCGCTATTCTCGCCGCCGCCAGCACCAGCGGGTCGAGCTTTCCTTCGGGCGTCGGCACGACCATGGCGATGCGCCGGCAGCCGGCCACCTGGGCCGGCGCCGCATTCATGATCACTGAGGAAGGATAGCTCGCGGCGCCGCCGGGAACGTAGAGCCCGACCGAGTCGATGGCGCGCCATCGCCAGCCGAGTTCGACGCCGAGCGCGTCGACGAACGATGCGTCGCTCGGGCTCTGGCGGCGATGATAGGCGAGGACGCGTTCGTGGGCGAACTCCAGCGCGCGCAGCGCCTTGGGATCGCAGGCCGCGACGGCCGCCTCGATTTCTTGCCGCCCGATGCGGAAGCCGGATTGCGTGAGATCGACGCGATCGAAGCGCAGCGTATATTCGATCAGCGCGGCGTCGCCGCGCGCGCGCACGTCGGCGATGATCGCAGCCACCGCCGCGTCGACGTCGAGCGCCGATTCGCGCTTGGCTTCGAGGAGCGCGCGAAACCGGGGTTCGAAATCCGCCGCGCCCATGTCGAGACTGATCGCCATCCTTGAACTCCGCCGCCGTCGGTTACATCGCCTCGGCGCGGGTCAGCGCATGTCCGGGACATTCGTGCGCGGGGCGGCGCGGGCCGACGTCGCGGAGTTCGGCTTCCAGGCATTCGACCTGGAGGCGCACGATGGCGCCGTCCGCGAACGCCAGCAGCGCCATGCCCGAGGGCGGATCGGTCTTCTCGAACGTGACCGCGAGCAGGTTCAGCACCGCGTCCTCGTCGCGGCCGTCCAGGCCTAGGTGCGAAACGCTGAGAACCCTGTCGAAGCGAAGCACCGAACCGATGCGTTCGTTGCGCCCCGCTTTCGCGCCGGCCCAATCGAACCGCATCGCGCTCAACAGGAAGCGCTTCCTTTCGGGCAGCCATTTCATATCGGCGCGCCGCAGGCACGAATCCTGGAAGTGCGCGGAAATCACGCCCAGGCCCTCGCGATCGAGCGCGACCAGTTTGAGCAGGTTCGAGGCGAACGGCATGACTCAGCCTGAAATTCTCGTGATCTCGGCGCCGCACGCGGCGAGTTTGTGTTCCAGGCGCTCGAAACCGCGGTCGAGGTGGTAGACGCGGTTGACCGTCGTTTCCCCTTCGGCCGCCAGCGCCGCGATGACCAGCGAGACCGAAGCGCGCAAATCCGTCGCCATCACCGGCGCGCCGAGCAGCCTATCGACGCCCTCGACCACCGCGGTGTCGCCGTCGAGCTTGATGCGGGCGCCCAGCCGCGCCAGCTCCTGCACGTGCATGAAGCGATTCTCGAAGATGGTCTCGGTGATGCGCGAGGTCCCGCCGGCGCGGGTCATCAGCGCCATGAACTGGGCTTGCAGGTCGGTCGGGAAACCGGGAAACGGCGCCGTCGAAATGTCGACCGCGCCGATGCCGGCGCCGTTGCGCGTCACGCGCACGCCCCGGTTGTCGCTGGAGACGCTCGCGCCGGCCTCGCCCAAGGCGTCGAGCGCCTGTTGAAACAGATCGGGGCCGACCCCTTCGAGAAAGATGTCGCCGCCGGTCATCGCCGCCGCGGTCGCGTAAGTCCCCGCCTCGATGCGGTCGGGAAGGACGCGATGGCGGGCGCCGCGGAGGCGGGCGACGCCGGAAATTTCGATGGTCGAAGTGCCCGCCCCGCGAATGCGCGCGCCCATCTTGTTGAGACAATCGGCGAGATCCTTCACCTCGGGCTCGCGCGCGGCGTTGCGCACCAGCGTCGCGCCGCGCGCGGTCGCCGCCGCCATCATCGCGGTGTGCGTTCCCCCGACCGTCACCTTGGGAAATTCGATCTCGCCGCCGGTCAAGCCTCTGGGCGCCTTGGCCACCACATATCCCGCCTCGATGCTGATCTCGGCGCCGAGCCGCTCCAGCGCCATCAGCAGCAGATCGACCGGGCGGGTGCCGATCGCGCAGCCGCCCGGCAGCGAGACGCGCGCCTCGCCCATTCGCGCCAGCAGCGGCGCGATGACCCAGAAGCTGGCGCGCATCCGCGAAACCAGTTCATAGGGCGCCGTCGTGTCGACGATGGTCTTGGCGCGCAAATGCGCGGTCTGGCCGGCGGTCGCCTCCTCTCCGAGCCGCTTGCCGTCGAGGGAATAGTCGACGCCGTGGTTGCCCAAGATGCGCACGAGCTGACTGACGTCGGCCAGGCGCGGCAGGTTTTCGAGGGTCAGCGTCTGGTCGGTGAGCAGCGAGGCGATCATCAGCGGCAGCGCCGCGTTCTTGGCGCCGGAAATCGGAATGACGCCCTGCAGCTTGGCGCCGCCTCGGATTTGCATGCGATCCATTTCTCGCTTCTCCCCGCCAACTCGCCATCGGCCGCGCGCGATCAGCGGCTCGGCTCTTCGCTCGCGCCTCTCGCCGGCCCGCCGGGCGGGATCGACTCTTCGGTCGGGCCGCGTCCGCGCCGCTGGGCCTTGCGGCGTTTCAGGTTCTCCCGCAGCGCCGCCGCCAGGCGCTCGCGCCGCCGCCTCCTTCCGATTTCTCGTCCGTCGTCCCCGGTCATGGCCGCCTCGCCGCGTCGGCAGCCCGCTTGATAGGCCGGCGATCGGAGCCGGGCAAGCCAAAACGCCCTTAGGCGCTTCGCGCCGCCGAGGCTGCGCTCAACCGGCCTTTTCGATCAGGCTCTCGGCCGCCAAGCGCGCCGCGCCGGTGATTTCCGCCCCCGCGAGCATTCGCGCGATCTCCTCGCGCCGCGCCAGCGGATCGAGCGAGATGACCTGGGTCGCCACGCGTTCGCCCTTGCCGACGTCGTTCTTCACGATCTTGAAGTGCCAATCCGAGCGGGCGGCGACCTGGGGGGCGTGGGTGACGGCGAGAACCTGCGCCTTGACCGCCAGCCGCGCGAGGCGTTGGCCGATCGCGTCGGCGACCGCGCCGCCGACCCCAGCGTCGACCTCGTCGAAAATCAGCGTCGGCGCGGTGCCGCGCTCGGCGAGGGAAACCTTGAGCGCGAGGAGAAAGCGCGCCAGTTCGCCGCCCGAGGCGACCCTCATCAGCGGCCCCGGTCGCGAGCCGGGATTGGTCTGCGCGCGGAACTCGACCCGGTCGTAGCCGTCGGGAGAAATCAGGCTGTCGTCGCGCGCGATTTCGGCGTCGAAGCGCGCGCGCTCCAATTTCAGCGCCGGCAGTTCGGCGTTCACCGCGCGCTCCAACGCGCGCGCGGCGCCCTGGCGCGCGTTCGACAGCGACGCCGCGGCCTCGGCGTAAGCCGCGGACGCCGCCCGCGCCTCCGCTTCGAGCGCTGCGACCCGTTGCTCTCCCGCGCTCAAGTCCGCCAATTCGTCGGCGTATTTTTGCCCGAGCGCGGCAAGGCCCCCGACCGGCGTCGCATATTTGCGCGCCATGCCGCGCAGCGCGAACAAGCGCTCCTCGCATCGCTCGAGCTCGCCCGGATCGAAGTCGCAGGCGACGAGCGCGTTCTCGACCGCCCGCGTCGCCGCCTCGAGCGCTTCCATCGCCTCGTCCAACGCCTGTACGCTCGGCTCGATCAGCGCCGGCGCCTGCGTCAAGCGCCGCTGCAGACGGCGCGCGATCGCCGAGAGCACCGGCAGGATCGCCGCGTCGCCGGACAGATTCTGATGCGCCTCGCGGATGTCGGCGGCGACTTTCTCGCCCTGCCGCATGCGCGCCCGCCGTTCGGCCAGGGCTTCCTCCTCGCCCGGCTTCACGTCGAGCTGCGTCAGTTCTTGATGAGCGTGCCGCGCGAAGTCGGCCTCGGCCTGCGCGGCGGCGACGCACGCGCGCTCGGCGGCCAATTCGGCCTCGACTGCGCGCAGCGACGCGAAGGCGGCGCGCGTCGCTTTCACCAGCGCCTCGACGCCGCCATAGGCGTCGACCAGCGCGCGATGGGTCGAGGCGTCGAGCAGCGCGCGCTCGTCGTGCTGGCCGTGGAGCTCCACCAGGTCGGCGGCGAAGCCGCGAAGCGTCTGCGCGCTGACGTTCTGATCGTTGACGAAGGCGCGGGTGCGCCCGTCCGCCAGTTGAATCCGTCGAAAGATCAACTCGCCGTCGGCGGGGACGCCCTGGTCGGCGAGCGCCTGAAAGACGCGATGATCCGGCGGCAGATCGAAAGTCGCGGTCACCTGCCCCTGGGCTTGGTCATGGCGAACCAGCGCGCCGTCGCCGCGCGCGCCCAGCGCCAACGCCAGCGCGTCGAGCAGAATCGATTTCCCCGCGCCGGTTTCGCCGGTCAGAATGGTCAGCCCGTGCGAAAATTCGAGATCCAACTCGTCGATCAGCACGATATCGCGGATCGAAAGCCGGGCGAGCATGGTCCGCGGCCTCGGTCGATCAGGACGGAACGATGGCGTGATAGAGCTTGGAAATCCAGGATTGCTGGTTTTCCAGCGGCGATAGGCCGCCGCCCTTGAGCAGGTTATAGGCGTCTTTATACCATTCCCCGTCGGGATAATTGTGGCCCAGCACCGCCGCGGCCGTCTGCGCTTCGTCGGCGATGCCAAGCCCCATATAGGCCTCGGTGAGGCGATAGAGCGCCTCCTCGGAGTGACGCGTCGTCTGGTAGCTGGTCAATACGTTGCGGAAGCGATTGATCGCCGCCGTGTAGTTGCGCCGATTGAGATAGAATCGCCCGATCGACATCTCCTTGCCGGCGAGCTGGTCGGAGGTCACCTCAACCTTGAATTTCGCGTCGTCGACGTATTCCGACTTCGGGTAGTCCTGCACGATCTTTTGGAACAAGCCCAGCGCTTTGGCCGTGCGGTCTTGATCGCGCGATATGTCCGGTATTTGATTGTAATACGAACTCGCTTCGAGATAGAGCGCGTAGGCGGCCTCAGCCGATTTGGGATAGAGCTTCACGTAGCGCTCCGCGGACGCCGCCGCGTCGTCGTAACTGCCCGCCTCAAATTGCGCGTAGGTCGTCATCAGCAGGCCTTTTCGCGACCAATCCGAATCGGGAAACTGTTTGCCGAGATCGGTGAATTTTTTCGCCGCTTCGGCCGGCGCGCCGTTGGCCAATTTCGCCAGACCCTGATCGTAGACCTTGCTGGCGGGAACGTCGGGCTCGATGACCGTTTTATACTTTTCGGCGCCGAACGGATTGAAGTCGTCGAATATCGAGCACGAGGCCAACGACAACGCGGCGCACAAAGCCATGAGGCTGCGCACGAAAAAGCGCGGCGCGCGACGCGCGAGGACGGACGCGCTGAGATTGAAAGCGGCAAGTGTCATTCGTTGAACTCGAAAAGTTGCCCGACGCGAACGGCGGCTCATCCGGTTGGCGCTCTTTACCTCAGTCCGCGTCGGCGCGCCACCCGGCTCGCGGCGGCGCCCGGCGCGAGCGGGGCATTAAACCGATGGATTGTGGCGCCAAAGCGCCGGAACGACTGATCGGACGAAATGGGGCGGTCTAATTCGTCGCCGCTTCGCCCCGCGCCGCCGGCGGATGATCGTTCGATCGGGGACAACAGCGCCGACCCCGCCGTTCGCGAAGCGGGCGCAGCCTCATAAACGTTCCGTACAGCGCCATCGTGAGCGAATCGGCCGGGCCGACCGGCGAAGGTTCCCTAGTCGACGTTAGCCGCATAGGCGGTGGCGGCCCGCCCGATCGCCCCGGCGCCGACCGAGCCGATCGCATAGACCTTGCGCAGCGGGTTCTCGACGATTTCGTAAGCCTTGCGATCGGCGAACAGCGCCGACAGCATCAGGGCGTTCATCTTGTGTCCGGGCCGATAAGCCTGGTAGCAGCCGATCATCGGCGCGCCGGCGAGCGCGAGATCGCCGATGGCGTCCAAGGTCTTGTGGCGCACGAATTCGTCGCTGAAACGCAGGCCTTCGGGATTGACGACCGCGTCCCCGTCCAGCGCGATCGAATTTTCCAGCGACGAACCCAGCGCGAAGCCCGCCTGCCACAACTTCTTCACCTCGCTGAGGAAGCCGAAGGTCCGCGCGCGCGCGACCTCTTTGCGGAACACCTGGGGATCGAGATCGAACACGCGACGCTGACGTCCAATCGGCGCCGCGTCGAAATCGATTTCCACGTCGAGGCGAAAGCCGCGGCTGGTGGGACGCAATTCGGAATAGGCGGGCCCGGAGACGACCCGCAGCGGCCGAAGAACCCGCAGATATCGGCGCGGACGCGATTGATGGGCGAGCCCGACCGAGTCGATCGCATCGACGAACTGGGCCGCCGAACCGTCCATGATCGGCATTTCCGGCCCGTCGATCTCCACCAGCGCGTTATCGACGCGAAGACCGGCAAGGGCCGCCATCACATGTTCGACCGTCGCCACCGTCGCGCCGGTCGAATCGCCGAGCACCGTGCACAGCGCGGTTTGCGTCACGTTCGACCACTTGGCCTCGATCAGGCGCTCGCGCCCGTTCGGCAGCCCGGTGCGCAACACGACAATTCCGGAGTCGACGTCGGCGGGATGGAGAACCACTCGGGCGGGAGCGGCCGAATGAACGCCGAGACCGTGAATTTCAACACGACCGCGAAGCGTCGTCTGGAATCCCAATTTCATCTATCGAACGTCCCCAGTTCCACGACGGACGTCGAAAGGTCTGCGAGCCCAGGATCGACGCTTCGCTGCCCTTCGTTATCTTCCGCGTTACGCTCGGCCGCCGCTTCGAGATCCCGCGCCCGTCCCGCGCGTCGTCGACAGCCGCCGGGACCATAGGCAGGTCGCCGCCCTCGGCCAAATCACCTTTCGTTAACGATCGTTACAAATTTCGTAAATCATGTTTCTTGCAATGGCGACAACGGCTTAATTCGAGGTCTAGGTCGGGCGGGCGCGACGGCGCGGGCGCGAAACGGCCGCGGCGGTTTGGCCGCGGCCGCCGGCGGTCGGGGAAGAACGAATTTAACTCGACTGGCGGCGCAGGAACGCGGGGATCTCCAGTTGATCCTCCTCCAGTTGCGCCGCCGCCGCGGCGATCCGTCCGTGCGCGTCCAGATTGCCTTGGGCGGGGCGAGGGGCGCCCGGGCGGGACTGCGGGCGCCCGTATTCGGCGTGAAGAGCGCTCGCGCTCGGCTTGGGCGGGGCCGCCGGCAGCGCCGGCGCGATGGCGCGGGGGCTCGGCGTCCGCGCCTCCTCCTGTTCGTGCCGGCTGATGCCAAACGCGGCGAGCTTCTCCAGCAGCGAAGGGCGTCGCGGTTCAGCCGGATGAGCGGCAGGCGACGCTTCGCCGCGATGCAAGCGAAGCTGGTCTTGCGCAAGAGGCGGCAGCTCCTCGATCTGCGGCATGCGCGGCGGACGGATCTTCGGCTGTTCCGGCGCCGGGGGCGCGACCTTCTCATCGATCGGCTCTTCGATCGGCTCTTCGCAAGGCGGCGCGACGGGCTCGGCGTACGCGGCCGGACCGACTTCGACTTCGCCCTCGTCGACCCGCGCGATCGCCTCCGGCAGCGCTTCTTCGGGCTCGGGCCCGCTTTCCGCGGCGATCGCGACCGACGCCGGCCGACGCGCGCTCGTGCGCGAGCGCCAAGGAATTTCCGCGGCGGCGGCCTGCGCGACCGGCTCAATCCTGCCGATCGACGCCTGATCGATGCCGGTCGCGACGACGGAAACCCTGACCACGCCCTCCAGCGCGGCGTCGAAGGTCGCGCCGAGGATGATGTTGGCCTCTTCGTCCACCTCCTGGCGGATGCGGCTGGCCGCTTCGTCGACCTCGTACAGCGTCAGGTCGGCGCCGCCGGTGATCGAGATGAGCAGACCGCGGGCGCCCTTCATCGAGGTCTCGTCGAGCAGCGGATTGGCGATCGCCGCTTCGGCGGCCATCGCGGCGCGCTTGTCGCCGGTCGCCTCGCCCGTCCCCATCATCGCCTTGCCCATTTCGGCCATGGTCGAACGGACGTCGGCGAAGTCGAGATTGATCAGGCCTTCCTTGACCATCAGGTCGGTGATGCAAGCGACCCCGGAATAGAGCACCTGATCGGCCATCGCGAACGCGTCGGCGAACGTCGTCTTTTCGTTGGCGACCCGGAACAGGTTCTGGTTGGGGATGACGATCAGCGTATCGACCGACTTCTGCAATTCGTCGATCCCGCCCTCCGCCACGCGCATGCGCCGCATGCCCTCGAAATGGAACGGTTTGGTGACCACCCCGACGGTGAGGATGCCCAATTCGCGCGCCACGCGAGCGACGATCGGCGCGGCGCCGGTTCCCGTGCCTCCACCCATGCCGGCGGTGACGAACGCCATATGCGCGCCGGCCAGATGATCGCGAATTTCCTCGAGCGCCTCCTCGGCCGCGGCGCGTCCAACTTCGGGCCTCGAGCCGGCCCCGAGCCCCTCGGTCACCTGCAGGCCCATCTGGATGATCCGCTCGGCGCGCGAAGAGGCGAGCGCCTGGGCGTCGGTGTTGGCGACGACGAAATCGACCCCCGAGAGCCCGGAGACGATCATGTTGTTGACCGCGTTGCCGCCGGCGCCGCCGACGCCGCATACGACGATTCGCGGCTTCAATTCCCGCAGTTCCGGAGCCTTCAGATTGATCGACATCGCTGGCCTCATTCCTTAGACGCTCGCCGGCGTCGGTTTAAACGCATGAATTCTCTTCCGCCCAAGCTCGCCGGCGCGCTCCCGCCCGGCGTCAAAAACTCTCTTTCAACCATCGCCCGACGCGAGCGACATAGCCGTCGTCCTCGACGCCGGGGCCGCGATTCGAACAGCGCGGCTCGAAACGCTCGATTCCCGCCACCTGCGGATAGACCATGAGGCCGACCGCCGCGGCGAAAGCCGGACTCTTGGCCGATTCGGGCAACCCTTCGACGCCGAGCGGCCTGCCGATTCGCGCCTGCCTGGAGACGATGGTGCGAGCCAGTTCCGGCAAGCCGGTCAATTGGCAAGCGCCGCCCGTGAGCACCAGCTGGCGTCCGGCATGGGCGGCCTGGCCGGCCGCCTTCAGTCGATCGCGCACGAGTTCGAGAATTTCCTCGACGCGGGGCCGAATGATGCGCACCAGTTCGGATTTCGGCAGGTGGGTCGACTGGTCCATGTCCTCGCCGACGCGATGAACCGCGATCGAGTCGCGATCGTCCGACGGCGAAGCGACGCAAGCCCCGAAGGACGTCTTCAGGCGTTCGGCGTCCGCCAGCGAGACCGACAGGCCGCGCGCGACGTCCGCGGTGACGTGATTGCCGCCGAGGGCGACGGCGTCGATGTGAACGAGCCGGCCGCCGGCGAACACGCCGACCGTCGTCGAACCGCCGCCGAAATCGATCAGCGCCGCGCCCAATTCGGCTTCGTCGTCGACCAGCGTCGACAGCCCGGCCGCGTAGGGCGTCGCCACCATCGCCGTGACGCGCAGATGGCAACGCTCGACGACGAGCATGAGATTGCGCGCCGGCGCGGCGTCGCACGAGGCGACGTGCATTTCGGCGCCCAGTTCGTCGCCGATCATCCCTTTGGGGTCGCGCACGCCGCGCGTCGCGTCGAGCCAGAAGCCCGTCGGCACGGCGTGAAGAACCGAGCGCCCCGCACCGGCCCCCGCGGCGGCCGCCGCTTCGAGCACCCGATGGATTTCGTGTTCGCTGACCGCCTTGCCGCGCAACGCCGTCTTGGCGTCGTAGAGCCGCGAGGAAAGACGCCCGCCGGACATGTTGACCACGACGCTGTCGACTTCGACGCCGGCCATCCGTTCGGCGGCGTCGATGGCCAGGCGAATGGCGGTCTCCGCGGCGTCCAGATCGACGATGGCGCCGGCCTTGACCCCGCGCGAGCGCTGATGGCCGATGCCGAGAACCTTGCAGCGGTGGGTGCGCTCGCGCAGCGAGTCGGAGCGCTCCATCGGTGTCAGCCGCGCGATCAGGCAGACGACCTTCGAAGCGCCGAGGTCGAGAACCGACAGCACGGCGCTCTTGTGCGGAGGAATTTGCCGCATGCGCGGCGTCGGCGGCCGGAAGCTCATAGCGGGGCGGCCTTCTTCGAGCGCGTTTCGAGTCGGGCCGCCGCAGCCTGCTCGGAAAGCCGAGCGAAGACCTTGCCTTCGACGCGCAAGTCGACCGAAAGGATGTCGCGATCGAGAATGCGCGACTGGCGCTGAAGCGCGAGCAGGGTCGCCATCGCGGACAGAGGATCGCTCTCCGGCAGCTTGACGTCGATCCCCGATTTCATCTTGAGGTTCCAGCGCCGCGCGCCGACCAGCACGCCGGCGACGATCTTCGGCCTGAGTTCCGCCGCGGCGTCGAGCAACGCCATGAATTCGCTCAGCCGCTCGTTGGCCCCCTCGCCGACGACGAACGGAAGCGGAGAATAGCGTGAATCGCCCATGTCGCCGATGACGACGCCGTCCGCCGCGATGGCGTGAATTTCGCCGTCCTTTTGCCACAGCGCGACAGGCGTGCGCTCGACGATCTCGATGACGATCCGATCGGGATAGAGTTTTCGCACGCTCGCCTGCTTGATCAGCGGCAAGGCCTCGAGAGTCTCTCTCGCGCGCGCGGCGTCGAAGAACGGCAGCGAATCCTTGGCGCTGACGCCGGCGAGGGCGAGGATCTGCGGCTCGCTGAGTTGGGCCTCGCCCGAGATGGTCACCACCTTGACGCCGAAGCCAAGCCCGCGCGCGACGAAGTCGCCGATTCCGCCTTCGCGATCGACGAACGCCTGATATTGCCCGCCCGACGTCAGGCCGAGCGCCGCCGCGCCCAGCAGCAGGCCGAACGCCAGAGCGACGCCTAGGCCGCGCGGCGCCGGGCGGTGGAACCCGAGCCTCCAGCGCGTCGGGCCGCGCGCCACGCGCTCGCCGCGCAGAAGCACGCGGACAGGGGCGCCGGACGGGCGAGCGAACGCGAACGCCGGCACCGACGCCGACGCGGGCCGCAACCCGAGCGTTTCGCTCAGCGATCGCACGAAGCGTCCTCCACCATCCATTCGACCAACTCACCAAAGGATAGGCCGGCGTAAGCGGCCATGTCCGGCACCAACGAGGTTTCCGTCATTCCCGGCTGCGTGTTCACCTCCAGACAGACGAGTTCCCCGGATTCCCCTTTCGATTCGTCAAAGCGAAAATCCGCCCGGCTCACGCCGCGACAGCCCAGCGCGCGATGCGCCCGCAGGGTCAACTCTTGGACTTCATGGTAAATTTTCGGTTTAATTTTCGCCGGAAGGACGTGAACCGAGCCGCCCTTCGCGTATTTCGCGTCATAACCGTAGAACGCTTCCGACACCGGCTGGACTTCGATGATGTCGAACACGCGATCGCCCATCGCCGCGCAGGTCAATTCCTTGCCGTCGACGAAGCGTTCGGCGAGCAGCCGATCGCCGTAGGGCCAGCCCTCCCGGCCGACCTCCTGGGGCGGGTGGGCGCGATCCTTCTTGACGATCACGACGCCGAAGGACGAGCCCTCGTTGAGCGGCTTGAGCACATAGGGCGGCTCCAGCACGTGCCGGCGGGCCGCCTCGCGCCGATCGACCGTCACGCCGTGGGCGACCGGAACGCCCGCCGCGCGCAGCACGATCTTGGCGAGATCCTTCTGCATCGCCAGCGCCGAGGCCAGCACCCCCGAATGCGTATACGGGATGCGCAGGATTTCGAGGACGCCCTGAATGGTCCCGTCCTCGCCGACGCGCCCGTGCAGCGCGTTGAAGGCGACGTCGGGCTTCAGCCTGGCGAGCGTGGCGGCGATGTCGCGGTCGACGTCGACGCGCGTGACGCGGTAGCCGCGCGCCTCCAGCGCGTCGGCGCAGCCGCGCCCGGAATTGAGCGACACCGGGCGTTCGGCCGACCAGCCGCCCATCAGCACCGCCACGTGTTTCATCGCCCCTCCAAGGCCGGCGCGCCGGACGCGAATTAAGTTAGAATTAATGCGAGGGCGTTAACGGCGCCTTAACCTCGGGCGCGGCGACGGGAAATTGAGCGGCGCGGCGGCTCGCAGGCTTGGACGGTCGGTCCTTGCGCGGGCGCTTTCGCGCGCGGGCGTTTCATGGCAAGAGAGGGCGTCACCTCAATGCCGTGAAGATCGGCTTGAATACGAAAGCCTATGACTGACAGCCCCCTCCCATCGCCTTCGCCGCCCGGCCTGCCGGAAGCGCAGCGGCTGCCCGGCGTCTTCGCGCGCTATCGCGATCCCAATCTCGCCTGGAGCCTGACGGAAATCGTCGTCACCTTCGCGCCCCTCATGGCGATTTGGGCGGCGATGTGGGCGCTGATGCACGTCAGCTATTGGCTGACCCTCGCCTTGGCCTTGCCCGCGGCCGGATTTCTGGTGCGATTGTTTATGATCCAGCATGATTGCGGCCACGGCTCGTTCTTTCGCCACCGCGCGATCAACGACTGGGTCGGACGCGTGTTCGGCGTCGTCACGTTTACGCCGTACGATTATTGGAAGCGCACGCACGCGGCCCATCACGCCGGCGCGGGCAATCTCGACCGTCGCGGCCTGGGCGACATCGAAACGCTGACGGTGAGCGAGTACTTGAGCCTGGGATGGCGGAAGCGCCTCGGCTACCGCCTTTATCGCCATCCCTTGGTGATGTTTGGCCTCGGCCCGACCTTTGTTTTCCTGCTGCAGCATCGCGCCCCGCTCGGCCTGATGCGCGGCGCGGGCTGGCAGCCTTGGCTTTCCACCATGTCGACCAACCTAGGGATCGCGGTTCTCGCGGCGCTGCTGATGTGGCTCATCGGCCCTGCTCCCTTCCTTATGATCCACGGACCGATCTTCATGCTCGCCGCGACGATCGGCGTCTGGCTGTTCTACGTCCAGCATCAATTCGAGGACACGCGCTGGGCGCGCGAGGCGGATTGGAACCTGCCGGAAGCCGCGCTGCACGGGTCCTCGCATTACGATCTGCCGATCGTGCTGCGCTGGTTCAGCGCCAACATCGGCGTGCATCACGTCCATCACCTCTCCAGCCGCATTCCCTTCTATCGGCTGCGCGAGGTGCTGCGCGACCTCCCCGAACTGAGCCAGGTCGGACGCCTGACGCTTTGGCAAAGCCTGCGCTGCGTCAACTACGCGCTATGGGACGAGGACGCGCAGCGGCTGATTTCGTTCGGCGAACTGCGACGGAGGATGCGCGAAAGCGGCACCGGGGCGTGAGCGCCGACGACGGTCTCGATTACAAGATTCCGCACAACACCGCGAGCTTTGCTCTGACTTCCGCCAAGATCGCCTCGGGAACCGCGGCGCCGGCGTAGCGCACCGGTCGCGCGAGCGCGTCGATGCTGCGCACATGAGATGTCAGAATCTCACCCGCCACGGGAAGACCGGACGGCAACAGGACATTCGCGCCGAAACGACGGATTGTGCTGGCGATCGGGCAAACGACGACAAACGCCGAAGCTTGAAAGAATTCGCGCGCCGACAGGACGAGCGCCGGGCGACGTCCGCTCTGTTCGCGCCCGGTGCGCGGATCGAAATCGGTCCAAATGAGATCGCCGGCATGGGGCGCATAGCCGGTCTCAGTCATCCGCGCGCTCGCGACCCGCGTCCTCGCCCCAATCGAACGCGTCGCGCATCGCCTCGGGCGTCATATTGACGAGCAGATCCTGCAAGGAGAAGGCGGGCGGGACCGGCTCGATGATCAGCCGCGCGCCCTCGGCGACGATAGTGACCTTCTGGCCCTCGCTCACGCCGATTTGCTGAGCCAGAGCGCGCGGCAGTCGCAACCCGAGCGAATTGCCCCACTTGGAAAGCTGAACCTGCATGGCGGCGATTCCTGCGATTGTCCGAGGATAGATATACAAAATATATCCACGCCGCGCAAGACAATCTTGCGAGGCCTTTGGACCGATCATCGAGTCGCCCCTACCCCGCCTCCCCCAGCCGCTTGATCTCCCACTCCAGCTCGACCCCGCTCGCCGCCTTCACCCGCCGGCGCACCTCCTCGCCGAGCGCCTCGATTTCGGCGGCGCTCGCCGCGCCGCGGTTGATGAGGAAATTGCAGTGCATCGTCGAAACTTCGGCGTCGCCGAGACGCAAGCCGCGGCAGCCGGCGGCGTCGATCAACGCCCAAGCCTTATGGCCCGGCGGGTTCTTGAACGTCGAGCCGCCGGTCTTTTCGCGGATCGGCTGCGAGGCTTCGCGCTCGGCCGTGATGCGCTCCATCTCGGCTTTGATCGCCGCAGGATCGCCGCGGCGTCCTTGAAGCATTGCGCGGGTGAAGATCACGTCCTCGGGCGCGCCGCTGTGGCGATAGGCGAAGCCCATCGCCTCGTTGGAGAAGACATGGAGCCCGCCGGCGCGGTCGATCGCGCGCGCCTCGATGAGAACGTCGCGCGTCTCCCCGCCGTGCGCGCCCGCGTTCATGCGCAGCGCGCCGCCGATCGAGCCGGGCACGCCGCGCAAGAACGCTAGGCCGTCGATCCCGGCCTCGGCGGCCGCCCGCGCGACGTGCGCGTCGAGCGCCGCCGCGCCGGCGACGACGCGAAAGTCGGGCGCGGTCTCGATGGCGCCGAACGCCTTGCCGCCCAAGCGAATCACCACGCCGCCAATCCCGCCGTCGCGGATGATCAGATTGGAGCCGAGGCCGATGACCGTGACGGGAATCTCGCGCGGAAGATTCTTCAGGAAATAGGCGAGATCGTCCTCGTCGGCCGGCGAGAACAAAACCTCGGCCGGCCCGCCGACGCGGAACCAGGTGAACGGCGCGAGCGGCGCGTCGGCGGTCAGACGGCCGCGCAAGCGCGGCGACCGGGCGGCGATTTCGGCCGCGACGCCGGCGACGCTCATGCCTTCGCGCCATCCAGCGCCGCCAATTCTCCCGGCAGCGCGTAGGCCCACTGGGTGACGCTGCCGGCGCCGAGCAGCACCACCGTGTCGCCCGGCTTGGCGATCCCGTGAACGATGCCCGCGAGCTTGTCGGGCGAGGGCAGCGCGATGGCGTGGCGATGGCCGTGGGCGTCGATCGCCGCGACCAACGCCTCCTTGTCGACGCCCGCGATCGGCGCTTCGCCGGCGGGATAGACGTCGGCGACGATCACCGTGTCGGCGTCGTTGAAGCACAAGGCGAAAGAGTCGAACAACGAGTGCAGGCGGGTGAAGCGATGCGGTTGCACCACGGCGATCACCTGGCCCTTGGCGGCGGCGCGCGCGGCGCTGAGCACGGCGGCGATCTCGACCGGGTGGTGGCCGTAATCGTCGAAGATCGCCGCGCCGTTCCACTCGCCGGTGCGGGTGAAGCGGCGCTTGACGCCGCCGAACGAGGCGATCGCCTTGCGGATGGTCGCGGCGGGTGCCTTCAGTTCGTGCGCGACGGCGATCGCCGCCGCAGCGTTGAGCGCGTTGTGGCGTCCGGGCATCGGCAGGGCGAGATCGTCGATATAGGTCGCCTGCCCGCTGTTGCGGTCGCGGATCAGCACGTTAAAGCGCGTCGCGCCGCCGCGAAGCTCGACGTCGAGCAGGCGCACGTCGGCCTGAGGGTTCTCGCCATAGGTGAGGACGCGACGGTCCTCGATGCGCCCGACCAGCTCCTGCACCGTCGGATGGTCGAGACACATCACCGCGAAGCCGTAGAACGGCAGGTTCTCGACGAAGGCCAGGAAGGCGTCCTTGATCGCCTCGAAGGTCTTGAAATGATCGAGATGTTCGGGATCGATGTTGGTGACGACGGCGACATCGGCGGGCAATTTGAGGAACGTGCCGTCGCTCTCGTCGGCCTCGACCACCATCCAGTCGCCCTGCCCACGCCGCGCGTTGGTTCCGTAGGCGTTGATGATGCCGCCGTTGATGACGGTCGGGTCGAAGCCCGCCGCGTCGAGCAGCGTCGCCACCAGCGAGGTGGTCGTCGTCTTGCCGTGGGTGCCGGCGATGGCGACGCATTGCTTCAGGCGCATCAGCTCGGCGAGCATTTCGGCGCGCCGCACCACCGGAATGCGCCGCGAGCGCGCCGCCGTCAGCTCGGGATTGTCGCGCTTGATCGCGGTCGAGACGACCACGACGGCCGCCTCGCCGAGGTGTTCCGCGTCATGGCCGATGAACACGCTGGCGCCCTTGTCGCGCAGCCGCTTGACGTTGGCGTTGTCGCTGGCGTCCGAGCCCTGGACCTTGTAGCCGAGGTTGATCAGCACTTCGGCGATGCCGGACATGCCGATGCCGCCGATGCCGACGAAGTGAATGGGGCCTAGCTCGCTCGGCAGTTTCATCAGGCCAATCCTCCCCGGCGCGGCGCGACGGATCGCGTAAAAAATCGCCCCGACATATTCCGATTTGCCGATTTGGCCAAGTTGAGCCACCGCCCGCCGCGCTTCGCGTCCCGTAAGCCGACGACTGAACGTCAGTCGGCTTTCGAGAGAACGATTTCATGCGACGCGCCCTCGCCCTTCCCGCCGCGCTTCTCCTCTGCCTCGCTCTCACCGGCGCGACGCTGATCGGCCGCGCCGGCTCGACGCCCGCCGCGGCGCTCGACAATCACGACATCGCCTCGCTGCTCGGCATGATGGCGCGGGCGCAAGAAAGGGTTTGTCCCGGCGTCGCCTTCGATCCGGCACCGCTGACGCGGAAGATGACGCCGCCGATGTCCCCCGAGGCGGCCAGGCGCGCCTACCCGAACGACTTCGATCAGGGCTACGCCTTCGCTGCGGGGTCGATCTCCGGCGACGACTTCAGCGCCTATTGCCAGAACCTGGTGATCGACTTCTACGGCGACCGCAAGGAGGTCGACGGCCGCGTCAAGGACCGGCCTGCGCCGTTGCCGGGGTTGACGATAGCACACTGAGTTCGGCCGCCTCGACATAGGCGAAACAAGGCCGCCCGACAACCGCCGCCACTGAAACGCGCGAAACTCCGAAAGACGCCTTGGCTTATTGCCGATCAAAGATGAGAGGTTTTTGGGTCCTTCCGATCGACCCTCGTATCACTGCAAGGACTGCTATCCGGGCCAGGGCTGATCAGTTCTCATGTTAAGTGGGGCATTTTGAGCACGAAGGTGAGATCGAGGGCGGCGCGCCATCGGCTGTTGCGGACGTTTACGGCGCCATCGGCTCTGATCAAGTTGTAGGCGAAT
>Ga0326727_10010668_pt1 | contig 21779 bp, 20 predicted proteins | sample MB2enrmetagenome_FD_207643 | JGI IMG/M metagenome (GOLD analysis project Ga0326727, IMG submission 207643) | Lab enriched peat soil microbial communities from McLean, Ithaca, NY, United States - MB29MY | ecosystem: Environmental > Terrestrial > Soil > Wetlands > Peat | place: USA: New York...
CCAAGGGCAACAACCTCAAACCAAAGCCCGCAGGGGAAGGCGAATTCAGCAGCATGGATTTTGGAGATCGTTTTTCCGGGCAGGATTCCGATTCGGATGACGAGGCCGCGACCAACACCACGGCGGACGTGCGCCACGTCGTGACTTTTTCCTTTCATCCGCCGGATTGGAAGGTGAAGGAAATCGGGCGGGTGAAAGGCACGGTGACGCTGCAATATTTCACGGGAGCGGAGGTGGTGAAGCTGACCAATGCCATTCCCTCCACCTGGCTGATGAACATGGCCCAGGCCATGGCCGGCGGCGGCGGAGTGGACACGGTGGAAAAGCATCTCAACAGCCCGCGCCTCGGGGAACTGGGCCTGGAGATTTCGGTGGCTGAGGGCATGACGCAAAGCGGCATGACCATGCTGCAATTGCAAATCAAGGGCAGCAAGGGGGCGCTGGTGGACGCGCAGGCCTTCGACGCCGAGGGCAAGCCGTGGCCGACCATCATGGAGACGGAAGGGGTGAGCATGGGCGAGAGCAGCAGTTGCCAGTTGATGATCGCCGGCTCGCCCAAGCCGCCGTTGTCGCTCGCCTTCCTCGCCGCCGGGGCCGGTTCCAGCGTGGAGGTGCCCGTCATGGTGGAGCATGTGCCGTTGACCTCCAAGTAATCCAGGAAAGGAACCCCGATCATGAAAAACTTTATTCGATGCGCTTTGGCCCTGGCCGCGGCTTGGACGTTGGCCCAGGTGAATTCAATTTCATTCGCCCAGATTCTCGATGAGGGAGGAGGCGGGCGCCGCGACGTCGTGTTGACAATCCATGCCGACGGCAGTTGCGAGGTCCAGAACCTGTCGGTAATGAGCCGCCCCGTTCTCGAGCAGCAATTGCGGATGATGGAGATGGAGCAGAAGATGGAAGAGGCCGGAGAGGGGGGCGATATGACGCAAATGGCCAACCTCCAGGCGCAGGCGAAGACCAACACGTTCACCGACGAGGAATTGAAGGAAAAATACATCGCCCTGACGGAAAGGCAGTCTTCCATGATGGAGGAGGACACCGCAAAACCCAATGTGGTCGTGGACAAGGACCATGTCACCGTCACGGCCAAAATGTCGTTTGCCTCCATCAAAGAAATGCTGCAAAACCGCACCGCGCCCGGTTTGGTGGAATCGTCCTTCCTTTATATTCAAAACATGCGTTTTGAACAGGACACCAACGGCCACCTCATGCTGACGCTTTCGCCCAACCCGTGGTTGAAGCGTCAAATGAAATCCATGCGGACGCAGTGGAAAATGACTGGCATCAGCGGCGAACTGAAATTCGTCTTCCCCGGCAAGGTTCTTTCCAGCGGCCTTCCCGAAACCCAGACCAACGCCACCTGGATCACGGTGGATTCCAAGAAGGACGAATCCCTGGACGCGCTCGCCAAACTTTACGACGGCCCCGTTGTCATCACCGCCGAACCGGCCGGCCTGACGTTGAAGGAACCGCTCGAATTGAGCAAGCTGCGGCCCCGCAACGGGCGCACCGGCGAAATGGGCGGCGATCTGCCCATCACCGAGGGCGCGACCGGTTTTATCGCCCAGGCCGAGGGCATTTCCACCACCACGCTGCATGTCTTTCCGGGCGGGGAGAGTTACTTCAAGGAAGGCAACATGCCCTTCGGCGGACAGGCGGGCACGATGGTCCACGCCAAATTGTTCGCGCCCAAGGGCCGCTCCCTCCAATCGGTCACGGATGTCAAGCTGCTCGCCGCCACCGATGACAAAGGGCGCCCCGTCGCCGCCGGCAAAAATGAGGAGGGAGAGGAAATGAATTCGTACGCGTATGTCCAGTCCGGCATGGACGAGGGGCAGGAAACCGCCGGCGCGGAGATGCAGCTTCGCCTGGAACTGCCGCAGCCGGACGCGCAGGCCATTGACGAGGTCAGCGCCGAAGCGGTCGCCGTGACCGCCGGAAGCTGGAAGGAAATGACGCTGACCAACATCACCGAAACCTCGACCAACGAATTCGACATCGGCGCGGCGTTGCCGGGCGCGAAACTGGTCCTGAGCAAGATCACCATGAAGAACAACATGCTCTCCATGCAGGGGAAGATGATAGGCCCGGCCACGGTGAAGAATTTGACGATCCAGGTCAAAATCCCCGGTCGGGAACAGAGGAACTACTTCAATTTCTCAGGGGGCAATGTCAGCGCCAAGGACGGCGAAACCACCCGCGGCTTCAACGTCAACGGTTCTGTTTTCAACATGAACGGCGAAAAATCCCCCGGCTCCTACCAACTTCTCATCCGTTACCCGGAGGACTTAAAGCGCGAGCGGGTGAATTTCAAACTCAAGGGCCTGGATCTGCTGTAAAATTACCAATTTGGGTTTGCGGCGGCATCGGCGGCCCGCCACAGGTAGCGGGCCGCAAGAGTGCGATGAGGCGCCCAGCGAAGCCCGTGTTTGTCCAGTTGTTCCGGCGTCGGCATGTTGCGCTTGCGGTAGGCCACCTGAAAGCCCCGGCGAATGCCCAGGTCGTGAACCGGCAGGACATCCGGGCGGCCCAGATTGAAAATGAGAAACATCTCCACCGTCCAGCGTCCAATGCCCTTGATCTCGGTCAGCTTGGCGATGATCTCCGCGTCATCGAGGGAAGCGCAATCGTTCACGCTGGGTATCAGGCCCGCCTCGCAACGCTGCGCCAGGTCAATGATGTAGGCCGACTTGGGGCGGGACAGGCCCGCCGTTCGCAGCCGGTCAACGGTGGCCTTTGCCACCTGGCCGGGGGTTGGGAATTCGTCCTCCGGGAACAGCTTCTTGAACCGTTCCAGGATTGTTCCGGCGGCCGTGCTGTTCAACTGCTGGTGGATGATGGCGTGCGCCAGGGATTGGAACGGCGGGAGGCGGCGCGGGCGCAATTGGATGGGTCCAACCTTTTCAATCAGAGCCGACATCACCGGGTCCGAACTCAAATGGGCGGCGGCGCGTTTGTTCATGGGCGTATTCTCGGTATTACGTGGCTCCCTCGGCTGTCTTTCTCAGTGCTAAAAAGGTTTCCTTTAAGGTGTGGCTGACGGCGCTTTCGGGTTCAGCCAGGAGAAGTTCCTGATATGCGTCAAGGTAGTCGTTTCGCAGCCGATGAAACAAATGTAGGAAATGCCGCAGAAAATCAATACAGCCCATAATCGCAATTTCGATCCCGCCAAGGTTGTCGTAAAGGGTTGCCGCGTATCCGCGAACGTCCGGGTCAATCTTGTCCGTCGTGATGAACAGGTAGTGGTGTATTGTCGCCTTGTGGGCCTTGATTTTTTCCAGCGCGATGTTGATGTCGGCAATGGTTACGGCTTTCATTTTCATTTCGTAAGCTGTGACCACGTTGTCATCCCCCAAAAGAGTAATTTCAATATCCCCGGCGGCCCCAGTTTGTTTGTCAGCAGCGTTGTGCGAGTGCAAATGCAGAATTCTCTCGCCAAGCCGCTCTGCGGCCACCTTGTAGGCGGCAGCGATCACCAAAACCGGCAAGCGGGCGGAATTTTTACAGGCCAAATGCTGGGTAATGAGATTGATTATATCCTCGGCTGCAAGCGGCAGCTTGTCCGTCGTTCGTTTGATGTCGGCCAGGAGGTTTTGAAGGGTCAAATCGCGCTTGTCGCGCTCGATGATCAGCAGTCGGATCGTTTCATCGAGAACATTCTGCGCGGACACCCGGTTTTTCTGGATGTCATCAAAAAGCTGAAGGACCGCCTTATACATTTCCGGTGGGCGACCTTCGAGCTCCACGTCAGGCGTGAGGACGATGTTTTTAGTTCGAAATCCGGGAGTCAAGTAAGCCGTCGTCGCGTTGATCGGCAAATTGTAAGGCTTCGCGGTCAGGGTCTGGATATAGTGCTCATCAAAGGCGCGGCCCGAAAAACAGCCCTTCTGCGCCCGGCCGCCGATGTCCGTATATGGTTTGCGGATGTCAAATTTCGATTGGTACACTTTGGCGAGCGCACCGGCGAGCAAGGCCCTGACGCCCGCCCGGTTTCTGAGGCACAGGGCGACCACTTCAACGCGCTGCAAGATGACGGCGTCGCTTATGAAGGATTTGGTGATCTGAGAAATGGCTCTCGAATAAGAGTCATTCAGAATCTTCAAACAGGTATCCGTTTCGGTCATTTAGGTGTTTGTTTTGTGGTTTGTAATTGACCCAAAGGATCTCAACGCGAGTTCCCTTTGTTGCGTGGTTGGTGCGCTCCGGCCCGACTATTTTGTGCCAGTCGGGAGCGGGATACAATTCGTCCATCAGCGGGCACTGGTAATTTGAAATCGCAACCATGCCTTTAACCGTGTTGAGCACCTTGGCTAATTCGCGATGCTGAAGGTCGGTCATCTCGTGAACGTACGCCTTTGAATCGCCTCTGGTTTCGTGGATATAAGGAGGATCGCAATAAAACAACGTTTCCGAGGAATCATAGAGTTTGATCACGTCAACGGCGGGGCGATTTTCAATCTGCACGCGCAGAAGGCGATCCGCGATTTCGGGCAGCATTTCAACCCCGCCAAGCCAACGGCTGACCACGCCGCTCATGCCGGCCCGGCTGGTATTCTTGCAATTGGCCCAACGACCAATCGTAGCGGTTTGCGCAAGGCCCGTGCGGACCTGGCGAGCCCGGATGTAGAAACGGCGGGCGCGTTCCAGCGCTGAAACCTTGGGGTCAAGAGCGCAGGCCAGCGCAAACTCCTCGCGAGAGAAGGGGGTCAATCCAACCGCTTCAACCAACTTGGATTTGTGATCCCGGAGAACCTTGAAAAAATTACACACTTCGCCATCAAGATCGTTGTACGTTTCGACCGGGGACGGCATACGGTTGAGGAGCACCGCGGCCGATCCCGCAAACGGCTCGCAATAATGGTGGCATCGCGGGAGGAGTGGGAGGAGCCAGTCAAGGTGAGAAAACTTGCCTCCATACCAGCCAAACGGAATTAGTTTCTTTTCACTGAGTCTCGAAACCGACGGCGGCTTACCGATTCGGTGGCGACTGGCAGCAGCCGGGGGGTTGGGCGTTTCGATGACGGATGTCGAGGCCAGTATCATACCTGAATTTGATCATATGGAATCCGCGCCGTCCTGCAAACCAAATCGGGCGAATGTGAGTTGTCCATCACGGTTTGATGTTCAGGGCAGTTCTCTATTTGAACAGGTCGGTCCTGCGGCTTTGACCGTGCCAAAATCCGGCGGCCGTGCTGTTCAACTGCTGGCGAATGATGGCGCGCGCGAGGGATTGAAAAGGCGGCAGGCGGCGCGGGCGCAATTGGATGGGTCCAACCTTTTCAATCAGAGCCGACATCACCGGGTCCGAACTCAAATGGGCGATGGCGCGTTTGTTCATGGTCGGTCCAATCCGAGCCGCCAAAGCGCGCTCACTGGCATGGCAACTAGCTTGTCGCCAAAGGGCAGCAATTCAGAGCCGCAGTAAAGAACGATGCCGCGAACCCATCGCTTGCCGGCGTCAACCGCCAAGGCCCGCAAGCCTTTGAAGTCATCAGCCGTGACGGTTGTCCCTGCTTTGACCTCAATCCCAACCAGCCGGCCCCCGGCTTCAAGGAGCAAGTCAACTTCCTGCTGTCCGTGTGTCCGCCAATGAAAAAGCTGGGGATGTTCCTTGCTCCATGCGGCTTGCTTGCGCAATTCCATGCCGGCAAAGTTCTCAAGGAGCGCGCCCCAGAGGGCCGGCTCCTCCCGGAGACGTTCATCGGTCAGGTGCAGCAGGTGCGCCGCCATTCCGGTGTCGGACAGAAATGCCTTGGGCATCTTGACGTAGCGCTTCCCCACATTGATGGACCATGCGGGAAGCTCCTGGAAAAGAAAGAGGGTTTGCAAAAGGCTCAGGTAACGCTTCAAGGTGGTTTGGACAATCCCGGAGCCGCGCGATATTTCCGCCGCGTTGAACAGAGTGCCGGTTCGCGCGGCCAGAATGGAAAGCAACCGTGGCATGACGGTCAGGTCTTCTATGTGCGACAGGTCGCGGACATCGCGCTGCAAGATGGTGGTCAGATAAGAGCCATACCAGGCATTGCGCCGTCCGGCGTCGGCGCGTGCGATTATTTCAGGGAAACCGCCGCTGATCGCCCGGCGGCGGACCTCTCTTGGCTCGTCCCATTTTTCACGCGGCTTCAGCGCGGGCAGCTTGGGGCTGAAAACAGCGTCAATGAAACCCTCGCGCACGCCTTCAATTTCACCCTGGGAAAACGGCCAAAGCGTAATGACGTCCATTCGCCCGGCCAGGGAGTCGGCCACCCTCGGCAGAAAAAGGACGTTGGCCGAGCCGCTGAGCAAAAAGCGCCCTGGCGCCCGGTTGCGGTCCACCGACGCCTTGATCGCCAGAAACAACTCAGGGACGCGCTGGATTTCGTCCAACGTCAGCGGTTCCGGATAGGCGTTCAGGAAACCGGCGGGGTCGGCTTTGGCCGACGCCAGATTATTGGCATCGTCAAAAGTGATGAAACGCCGTTTGGCCCTCTGGAAGATGGGGGACTGGATGAGCGTGCTCTTGCCTGTCTGCCGGGCGCCGACGAGCAAAACGACGGGGCTGTCGGCCAGCCCGGCGAGGAGCAAGGGTTCAATGTGTCTTTGAATCATGGAGGAAAGATAACACGACCAGTGGTTGAAATTCAACCATTTTGTGGACGAATTTCATGCGGACCATTGTACAGTTTTTTTGAATCAGCCCTGATTTTTATCTGACATTTTAACTGACATTTATCAGACATGCCTTCATACTGTCCCGCATGTTCAAGCCCATCTGCACCACCACCACCGCGACGGCAAAGGGTCGGAACGCAAATGGGCGATGGGATGTCCGCCGGGTTGCCATGTCTGTTTCAAAGTTTGACTTTGAATCAGGCAATGCCGTACATTCTTATCTGTTATGGTTGAACGAGATGTCGAACCCCGGCTCCAAAAACTGGCCAGGCAATTCCCGGCCATCGTTTTGACCGGCCCGCGCCAAAGCGGCAAATCAACCCTATGTCAAAAGGTCTTTGCCCATTTGCCCTGCGCAACGCTGGAATCCCCGGATGTGCGGGCGTTTGCATCTGAGGATCCGAGAGGCTTCCTCAAGCAATTCCCGAAGGGCGCGGTTTTGGATGAAATCCAAAACACCCCGCAGCTTGCCTCCTATTTGCAGGAAATAATTGACCGGGAGCCAATTCCGGGGCGGTGGATTTTGACCGGCTCGCATAATCTCTCGGTGATGGCATCCGCCAGCCAGTCGCTGGCGGGTCGCGCGGCTGTGGTGCATCTGCTGCCGTTGTCACGGCATGAAGTCGTCGAGTTTTCCCATCATCCAAAGACTTTGAATGAAACGCTTTTAACCGGGGGCTACCCCCGCATTTTAGACCGCAGGTTGAGGCCGGCGGACTGGCTGTCCTCCTATGTGGCGACCTATTTGGAGCGGGATGTTCGCTCGATATCGAATGTGGGCGATTTGGTGGCATTCCAGCGATTTGTGCAATTGAGCGCGGGCCGGACGGCGCAACTGCTCAATTTTTCGTCCTTGGCATCCGACTGCGGGGTGTCGCAGCCGACGGCCAAGGCCTGGTCCTCGGTATTGGAGGCAGGTTTCATCGCCTTCCGGCTGCCCAGCTATCACGGAAACATTGCAAAGCGGCTGATTAAAATGCCAAAGCTGCATTTCTACGACACCGGGCTGGCTTGCTGGCTGATGGGCATCCGCGATGCGGGGCAATTGGACGTGCATCCGTTGCGGGGAGCGGTTTTTGAGTGCTGGGTGGTTTCAGAAATTATCAAGCAGCGGTTCAACCGTGGAGAGGCCAACGGCGTTTATTTTTTCCGCGACAAGGCCGGCTTGGAAAGTGACGCGCTGGTGCAGGGGCGCGAGATCTTGACAATTGTCGAGGTCAAGGCCGGGCAGACAATTTCCTCTGATTGGGCCGCCACTTCGCGGAAGATCGCGGAACTTTTTGCCAAAACGAAGCAGCAGGTGTCTTCCGTGGTCGTTTATGGCGGAACCGAAAGGCAGGAGCGCAACGGCGTGACCTTCCTTCCGTGGCACGCCATTCAGAATTATTCCTGGATCGAATAAGCGGGATTCTCCCCCGCCCTCGCCGGCCTTCCCATTTCTTTTGCGCCTCCTAAATCAGCAGCATGGCGTCGCCGTAGCTGAAGAAACGGTAGCGGCGCTCCACCGCCTCGCGGTAGGCCCTGAATATGAACTCCCGCCCGCCCGTCCCGCCCGGCGCGGCAAAGGCGCACACCAGCATGAGCAGCGTGGATCGTGTCAAGTGAAAGTTGGTGAGGAGCGAGTCAACCACTTTGAATTCATACGGCGGGTAAATGAATATGCCCGTCGCGCCGCCTCCGGGAACGATCTCCCCGGCATGGGCCGCCGCCACGCTTTCCAAAACGCGCAACGTCGTCGTGCCCGCCGCCACGATGCGCGCCCCCGCCGCCCGGCCTTGCCCAATGAGACGCGCCGTTTCGGCGCCGATTTCAAACCGTTCCCGGTGCATCTGGTGCTCCGCCACCCATTCCGCCTTCACCGGCGCAAAAGTGCCCGCGCCCACGTGCAGGGTCACAAAACAGACCTTCACGCCGCGCGCGCGGATTTTCTCCAGCAGCGCCTCCGTGAAATGCAGGCCGGCGGTCGGCGCCGCCACGCTGCCGGGCGCGCGGGCATAAACCGTCTGATACCGTTCGCGGTCCTCCGGCTCCGTGCCGTCCCGTTCGATGTAGGGAGGCAGCGGAACCTCGCCCAGCGCGTCCAATAGGTCAAGTATATTATCAGCCCCCGCAAAACGCAGCCGGCGGTGGCCGGCCGCGTTGATTTCCTCCACCGTGGCGAGGATGCCGGCGGGCCGGCGCCGGTGGTCGAGAAGCTCGAGGCGGGCGCCCATCCGCGCCCGCCGGCCCGGTCGCAACATGGCCCACCAGACGTTGGTCTGGGTTTCCTCCAGCAGGAGGATTTCAAAATGGCCGGTGGTCTGAAGGTTGCGCGCGCGCAGGCGGGCCGGGATGACCCGCGAATCGTTCAAGACCAGCACGTCCCCGCCTTGCAAATGATCCAGGAGATTCGGAAACTGTTGATGCTCAATGGTTTGCGAATCGCGTCGGGCGGCCAGCAGGCGCGATTGGTCGCGGACGGCGGCGGGCCGGCCGGCAATCAGCTCGGGCGGAATATCAATCTCGAAATCCGCGGTGCGCAATTCAAGCGGCATGGCGGACAAGCCTACCACATTGTGAATAACCCTGTGAATAACTTTTCCTTAAAATGCTATTGACGAAAATGGGGGAAAACGGGTATAGTTGTGGATAATTGGAAGAAGATGTAGATTAATGTGGATCAGTGGGGCCGCCCTGTCAATGGCGGCCCAAAACAAAAATGTGTTATGCCGGCTCCGGGCGCCCAGAAAGTCACGTATCAGTCGCTCTACCGTTACACGGTGGATGCGAACCGGCGGGTGCAGATGCCGCTGCCGTGGCGCACGGCCAAACCCGTCGAGTTGACGATGATTGTCTGGCCGCAGCACGAGTGCGGCCCCTGCCTGCGCGTCCTGCCGCCCGAGCAGCTTCAAAAGCTCCGGGAAAAAATTGAGAACATGCCCGCCGCCGCCGATCGCACCGCGCTCAAGCGCCACATTGGCAGCGCCTCCATCAAGGTGGAGCTGGACAGCGCCAAGCGGATTGTCATCCCCGCCGAAATGGCCGAGGCGGTCGGCATCGGCGACGAGGCCGTTTTCGCCGGTATGCTTGACTACTTTGAGATCTGGAGCAAGGACCGCTACGCCGACATGCACTCCCAGGAGAAACGGGTGGTGGCAAACGCCCTCAAATCGCTCGAATGAAAAGCCATCTCATTACCATGCTGAAAAAGGGCCGGGTGTTGGACTGGGCCGAGGACCGGACCGGGGCCTATTCGTTGCGCAATGTCAACAAACTGCCCAAGCTGCGGCGGGTGCCGCGGGTGGCGGCGAATGCGCCGGCTCCCCAGCCTTCGCTGTTTGAGGCCGCAAAGGCGCCGGAGGCGCCGCCGCCGGAACGCCCGGCGGATCGGACTGATCCGACCAATCCGGCCAATCCGACCGACGCGACCAATCAGGCCAAGCAGCCCGCCGAACCGCCCAAACCAAAAGCCGCAGTGAATGAGCCTTCTGCGCCAGGGCTGGTCCCCATACAGCGGGACCCGCCGCACGAGGTTGGCGCCGCGGTTATTTCTCCGCCGAACGCCGACGGCGGGCCGTCCCGGCTGGTCGGAAGCCCCGCCTTGCCCGCCTTGACCAAGGCCGGTTTTCTCCACTCCGCCAAATTGAAGTGGAAAGCCCGGTTCGCGGCGGCGCTGGCTTTTGTGCCGGGGCGCCTGGCGCGGCTCCGGGGCAGGCTGCATTCCCCCTCCGCCGACGCGCGTCCGCGCGCCCAGGCCGAGCTGGCGTTGGAGAAAGTCAAAGTGATGAGAAACGATTTGAGCGACGCCGATTTGGTGGTCGTGGCGGTGCAAGCGAGACCGGAGGATCCTTGCGCCGCCAAGGCCGAGGGGCGCGAACCGGGCGGAAATCCCTGGACGCGCGTGGCGGCCCGCTGGATCAAACTGAAAGGCCCGGCCGGGGAGGCCGGGGCGGCGGCCGTGACGCCCCCGGCGACCCCGGCGCCCCCGGCGGAATTGGCGCGAACGCAGCCCTTAAACCCATGTTAGGTGCCCGAATATTTTCACAAATCAGTCTTGACAACGGAGGTCCTGGCGGCGCTCCGGCCCAGGCCGGGGGGTTGTTACGCGGACGGGACCGTCGGCGGCGGCGGGCACGCGGAGGCTCTGCTGCGGGCGAGCGCGCCGGCGGGGAGACTGTTGGGATGCGACCGGGATGGCGCGGCGGTGCAGGCGGCCAGGGCGCGGCTGGCGCCGTACGCGGAACGCTTTGAAATCCGGCAAGGGAGTTTTGCCGGACTGGACGAGTGGATTGAAGCGGGAAGTTGCGACGGCGTGGTTTTTGACCTTGGCGTCAGTTCGGTCCAATTGGATTGGCCGGAGCGGGGCTTCAGCTTTCAGAGCGACGGCCCGCTGGACATGAGAATGGACACAGGGCAGGCGCTGACAGCGGAGACGTTGGTCAACCAGGCCGGAGCGGAAGAACTGGCGAAAATTTTTTGGGAGTACGGAGGCGAGGCCAACGCGCGGCGGATCGCGCGCGCCATCGAGCGGGAGCGGGAAAGCCGGCCGTTGCGGAGGACGCGGCAACTGGCGGAACTGATTGAAAGAGTTTCGCCGCGCGGCGGGAGAAAAATACATCCCGCCACGAAGGTCTTTCAGGCCCTGCGAATCGTCGTCAACGACGAGGCGGGGCAACTGCAACGGGGATTGGAAGCGGCGGTGAAGATTTTGAAACCGGGCGGCCGGCTGGCCGTCATCTCCTTCCACGGATTGGAGGATCGCGTGGTGAAGAGATTTGGCGGGCGGCTGGCGCTGGATTACGAGGCGGCCGAACCGGACGTGCCGGAGCTGCGGCGGCCGCGCCCGGCGATTTTGCGGTGGGTGCAGCGGAAGGCGATCCTGCCCGGCGCGGCGGAATTGAGCGGGAACCCGCGCAGCCGCAGCGCGCGATGCCGGGTGCTGGAAAAATTGTGACGGCGGTCCCGGCCCGCCCGGAAGAAACACAGATGAACGAGAGAGAGAACAAACGGAGTGATGGAGTGATGGAGTAATGGAGTGATGCAGCACTCCACCACTCCAATACCCCATTGCTCCACCACTCCATCCGACGATGGCGCGCAACAGAAAAAACGAATCCGGTTTCCTGCCCGGCTCGGTGGTGATGGCACTCCCGCTGCTGGTGATGCTCATGCTGTCGGGCCTGGGGTACGTGTGGTTCAAGGACCAGATTGACACGCTGGGGGATCAAGTCAAAAAAAAGGAAGTCACGCTGGCGGAGTTGGAGCGCCAGAACCGCGCCCGGCGCGATCAACTGGCCATCCTCTGCATGCCGGAGGCGTTGGACAAACAGGTCAAAAACATGAACCTGGGCCTTGGCCCTCCGACCCAGGCGCAAGTCATCCGATTGACAGACGCGCCGCTAAACTGGCCGGCCGCGCCGGCGGCCCCGGCGGTGCTGCGGCAGGCCCAGGGCATTTCGCGGCAGCGCAACAACTGAATTTGCCGCCGCTCGCGCCAGTTCGGCTTGGAGGAGCCGAACAGCGCGGGCGGACGGCTGTTTTGAGGAAAATGAACGTAGTCTGGCAGTATCGAAAAATGATGGCCCTGGCCTTCCTGCTGTTGGCGGCCTTCATGGCGCTGGCCGGGAAGTTGGTCAACCTGCAGGTTGTCCGGCACGAGGAATTGCTGGGCCTGGCCGCCAACAACACCATCCGCACCATCCCCCGCGAACCCATGCGCGGGCAGATTTTGGATATCCGCGGCAATCCCCTGGCCACCAGCGTCCCGGTCAAGCTGATCTGCGCGGATCCTTCCCTGCTCAATTGTACCAATGCGGTCCTCTCCGCCAACTGCCGCGCCCTGGTGGCCCAGGCCCTCGCCCCGTTGCTCCAAACCACCCCGGAGCTTCTGTCCGACCGCCTGACGCCCCGCCGCATCGTGGCGGGCGGCAAAACCAACCTCTCGCAATACGTCGTCCTCAAACACCAGGTCCCGCTGGAGACATGGGAAAAAACCAGGCAGACCATGGCCGCCCTTCCCTTGGGGATGGATGAATCCAAACTCAACCGCCCGGAACGGCAGTTTTGCGATTCCTTGCGCGCCAAGGCGATTTTCGCCGCCGACGAACAAAAGCGCGTTTATCCGGGCCAGACCCTCGCGGCCCATGTCGTCGGCTATGTCTGCGGCGAGGGCGACGAACAAGCCGGCATGAACGGCATCGAGCTGAAATACAACCTCGAACTCAGCGGCGTCCGCGGCTGGCGTCATACCGTGCTGGACAAGCGCCAGCGCGAATGGGTGCCCTACCGCGACGAGGACATCCAGCCGCGCAACGGGCTGAACGTGGTGCTGACCCTGGACGCCGGATTGCAGAACATCATGGAGTCCGAGCTGGCCTCCGCCATGCGCCAACTGTCCCCCATCAGCATCTCCTCAGTCATGATCCGCCCGCGCACGGGGGAAATCCTGGCCCTGGCCAATTGCCCCACTTACGACCCCAACCGCCCCGGGGCGTTTCCCGCCGAGGCCTTGAGAAACCGGGTCATCGCCGACAACCACGAGCCGGGTTCGACCTTCAAAATCGTGGTGGTCAGCGGCGCGCTCGATGAGCAGGTGGTCACTCTGAACGATGTTTTTGATTGCGAACACGGCCATTTCTACTACGCGGGGGCGACCCTGCACGATCACAAGCCTTACGGCGACCTGACGGTCGAGGGCATCATCACCAAATCCTCCAACATCGGCGCGGCCAAGATTGGACTGCGCCTGGGGGAACCGGCCCTTTACCAGTACATTCGCGGCTTCGGATTCGGTTCCCGCACCGGCATTTTTCTGCCGGGCGAGGTCTATGGCAGCGTGCCCCCGGTGAAAAGCTGGACCAAAATCTCCCTCGCCCGCATCCCCATGGGCCAGGGCATTGAAGTGACGCCCCTGCAGATGGTCATGGCCATGTGCGCCATCGCCAATCATGGCGCCTTGATGCGCCCGATGATCGTGGACCGCCTGGTGGACGCCGACGGCCGGGTGGTCGTCAAATATAACCCGGAAAAGATCCGCGACGTGGCGCGGCCGGAAACCATGACGCAAATGGTGACGGCCTTGAAAACAGTGGTGGGCAAGGAGGGCACGGCGCCCAAGGCCTGCCTGGACAACTACACCGTGGCGGGCAAGACCGGCACGGCGGAAAAGGTGGAGAACGGCCATTACGTGAGCGACAAGTACTTCAGCAGCTTCATAGGCTTCTTCCCGGCGGACAACCCGGAACTGTGCATCGCCGTCTTCATTGACGAGCCGCCCAGGGGCGACCATTTTGGCGGCGAAGCGGCCGGGCCGGTTTTCAAGGCCATCGCCGAGCGCGCCGCCAATTATTTGAACCTCAAGCCGGACGTTGAGGCCGCCCCCCCGCCGCCGCAGACGCTGGCCCTTACCGCCGGCGCGCCCGCCGGCCCCCACCCTGTCAAAAATAATTAACCCGTCAACCCCAAAAACCCGGACACCGCCGCCATTTTTTCATTGAATCCGCCATGGAACCGCGCCCGCTCCATTACATCGCCGCAGCCGTTTCGGGCGAACTGCGCCACGGCTCCCCCGGCCGCACGGTGGCCCGCGTCTGCACCGATTCGCGCCTGGCCCAACCCGGCGATCTTTTCTTCGCCCTGGCGGGGCCGCGGTTTGACGCCCACGCTTTTCTGCCCGACGTGGCGCGGCGCGGCGTGGGGGCCGTCGTGGCCGGGCGGGATAAATTGCCGGCCGATTTTTGCCAATGCCCGGTGATCGCGGTGGGGGACACCCGGCGCGCCCTCGGACAACTGGGGGCGCGCTACCGTCGCGATTTCGACCTGCCCGTCATTGCCGTCGGCGGTTCCAACGGAAAAACCACCACCAAGGAACTGATCGCCTCGGTCCTGCGCCAGCAGAAGGCCGTGCTCTGCAGCGAAGCCAGCTATAACAACGAAATCGGCGTGCCCCTGACCTTGCTGCGCCTGGAGCATTCCCATCAGGCCGCCGTGCTGGAGGCCGGCTCCAATCATCCGGGCGAACTGGCCCCGCTCCTGCAAATGATCGCCCCGACCCGCGGCGTCGTGACCAACATCGGCCGCGAGCATCTCGAATTCTTTGTCGGCCTGGCCGGCGTCGCGCGCGAGGAGGGCGCGATGGCGGAAGCATTGTCCACCACCGGGACGCTGTTGCTCAACGGCGACGACACCTGGTCGCCATCCATCGCGGCGCGCGCTTGCGCCCGCGTCATCCGGGTCGGATTAAACGAAGGCAACGATTACCGGGCGGAGGACATTCGCGGCGGCGACGACGGCTCGGTTTTTTGCGCGCGCTGCCGCCGGGCGGAACTGGAAGGGCCGTATCGCATCCAGCTTCTCGGCCGCCATCAGGTGGTCAACGCCCTTTTCGCGCTGGCCGCGGGGGCGGAGTTGGGGCTGGATCGCGCGTCCATCGAGCGCGGCCTGGCCGCCTGCGCCCCGCCGAAAAGGCGGCTGCAACTGTGGCAGACCCGGGGGGTGCGGGTGCTGGACGACACTTACAACGCCAACGCCGATTCCATGCTGGCCGCCCTGGAAACCTTGCGCGCCTTCCCCTGCCGGGGCCGCCGGGTCGCGGTGCTGGGGGACATGACGGAACTGGGCGAATCCTCCGGTCCGGCCCACGCCGAGGTGGGCCGCCGCGCCGCGGAAATCGGCCTGGATCAATTGTTCGCCGTCGGGACGCGCGCGGCGGAAATGGCCGCCGCCGCCCGCCGCGGCGGCCTTGGCCGGGTGGCGGAGTTTGCCGGCGTGGAGGAGGCGGCGCAGGCGGTCAACCAATTTGTCCGGCCGGGCGACGCCGTGCTGGTCAAGGCCTCGCGGGCCATGCGGCTGGAACGCATCGCCGAGGGCCTGCGCGAATCGAATGGGAAGACAGAACCATGAAAAACGACCGAAAAAACGAACCGGGCCGCGCCTGGCTGTGCCGGGCGGGATTTGCCGGGACGCAACGAAACCGGCTGGCGCAGGCCGGCTATCCCAGGTTCCTGTTCCGCCTGGCGGCGGCGCGGCGCGCCTGGACGCCCGCTTCCGCCGAACCGAGACGGCACGACTGACATGTTTTTTTACCTGAGCCATCAATTGCTTAAAATGGCCGCCGGCACCGCGGCGGAGCCGTACGCCACGCCACTGCGCCTGTTCCATTACATTACGTTCCGGAGCGCGGGGGCGGCGGTCACAGCCCTGCTCTTGAGTTGGTGGCTCTATCCCCGGTTTATCGTCTGGCTCAAAAGATTGAAATTCGGGCAGGACTACGAGGACCGCGCCCATGAGGACGGCGCCATGCCGGCAGGGGAGCCGAGCAAGAAAGGCACTCCCACGATGGGCGGGCTGCTGCTGGTCCTGGTGCTTGACGTCAGCGCCATGCTGTGGGCGCAATGGAACACCCAGGTCCTCCTGGCCCTTTTCTCCGTCATCGTCCTCTGCGGGCTGGGTTTCATTGACGACTACGCCAAGATCGCGCGGCACAACAGCCAGGGCCTGCGCGAATTCATCAAGCTCTGGGTGCAGGGCGCGCTGGCCGTCTTTGCCGCGGGGTATCTCTGGAGGCTGCCGGCCACCACCACCCTGATCAGCGATGTCATGGTGCCATTTTACAAATACCCGGTCCTGACCGGCGGGGCGGGGGCGGTGGTGGGGATTGTGCTCACCGGTTGCACCATCGTCGGTTCCTCCAACGCGGTCAACCTGACCGACGGTCTGGACGGCCTGGCCATCGGCTGCACCGTGATCGTGTCGTTCGTTTTCCTGGTCTTGACCTATCTGGCCGGCAACGCCCGCGCCGCCGCCTACCTGCAAATCCCCCACGTGCCCGGGGCGGGGGAACTGACGGTTTTTTGCGCGGCCATGCTGGGGGCCGGGTTGGGTTTTCTTTGGTTCAACTGCCACCCGGCCTGCCTGTTCATGGGCGACACCGGTTCGCTGGCGCTGGGCGGAGGGTTGGGGATGATCGCGGTGCTCATCCATCAGCCGCTGGTTCTGGCCATTGCCGGGGGAGTATTTGTGGCCGAAGCCGGCTCGGTCATCATTCAGAGAACGTGGTTTAAAATCACCAAACTCCGTTATGGCGAGGGCCGGCGCGTCTTTCTCATGGCGCCCCTGCACCATCATTTCGAGAAAAAAGGCTGGCGTGAAACCCAGATCGTCACCCGGTTTTACATCCTCGGCGTCCTCTGCGCCGTGGTGGCCTTTTCCACACTCAAGATCCGCTGAACCATGAACTCCCACGCCCGCCAACGGCACGAAAAGATTTCGCTTTTTCCTGCTTGCCAGCCGCCCCCAAGGTTGTTAAAAGCGAAACTGGTAACGGAGATAGCTTCGTTTATATTGAACGTGGTTTGGCCGGGCCAGACTGGCTGGCGCATTGAAAAAACTCAATCACCCCTTCGGCCGGAAGAGATATTGCCCGGCGGGGAATTTGACCCGCGGCGCGCAACGAGTTGTGGCTGGCCACGACCGGGCCACAAGATGCAGCAGGCATTAGCTTTGCTTTTGTCTGCATTAGGTGTTATCAGTACAAGATTTGACAATTTTACGCTTTGCTTCGGGGTTTTTTGAGGAAAAACCCCGGGGCAAATTAACAAAGAAACAAACCTCGAAAGAAAACAACCTTAAAAGTTATGAATACTCCCAATCCACTCCTGCCCCAGGGGACCTTGCCGCCCCGGGAAAGGTCCACCCTGTTCTTTAAAGTCCTGCTGGTCATCGCCGTGCATGTCGTTGTATTTGGCGGCATTTTGATGCAGGGATGCAAGCCCACGCCCTCCGCCGATAAAACTAAACCGGATGATTCAACCAGCGCCTCGACCGCCCCAATGTCGCAGCCGGGCGGCGACCTGCCTCCCGTTACGCCGACGCCGCCTCCGACCAGTCCCACAACTCCCCCCGGGACACCGCTGCCGGGGACTCCGCCCCCTCTGACGCCGACGCCAATCGCGATCACGCAGCCGCCAGCGCCTCCCCCGACAGCTCCGCCGACAACGACCGGCGCCAGTGTTTATGTGGTTGCCCACGGTGACATTCTTGCCTCCATCGCCAAGAAGAACGGCGTGACGCTCAAGGCCCTGGAAGAGGCCAATCCGGGCGTTGATCCCAAGAAACTGAAGATCGGCCAGAAACTGCAAATCCCGGCGGGCGCAACCGCCGCAAGCACCGACGCGGCCAAGCCCGGCGCGGACGCCGCGGCCGCCGCTTCCGGCGATTCCACCCTCTATGTCGTCAAATCCGGCGACTCGCTGACAAAAATCGCCAAGGCGCACAATACCAGCATCAAAACCATCGAGGCGCTCAACGACATGAAGACTGCCAACATCAAGGCCGGTCAAAAGCTGAAAGTCCCGGTGATGAAGGTGGCCTCGGCCGAAGCGGCGGCTCCGGCGGCTCCGGCGGCCGCTCCCGCCGTTCCCGCTCCGGTGACACCGCCGCCGTCCGCTCCCCCGGCCGGCCCCGGCGCGCCCGGGTCCACGGGCAGGATGAATTAGTTCGTCAAGCGAACGGTTTCAACGGGACGCCCGGCGGCCTCAGCCGGGCGTCTGCCCGCGTTTTTGGAAAGTCGTGAGGTGAACAAAGCCGTTATGAACAGAGCGACGCGTGTCCTGGTTATTTGTGTGACCCTATTGCTCATTCTGGGAATGATTACGCTCTATAGTTCGAGCATGAACATGGAGTTGAACCGCTTGACCGTCGGCTCCGATTTTCTGCGCTCCCAAATGGTCTGGGGCGTGTTTGGTTTGGCCGGGTGCGCGGCGGCGGCGGCGGTGGATTACCGGCGCTGGAAGAAATTGGCTCCCTGGATTCTGGGGTTTTCAGTGATTCTGCTGATTTTGGTTTATGTGCCTCATGTCGGATGGGCGGCGAAGGGGGCGCATCGCTGGATAGCTCTTCCCCTTCTGCCCCATTTCCAGCCTTCCGAGCTGGCCAAACTGGCCGTGATTATTTTCCTCGCGGCTTATGCGGAGCATTATCAGCGGCAAATGGGAACGTTGAAATACGGTCTGGCCGTTCCCATCGCCATTCTCGCCATCCCGCTGGCACTCATCTTTAAGGAGCCGGACCGCGGCTGCACCATACTTCTGGCCCTGGTTACCGTGACGATGTTCATTGTGGCCGGGGTTCGCTTCCTCTACCTGGCGCCGGCGGGCTTTCTGGCGGCGGCGGGGCTGGCCTTGTCGTTCCTGCATGATCCGATGCGCCTGACGCGGATCAAGGCGTGGCTTCATCCCGAATTGTACAAGGACGGCGCGGGCTACCAGGCCTATCAGGCCATGATCGCTTTCGGCTCCGGCGGTTGGACCGGGCTGGGTCTGGGTGAAGGCCGCCAGAAACTGGGATTCGTCCTCGAGCGCCACACCGATTTTATTTTCGCCATCATCGGCGAGGAACTGGGCCTGGTGGCGACTCTGGCGGTGGTGGCGCTTTTTGCCACGCTCTTGTTTTGCGGTATCTTCATTGCGCGCCGGGCGGCGGACACCTTTGGCAGATTGCTGGCCACCGGCATCACTTTCATGATCAGCTTTCAGGCCTGCATCAACATGGGGGTGACGACCAATCTGCTCCCTTGCAAGGGGATGCCCCTGCCTTTCATCAGTTACGGAGGGTCTAATTTATTGTTGATGCTCGTGTGTGTGGGCCTTTTGTGCAGCATCTCCCGGTTCTCGGCCGAACCGGCGCTGGCCACATCCGATCCCTTCGACGTTCCCCAGAAATTAAGCGATGAATAAACCCGCCGCCAGCGCCGCTGTTCCCAAGGTTGCCGCCATCGCCTGCGGCGGCACGGGCGGCCATTTGTTTCCGGGGCTGGCCGTCGGGCGCGAATTGCGGCGGCGCGGCTGCGCCGTCACCCTGCTTGTTTCCTCCAAGGAAATTGACCGCCAGGCCGCCGCGGCCGCCGGGGACATGGAAGTGCTCCGCCTGCCGGCGGTGGGGCTGGGCCGGGGCAATCTGCCTGGCTTTCTCTGGCGTTTCTGGCAATCCTACCGGTTGTCAATCAATCACTTTAAACGGCGTCCGCCCGGACTGGTGCTGGCCATGGGCGGATTCACCGCCGCGCCGCCCATCCTCGCCGGCAAACGCCTCGGAGCGCTCGCCTTTTTGCACGAATCCAATTCCATCCCCGGACGCGCCAACCGCTGGCTGGCCCGGGTGGCGGACGGCGCCTTCGTCTATTTTGGCGAGGCCCGGGACCGGCTGCGCGCGCGCCGCATCGAGGTCGCCGGCATGCCGGTGCGCGAGGAATTTTTGCGGCTGCCGCCGCCGGCCGGGGCGCGGGCCGCCCTGGGCTTGAAGGCGGACGCCCCGGTCCTGCTCGTCATGGGCGGAAGCCAGGGGGCGCGCCAGATCAACGAGTTGATCGCCGCCATTTTGCCGCGATTGCTCGAGGCCGCGCCGCAACTGCAATTTGTGCATTTGACAGGGCCGGCCGATTTGGAAAAGGTGCGGTCCGCTTACGCGGCGCGCCGTTGCCCGGCGGTGGTCAGGGCCTTTCTGGCGGAAATGGCGCCGGCCCTGGCCGCGGCCGATCTCGCCGTCAGCCGCGCCGGCGCGTCCTCCCTGGCTGAATTTGCCGCCTGCGGGCTGCCGGCCATCCTGATTCCCTACCCCAGCGCGGCGGACAATCATCAGTACCACAACGCCCTCGCCTTGGCCCGCGGCGGCGCGGCCCGCGCGCTGGCGGCGGACACGCTTTCGCCGGAGTTGTTGACACAGGAAATCCTCACCCTGTTGGGCGACCCGGCCCGGCGCAGCGCGATGCGGGAGGCCTTGCGCGCCTGGCATGTCCCCGGAGCCGCCGCCGCCATGGCCGGGCGCATGCTCCACTGGAACGCCCTGCCGGGGCTGCTCCCGCGCCCGGTCGCCGCCGGCCCCAACGAACCCAAACTGGGGGTGCTCAATGTCTGAAATCATGGCTGCGGAAGAACTTATTGTTGACCAACTTCGGGCCGCGTTGCCCGGCGCCATGGTGCGCGCCGGCGAACCGCTGTCCAAACGCACCACCTTCCGCGCCGGCGGCCGGGCCGAAGTCTATGTCGAGCCGTCCAGCGAGGACGATCTCGCGCGCCTCGTGCAGATTTGCCGCGAGCGGGAGATTCCGATGATGGTTTTGGGGCGCGGCTCCAATCTGTTGATTCGTGACGGCGGCATTCGCGGGGTGGTGGTTTGCCTGGCCCATCCCGCTTTTTGCGCGATTGAAGTGTACGGACGGCAAATCCGCTGCGGGGCGGGCGCGAAGTTAAAGGAAGTTTCGGCCCGCGCGCGCGAGGCGGGCCTGGCCGGGTTGGAGTTTTTGGAGGGCATTCCCGGAAGCGTCGGCGGCGCGCTGCGCATGAATGCCGGTGCCATGGGCAGCGCCACTTTCGGCGTGGCCACACAGGTCCGCTTCATGGACGAACTGGGCCAAATCCACGAACTCAGCGCCGCCGGGATGACCCCGGGGTATCGCGATTGTCCCCTGCTCAAGAACTGCATTGCCCTGTCGGCCACCTTCCGGGGCGAGCCGGCGGCGCGGGAAATCATCGCCGCGCGGAGCGAGGAATTCAACCAACGGCGCTGGCGCTCCCAGCCCAAGGAGCCGAGCGCCGGCTGCATTTTCAAGAACCCGTCCTCCGCCCTTTCCGCGGGTCAGTTGATTGACCAGGCCGGCCTGAAAGGCGCGCGCATCGGCGGCGCTTCCGTTTCCGATGTCCACGCCAATTTCATCGTCAACGACGGCACCGCCTCCGCGCGCGACATCCTGGAGTTGATCGAGCTGATCCAGTCGCGGGTAAAGACCGCGCGCGGCATTGCTTTGGAAACCGAAGTGCGAATTGTGGGCGAAGATGTTTCTTGACACGCTCATCTTGAAAAAAAACTTGAATATCTGTGTGATGTTGGGCGGGCGCGGCGGCGAGCGCGAAGTCTCGCTGCGCTCCGGCGCTGCGGCGGCCGGGGCGCTGCGCGGCCTTGGCCACACCGTGAGCGAATTGGACCCCGACGGCGCCGCCTGGGAATTGCCGCCGCGGACCGACCTTGTTTTCCTCGCCTTGCACGGCGCCTACGGCGAGGACGGCGGGGTGCAGACGCGCCTGGAACAATTGGGCGTGCCTTACACCGGCTGCGGCCCCGAGGCCAGCCGCACCGCCTTCGACAAAGTTTTG
>Ga0326727_10010669_pt1 | contig 21779 bp, 16 predicted proteins | sample MB2enrmetagenome_FD_207643 | JGI IMG/M metagenome (GOLD analysis project Ga0326727, IMG submission 207643) | Lab enriched peat soil microbial communities from McLean, Ithaca, NY, United States - MB29MY | ecosystem: Environmental > Terrestrial > Soil > Wetlands > Peat | place: USA: New York...
TCCCTTCTGTTCGCTGGCGATCCCCGAGCAGTTGCTCGGAGGATGGGCCAATATGGATATCACCGCGAAGATCGACGACGCCGGCCTGCGCGGCGCCGGAGGCATGTTGCAGACCCCCCTCGGCGTCCCGTTCCGGACTCCCGCGGGCGCCTCGCCCAACTGCCTCTTTCTCTCGCAATGGCGGCAGGACCAGGCTGAGGCTGAGATCCCGCTCACCGGCCGGGCTGAAGGCGTCTACCTCCTGATGGCCGGAAACACCTTCCCGCAGGCCAGCCGGATGGAACACGGCCGCATCACCATTGCCTACGCCGACGGCTCCCAGGCGCAACTCTCGCTGAAAAACCCGGAGACCTGGTGGCCCATCGAGCAGGACTATCTTCTGGACGATTACCTCTTCATAGACGAGGCGCCGCTCCCGCCGCGTGTCGATCTGCGCACCGGCAGAACGCGGCTTCTCGACCTGGCCGGCTTCAAAGGCCAGGGCCGTGACGTTCCTGGCGGCGCCGCCACCATTCTGTTTCTGCCGCTCGATGCGCGGAAGCGCCTCGCCTCCTTGAAGGTAAAGGCCAGCCTTTATGGCATCGTGGTGGCGCTGCTCGCCGTCACGCTGGTGCGGCCGGAATAGATTCGCCCGGCACAGTCCCGCTACGGATTGATGCCGAGAACCGGCTTACTCACCACAGCGACAACCGGATCGAGGGTTAGAGAGGCTGGGGGGGCGTCGAACTCCAGGCGCGCCCCGTTGAGGTTGCCAGGCGCTCCGTTCCACTTCGTGAAGGACTCCTTCACGATTCGGAAAATCGAGCCCCGGTTCTGCGCGACCACCTTTAGCCAGCCCCAGATTCCCTTGGGCGGGAAGTAGATTCCGCGGAAGAAGATCCGGGCGATCAGGTGGCTGATCTTGTAGGGGACGGGCTCATCGGCGATGGATTCGATCGCGTGGGCCGTCGCCGCGGCGCTATAGGAGTTCCACCAGGCATGGCGGATCTCAGCCTGCACCTCGGGTACGGTCATCCCGAGGGGGGTGTGCGCCATGTGAAACGGCGCAAATTCAAGCCAGTGTCTGGGCCGGGTCAGGCGCCCCTCTCTTTCTAAACGATCGTATAGAGGAGTTGCCGGGAACGGAGTGATCTGCCCGAAGACGGGCAGCACCGGAGGCCACTCGCGGATCTGCGCCAGAGTGCGCTCGGCCACGCCGGGTGAGTCGTTGTCGAGCCCGAAGATGAATGATGTGATGGCGTAGACGTGTCTGCGCGCGAGCCGTTCCAACACGCCCGCATACTCGCCGGGTTTATTGAACTTCTTGTTGACGCTGGCGAGATTCGCCGGGTCGAGCGACTCCATGCCGATAAAAATCCACTTACCGCCCGACGCCGCGATCAGGTCCACCAACTCTTCGTCCCGCAGCAGGTTGGCGCTGATCTGGCCCACCCAGGAGAGTTGCGCCCCAGCGGCGATGATATCGCGCAGCAAGGCCTTGGTGCGCTTCACATCGATGGCGAAATTGTCATCGACGAAAAAAACGGCGATCTTACCTTGCGTGCGCTGGGCACGCGCCTTCAGCCGCAGCATTTCGTCCACGATGCTCTGGTTCGACCGGAAGCGGACGGAGTCGCCGAAGAACCCGGTCACGGTGCAAAACTCGCAGCCATAGGGGCAGCCGCGCCCGCTCTCGATGGGAATGATGTGGAAGGTCCCCCAGTCCCATTCGAAGTGGCGCATGACCGCCCGAAGAGCGTTGGGAATCCGGTTGAACTGGTTGAGGTCGAGCGACTCCCACGGTATGTTGGGATAATCCGCGAGAGTGGGCTTGCGCTCCTGCCCGGATGCATCCACGGGCGAATAGATCTCTTTCAATGCGCCTCGCGCCGCGTCCTCCACAATGCGCGGCCAGGTCTCATCGGCCTCGCCCAGAGCCACGGCATCGGCGTGACGCGGGCCGCCATCCCGGCCGAGCGCTTCGCCCGGGACCTCGGTCACGTGGGGGCCTCCCATGACCACCGGCACGCCCACGGCGCGAATGGCGTCGGCCACGCGGTACGCCTTGGCGATCATGCGGGTCATCGCGCCGATCCCCACTAGCGCGATTTTGTGTTCGATCACATACCGGACCAGGTCGGCATCGCTCATGGGATGCGTATTGCCGTCGACCAGCAGCACCTCGTGCTTCGGCGGTGTGAGCGATTGCAGCAGAAACATCCACAGGTGCGGCATGAAATTCCGGGTCACACCGTTATCGGGGCAGTAAAGGAGTATTTTCATCGAGGGGCGTCATCCTCACGTGTAAGCGCTGGCGCCCCGCGTGCTGTGGCGGCAGTTCACCGGGATGGTAGCACAATGGCCCCGGCCGCGGGGAAATGGAATTCTTCGCGGTGCCGGCCGAGCCCGTCTTGAATGAGCGGCTTGTGGAGTTGTGGCGCAGCCCGCTGCCTCCACTTCGCTTGACAAATAGCTGGAATTAACATATATTAATAAGTGACTGAGCACTCTCGCCCAATCTACAGTTGATCCGGACTAAGTCGGGTCACCTGGTTTCCTTCTCTTAGCCTAGCGACCGCTGAGGATACTTCATGAGCGCGAGTGCCACATTGAAGATACACCGTCCGCATCCCCTCGTGGAATCATGGCCCGGTCGAATGCTGTCCTGGATCTACCCGAGCCGCGGATGGGTCGGCGCTCAGTGGATGGCGGAACAACAATCGGGTATCGGGCGCGCGAATACGACCGGCCCAACACCGGCTAAGCCGGCTGCTTTCCGGACGGGAGAAACGAAATAGTGCCATTTGCCAATCATGGAAACCGCTCTTTCACCATGGTGTCGGTTGACAAGAATGTGCCCGCGGCATCGGGCGTCTACGGCCTCTCGGATGCGAGCCAGTGGATCTACGTGGGGGAAACCGCTAACATTCATGCCGAACTATTCCAGCACCTCCAACATCCGAACATGTTCCTGAGGGGGCACAGTCCATCCGGCTTTACATACGAGCTTAGCTCCCTGAAACACCGGGCTGAACGCAGAAATCAGCTCGTGTCGGAGCTCCAGCCGATCGGAAACCAGTTGGTTGCGGGGCTCTCGAAATGGTCGTAACCGGAGAATCGAACATTCAGTAGCGGATCGTCACCGCGGTCCGGAATCGCGCGTGCTACCATCGTTACTCCGAGGGAGGAGGGAATGAAGGAGCCGGCTGCGCCAGCCCCGGGAGCCGCGGCTTCGCACAGGAAGAATCCTCTGGCGGCGCCCGCCGCGATCGCCGCGTGCGTGATCGTTTTCTACTGGGTGCCGATGACGTCGCCATCGGCGAGCATCCAGGGGGACGCCGCCGACGTGCACTACCCGATGCAGAAGTATCTCTCCGATCGGTTTTCGCCCCGCCAATTTCCATTCTGGACTCCCTACGTGCTCTCCGGCTACCCGCTTCTGGCCAATCCGAAGGTGGGCGCGTGGTACCCGCCCAACTGGCCTTTCCTTCTGGCTGGCATCACTCCGCGCTCCATTCAACTGGAGTTGGCTCTGAACGCGTTGCTGGCCTGCCTGGGCGCTTATCTGCTGATCTCGAGCCACGTCGAGAACCGCATGGCGGCGATGCTGGGCGCGTTCGCCTACGGGCTTTCCGGCTTCTTCGCGGGCCACGCCTCGCAGGTCAGCCTGTTTGCGGCGGCGGCCATGTTCCCATGGCTGCTGGTGGCCTACCGGCGGGCGATCGATATCGCCCCCGTTCGCTATACGGCTTTTGGCGGCTTGGTGGGGGGCGCCCTGATCCTGGCCGGGTCCGGACAGGCCGCGGTATCGAGCTTCCTGGGGCTGGGCCTGTACGCCTTCGCCGACTGGTGGCGCGAACGGCAGGGCTGGCTGCGCGACGTCGCGATTATCGGCTTCATGCTGGCGGGCGCGCTGGCCTGCGCGGCCATTCAGTTGGTGCCCGCCCAGGAACTCGCCCGCGAATCCAGCCACGCGGCGGACTCTTCCCCCATCGTCGAGGGATTCCTGCATCCGGGGTCCCTCATGACGCTGGTCGCCCCGGATTGGCTGGGCGCCATCTCGGGCGGCATCCAAGCACCATCGGGTGCTGCGCAGTTTTACTTCTACGCCGGCCTGTTGGTTCTGCCGCTGGCACTGATGGGCGCGGTCAAGAGCGGAGTGCGGCTGCCGGGGTTGTTCCTCATCGTGCCGCCTGTGTGGTACATGCTCGGACCCGCCGGCGGTCTGTACTACCTGGGATCGCTGGCGCCCGGCCTGCGCAGCTTGCATGCGCCGGTCGAGGGCTGGTTCCTGGCCGCACTGGGGCTGGCGTTCCTGGCGGCGGCGGGCGCCGAGTGGATCTTTGCGGGCTGGCGCTTTCCTTTCCTGCCAGTCCTGGTGGCCGGCCTTCTGTTTGTGGATGTCTGGTATTGGAACTCGCTCGGAAACCCGCTGGCTTATGTCCGCGCCAGCTTCGATGAACTCTACGGGTCGAGCGAAGAGGCCGGTCGCGCTGAGGCCATTAAGCAGCCCCAGCTCACGCGCTTCCACGCCCCGGCCAACCGCGTTTCGATGGGTCCAAAGCTCCATCCGTTGGACTTGAAACTCGAGGCCACTTACGGCGCGTCGCTTCTCGATCCCGGCCCATATCGGGACTACCTCGACGCCATGGAGCGCAATCCCAAGCTGCGCGATGGTTTGAATGTCGGCCGCTTTCTGAACGTCGCCACCGGCCGCATCGACGAGAATGCCTCGGTGCTGGCGCGCGCCTACTTTCCGAAAGCGGTGGTCGACGTGAGAAGCCTGGCAGAGTCCCGCCAGGCATTGGAAACGCTCGACCCCGCCGTCAAGTCCCTAGTGCTGTGGCCGCACGCGCCCATCCGGCAGGACCCGGATGCCGCGGCGATGGGGGTGCGCTATGGCGAGCAGTGGTACCGCGTCCACTATCATGCGGTTTCGCCGAGCCTCCTGAAACTCAGCGTCGCCTGGTACCCGGGGTGGCACGCCGACCTGGATGGCCAGCCGCTGCCGATCATACGCGTGGATCACGCGTTGATGGGTGTGATTGTGCCCGCGGGAGATAATGAGGTCGCTTTCAACTTCCATTCGAACCGCTTTGGCACGGGCCTGGCGATCTCGCTGGCTTCCGGGCTAGTCTTAGTGATGTGCGTTCGCGTGGGGCGCCCTTCCCACCATAGGAAGCGCAAGAAACACAGGCACAGCCGGCGCGTGACCGCGTAGGCAAGCTGCCGAATTTGCAGCAGGTTCACGGCAAGCCGACCGGTAGGCTGGCCGGGGGTAGAAGTGAAGAAGCGGAAGAAGCGCAGAGAGGCGCCAACGCCGGCGGCCGCGCCGTCTCGCGATATGCCATGGGTGGCGCCGGCGCTGATCGCCCTGTGCGCGATACTTTTCTATTGGACGCCGATGACGTCGCCCTCGGCCAGCATCCAGTGGGATGCCGCCGACATGCACTATCCTCTCCAGAAGTATTTCTCCGATCGCCTCCTCTCGGGTAAACTGCCATTCTGGACCCCCTATCTGTTTTCCGGCTATCCGCTTCTGGCCAATCCCGAAGTGGGGGCGTGGTATCCGCCCCATTGGCCTTTCTTTCTGGCTGGCATCGCTCCCCGCTCCATCCAATTCGAACTGGCCTTGAACGCGTTCCTGGCTTGCCTGGGTGCTTATTTCTTGATCTTGAGGCAGGTGGCAAGCCGCGCCGCCGCGGTACTGGGCGCACTGGCCTACGGGCTTTCGGGCTTCTTCGCGGGCCATAGCTCGCACGTGGGCCTGTTTTCGGCCGCCGCCGGGTTCCCGTGGCTGTTGCTGGCCTACCGGCGCGCGGCCGATTCCGCGGCCCTCCGCTACACCGCGCTGGGTGGCCTGGCGGGCGGCGCCATGATTCTGGCCGGCTATACCCAGACGGCGGTCTATGGCTTCCTGGGACTGGGCTTGTACTCTCTCGCCGATCTTTGGGGGCGCGGGCGCCGCTGGCTCCGCACCACAGCCATCCTCGGCGGTATGCTGGCCGGCGCGCTGGCCTGTGCGGCCATTCAGATTCTGCCCGGCCTGGAACTCGTCAGCCACTCCATCCGCGCCGCATCCAGCTATTCCACCAGCACCGAAGGAATCTTGCACCCGCAAGCGCTGATGACGCTCGTGGCGCCAGACTGGCTGGGCGTCATCTCGGACAACTACAGCGGGCCGTTCGACAGAACCCAGTATTACTTCTACGCCGGCCTGCTCCTTCTACCCTTGGCCGCACTCGGGGCAGTGAAGACCAGGGCGCGATTGCCCGCCCTGCTGCTCATCGTTCCGCCCGCGTGGTTCATGCTCGGACCCGCCGGCGGTTTTTACCGGCTGGTAGCGCTGGCGCCCGGCCTGGGCAAGTTCCGGGCGCCCATCCAGGGCTGGTTCCTGGTGGCGCTCGGACTGGCGCTGCTGGCGGCGGCAGGCGGCAATTGGCTGTTCGCGCGCTGGCGCATTCCATACCTGGGAATCATGGTGGCCGCTATTTTCTTCGCCGATCTCTGGTACTCGAACTCGTTCAAGAACCCACTGGCCTATGCCCGCGCCAGCTTCCAGGAGCTTTACGGCGCGCATGAAGAGATGGGCCGCGCAAAGGTGGCTGCCAGCCAGCCTCCACTCACGCGTTTCGACGGACCGCGCCACCTGTTCGCGCTAGGTCCGCAGGATCACCCGCTCGACCTGAAGCTCGAAGCCACCTATGGGTACCTCGCTCTGGAGCCGGCGCTCTACGACGAATACACCGACGCCATCGAGCGGAATGCCAAGCTGCGCGACGGTCTCAACATCAGCCGCTTTCTGAACATGACCACGGGCAGCCTGGACCTCAACCCGTCGGTGCTGCCGCGCGCCTACTTCCCCAAGGCGGTGGCGGATGTGAGCAGGTTTGCCGAGTCCCGCCAGGCATTGGAAACGCTCGATCCAAGAGCCCAGTCCGTGGTGCTCCTGCCGCACAGCCCCGTCCGGCAGGACCCCGCCGCCACGGCATCCGTCATTTCCTACGACGAGCAGTCGTACCGCATCCGCTACCACGCCGCTTCGCCGAGTCTGCTGAAACTGAGCGTCGCCTGGTATCCGGGCTGGCGCGCTACTCTGGACGGCGGCGACCTGCCAGTGGTTCGCGTGGATCACGCCCTGATGGGGGCGGTGGTCCCCGCCGGAGATGGCGAAGTGGAGTTCCGCTTCCACTCGAATTATTTCGGCGCTGGCCTGGCGATCACGCTGGCGGCGGCGCTGGGGTTGGGATTTCTGGCCTGGCGCAATCCTTGAGAATGCTCTCCAGAATGTCGGGGATCTCAAACACCGCGCGGTTGTGAAGCCGCTGGGTCGCGGCGCGGAACCGCGCATAGGCGGCGGGCTCGAGCAACTCCTCCACCGCCCGTGCAATCCGCCGGAAGTTCGGCAACACTACGCCCACGGCCTGTTCGCGAACCCACTCGGCGTTGTAGCGCTCCTGTGGGAGCGTCCAGGCATTGCGCTCCACAATCACTGGCAGCCGCATGGCCACCGCCTCGCTGATGCTGCCCGGCCCCGGCTTGCCGATGAAGTAATCCGCGAGTTGCATGTAGCGCGGCACTTCCTGGGTGAAGCCTTCAATGAAAACCGGCGCATGGCGCGGAAGCGCCCCCAGCCGCGATGCCAGCTTCCGGTTGTGACCGCAAATCAACACAAGCTGCCGGTCCGGTAAGCTCCGGGCGATTGCGAGCATGGCAACCGCGCCCTCGCCGCCGAACAGAACCAGCCCCACCGGCAGCTCCGGATCGAATCCCAAACTGGCGCGCGCCTCCGCGCGCTCCGCCGGCCGGAGCGGCTCCAAATCATAGAACCGCGGGTTCAGGATCATGCCCGAAACGCGGTGCACCTTGGTTTCCGGGTGGCCCAGGGCCAGCGCCTGTTCCACGGCCTGGTCCGACCCGCAGATGAAATGCTGATCCTGGCGCTCCATCCAGAAGTGCGGCGGGTAATCCGCGATATCGGTGAGGATGGTCACCAGCGGCGCACCGGGCAATGCACGCTTCAGGCTTTCCCCCAGCGCGCGGTTGAAATTGGGAACCAGCGACACCACCATGTCCGGCCGGCTTTCCCGCCAGAACTGTTCGAGCATTCGCACCTGCGGCCCGTGAAACATATGGATCAACAGGTGCATGCCGGCCGTGAGCTGCCCGGACCCGAGCGTCCAGCCCTTCTTCAGCATGAGGTTGTAAACATCTTCGAGCCGCAAGCCGGTGACCTTGCGGAACACGTCGAGCGAATCGAGCAGCTCCTGCAAGTTCACCATGCGAATCTCGAACGGGCGCCGCTGCCGCTCCATCACCTGGCGCAGGGCGTTGGCCGCCGCGCGATGCCCGCCGCCGGCATCGAAAAAGATGAAGTCGAGTTTCTTCATCAGTCCGATTGTGCCACGCGGCACAAGTGCCGTGGCAAAAAACAGATCGATTAACAGATGTTTTTCGCGGATGTCACCGAACTGTAGCCGTCCCCAGGTTACAAGTTGGGGTATATGACGCTGGCCGCCACCCTGACCTTTATTTCCGACCGCGACCATACCCTGATGCGGCGCGTCAACCGGTGGCACCCGCCGCGCTGGATTCGCGTCTGGATGCTCTGCGCCACGCGCGGCGGCGATGGATGGCTCTGGTACGCCATTGGCTTGGTGATCCTGTTGTTGGGCGGCGGCCAGCGATTCGCGGCGATTGGCGCCGCGGCCCTGGCGGCGGGAGCGGGCATCGCGGCCTTCCTCCGCTTGAAGAAGGCCACTGGCCGCCAGCGCCCCTGCGCGCTGGAACCACACTGCTGGGCCACCCTGCTGCCGCCCGACCAATTCTCGTTTCCATCGGGCCACACCATCACGGCCTTCGCGGTGGCCGTGTCGCTCAGCCTTTTCTACCCGGAGCTGGCTTTCGGCCTGCTCTTTTGCGCTCTCAGCGTGGCGGCGTCGCGCATTCTGCTGGGCATGCACTTTTTGAGCGACGTGGTGGCGGGCGCGGCTATCGGGACGGCGCTGGCGTACGGAGCGGTGGGGTGCGCGACACGTAGTGGGCAATTAGTCCCGGCGGTGCTCCCAGTAGTCGTCAAAGAGTCGACTGTAGCGAGAACATCGAAGCGCAATCACGACATTGGTGCCGCGGACGGTCCAGAACACGTTTGCGTGCGTGCGGCGTGCCGGAGCGCCCACGTGCCGGCATGGCATGCCCCGGCGCCGTTTGGCAGTCTTGTCGTTGGGGTGGAGTTTGCCGCCGAGATCCCAGAGATGCTGCCGGGCGTGATAGAGATCCACGATCTCAATGGCGCCGGGGAACTGTTCCTGGCGGGTATTCCAGATCCCCGGTCATGTATCTCTTTTCACTTTTCGCGCGGCCCCTTTTTTTCGCCACTTGAAGTGGCGCCGCGCCGACGCTCGCCGCCTCTCGCCACTTATCTTGATTACGATTACCAGCCGTCACTCGTATCGCAACGCGTCGATGGGGTTGATGCGGGAGGCTTTTACGGCGGGATAGATTCCAAAGATCACCCCCACAGCGAAGGATACGCCAAAGGCAATGACGACGCTGGAGGTGGTCACAATGGTCTTCCACTCGGCGGTGCGGGCGATCAGCCAGGCCAGGAAGAAACCGAAACCGATGCCCAGCAGGCCGCCACCGACGGAGATCAGGACCGACTCCGTCAGGAACTGGCGCACGATGTCGAAACGGCGCGCGCCGATGGAACGGCGAATGCCAATTTCGCGGGTGCGCTCCAAGACCGTGGCCAGGACGATGTTCATGATGCCGATTCCGCCCACCAGCAGCGAGATGGCCGCGATCGCCACCATCACATAGGTGAAGATGGTCTGGGTGCGCTTCTGCTGGGCCAGCAGGGCGGCGGGAATGGTCACACTAAAATCCTGGACGTTGTGGTGTGTCGAGTTCAAGACGGCGGTCACCACTTTGGCGACTTCAATGCTATCGGCGTCGGGGCGCAGACGCAGGTCGATGCCGTCGAGATCGTCTTTCGTGTTGTTGGACTGGTCCCAGAAACGGTATTGGAAGGTGTTGAGCGGGATGTAGACGATGTTGTTGAGGTCCTGCATGGCGCCGCCGGTGTTCTGCGCGCCGGCCATGAGCTGTTCGGAGAGAACGCCCACCACTTCGAGCCACACATCGTTGACCTTGACGAACTTGCCGCGGGCGGCGCCATAGCCGAGCAGGTTGATCTTGGCGCCCTCGCCCAGGACGCAGACCTTGGAGCTGGCGTCGTCGTCCGCGTCGTCGAAGAACACGCCTTCTGCCAGACGCAGGCTGTGGATGATGGCGTAGGATGGACGCACGCCGTACATCTCGGGGATATCGCGCGAAGGCTTGGGGAGCACCGAAGCGGGGTGCAGAACACGGCGGGCCGACAAGGTTTCCAGGGCTTCGATGTTGGCGTTGAGGATGCGCACGTCGCGCTCGGAGAGGCCGGGCGAGGAGCGGCGCCGCTGCTGGAACTCCTCCTGGCTGGCGGCGGGGCGGGATTCCACCAGGACATTGCGCACGCCGAGCTGCTCGATGAAGCGCAGCGACTCCGCGCGCGCGCCGGCGCCGATGGCCAACATGCCGATCACCGAGCCGACGCCGAAGACAATGCCCAAGGCGGTGAGCAGGGTACGGGTTTTCTGCGCGCGCAGGTTGGCCAGAGCCTGGCCGATGTCGGAGGGGGCGAAGATCATTGCTGTAACGCTTTCATGGCGCTTTGCGAGGCGGCGGGCTTACTTTGTCGATCGGGGCTGGACATGGCCACGATAGCGCCTTCGGAAACGCCGGTGAGCACGGCCTGGCTTTCGCTGCGGCGCACCAGGGTGACGTCGCGCGGCATGAAGCCGGCGGGGGTCTGAAGGTAGACGAACGTACGGCCATCGCTTTCGAACAGCGCCTGGGAAGGGACCCAGATGACGTTTTCGAGGGTCTCGACGGTGATGATCAGGTTAGAAGTCATGCCGGGACGCAGCTCGGGAGAGGGCTGGTCGAGGGAGATACGGCACTCGAAGTGGCGATCCCAGGCCGAGCCGCCAGTTCCGCCGAGACTTTTCACATGGCCAGGAAAGGTCTTGCCGGCGAGGGCCACCACGGCCACGGAGACTTCCTGGCCGGGCGTCAAGTGGCCGCGGTCCAACTCTCCGACCTGGGCGCTCACCTCCCAATTCTCGAGATCGGGGATCTGCGCTACGGCCATGCCGGTGTTGACGTTATCGCCGAGCTGGTAGGGGAGCAACTGCATGCCATAGTAGCCAATCAAGACGTTACTGTTCTGCTGAATGTTGACGTAGCCGGAGGTTTTGGCCTTCAGGGTCATGCCGTCGATGGTGTTCTGTGCAATTCCCATCATCACTTTGGCCCTGTTCAGGGCGGCCTGTTGAATGGCGACGCCGGCGGAGGCGGTGGCTTTCTTGTTATTGAGATCCTGCTCGGCCTGGTGCTGGCGGTTCCTGGCCGCCTCCAGCGCCAGGACGTTCTGGCGCGCGACGATGGCGGCCAGCAGGGGGTTCTTGCGAATGTCGAGTTCGGCCAGCTTGACGTCGGCGGTGGTGGATTCCACCTGGTAGCGGGTCTCCTCGTCCAGGGCCTGGCTGTCGGCCTGAGCCTTGATCACCTGCTGCTCGGCTTCGGCCAGATCGGCTTCGGCCTCGCGCAAGTTGTATTCCTGCTGGGTGGTGTCGAGCTGGACGACGACATCTCCCGCTTCCACCAACTCGCCAGGCTCGCGAAGGTAAGTGATGGCCACGGTGCCGCCACCCACCTGGGGAACGGTGAGCATTTCGGAGTTTCCGCCCTGGAGTTCGCCGCGGGCCGCCACGGTGATGGTCACGCGGCCTCGCTTGACGCGGGTGGTGGGTAGTTCCACGGCGGAAGACGAGGCGGTGACCCTGGCCACCATGCGGATGGCGCCCCAGGCGATGGCTGCCACGACGGCCAACACGGCAGCCAGCACCAGCAGGCGTTTCCTCATTTCTTCTGGTCCTTCTTCTCGGCATCGACCAGCGCGACCATGGAGCCCGCGGGGATGCCGGAAATGGCCACTTCATCGGGGTTTCGAGCCTGCACCTGAACTTCGACGGGCCGGTAACCGCCATTGCGGGCCAGGTAGACGATGGGTTTTCCGTTGCGCGTGAAGAGGGCCTTGGCGGGGATGCTGATGGCGTTGGGGATGCGACTGACGACGATGTCCATACCGCCGTTCATGCCGGGACGGAGGCGCGGATCGGGATGGGCGATGGAAGCGTAAGCGTGGAAGTTGCGGGTGGGAGGCCATCCGTAGCTCTGTTCGGCGAGCAGGGAGATGTGTCCGATGCTGGCGGCCATGGTGAGCTCGGGGAGGGAATCGACGCGGACACGCGCCTCCTGCTTGTCGGCGATGCGGCCGCGGTCGATCTCTTCCACCTTGGCGTCCAATTCGAGGGTGTCGAGATCGGGCATTTCGGCGAGGATCATGCCGGAAAACGCGTTGTCACCCACCTTGAAGGGCTTGGCGTTCAAGTAACCTTGCGAGTAGTTAAACCCGAAAACCACAAAGCCGGCGATAGGGGCCTTGAGCTCCATTTGAGCGATGCGGGATTGGGTGAGGTCCACATCGGCCTGCGCCTGGTCGCGCAGGCGCGTCGACGAAGCGATCTTGGACTTGTCGGAAGCGGCATGGAGCGCGACGGTAGCCTCCGCCACCTTGCTCTTCTGCTCGGCGACGCCCAGGTCGATGCGGCTCTCTTCTCCCTGGAGACGGCTCACGATTTCGGTCTTGGAAGCTTCCAGCCGGGCACGCTCGACGGTATAGTTCGAGTCGAGCAGATCGCTGTTATCCTGCTCGGCGGTGATGCGCGCCTGGGCGACGGCCTGATCGAGCGTGGCCTGGGCCTGGCGCAACTGGGCCTCCATCTGCTGGAGCTGCTGTTGAGCGCTGGAAGAATCGAAGCGGATGATGGGGTCGCCCGCTTGGACCGGCTCGCCGGCGGGAGAGAGCCAGGCGATGCGCAGATTGGGAACCATGGGTGTGAGGATCTGCACCGAGCGGGCCGCCTTCAGCTCGCCGCGGCAGCGGACGATGACGAGGAAATCGCTCTGGCGCGCGGGCGCGACGGGCAAGGTGGCGCCGGCTTGCGCATGTCGGAGACGGTCGACCCCCGCGGCGGCGCCACCCAGCGCCAGGAGCACGCCTGCCATGGCCGCCCAAAACCGGACGCGTCTCCCGCGCGCGCTCACCTGGCGCCTCCGGACGGGGAGGAATCCGAAGCGGGCGCCTCAATCACCAGCGCGGCGGAGAGATCGGGCATGAGATGCGGATCGGTCTTGTCGAGCTTGAAAACGGCCGTGAACGTCTTGATGGGGCTTCCCAGGGCGGAAGAAGCCACCGGGCTGGAGAATTCGAAGTGCGCGGGGAACGAGAGATCGGGATAGGCGTCCAGGTAGACGGTGGCGCGGGAACCGGCGACGAGAGCAGCGCCGTCGGGTTCGCCCACCATACAATTGACCAACATTTCGGAAGGATCGAAAATGCTGACCAAAGCCTGATTTCGATAGAGCTGGTCGCCTTCCTGGGGGTGGCCCATGGAGCTATTGCGATACACGTTCTGGTGGGCGACCATACCGGCCAGCGGCGCGCGGACCTGCATCTTGGCGATGTTGCCCTGGGTACGCTCCAGAGCCACCTTTTGGCGGTCGCGCTGCAATTCGAGGATGCGAAGAGCGGCGCCGTCGGAGCTGTCGTGAAAGGCATTGGACCGCTTCAGGCTCTCCACGTGCTTGGCGGCGATCTCAGCGCGCACTTCGTTCTTCAAGCCGTCGATGGCGCTGAGGAGCGATCCCTTTTGCACCTCGATGCGCGCCTTGGCGAGATCGGCCTCGGCCTGCTTGAGGTCGGCCGTGCGCTTCTCGGCGTCGGCGCGGTTCTGGGCGCGCTTCTGATCCGCCTGGTGGCCGAGATCGTCGAACTTGGCCTGAGCATCGCGCGCACTATCCTGCTGTTGGGTGGCGTCGAATTCGGCGATCGGATCGCCTACCTTCACGCGCGACCCGTTGGGAATAATCCGGGTGAGTGTCAGCGACCCGCCCTGACCATAGATAGCCGGCACCAGGACCTTGGAAAAGTGGACCGCCTGGATGGTCCCGGTGAGACGAACCTCGCGCTTGGCGCGCGGCGACTCCACGGGGTGCCCGCTGGGCCCGGCGGCGTGCGCCGCGGGCGGACTGGGGCGGGAGCACGAGGCCAGAAGTAGCAACGGAACGGCAACCGCAAGCCCGTACGACAAGGACCTCATCTCGCAGATTAGACGGCACAACCGCTGAAAAAGTTCATGGGGATTTCGGACAAAAACTGTTGAATTGTTAGCACGGTGTGCGCGCCGTGTGCTATATTCAACACAAATCCATCGCAGAATGGATCGAAGAGCAGTTCCTTACGGGGAACGGGGAATTTGGTCGTAAATGTGTGGAATTGCGGGATTTACACGGCTTAGCCGGGTGGTGGACAGGGGTGTTGCCCACCGCATCACCGAGGCGTTATACCATCGCGGACCGGACCAGCAAGGGGTTTTCGAGGGCAGCGAAGCAACTTTGTGCGCCGTCCGATTGAAGATCATCGATCTGACCGGCGGCGATCAACCTTTCCTCAGCGATGATGGCGACACCGCCATCGCATTCAACGGCGAGATCTACAACCATCTGGAGATTCGCGCCGAGCTCGAGGAACTGGGGCACCGATTCCATTCCCACTGCGACACCGAGACGGTGCTGCGGGCATTCCTCGAGTGGGACACGGAATGTTTCTCGCGCATGCGGGGAATGTTCGCGGTGGCCCTGTGGACGGAATCGCGCAAGCGCCTGGTGCTGGTTCGCGACCGTATGGGGATCAAGCCGCTGTACTATTGCCGGCGCGGCGACGATGTTTACTTCGGATCGGAGCTGAAGGCGATTCTGGAGCACGCCGACGTGCCCCGGCAACTCGACCTCGAGGCGCTGGATTCGTACCTTTCGGTGAATTATGTTCCGGGCCCGGGCACTCTGATCGAAGGGGTTCGCAAACTGCCGCCGGGGCACCTTCTGGAATGGCGTCATGGGAAACTGTGGACCGCGCCGTGGTGGAAGATACCCGCCAACGAGAAGCGGCCGTGGTCGCTGGAGGGCGCGAAAGAGGAGCTGGATTGGCTACTGCGCGATTCGATTCGCGAGCACCTGGTCTCGGACGTGCCGCTGGGAGTGTGGGCCTCCGGCGGCATAGATTCCTCCACCATTCTGCACTACGCGGCTACCGGAAGTGCGGACCGATTGAAGACTTTCTCGGTTTCGTTTTCCGGGCGCACCTTCGACGAAAGCCGGTACTTCCGGGAGATCGCGCGGATTTACGGTACGGACCATCACGAGTTCGATCTGAACCCGGACGTCGAACTGCAGAGCGCCATCGAGGATTTCGCCTATTACTCGGACGAGCCGAGCGCGGACGCCGGGGCGTTGCCCGTGTGGTATCTGGCGCGCATGAGCCGGCGCCACGTGACGGTGGCGCTCTCGGGTGAAGGCGCGGACGAATTATTCGGCGGATACGTCACCTACCAGGCCGACCGCCTGACACGGCCCTTCCGGCTGGTGCCCGGCACGCTGCGGCGGCTGATGCTGAGGACGTGCGAGCGGTGCCTGCCGGTCTCCGACGAGAAGATCGGTTTGGAGTACAAGCTGAAGCGCTGGATCGAGGGAAGCTGGCTCCACCCCGACGAGGCGCACTTCTTCTGGAACGGAGCGTTTTCCAACCAGCAGCGGAGACAGATCCAGCCCGGCGGAAACGGGAACGGGCTGCGGCGGCTGGCGGAGCGGCTGGGAATTGAATCCCGCGGCGTCATAGACCGCTATCTGCTGGTGGACCAGGCCTACTATCTTCCGGACGATATTCTCTACAAGACGGACCGCATGAGCATGGCTCATTCGCTGGAAGTCCGTCCGCCATTCCTGGACCATCGGATCGTGGAGTTCGCGGCTTCCCTGCCCCAGAGCATGAAGATCCGGGGCTTCACGCAGAAATTCATTCTCAAGGAGCTGATGCGCGGGCGGCTGCCGGAAATGGTGCTCAACCGGAAGAAGAGCGGCTTCGACATTCCGGCGCACGAGTGGTTCCGCGGGGTGCTGCGTCCCTTGCTGATGGATACGCTGACACCGCAAGCCATCGCATCCACGGGGATCTTCGACGCGCGCGCGATTCGATCTCTGATCGGCGATCACATGGAGAGGCGCATCAATGCGGGTTTTCAGTTGTGGGGCCTGCTGACGCTTTTCCTGTGGATGAAGAGATGGAAGGTCGAGGTGGTTCCGCCGCTGGAAGCGCCTCGCTCGGCGCCGGCTCCAGTGTTCGCCGTGCGGTGAGCGGACCCTATCCGCTCTCCAATACGCGATCATGTGGAGAGACGAATCCATGCCGGTTTCCACTGATTCGAGTGTTCGCTACCAGGCGATCGTCGCGCTGGTGGCGGCCCTGATTTTCGTGGGCTGCATCGTGAGCCCGCCATCCCTCATGGACGACGTCGATTCGGTGCAGGCGCAGATCGCCCGCAACATGCTCGAATCCGGCGACTGGGTGACGGCGCGCCTGGATGGCGTCGCCTACCTGGAAAAATCTCCCCTGAAATACTGGATGATCGCGGTGTCGTTCCTGATCTTCGGCGTGCACGATTGGGCGGCGCGGATTCCCATAGCGCTCTCCACGGTGCTGCTGTGCTGGGTCACGGCGCGCTTCGCCGCATGGGGCGCGCCGCCTGGGCTCCGGCGCCGGACGGGCTTGTGCTCGGGCATCGTACTGGCCACCAGCGTGGGGCTGTTCCTCTTCACCCGCATCCTGATACCGGATGTGATTCTCACGCTGGCCATCACCCTGGCGTTGTGGAGCCTCATGCGCGCCATCGAGGAAGACGAGCCGCATCCGGCGCGCTGGGCCATGCTCATGTGGGGCTCGATGGGAACCGGGCTGCTGCTGAAGGGGCTGATCGCGGCGTGCTTCCCAGTGGCGGCTGGCCTCCTGTACCTTGGCTTCACCAGGCAGTTGTTCCTGCGCCGGACCTGGGCGCGGCTGCGGCCGTTCTCCGGCATCCTGCTGTTCCTGGCGATTGCCGCGCCCTGGCACGTGCTGGCTACGCTGCGCAACCCTCCGTATTTCGATTTCATCATGCACAGCGAGAGGGGCTCCTACCATGGGTTCTTCTGGTTCTACTTCATCAACGAGCACGTTCTGCGGTTTCTGAACCTGCGCTATCCGCGGGATTACAACACCGTGCCGCGGGCCTGGTTCTGGCTGTTTCACCTGCTGTGGCTGTTCCCCTGGAGCGTGTATTTCCCGGCGGCGCTGAGACTGAGTTATCGTAAGCCGGACCGGGCCTCGCGGGTGCGGCTAATGGCTTTGTGCTGGAGCGGATTCATCCTGGTGTTCTTCACGTTTTCCACGACGCAGGAGTATTACTCCATGCCGTGCTATCCGGCGCTGGCGCTTCTGCTGGGATCGGCGATCGCCGGCCAGGACCCGTGGTTGCGGTACGGCACGAGAGCGATTGCGGTGGTAGCCACGCTGGCGGCGGCGGCCATCGCGGGCATCCTGTGGATGGTTCGCGGCCTCGCCACACCCGGCGATATTGCGGGGGCGCTGAGCCAGAACCCGGAGGTCTATACGCTCTCGCTGGGCCATATGACGGACCTGACTATGCGGGCGTTCGCTTATTTGCGGCTGCCGCTGGCGGTGGCGGGGGTGGCGTTTGTGGTGGGCGCGGCGGGGGCCTGGCGGCCCGCCGGCCGCAGGCTTGTGCCGCTGGCTGCGCTGGCGGCCATGATGGTGCTGTTCTTCCATGCGGCGCGGCTGGCGTTAGTGGTGTTCGATCCGTACATGTCCTCGCGGCCGCTGGCCGAGGCGCTACTCCAGGCGCCGCCCGGAAAGCTGATTGTGGACGACCAGTATTACACCTTCTCATCGGTTTTCTTCTACGCCAACCGGCGCGCGCTGTTGCTGAACGGGCGGGTTAATAATCTGGTGTACGGGTCTTACGCGCCGGACGCGCCGAAGGACGTTTTCATCGACGATCGCGACCTCGCGCAGCTCTGGCCGCGCCCGGAGCGGTATTACCTGGTGGCGGAAGGGCCGCAGACGCCGCGGATCGAGAAGTTAGTGGGCAAAACGGCCTTGCGCGTGGTGGCCGCGAGTGGCGGCAAATTCCTCTTCACAAATAAATAACAACTTTCTTTCCCCTGTTTTCAATCACTTGGACATCCGAACCCGGCTGAGTGCGAGGTCCAGGGTGCTAGTCTCGAATTGGGAAGAAGGTTGCGCGGCTTCGCGGATTCGCGAAGCCGTTTTTTTTGAGGAGCACAAATGGAAACCACCGTGAACGAAGAAGAGAAGGCTCCCAAAACTTTGAGAATTCGTATTTCGGATCTTTTGGACAAAGCCATTGTGGGGATCGAAGACCGGTTCAAGGCCCAGGACTTCAAGCCGACCATGGGGGACTACCTCAAACTCTTGCAGATGGAAATCGATCTCGAGCAGGAAGAGATTAGAGAGATCAAGGTCACATGGGTCGAACCGTCAGTGACTTCGGACTCCCCGGAATAACTCGGGGCATAGCGTATCGCCCGCTGCCTTCGCAACAGAAGTTTCACGACTCAAAGGCCAGATTCAAGGGCTTTTCGGGACCCATTGGCAGCGGGAAGAGCCAGGCGGTCTGCCATGAGGCCATCCGCCTCAGCTATTTGAACCAGGGGCGCCTGGGACTGTTAGGTGCGCCCACCTACCCGATGTTGCGGGATGCGACGCAGGCGGCGCTATTCGAGATTCTGAATGGGAACAAGATTCCGTTCGATCACAACAAGGCGGAGAACACGCTGATCATGCGCGATACGCGATCCAAAATCCTGTTCCGGCCCATGGACGAATTCGAGCGGCTGCGCGGCACCAACCTGGCATGGTTCGGCCTCGACGAGCTGACCTATACCCGGGAAGAAGCGTGGCTGCGCCTGGAGGGGCGTCTGCGCGACTCCAAGGCCAAGCGCCTGTGCGGCTTTGCGGCGTGGACGCCCAAAGGTTACGACTGGGTCTACCGGAGGTTCCTGGCGAAGCCGGTCAAGGGGTACGAAGCCATCATCGCCCAGCCGAGCGAGAACCGGTACCTCCTCCAACAAATCCCGGATTACTACGACCGGCTCAAAGACAGCTACGACGAACGCTTCTATCAACAGGAAGTAATGGGCCTGTACCTGAACCTGGATTCCGCGCTGGTATATGCCTCCTTCGGGCGCAACGAAAATCTTGCGGATTTGAGCCTCGATCCTGCTTTGCCGCTGCTTTGGGCGCTGGATTTCAACGTGGATCCGATGAGCTCGCTGGTGGTGCAAATAGTTCGCGGCAAGGTGCGGGTGCTGGATGAAATCGTGCTCCGGCATTCCACCACCGCCGAAGCCTGCCAGAAGTTCTTGCAACGATTTCCCAAGAGCCCGGCCGGCATCGTGGTCTACGGGGACGCTTCGGGGAACCAGCAACATACTACTGGAGCTTCGGACTACGACATGATCCACGAGTATTTCCGGGTCCACTCCCCCATGCTGGTGACCTACAAGGTGCCGAGTAGTAATCCGAGCGTGCGGGAGCGAATCAATCTGACCAACTCCAGGCTGCGGTCGGCCGCCGGCGAGATCGGGCTGCTGGTGGACTTCAAGTGCAAGGAACTGATTATGGATTTCGAGCAGGTGGCTTTTAGGGCCGACACCTACCAGATCGACAAGGACCGGGACCGGCTGAGAACGCACCTGTCCGACGCGCTGGGGTATCTGCTCTGGCAGGAATGCATGCCGGTCAAGTCTGGCGGGGAGCGGAAGGGGCGACTTCTTTTATGAAGAACATCAACCGGGAACATCCCGAGTACATCGCGCGCAAGGCGATGTGGAAGCAGTACAAGGACCTCTACGCGGGCGGCGAGCAATTGCGCGCGGACGCCTCGCAATACCTGGTGCGCCGGCACAAAGAGCCCGGCGAGATCTACCAGGAACGGCTGAGCCGGGTGTTTTACGAGAACTACATCGGGTCGATCATCGACTGGTACGCGGCGACGCTGATGCGGCGTGAGCCGATCCTGTCGCTGGAAGGAACCGACACCGCCGCCAGGAGCTTCTACACCGCGCTGGCGGACGATTGCGATTTGAAGGGAACCAGCCTCAGCGAGTTTTTCCGCCAACGCTTCATCCAGACCATGGTATGCGGCGGCAGCTTCATCGTGGTGGACTTTCCGCGGGCTGACCGGGAGGGCGCTCCCGCTCCGTTGACTCGGGGGGAAGAGGACGCTTCGGGACGGTCGCGCGCCTACCTGGTGGACTACGGAGCGGATGAGGTCATCAACTGGAACTACGAACCGTCGGGCGGGCTGGAGTGGGCGGTGATCCGCACCTCCTGCCTGCAACAATCCAAGGTCACGGATGCGAAGTGGGAGCGGGAGACGCGCTGGATCTACTACGACCGCGAGAACTTCCGGATATACCGGAAGGCGGGCGATTCGAGTCCCATCGAGTTGATGGATGAGGGGCGGCACGGGCTGGCGTCGCTGCGGCGGGTGCCCATGTTCCAGATGAAAGTGTCGGAGGGGCTGTGGCTGCTGAATAAGGCCGCGCTTCTGCAACTGGAACACTTCAACAAGTCCAACGCGCTTTCGTGGGCGCTGACCATGGGGTTGTTCGCCAGTCCGGTGGTCTATTCGGACCGGGAGTTCAAACAAATTGTCGGCGAGTCCTATTACATCCAGCTCGGACAGGGTGACCGGTTCGGATGGACGGAGCCGGAGGGAAAGGTCTACCAGATCGCGGCGGACAACCTGAACCAGTTGAAGGACGAAATCTACCGCGTTTGCTACCTGATGATCCAGGCCGGATCATCGAGCGGCGGAGGCCGGCAGTCCGGGCTGAGCAAGCAGTTGGACTTCAACACAACACAGGAGGTGCTGCGCGGGTACGGCGATGTCGTGAAAGAGACCATGAAGCAGGTCTTGTGGGCCATCGCAGCCGCGCGGCAGGACGGGATTTCCATCGCCGTCTCGGGGCTGGACGAATTCGACATCGACGATCTCAGCACGGAGTTGGATGACGCCCAAAAACTGCTGAATCTGGGGATCGGCTCGGAGACGTTGACCAAGCAGGTCTTCAAGAAGCTGGCTTTGAAATACCTGAGCGATGCGCGGCAGGAAGTCAAGAACCAGGTGGCCGAGGAAATCGATCGGATGAAGTACCAAGAGGGAGTTTCTTAGGAGGCATATGGAAGGCATCGACGTTCAAGCGATCGTGCGGCAGGCGATCGAGGAGTTCGCGACCAACGAGCAGTCCAAGAATGAGCCGGCCTACAAGGCGGAACTGCAGGAGGAGCGCAAGCGCAGGGAGCAACTGGAGCGCCGGCTGAACGAGTTGGTGGCGGAGAACAAGCGCAGCCGCCAAATCGCGGCGGAAGCGGAGCGAAGCTCGGCCGTGAGAGCCGAACTGCAGCGGCTGGGCGTGGCCAAGATCGACCTGGCGTTCAAGGCGGTGCAGGACGGGATCGTGCGAACCGAGGACGGGCGTCTAGTGGCCCGGACCGACGCCGGCGAAACGCCGTTGAAGGAACACCTGGCGGCGTTCGTGAATGAGAATCCGGAGTTTCTGCCGGCTCGCATTGCCGGGGGGACCGGGATGACCGCGACCTTCAAGGCGCCGTCCACGGGCAGAGAAACGGTGGGCATCGAACAGATCCGCCCGGGCATGAGCGCGGAAGAGATGCAGCGGGTACGAGAGGAAATCGTGCGCGTGGCGTCGCAGAC
>Ga0326727_10010670_pt1 | contig 21779 bp, 19 predicted proteins | sample MB2enrmetagenome_FD_207643 | JGI IMG/M metagenome (GOLD analysis project Ga0326727, IMG submission 207643) | Lab enriched peat soil microbial communities from McLean, Ithaca, NY, United States - MB29MY | ecosystem: Environmental > Terrestrial > Soil > Wetlands > Peat | place: USA: New York...
TTTGCCGTACAACCGCGACCACAGCCGATTCCAGATGCGGCTCCATCTGCCTTTGGCGCTCGCATTCCGTCCGCAGCACCTCCTGCAGATAATCACACACCCCTAAAACGATTGCTTTGAGCGCACTGTCGCACGATCCATCGAATCGCACCCCACGCCTTGCCAGCAATTCGTTGAACCGGGTGCCCACCATGCACTCCAGAAGCGCGAACTTGTCGTCATAGTGGTCGTAAAAGGTAGCCCGGTTCAGCGTGGCGGCGTCCGCGATGTCCTGAATCGAAATCTTCTCGAATTCCTTTTCTTTCAAAAGGTTACCCAAAGCGCTTCGAAGGAGCTCCCGGGTGCGCCGGACGCGCGGATCGAGGGTTTCGACGGTCGTTTCGGTCATGGTCGCCTCCTCTTTAGATTACCGAATTTCGCGAGCGATTCCCTGAAAAAACATCAGTTGTTGTTAGGAGCAACAAACATGGCTATCCTACTTCACATCGATTCGAGCCCACTCGGCGAGAGCTCCATCTCCCGCCGGCTCTCACGAGAGTTTGTCGACCAATGGCAGCAGCTTCACCCGCAGGGTGAAGTCATCACTCGCGACCTGACCACAACGAATCTCCGGCCGATTGACGCCGAATGGATCGCTGCAGCTTACACGCCGGAAAACGCCCGAACCCCACGTCAGAAAGAAGTTCTGTCCCTTTCGGACGAACTCATCGCTGAGCTCGAAGCTGCCGACGAATACGTCTTCGGCGTTCCCATGCACAACTTCTTCGTTCCTTCCACCCTCAAGCTCTGGATCGATCAGATCGCCCGCGCCGGCAAGACCTTTGCCTACACTTCGAGCGGTCCAACGGGCCTGCTCAAAAACAAGAAAGCCATCTTCCTCACAGCTTCAGGCGGTGTCTACTCAGGCGACACGCCTCTGGTCTCGCTCAATTTTGTTGAACCGTATCTTCGTTCGACTTTCGGCTTTCTCGGCGTCACTGACACCACCTTCGTCACCGCCGGCGGCGCGTCCGCCATTAACTCCGGAAAGACCGATCGCGAAGCCTTTCTCAAACCGCATGTCGACTCGATCCGGGCCGTCCTGAAGGCGGCCTGAAACCAATCAACTCCACTTCACCTTAAGGAGATGTTCATGAAGATGCTTCTCGCGATCACTCGCGTGCTCCTGGGACTGACCTTCGTCGTCTTCGGCTCCAATCATGTCCTGCATTTCATCCCCATGGGTCCAATGCCCGCGGGCCCGGCCGCACAATTTGCGGGAGCCCTCTTTACCACCGGATACATCTACTTCGTCACGGTATTCGAGGTCGCCGGCGGGATCCTTCTGCTCATCAACCGCTATGTTCCACTCGCTCTGGCGCTGCTGGCGCCGGTCATCGTGAACATTGACCTGTTCCACTCGTTGATGGCGCCCAGCGGCCTGCCCATTGCGGCTTTGATCTCCATTTTTTGGCTCCTTACGGCTTGGCGCGCGCGCTCCGTGTTCCTGCCACTGCTGCGGCAGCGCGTCACGGAATAAGCAGGATCGCGTCAGCCCTGCTGCCTCGCTACAATCGCAGTAGGCTTGTGATCCAGTACCTCTATCTCGGCCGCGTCCCCTACTTCGAAGCGCTTCGTCTCCAGGAAGAGCTCGTCGCGCTGCGCACCACGGGCCGCATCGGCAACGTGCTCCTGCTCCTCGAGCACCCGCCCGTCCTCACCCTCGGCCGTAACGCCAAACGCTCCAACGTCCTCGCCTCCGATGAGCTCCTCGCCGCGCGCGGCCTCACCCTCCACGAGATCAACCGCGGCGGTGACGTCACCTACCACGGCCCCGGCCAGCTCATCGGCTACCCCATCTTCGACCTACGCAGCCTGCGCAATCCTAATGGCGGCAACCGCCTCGGACCCGTCGACTTCGTCCGCCTCATGGAAGAAGCGCTCATTCGTCTCTGCGGCGAGTTTGGCGTCCCCGCTGGCCGCATCTGCGGACTGACAGGAGTCTGGTGCGGTCTTCCCCTGCCACAGGATTCTTCGGAAAGACCGCTGCGCGGTACACAAGACTCATCCAAAGGTCCGCAGTCCGCGGGACCGGGGCGCAAGATTGCCGCCATCGGCATCCACGTCGCCCGCGGCGTCACCTCGCATGGATTCGCCTTCAACGTCACCACCGATCTCCGCGACTTCGCCCTCATCAATCCCTGCGGCATCACCGATCGCCCCGTCACCAGCCTCGAAAGGGAAATCGCCAACGAAATCGGCAGGGAAGTCGCCGGCCCGCACAGCCTTCCCAGCCTCGAATCCATCGCCCACCAGGCCGCCCGCCAATTCGGCCACGTCTTCAGCGAGCCGATTCAGACCCTCGAGAGCCTCGCCGCGCTCCGCGCCCAGGCGCAAGCCTCCGCGGAAAGTGCGCCGGAACCTCCAGCCCCCGCCGCTCCGGATCCTGATTCTTCGACCCCTGAGTTTCCCGCACCCGAATTCCCGGCAAACGACACGCCCCTCCAGATTCCGCCCGAGATCGAGCACCTGCGCCGCACCAAAGACCGGCCGATCCCCGCTTGAGCCCCGCCTGAGTCCGGCCTGATTCCGCCGTTCCACGCCAGCCGCCGCGCCGCGCCTGCGATTTATAATCCGGCAGGACCCTCACGCGCGCGGCGCACCTTCAAAATCCGAAGAGAGAAATGCATGTCCACTGAAGTCATCATGCCCCAGATGGGCGAGTCAATCTTCGAGGGCACGATCACCAAATGGCTCAAAACCATCGGTGACGCCGTCGAAATAGACGAGCCGCTCTTCGAAATCTCTACCGACAAGGTCGACGCCGAGATTCCCTCGCCCGTGGCTGGCGTGCTCGCAGAGATCCGGTTCCCTGAAGGCGCCACCGTCGAGGTCAACACCGTGGTCGCCGTCATCGGCGAAGCCGGCTCTTCCGTTGCGTCCGCAACAAAAGCGAAAGCAGCTGCATCGGCAGCCGCGCAGCCGAAGGCGCAGTCCGCTGCGCTGCCAAACATCGCACAATCGCCAGGCCAAATGTCCGCCCCACAGCAGGTGGTGTCAACAGGCCGCATCCGCTCCTCGCCGCTCGCCCGCCGCATCGCCAAAGAGCACGGCCTCGACCTCAGCCGCATCGCCGGCACCGGCTCGGAAGGCCGCATCACCAAAGAAGATGTTCTGCGCGCCGCAACCCAACCCGCCGCCGCAGCGCCGAAGTCCGCCCCACCGCCGCCAGCCCTGCCGCCGCCCGATCTTGCCACGCTACCCACCGAACTCGCGCCTCTCACCCGCATGCGCGCCATCATTGCCGAGCGCATGGTCGAGAGCGTGCGTATCAGCCCTCACGTCCACACCGTCTACAAGGTCGACATGACGCGCATCGCGCGCCTGCGCGAGCAGCGCAAGGCCGCCTTCGACCAGCGCCACGGCGTCAAACTCACCTATATGCCTTTCATCGCCGCCGCTGCCGTCGCCGCGCTGCGCCGGTGCCCCATCGTCAACGCCTCGCTCGAAAGCACTGCCGAGGGCCTCGCCATCCGCTACCACCGCACCATCGATCTCGGCATCGCCGTCGCTCTCGACTGGGGACTCATCGTGCCCGTCATTCGCCACGCCGACGAGCGCTCCTTCGCCGATCTCGCCCGGTCCATCGCCGATCTCGCTCTCCGCGCCCGCTCCAAAAAACTCTCGCCCGACGAAGTTGGCGGATCCACCTTCACGCTCACCAATGCGGGCGCATTCGGCGGCGAATATGGAATGCCCATCATCAACCAGCCCGAGTCGGCCATCCTCGCTGTCGGCGGCCTGCGCAAGGAGCCGGCCGTCCTCACGGACGCCGAGGGCAACGACACCATTGCGATTCGGTCGATGCAGTACTTCTGCCTCGGCTTCGATCATCGCCTCATCGACGGCGCCGACGGCGGCAAATTCATGCTCGAATTCAAAAAGACGCTGGAAAACTGGAATCAGGAGATCGGGTGACGGCCTGTGGATGAATCGGCCGCAGAGCTGGAACGGATCGTGCGCTGCATCGCCAACGGCCGGTCGCGCCCTTAGGCTTCCGGCGGCTTCGCCGACCCGTCAAACGCCGCAATCGCATCGTGCAGCCGGTTGAAGAATCGCTCTGGCCCGATCATTTCCGTCACATGATGCCGATCGAAGTCGGATCGCAGATCCCACGGCACCCGCGCGAATGCCAGCTCCACTCCCGCCTGATCGAGGGTCTTCTTCAGTCCCTGCAAAACCCGTGCCGCCGTGTAATCCAGGTGCGTCATCGCCTCCGCGTCCACCACCACCCATTTCACGGCTGACGGCATCGGCTGCACCACTTGCGAAACCTCCTCGATAAACCGCCCGGCATTGGCATAAAAAAGCTCCGCTCCAAACCGGTAGAGCACCAGTCCGGGCTCGGTCACCACATGCGGCGCGGCCGGCACAAGATTCCAGCTTCCGTCCGGGTTCGCCTGCAGCACGCCGCTATGCGGGTGATAATCGTGCCGCACTACGCGCATCAGCGACACCACCATCGCCAGCACGATCCCCTCTTCCACTCCCACCAGAACCACAACAGCCGCCGTCATCACTGCCAGCGCGTACTCCTGCGGGCTCTCCGCCAGGATGTTCCGCAATTCCTTCAAATCGATCAGCCGAAGCGCAACCAGGAACACCATTACGCCCAGAACGCAAGTCGGCAGATGCTCGAGCTGCCCGGTCAGAAACAGTAGCACCACTCCCACCACCACCGCTGTCGCCAACTGCGCCATCTGGCTCTTCCCGCCGGCATCTTCCATCATCGCCGTCTGCGTGGGGCTTCCATTCACCACAAACCCGCCGCTCAGCGCCGCCGCGGCATTCGCAGCTGAAAGTCCGTACAGATCGATATTCTCGTCCACCTTCTCGTAATGTTTCGCCGCATAAATCCGCGCGGTCGCCGCGCTCTGCGTAAGGATCATCACCGCGCACGAGCCTGACACCGTGAGCAGCAACTCCACTTCCTTCCGGCTCATCACGCGAAGGCTGAGCAGCGCCGTCAATCCCAGGTGCGGCAACCCGCCCGCCACCGGCCCAATCGTCGCAATCCCGTGTCCCGCAAAATCCCATGCCGCGCTTGCTGCAATCGCGGCCACAACGGCCACCAGCGCTCCCGGCACTTTCGGAGCGAAGCGCCGCAACAGCAAAACAAACGCGAGTATTGAAACCGACAACACCACCGTCGGCAGGTGCACCCGCGGCAGTCCGCGAAGCACCTCCCAAAGCTGCACCACCGACCGGTGCGAATCCACCTGCAACCCCAGCATCTCGTTGAGCACCGAGATTCCCACCTGAAACCCCACGCCGGTAAGAAAGCCCACCAGTACCGTCCGCGAAAGAAAATCCGCAATAAACCCAAGCCGGAGTAGCCGAGCCACTAGCAGAATCCCCGCCGTCAGCATCGCCACCATTCCCGCCAGTGCAACATACCGCGCCCCGGCCGGCGTCGCCATGCCCGACACTCCATCGGCAAAGATCGCAGCCGTCGCCGAGTCCGCTGCCACCACCAGGTAGCGCGACGAGCCGAAGGCCGCAAACGCCACCAGCGGCAACAGCAGCGAATAAAGCCCCGTCACCACGGGCATTCCCGCGATCTTGCTGTATCCCAGCACCTGCGGGATATCCATCGCCGCCAGCGTGACCCCGGCCAGCGCGTCGCGAACCACGCCTGCGCGTTGGAGCGGCCGTAAGCCTCGAAACAGATTCACAACCTTAGAGCTCCTGTTCAGCCATCAACACAAATTTGCCGCCGGTTTCATCGAGACTACTACGCGCTCCATGCCTTTGCGCGCTCCACGGCCTTCGTCCAGCGCCCGCGCCGCTCGGCCCGCTCGCCCGCACCCATCTTCGGCTCAAATCGCACATCGCCCTTTCGTTCGGCTCGCAGCGCATCGGGGCTCGCCCAAACGCAGGTCGCCAATCCGGCAAGGTACGCCGCGCCCAGCGCTGTCGTCTCCGTCACTCGCGGTCGCACCACCGGAACGCCCAGCACATCGGCCTGGAACTGCATCAGCAAATCGTTCACCGCGGCGCCGCCGTCCACGCGCAGCGCCGTCAGCGGAGCGCCCGTCTCGCTGTGCACCGCCTCCAGCACGTCGGCCACCTGGAAGGCGATCGCCTCAAGCGCCGCACGCGCAATCTGTCCCGGCCCGGTGTCGCGCCTGAGCCCGATCAGCATGCCCGCCGCGTGCGCATCCCAGTGCGGCGCGCCCAGCCCCACAAACGCCGGCACGAACACCACGCCGCCCGTATCCGGCACGCTCGCCGCGAGCGCCTCCACCTCCGCCGACGCCCCAATCAGTTTCAAATTGTCGCGGAGCCACTGCACCCCCGCGCCGCCAATAAAAATGCTCCCTTCGAGCGCGTACTCGAGGCGCTTCTGCGCGCTCGCCGCCACCGTCGTAATCAGCCTGTGCTTCGACCGCATGAACTCCGTGCCAATGTTCTGCAGCAGGAAGCAGCCCGTCCCGTACGTGTTCTTGGCCTCTCCTGCACTCCAGCACAACTGTCCGAACAGCGCCGCCTGCTGGTCGCCGGCTATGCCCGCAATCGCCACGCCGCCCAGCCCCAGCGTCGTTGTCACCTCGCCCACGCGCTCGCTCGACCACTTGACTTCCGGCAGCATGCTCTCAGGAATCCCAAAGAGCTTCAGCAGTTCCTTGTCCCACTCGCCCTTCATCACATTGAAGAGCAGCGTGCGCGACGCATTCGTCACGTCGGTCACGTGCTGGTGGCCGCTGGTCAGGTGCCACACCAGCCAGCTATCCACAGTGCCGAAGGCCAGCTCGCCGCGCTCCGCCCGCGCCCTCGCGCCCTCAACGTGATCCAGAATCCACTTCACCTTGGTTGCCGAGAAATACGGATCCAGCACCAGCCCGGTCTTGGCCGATACGTTCTCCCCGGCTCCGCTGTCCTCGAGCGCCTTGCACTGCGCCGCCGTCCGCCGGTCCTGCCAAACGATCGCCGGATGAATAGACTTCCCGGTCGCCCGCTCCCACACAATCACGGTCTCACGCTGGTTGGTGATGCCGATCGCCGCCACGTCGCGCGGCCGCGCGCCCACTTTGCCAAGCGCTTCGACTGCGCAGGAGAGCTGGCTGGTCAGGATCTCCGTCGGATCGTGCTCCACCCAACCCGCCTGCGGATAGAACTGCTGGAACTCCTTCTGCGCCACCGCCGCAATCGCGCCGCCCGCATCGAACAGAATCGCCCGCGAACTCGTTGTCCCCTGATCCAGCGCCAGAACGTATGCCATAAGTACTGTTCACCTTTCCGGCAATCAGTCGAACATAGAGAGCTGGCCGCGGACAAGGAGGCATCTCGGTGGCGGATTCCATGCCTGCAGTGCTCAGACTCAGATGCGTGACCCCTCTGGGGGCTACTTGTTGCCTGCGGCCTCCATCAGGATGCAGAATGCCTGGGCCTCGGTCGAGTTTCCGGGACGGTCGAAGTTAGGTGCGCCGCAGGCGCCCTGGATGTAGCCATCGGCGTCCATCTTCAAACGGGCGGCAGCGCGCATCCGCTCCGCATGCGGCCGATAACTGTCTGGGAGCCAGCCGGCTGTCACGCCCTCAAACACAGCGAACGCGAGCATCTGCGCCAGGTTTGTTTCCACAAAGGTTTCGGGCTGGTCCACCACATTGTGAAAAAGACCGTCGGGTCGCTGGTGTTCGATACATCCGTCCACAATCTCTGTCGCAAATTCTGCCAGGCGCTGGCGGTCCTGGCGGCGTTCGCTGTGCAAGCTGCGCAGAACGCGGGCCAGGCCCGCAGCGGCCCAGCCGTTGCCGCCGCCCCAGAAGCTGCCGTCCTTTAATTGCTGTTTGCCGTCATCCCAGATGTGGGCGAGGAGCTTCTTTTGCGGATTCCAGAGCCGCCGCCGATAGCCATCGATCTGGGCCAGCGCCTCGTCATAGAAGCCCATCGCTGCCAGGAATGGCGGCGCGCAGTTCAGCCCGTCGGACCACATCTCGGGCGCGCCGAAGACGTGATAGAGGACGCCTTCGGCGTTGCGCGGAGCCTGGTTCCGAATCCAGGCCAGCAGTCCGTCCACCGCTTGCTGAATCCGCGCATCGCCGGTCCATTCGGCCACCCTCGCGTAAGCGCAGCCGCCCATCGTGGGATCGGTCGGGCCGCCGGAAACCACCACGCCCAGTCGTCCGTCCGGCGTCCGCTGCACGATTGCGGCCCTGGTCAGCAGAATCGCTCCGCGCCGATCGCCGGCCTCCACGAGCGCCTCGGCCAGAATTCCTTGCTCCCAGTCGCGGCGCTGCATCGCCAACGCCGCCGCCGTCGCCTTCTTGATCCGGCGGGCGCTTTCCGCTTGCAACCTTTCATTCTCCGCCGCACTCGTTGGACCGGCTAGTTCTTGGCCTGTCGCCTCGGGAAGAGCCATCAGCGGAGCAGCAACCGCAGCAGCGTAGCGCACGAAAGTTCGCCGGTTCACGAGAGCACCTCACAGGAAACGGGTTCCTCGGAGAATGGTAGCGCGCCCTCGACCATTCAATCACGCTGGGCAGCGCGATCCGAGGTGCGCGCTACCTGACTTTGCCGGCTGAGTTCTCCAGCACCACGTTCGAGAGCACCGCCGTATCCACCGTCTCCGGCAGGTGCGAGCAGAATCCTATGCCCACATAAAGCGGCTCGTCCAGATGCAGCTTGATCGGCGACCCGAACCGGTGCATCGGCTCGCCATTGAGGCTCACGAGCAGCGCAAACTCGTCGCCACGCTTCTCGGTCCCGATCCGCTTGGCGCTGATCGTCACCAGGCGGTTGGGGGTCTCGCCGCCCTTCCGTCCGCGCCCATGCGAAACTCCATATCGGTCACGAGCGTTGCGTTCGAAACGGCCAGCGCGGCCAAAACCGGAACCAGATAAATGAATCGGCGAGGGGCACGAGTTCTCATGGCCACCCACTTTACCAGGCGGCCTCGAGCGCTCCGCCACCCGCGGCGCACGGAGCCACTCACCCAGCGAGCGTGAGAGCAACACCATTCTGCATTGCCAGCCGTGCTCCTTCGTGGAGCGCCAGCCACCCAGGCCTCAAATCCTCAATCACCTTTGTCGAGTCGCGCTCGTGGAGCGGCCGGAAGATATTGATGGAATCGACTGTCTCGTCGGTTACATCGCGGTTCGTGACGGGGATGCGCAAATCGCGCGCCAGGCTCAGCAGCTCCTCAGCGAGTTGCGACAGGGAACCAATCCAGATCTGCACATCCCTTCCACCAATCTGCTCGGAAAACCCAGTTGCGAGCGGCCGTGGCAGGGGACGCGGAACGAAGGTGACTCGGTGCGGGTTATCGCGGATCAGCGCCAGATTAGGGCGCTTTCTCGTGGCCTGAGCCAGGGTCGCGAGCTCAACCAACACTTGAGGTGAGCAATGATCCAGCGTGGAGCGGCCGAATAGATAGCCAGCGTATGGATTCACAGGCTCGATCGGATCGGCATACGGCGCCATGCCGCTTTCGGCCAGTACGCGATTCATTGCGGCCAGGAAAGCTCTGGCCGATTCTTGTGCCTCGTTCGCGTAGGAACGGCGCACTCCCAAAAAGAGACTCGTGGGCATACCCCAACCATTGTGCATTGCACCCGCGCACCACAGTCAACTGTTTTGATCGCTCAAAATCGTCCATTCCGCGATTGGAATTGCGAATGGCGCGCGTCCGGTCTTGGGATGAGACCATCCGACCCCGATGCCGTTACCGCCCGGTCCCTTGTTGTACCATTCCATTGAATCGAAACCTCGCTGGAAAGCTCCGGATTATGACCCCCGTATCCTCTCCCACGCTCCTCGTCCTCGCTGCCGGCATGGGCAGCCGCTACGGTGGCCTCAAGCAAATCGACCCCGTCGGCCCCGCCGGCGAAACCATCATCGATTACTCCATTTTCGATGCTCTTCGCGCCGGCTTCGGCAAGCTCGTCTTTGTCATCCGCAAGGACATCGAGCAGCAGTTCCGCGAGATCGTCGGCGCGCGCTTTGAGAAGCGTATCGCCACCGAATATGTCTTCCAGTCGCTCCAGGACATTCCGCCGCGCTTTACCGTGCCCGCCGGCCGCACCAAGCCGTGGGGCACAACACAGGCCATCCTTCTGGCCGCCGGCGTCATTCACGAGCCCTTCGCCGCCATCAACGCCGACGACTTCTACGGCGCAGACGGTTACCGCTCGCTCGCCGGGCACTTAACCTCCGGCTCGCCCGACTACGCCATGGTCGGCTTCGTCCTGCGCAACACGCTCTCCGACTTCGGCTCGGTGGCGCGTGGCGTGTGCCAGGTCGCTGACGACGGATTCCTCCTGCACATCGCCGAGCTCACCAAAATCGAACGCGATGCCAACGGCGCGCGCAACACCGATGCCGCCGGAACAGTCACAAAGCTGACCGGCGACGAGCCGGTATCGATGAACATGTGGGGATTCACGCCCCGCGTCTTCGACCAATTGCGCGAGCGCTTTGAGAAGTTCCTTGAGGGCAATGCTTCTGACTTGAAGGCTGAGTGCTATATTCCCAACACCGTCGGCGAGCTGGTCCGTTCCAAACAGGCGAGAGTCAAAGTGCTGCGCTCAAGCGATTCCTGGTTCGGCGTCACCTATCGCGAAGACCGGCCGCGCGTCATTGAGAGCATACGCCGCCTCATCGCCAGGGGGCTCTATCCTGAAAGACTCTGGTCATGAGCCAGCCGTTCGATGCCCGCGCTGCGGCGAGCCAATTTGAGTTCCGCGGCGAGCTCTCCGGCATCGCGCCTCACGGCAACGGTCACATCAACGATACCTATCTCGTCACCTGTCACGCGACCGGCGCGCCCGTGCGCTATATTCTCCAGCACATCAATCGCCACGTGTTCCGCGATCCTGCCGCCGTCATGCGGAACATCGAACGCGTCACGGCGCATCTTGCCGCGCAGGCAACCGCCGAGCCGGACCGCGACCGCCGCGCGCTTCAGCTCGTACCCGCGCGGGACGGCCGCAACTGGCACGTGGATGCCGGCGGAGAAACCTGGCGCGCCTATCGATTCATTGAGAGCGCGCGCACCTATGAAGCTGCTACCTCGGTGGAACAGGCGTTCCAGGCGGCCCGTGCCTTCGGCCGCTTCCAGCAGCAGCTCGCCAGCCTTCCCCCGCCGCGCCTGCACGAAACCATCCCCGACTTTCATCACACGCCCAAGCGCTTCGCCGCGCTCGAACAGGCCATCGCCCAGGCAATCGCCGCCGGCGTGACGGGCCGCGCCGCTCTCGCCAAGCCGGAGATCGAGTTTGCCCGCTCGCGCCAATCTATCGCCGCCGTGCTGCTCGACGCCAATCTCCCCGAGCGCACCACCCACAACGACACCAAGTTCAACAACGTTCTGCTCGACGACACAACCGGCGAAGCCATTTGCGTCATCGACCTCGATACCGTCATGCCCGGCTTGGCGCTTTACGATTTCGGCGACATGGTGCGCACCACCACCAGCCCGGCTCCGGAAGACGAGCAGGACCTGTCCAAAGTTGGCCTGCAGTTTCCGCTCTTCGAAGCGCTCGTCCGCGGCTATCTTGAATCGGCTGGCGCCTTCCTGACGCCCGCGGAAAGACGACTCCTCGCCTTCTCAGGCAAGCTCATTACCTTTGAGACCGGCATTCGATTCCTCGCCGACTACCTGGCCGGCGACATCTACTTCAAGGTGCATCGCGAAGGCCACAACCTCGACCGCGGCCGCACCCAATTCAAGCTGGTGGAATCCATCGAACGCCAGGAAGAGCAGATGAATCGGCTGGTCGAATCCATCGGGTGATGGATGAGAGAGGTGTCTTACCGCGTGCTCGCCGCGTAGTTTGGCACCCTGGGAGTCAGGCGGCGCACCACAAACTCCTGAAATAGGTTCTCTACAGCGCCTTCCGCGGTGCCGATGAGCGCATTCTCAAAGCTCACCGTCACGCCGCTGCGGTCGCTGGCGGGATAGTAGAGGTTGGAGATTCCGCCGGCTGCAATCCCGCCCAGGATCCCGGAGTAATTCGCCTGCCAGTGCCCGTTGTCGCCCTTGCAGATGACCGAATTCGCAATGGCGTACATCGCTCGCGAGAAAACGCTCCCCGTCCCCTTGTAGAAATACCGCGGATCCTGCTTGAACACCGAAGGCAGAACCGCGCCCCCGAGCATGGTGCCCACGACGGTGTCGGCATAATTCGCGCCAAAGCGCTTGCCATATCCCTGCGCGCCCTGGCCGTATCCCACAAACGTGTTGCTGGCCTGCTCAAATCCTGCAACGGAGCCCACCATCAGGAAGGTGACGGGATCGACCGACGTTTTCCACGCGAGCTGGTATTTTTGCCGCGTGGTAAGCGGTACTGCATTCGGATCGTAGCTGACGTAGTAATTCGGAAACAGGCCTAGCACCCGCTGCTGCTCTTCCAGATTGAGCTGCTCCTGCGCGATCTCTGCCTGCGACCCGGCCGACACCTGCACCACGCTCGCCGCGGCCGCAACCGGCAACACGATGGTGCGCGCATCAAATGCCTCCCCCGCATCGAGCACACCTGAAATCGACTGGGTCACAAAGCCGTTCGAAGAGATCGTGAGCTTGAAATCTCCGGGAGGAAGTTCCGCAAAGTTGAATGCCCCGCCGCTGTCCGTCTGCCGGGTTGCCGTGGTTGGATCGTCGGCGCGGGTCAACTCCAACTCGACGAGCGCCCCCTCGTATAGCGTCCCATCGGCGCTCGCCACCACACCATGGATGCTTCCCATGGCCGGCATCGGCGGATCTGGATCCGGCGCGGCTTGCCCCGCTCCCTGCTGCGCCTGTGCCCATGCCGCCGTCGCCAGCCAAACGCCGGCCGCTGCCAGCCGGGCGTAATTGAAACCCCGGCGGACCGTGCCTCGCGGCGCGTGGCGATCATTGTCTCGATGTGTGGTCAGATTGCCCCTCCCGAAATCCACATACTTCTAGCGGGAAGTTCTTTTCATTCCACCAGAAAGGGCTTCGGCGATGAATAGCACTTTTGATTTAGACGGCGAGCGCGCCAGCGAGGTGAGAGCCTTGGGGAAGAATCAATGACTTTAGTGTATCGAAGCTTCGTCAGGAACACCCGTAAAGTGCAGAAAGTGTTCCATGAAGTGAACTGGCCGGGCCTTTCGGAGCCTCAATCCGGCCGCCCCGTATAGTGCTGCACATGGTGTACCTCCGTGTGATCCTCAAGCGACTCCAGGTGCGTCGTCACCTCAGCCGGCATCTCCAGATCCAGCGCCAGACGCTCTTCAACCTGGGTCGCCAGCCGGTGGGCTTCTCCTAACTTCATGCTGTCAGGAAACAGAAGGTGCACCTCAATGATCTGCCGGTACCCTGTCGCGCGAAAGCGCACCCCGTGATATTCCAGGCGAAGCTCCGCGCAAATCGCGTCGAGCCGCCTGCGAATCTCGTGGCCTACCTTGGGATCGGAGTAGTCGAGCAATCCCTTGAAGGACCGCCAAAGCAACCGCCCGCCGGTCCACAGAATGTTTGCCGCCACGCCGAAAGCCACCAATGGATCGAAAGGCAGCCACCGCGTCGTCATCACCAGCACCAGGCCCGCCACCACGCCAAAGCTGGTCAGACTGTCGGTCAGCACATGCTTCCCGTCGGCTTCGAGAATCAGCGAGTGATTGCGCCGGCCGAGCCGCAGCAAGTACCATCCCAGCGCAGCGTTCAACACCCCCGCGCCGACGATCAGGATGACCCCGCTCCCCAGGTTCTCCAGGGTGAGGCCGTGTCTCCACTTTTCAATGGTCGTATACAGAATGCTTCCCGCGGCCAAAACGATCATCGCGCCTTCAAAACCCGCGGAAAAGAAGGTGATCCTCTCATATCCGTAGTGAAAATGCGGAACCGCCGGCCGGGCGCTCAGCCACAGGCTGAAGACCGCAAACGCCACCACCACCACGTGGACCACAGATTCCGCGGCGTCGGAGAAGATCGCCGATGAGCCGGTGAGCACGTAAGCCGTCATCTTCCCGGCCAGCATCAGCACGCCCACGACCAATGACAGCCGCATGGCGAACCAGGCGTCGCGATGTTGCTGCCCGCGCTTATCCGGCGAGTCTTGCTTCGGCGTATCGTTCATAGCCGATCCTTCCATCTGCAGCCGCTTCGCATCCCGGCTTCAGTCTATGCGCGGGCGGGGAATTCAAGGCGAACTGGTGCGCGGTATTGCCGGGCCCTCTTACTGCACCTCGCCGATGTACACGCCATAGGGTCCCAGCACGACACGATTCAGCGCAACCGGGTCGATGGCGCCGGGCGACTTGAGCAGCGTCTTCAGTCTTCTCCGCTTCATGCCCGCCCCGCCGATGGTCAGATTCACAATCTCCGTGTTGGCCGTAAAGTTTACGCTTACCACCACCTGCGGCGCCCCGTGCGCCTGCCGCATCCAGCTCAGCACCTTTGTATTCTCCGCGTCGAGCATGATGTTGGCGCCGTTCTCGAAGGCCGGCACGGTCTTCTTGAGCCGGATCAGCGCCTTATACCACGCGAGCATCGAGTCCGGATCGCGCTCCTCTGCTTTCACGTTGATCGCCGCCGCGCTCGCCGGCACGGGCAGCCACGGAGTACCGGTGGTGAAACCCGCATTCGCGCTCCCGTCCCACTGCATGGGCGTGCGCTCGCCGTCGCGGCCTCTTTCCTTGGGCCAGCCGATCCTCCCCATGGGATCCTTCACGTCCTCCTTGCGGCTGGGCGGCGTGGTTTTCATCCCGATCTCGTCGCCGTAGTAGACCAGCGCCGCGCCCCGGCTCACGAGCAGAATCGTCGCCATCGCGCGCTGAATGTCTGCGTCGTGCACTCCGTCGCCATAGCGCGCGTCGATCCGCGGATTGTCGTGATTGTCGAAGAGCAGCAGCGGAATGTTGGCGCTGAGATGCGTCTCCGCGTCGATCAGCCTTTGCCGGAACTCCGTCACATCCAGCTTGTTGATCATGCCCACCTGCGTGTCCATCGGCAGGTGAAACTCCGGCTTCTCCGGCGTTCCGTACATCTTCTTCAACTCGCCGATATTGGGCAAATACGTCTCGCCGATCAGCACCCGTGTGCCCGGAAACGCGGCCGTTTCAAACTTGTCCGCCTCCGCCCGAATCTCCTCCACCACCTCGTGCACTCCCGGCTGGTTGTCGGTCTTCGAGCCGTCCAGTTGCGGGTCGCCGAATACGTTCATCACCGGCTTGCCGTCCTTGTCCAGCAGCACGCCCTCGTCGGCCAAGCCCGGATCCTCAAAAAGCGTCGTAATCGCGTCGAAGCGGAACCCACCCACCCCGCGCTTCAGCCAGAACGCCAGGATCTCCTTGAACGCCTCGTGCACCGCGGGGTTGTGCCAGTTCAGGTCCGGCTGCTGGACATAAAACTTGTGGTAGTAATACTGCCGCGTCCTTTCGTCCCACTGCCACGCCGAGTGGCCGAACAGCGACTGCCAGTTGTTTGGCGGCTGGCCTTTATCTCTTGCGGTCTGGCCCTTCCCATCGCGCCACATATACCAGTCGCGGTAAGGATTGTCGCGCGACGACCGCGACTGAAGGAACCATTCGTGCTGATCCGACGTGTGGTTCATCACCATGTCCATGATCACGCGGATATGGCGCTTTTTCGCCGCCGCCACCAACCGGTCGAAGTCCTTGAGCGTGCCGTACTGCGGATCAATGTCGCAGTAATTCGAGATGTCGTAGCCGAAGTCCACGTGCGGCGATGGGTACACCGGCGTCAGCCAGATCGCGTCCACCCCGAGTTCTTTCAGGTAGTCCAGCCGCTTCGTGATCCCGTTCAGGTCGCCGATCCCGTCTCCGTTCGTATCCTGAAAGCTGCGCGGGTACACCTCGTAGATCACCGCATTCTTCCACCAATCCAGCTCGCTTGCTGCCGTCGCGTTCTGCGCTTCAACCTTGGTCTTAGCGGGCACCGTTTGCCCTCCTGCGGCCATCGCCGCGGCCAGCATCATCAGGCTCACAGCGCAGCTCTCGATTTGTCTTAGCGTTCGACTCGCCACATGCATGGCGGTCACCTCGCACTGCTCTTGCTGTCAGCACGCCGCAATCAGGGGCACGCCGGTCCGCCAATCAGCCTGGTTGCCCATCCCTGCGGTCTGGCGCGACACCGCTCTTGGCCCGGATACCCTGGAGCCCGGTCCTATTGCTGTTGCCCCGGCATCTCCGGCGAACTGTGTTTCATTCCGTTCAGATCGATCCCGAACTTCGGATCCTCCGTCGTGCCATGGATATAGATGGAAACTTCGGTTCCAGCTCCATCCTTCTTAAACAGACGATCGGCCGGCTTCAGCAGGATTCCCTTCCACCCGCCCACCATCTGCGACACCGTCGCCTGCGTTCTGGCGATTCCCTTGAAATTCAGCGCGCCGCCGTCCACGCGATACGTGCCCTTCACGTCGATCTCCGCCCCGGGCACAGTGTATTTCGCATTGGGAAGCGTAATCACGCCGCCTGCCATCTTGAAATCGCTCCCGATCGACGAGCGCACCTCCGCTCCGCCGCTCTTCGCATCCTTCGGCCGTCCTTGCCCCCGCAGGCTCAGCTCTCTCACGTCGTTCTGAAACTTCGCGTTCGTAAACTCGGCGTCCTCAATCACAAAACTTCCATTCAGTGCCAGCCGATCGTCCACCGGCTCCGCTCCCGGCGGGATCTCAAGCGTAGTCCTCAACGCGAGTGCTCCGGTCAGCAACGCTGTCCCGCTCTTGCTCGTCAGGCGCAAGAAGTCCTCCATCCGCCCGCGGTCCACGTTCACCTTCAGCGAAATATCGTGCCCGCCGGGCCGCGCGGCGCCATTTTGCAAAACTCCGGCCGGAACCCCCGCAATCTGCCCCTCGGCGGTAAAGTGCGATCGCCCCAGCGTCGCATCCACCGGCTGCAGCCATGTATCGCCGTTCGTTCCGTCCACCGTGGCATGGAATTCGGTGTGCAGCGGCAGCGCCGTGCCGAATTGCGTCAGCCGGAAATCCGCCATGTCGGTCTGTCCATCCACCGTCATGTCGCGCAGCACACCCTGGTACTTGCCCGCCGAGCTCAGAATCCCCGCAATCCCTTTGAATACGCTCAAGTCCGCGTGCTCAAACCGGTACTGGCCCGCCGCCGCAGTTTCGCCGGGATCCTCCACCACCCACGGTCCCAGGCTGCCCGAGGTGAAGATCTTCCCTGCCGGCCGCGGATTGGTCAACTCCGCATCGAAGTGCATCGACCCGCCTGTGCTCACGCCGCTAAGCTTTATGTGGGCAATGGCGAACTCCAGCGGCAGCTTCCCCGGCTTGCTCGTCTCCAGCGTCAGGTGCGCATCCTTGCATTCAATGCTGCCCACCTCGAAGCGCAGCAGCGCGGCGCTGCTCTGCTCTGCGCTGCCGCTTGATCCTCCCGCCGTCGTCGCGTGTGTGAAGTGTGGCTTTGGCGGCACATCAATATCCAACCCTCTCAGCTCCAGCAAGGAAATCCTGATCGGCTCACCCGGCTTGTAACGCAGCGGCGCATGAAACCGGAACTCCGCGAGCCGGATCAGCGGCTTGGGCTCGCCCGCCGCACCCGCCCCACTCTCGCCCGGCACCGTTACGCCTGCCACCTGCGCTGGCGGCCAAATGCGTAATCCCTTGCCCTCAGCCTGCAGCCCATTCATCAGCGATACGTGAAAGCTGTCCAGCTCCACGCGCGCATGAAAGTGCTCGCTCAGTTTCTCCACGATTTCGGCGCGCAGCATCGGCTCGGCCCGGTGCAGCGTCACCGAAATCGCCACGCCTAGCGCGATCAGCACGAGCAGCAGCCCGCCCGCAACCCACTTCAGCCGTCCACGTCTGCGCCGATTTCTCGCCCGCTTCGCCGCCACAGCCAATCCTCGCCTGCGTCCATTTTCGCAGGCTTCCTTCACTTTAGATGGCCAACTCCTGCTCCGATTGACTCGATCCGCAGACAAAATCAAATCCGCGTCCCACCCCAGATGCCTTCATTCCCAGGGTTCCGATCTCCTCACCTCCCCATCCATGGCCAATGACAACGGACTAGAAGCTAGCAGCTAGAAGCTAGAGGCTGGAAGCTCGTCTTACCCCTCGCGCACTGTCCTTCCCCCCGCTCCATGCCGTAGACTTTTTCTCACCGATGCAAGCGCTGATTGAAAACCTCGTGAAGCTCCAGGCTGTCGAACTCAACCGCGCTCGCCTGAATCAGGAGATGCGTGCTCTGCCCGCCGAGATTGCCCAGGTCGAGGCCGCACTCGCCGCTGCCGAGCGCCAATCGGCTGACGCCTCCGCCGCGCTCAGCCGCGAAGACTCCCTGCGCACTCGCCTCGAGCGCGAAATCGATGCCCATCGCCAGAAGGCCGCTCGCTTCCGCATTCAGCTCGACTCCATCACCACTCCCGCCCAGGCCGCGGCCTTCGAACACGAGATTCAGTTCGCCACCTCCGAAGCTGATCGTCTGGAAAATGACGAATACACGAGCCTTGAGCGTTCCGAAGCCCAGGAAGCTGTGCTCGCCCAGGCACGCGCCCAGGTGGAACGCTTTGCTGCCGAGGCCGATGCCGTCCGCGCCAGCGTTGCCTCTCGCAAGCAGCAGCTCGCCGCCGAACTTGCCGCTCTCGACGCGGACCGCGAAGCCGTCCGCGCCAATCTTGACCCCGACTCGCTGGCCCGCTTCGACCGCATCGCCGCTGTCCGCGGCACCGCCATCGCCCGCGCCGAAAACCAGCAGTGCACCGGCTGCCGCATGGGCGTGCGCCCGCAAACCTGGAACCAGCTTCGCGAAGGCGAGCTGCTCACATGCGATAGTTGCAGCCGCTTCCTCTTTTGGGATCCCGCCCTTGCGCCCGCTCCCAAAGCGCCGCAGCCCGAAGCAGGGGCGCCCACTGGGCCCGGAGCCGGCCGCGCCCCGCGCAAACCTCGCCAGGCAGGCGCGTAGAACGTCGTCTATTCGCGGCCGCGACCGCGCATCGCCGTGCAACGGATTCCGATATACTCACGCTCATGATTCCCATCGGCTCGCACCCTGCATGGCATCCGGTCTTTGAAACCGCCGCCTACGTAGCAGCCTACGCGGTCTACCGCTTCAATAAGGTGCATCAGGCCGACATCATTACCGAGTCGCAGCGTTGGACAGTAATTGCTGCGGCTGCTGTGGGCGCTCTGGCCGGCAGCCGAATCCTGGGGATTGCCGAACAATGGCCGACAGTTGAAGCGGCGTGGCAGGCACATCGCCTGTTCCTGCTCTTCTTCGCCTCGGGAGGAAAAACGATCGTCGGCGGTCTGCTCGGAGGCTGGCTTGCCGTCGAGCTGGTCAAACGCATCTCCGGAATCCACCGCCGCACCGGGGACGTCTTCGTGCTTCCACTCTGCGTTGGCATCGCAGTCGGCCGTGTCGGCTGCTTCCTGGCCGGCCTTGCCGACGACACCTATGGAAAGCCCACGAGCCTTCCATGGGCCGTCAACCTCGGTGATGGCATCGGCCGCCAGCCCGTCCAGATCTACGAGATCCTCTTTCTTGTTCTTCTTGCGATTGCCGTCAGTACCAGGCGCCCATTGCCCGAGGGAGCGCGCTTTCGCATCTTTCTTGGCGGTTATCTGGCGTGGCGCGTCATTGTAGACTTCCTGAAACCGCAGCCGCTGGTTTATGGCCTCAATCTGATTCAATGGAGTTGTCTCGTCGGGATTCTTCTACTCGTGCTGGATGAATTTCGTGGGAGGGGAAGCCGACATGAAACTCTTCGGTCGCACGTTTGAAGGCTTCGCCAAGGTACTCGTTGTCCTGTTGGCCATCTTCTTTGTAGCGGGCGGTCTCTGCGGTCTCACGCTCGGACTAAATGGCGGCTGGTTTAACGGCTCGAACACAGCCTTGACCAACTTCGTTGTCGCCGCCAGCGTCATTTCAGGAATCGGGGTCGTGCTTTCCTTCCTGGGCATTGTGATCGTGCTCGTTGTGTTGCTGGTCAGAGCCGTCATTCGCAACTCCTCGGGAAAGCCAAAAGACGACGTGCAGAAACTGTTTGACTCTGATCGGAACGGCGAGGGCAAGAACCCGCTATAGCCCGCCGTGCCCCGAAGAAGAGACCGGAAGCCCCCAACGCCAACTGTACGATCGCTTCTCCCCATGTGACACTTTTGAAACCGTCACAGCGCTCTGAAGCCGGAGACCTGCCTCGGAGTAGAATGGCGCCATGCTGAGGAAGAAACTGCTGACAATCGCTTGCGTGGTGGGCATCCTCGGCTGTGGCGCCTGCTTCCTGCCCCCCGTCAACAGCACGCCGCATTACCCGCCGCCACCGCCGATCCGCGAGGAGCTGCGCGGAATCAAGGCGATTCGTGTTTTTGTTGATGACGCGTCCGGCGCGCATACTGTCGACACATCGGAAGTGGCGTCCTGCGTCGCCGGGAACCTGGATGAACGAGCCGGGCAGACCCATATCAAAAATGAGGATCGCAAAACACCCCGACCCGGCGATGCAGTCCTGCAAATCACTCTTCAGAAAGTGACCACAACGCAAAATCCGCCTGCGCAGCAAGAAAACGAACGGCGGTGGTCGTTGGAACTCACGATCGATGCGACGCTCACAGGCGCCAATGGCGAAACCCTATGGGAGCAGAAAAGTCAGTCCTATCGCGACGACGGTTACTTCCAGTCAAACGATCCGGTGAAGATATGGAAGGATAGTGGCGTCTCGCTCTGGCTCTCCGGCCGCTTCAGTGACCGGCTTCTCGGCGCCATGTTCTACGGAGATTGACAAAAGCTCGAAAGCGCAAAGCATACAGTTTCCGCAATACGAATTGAATCCGGCAGTCTGGAGATCGGAAATGACTGACAAACTCCGTCCCTACCTCTTCTACGACGTGGCAATCTCCGTCTGTTCCACCTGCTACCGCCGCATCGACGCGAAGATTGTCTTCGAAGACGGCAAGGTTTGGATGCTCAAGCGCTGCCCGCAGCATGGCCACCAACGCGTTCTCGTCGCCGACGATGTTGACTACTACCGCCGCTCGCGCGAGGTCTTTATCAAGACGCCCGAGCAGCCCATGGTCTACAACACGCCGATCAAGTACGGCTGTCCTTACGATTGCGGCCTCTGCCCCGACCACGAGCAGCACAGTTGCCTCACGCTGGTGGAAATTTGCGACGCCTGTAATCTCACCTGTCCCATTTGCTACGCAGGCAGCGGCCAGCATCGAACCGAGTACCGCAGCCTCGACCAGATTGCCGCCATGCTCGATTGCGTGGTTCGCAACGAGAGGCAACCAGACGTGGTGCAGATCTCCGGCGGCGAGCCGACGCTGCATCCGGATTTCTTCCGCGTGCTCGAAATGTGCAAAGAGCGCCCGATTCGCCATCTTATGGTGAACACCAACGGCATTCGCATCGCTCAAGACGAGGAGTTTGCCAAGCGCCTCGCCGATTTCATGCCCCACTTCGAGATTTATCTGCAGTTCGACTCACTCCAACGAGATCCGTTGATGCAACTTCGCGGTGCCGACCTGCGTAGCATCCGCGAAAAAGCGCTGGAACGTCTCAACAAGCTCGGCATCTCCACCACGCTGGTGGTCACTGTCGCGCGCGGCGTGAACGACGGTGAACTAGGCGCGATTGTGGACTATGCGCTCCAGCAGCCGGCGGTTCGCGGCGTCACCTTCCAGCCCGTGCAGCAGGCCGGCCGCGTGCAGGGATTTGAATCCTCGCGCCACAGGCTTACGCTCACTGAGGTGCGGCGCAGAATCCTCGAGCAAACCTCCGTCTTTCGTCCTGAAGATCTCATTCCCGTCCCCTGTCACCCTGATGCACTCGGAATGGCGTACGCACTCAAGCTGAAC
>Ga0326727_10010672_pt1 | contig 21772 bp, 21 predicted proteins | sample MB2enrmetagenome_FD_207643 | JGI IMG/M metagenome (GOLD analysis project Ga0326727, IMG submission 207643) | Lab enriched peat soil microbial communities from McLean, Ithaca, NY, United States - MB29MY | ecosystem: Environmental > Terrestrial > Soil > Wetlands > Peat | place: USA: New York...
ATGGGGGCCAGTAGCCGGCACTGGAGGTCGGTAGTACACGGCTACTGGCGATCCCTGCACAAACGAAGCTAGCTGCGGCTTCCCCTTTCCACGGCTACTTCGTGTCGCCTGGCTCAAAGAGGCATTCTTACGAGCGCTCCAAGCCATGTTGACAATTGGAGTGTCTCTTATGTGAACAAGGCCATTCCGTGACGGTCGTCACAGAGGTGTGTGAAGCTTTCAAAAATGGGAACCGGCTAAAATGACCCCCTGATGAACCGGGTTCGCCGAGCAATCCAGTAGAAGTTGCGACGTTGGAGTGCCGGCTCCAGGCTGTAAAACACTTTCTCTTCGAGGTTGAAAAAGGAAGGTTGACAAAGCGCGCCGCGGCTTTGAGAATCGGTAATCAGTTCCCTCCGAGGTACGACTCCACGTGACAGCACTCCTGAAAACGAATCTAGGCGACACGCCGCTGCTGGGTCGGGGCAAGGTGCGCGACCTGTACGCGGTAGGCGACGCGCTGCTGCTGGTGGCCACGGATCGCATTTCGGCCTTCGACCATGTGCTGGCGACCGGGATTCCAGGCAAAGGAATCATCCTGACGCAGATCTCGTTGTTCTGGTTCGATCTGTTATCTGAGTTGGTTCCCAACCATCTAATTACGGCCGAGGTGGGCGAATTTCCAGACTCGTTGCAGCCCTATGCGGATCAACTGGAAGGCCGTTCAATGCTGGTGAAGCGGGCCAGGATGCTGCCGGTGGAGTGCGTAGCGCGGGGCTATTTGACGGGTTCGGGCTGGAAGGAGTACCGGGCGAGCGGAACGGTCTGCGGGATTCCGCTGCCCATGGGCCTCCTGGACGGTTCACGATTGCCGGAGCCGTTGTACACACCCTCGACCAAGGGTGAGGCGGGCGTGCACGATGAGAACATCTCGTATGCGGCGACCGAGGAGGCAGTAGGCGCGTCGGATGCGGCGGAGCTGAAGCGGCTGACGCTGGCGATCTACCAGAGAGCCGCCGAGCACGCCGAGTCGCGCGGGCTGATCCTGGCCGACACGAAATTCGAGTTTGGCAGAACGGCGGAAGGAATGATCCTGGCTGATGAAGTACTGACGCCGGACTCCTCGCGTTTTTGGGAGGCGGCGGCATGGAAGCCGGGCGGGGCGCAGCCCTCATTCGACAAACAGTTCGTGCGCGATTATCTTGAAACAATCCACTGGAACAAGCAAGCGCCCGCGCCGGGACTGCCGGACGATGTAGTGGAGCGGACACAGGCCAAGTACCTTGAGGCCTTCCGCCGCTTGACCGGGCGGGAGTTGAATTTGCAGGGAGTGGACGGTGCTCACAGGACGTAGACGGAGTGCGGCATGATTTGGGTGGACTGGGTTATCTTGTTGGTCATTTTACTGGCCGTTCTGGGAGGGATGCGGGAGGGCTTCTTCCGCTCTGTTTGCTCAACGGCCGGCCTGCTGCTGGGCCTGGCTCTGGCTGCATGGAACTACGGCCTGCTCGCGACATGGCTGATATTCTTTGTCCGCATCGAGGCGGTGGCGAATGTGATTGGGTTCCTGGCGATTGCGCTTGCGGTGATGGCCACAGCTGGATTAGCCGGCCAGATGATATCCAAGACCGTGCATGGGATGGGTCTGGGCTGCCTGGACCGGCTGCTGGGAGCAGCCTTAGGGCTCTTGCAGGGCGCACTGCTGGTGATGGTTGTGATTCTGGTGGCTCTGGCTTTTTACCCGAATGCCCACTGGCTGGTCAGGGCCAAATTGCCCAAGTACTTTTTTTCGGCCTGTCATATGACCGCGCGCATGAGTCCGGACGAACTGGCGGATCGGATCCGGCACGGGCTCCTCGTGCTGGAGGAAGAAACGCCGCAATGGCTGCACCCCGGCAAGGGCGGAGTGTAATTTGCGGTAGGGCGCGGTGCAAAGGAATCAGTCAGGATAATCTAATAGGAAGTGGTCGAGGTGAACGTGAGACGAGAACTGGACAGCCTGGTGACACAAATGCACTCCAGCGGCATGGGCTACGAGGAAGCCGTGCGCGAGTTCAAGAAGCAATACCTGCGCGAAGTATTGGTGGCGCACCGGGGGAACCAGTGCAAGGCGGCCGAAGAGATGGGGATGCATCGCAACACACTCAGCCGCATTATGGCCGATCTGGGGCTGCATCTGGCCGAGGTGCGCGCCACACTCAAACGTCCCCCGCGCAGCGAACGTCCTGTATATAGCGCGGTGCGCCAGGTCTACCGGCGGGGCTGACGGCTCTTTTCAACATTCATGCAAAATACTCCTACGAACCCAGAAGCGCGCGTGCATATCGAACCGGGCTTTGCCTGGGACGAACAGGACGTGTACCTGTTCGACATCGACGGCACGCTGCTGCGTAATCGCGACCACATCCATCGCGATTCCTTTGTCATCGGCGTTCAGCGGGTGACGGGAGTTGATCTATCGCCGGTTCTCTTCCTCACTCCCGGCGGCACAGATCCGGTAATTCTACGCGATGCCTTCGAGAAGACGGGCATTCCGCGTGAGGTGATCGAGCGGCAATGGGATGCGATGGTTCAGGCGATTCACCGTGCCTGCGAAGAGCGGCGGCGCGAGATGGAGATACGCATCATGCCGGGTGTAGAAGCGGTGTTGGCGCACCTGGCGCGGCGCGGCGCACTGCTGGGCGTGGCCACCGGCAACCTGGAGGCCATCGGCTGGATCAAGATCGAAGAGGCCGGGCTGCGGGAGTGGTTCCGTTTTGGCGGCTTCAGCGATCATTTTCCCATCCGCGCGGAGTTGGTCGCGAATGCCGCCCGCAAGGCCCGGGAGATGGCCGGCACTGGGGCGCGAGTCTGTGTGGTCGGCGATACGCCGCGCGATATTGAGGCAGCGCACGCCAACGCGCTGCCGGTGATTGCCGTGGCCACAGGCAGATTCAGTTTTGATGAGCTGCTCGAAGGCCGGCCAGAGGTCTGCGCTTCGTCGTTGGCGGATCTGCTGGCGCAGACGCAGGTTGCGCCATGAGATCAAATCCATTGGCAAAGACGACGTTCAAGCGAGGTACGGGCTTCTGGACTACCTCACTGTTGCTATTGGCCGTTCCGTGCATCCTTCATGCCCAGGCGGCGTCACCGGCAGCGCCGGCGCAGAGCGCGACTACTGGCTCGGCTTCTGCGACGGCTCGAGTCTCTGACGTTAAACAGGCTCCGGCAGCGATGCCGGCCACAACGGTGCGCAGCTCCGACCGACGCAAAGCGGCTAAGCTCTACCTTGCGGCCAGTAAGCAGTTTGTCGGTGAACTGTTTGAAGAGGCGATGCACGGCTATGAGCAGGCGGCCAAGCTGGATCCCGACAATGCCGACTACCCGCTGGCGGCAAGCGTGGCGCGCAGCCACGCAGTGACGGCCTTGATTCAGGCCGCGGCCAAGGACCGGATGCGCGGCGAGGCGGGAGCGGCGCGCGCGGCCCTGGCTCACGCTCTTGAAGTGGAGCCAGATAACGTTCCCGTGAAGCAACACTTGTATGAGTTAGGGGACGATGCCCTGCTGGGGCAAGCCAGGCCCCTCTACGAGCAGGGTGCGGGGAGGGCCGGCGATGCTGTAGAACTGGCGCCCTCTGCCGAAGTCCACAGCTTTCACCTGCACGCAGACCAGCGCCAGATACTCCAGCGGCTCTTCAAGTCCTACGGGATTGAAGCCACCGTGGACGAAAGCGTACGCAACACCCAGGCCCGCCTCGATGTAGACGACGCCCGATTCGAGACGGCAGCGCGCGTCGCGGGAATGGTGACGGATTCGTTCTATCTTCCGCTGGACGCACACCGCGCGCTGGTACTCCGCGACACCAGGGATAATCGCCAGCAGTATACGCGTTTGGAATATGAGACGGTCTATCTGCCGGGTTTAAGCAAGGAAGAGCTGACCGACATCGGCAACCTGGCCAAGAACGTCTTCAATGCGCAGCAGGCGGTAACCGAGCCCTCCTCCGGGACGATCACCCTGCGCGCCTCCCGGAGTACGCTGGACGCCTTCAATGCCACCATGAGCCAGTTGCTCGATGGCCACAGCCAGGTAATGCTGGAGGTACGCATGATCCAGCTTGCGCACATCAGCGCGCGCAACACCGGCGTACAGCCGCCGCAGAGCGTTTCCGCCATCAATGTCTACTCCGAGGAGCAGTCCATCCTGAACGCCAACCAGTCCCTGGTGCAGCAAATCATTTCTTCCGGTTTGGCAGCGCCCGGAGATACGCTGGCGATTCTCGGCATTTTGCTGGCTTCCGGCCAGGTTTCCAGTTCCCTGCTCACCAACGGCGTAGCACTCTTTGGCGGCGGTCTCACCGCGTCCGCGCTGGCCCCTGGCTCCATGTCGGCCAACTTCAGCCTGAACTCATCGGACTCGCGCGAGCTGGATGAGATCCAGTTGCGGCTGGGCGACGGCGAGGATGCAACGCTGAAGACCGGCATGCGCTATCCCATCCAAACCTCTTCGTACTCAAGCATCGCCGGCAGCGTGCCCACGATTCCCGGACTCACCGGCGCGGGAAGTTCCAGCAGCCTTTCTTCGCTGCTGGCTTCCTACGGCGGCGTGCCGAATATTCCCCAGGTGCAATACCAGGATCTGGGGCTGACCCTGAAGGCAACACCCAAGATCATGCGCGGCAACGAGGTGGCTCTCAAGATCGACATGAAGATCGATGCCCTGGCCGGAACGTCAGTCAACGGCAATCCGGTGCTCAGCAATCGCGCCTGGTCTGGGGTGGTGACGGTGAAACCGGGCGAGGCCGTGGAGGTAGTGAGCGAACTGGACAAAACCGAGAGCCGCGCCATCAGCGGAGTGCCGGGAATCAGCGAGATTCCGGGCATGAATAATCTGACCGGCAAAGACATACAGAAAAACTATGCGACGCTCCTGATCATCATCACCCCCCATGTGATTCGCGGCGCGCAGGCCGCCGGCCACTCGCCGATGCTGCGCGTGGAGCGTGGACAGCCGGCTCGTTAATGCAACAAGGCGCCGCAAGCGGGCTGATGTAGACTGGAGAGAGCGAGTCCCGCCGTCTCCCTACAGGATATTGAAAGGAGAGGCAAGCGAACGGCCGCAACGTTGAAGCCGCGCGCAGACGTTTGCGTGTGTGTGCAGAGACACCCCAAAGAAGGAGAACTACCCTACCGATGGCCAAGATAGCAAAAACAGGTGATCGCAAGAAGGTAATGGACACGACGAAGTCGACCGACTGTCCCAAGTGCAGCAAACCGACGCGCATCGTCAAGCGCGTGAAGGACCGCGAACGCGGCGTCCCCGGCGGCGTCTACATCTCGTGCTCCGTTTGCGATTTCTACGAGAAGCTCTAAGCGCCGTTTTGGCGTAAAAAAAAGCCCGGTAATTGCCGGGCTTTTTTCGTTCGGCGCTATACTGCAACCTGAGATGAGTTCTTGCGTGCAGTACGGGGGCGTAAGCCGGGGAGTGAGCGAATGTCTGTAACTGTGGCGGATAATAAGCCGGGACGCTCGGCTCTGTTGGCGGCGATTGTTTTATCGGGCGTTTTGTTTTGCGGATGCGGCGGAGGCTCAACTGTCTCCAGCATCGGCACCGGCACGACAACCCTGTCGCCGACGCCAATGATCTCGACCACGCCAGCGCAGAATGGAGCCGTGATTGTAACCATCTCCTCGACGGCCTCCGGCGCAACCCTCTATTACACCCTCGACGGCAGTATTCCCGACCAGTACTCCTCGCAGACGCTCCCCTACGAGGGGCCGTTCCTTGTGGCCTCGAATCTCACCGTTCAGGGGATTGCCATCGCTCCCGGCGATGCGCCCAGCGCCAACGCAAGCCAAACCTTCACGCCCAATATTCCTTCGGGAACGCTGGTGTGGAGCGACGAATTCAGCAACTCGACCAACGCCAACGCGCAGCCGAATCCGCTGGTATGGACCTACGACACCGGCAACAGCGGCTTCGGCAACCAGGAGCTGGAATACTACTGCGCCTGGGGCTCGGCCGCCGCGCCCTGCAACCCCGCCAGTCCCAACGCCTATGCGGACACCAGCGGCATCCTGCACATTGTGGCCCGTCAGCCCTCGGCAGGTGTCTACACCTCGGCGCGGCTGAAAACCCAGGGCCTTTTCAGCTTTCAGTATGGCCGTATTGAGGCGCGCATGATGCTGCCCGAGTCGCAGGGCATGTGGCCCGCCTTCTGGCTACTGGGCTCGAGCATCGCCACTATCAACTGGCCGGCCTGCGGTGAACTGGACGTGATGGAGCACATCGACGGCAGCAATCCGCAAAACGAGGGCTACGATTGGGTGCAGGGATCGATTCATGGGACAAATTTGAATGGCGGCATCCAGTATCATCCGGCGGGCTTCTCCGCCGCTGCATGGCACACCTACGGCATGATCTGGACCAAGGGGCAGATTCAGTACTATGTAGACGCACCATCCAATATCTACGCCACCTTCACGCCCAGCACGCAGACCGGCACTTGGCCCTTCGATTCAGGTCCGGAGTTTATCCTCCTGAACCTGGCAGTTGGAGGCAGTTGGCCCGGCACCCCCAACGCAACCACCGTCTTCCCCTCGGAGGTCCAGGTGGATTACGTGCGCGTATACACAAATTAGGGTTAGACGCGAGTATTCCTGTTCTGAGATTTGCTATGTTACCGCCGAGTTACGGTTTGAAGAAAATATTTGCACGTTCTTCGCATCGCTTTGACCTTCCGTTTACAGTTTGAGGCGGACACTGTATGTGTGAACGATCTTAGCCGTCAGAATGTATCTTTGAAGTTATCCTCTGCTTCCACCTCTCTGGTGGAGCTTGCTATTCCAACTTACATTTCGCCCCGACCTTTGGAGCCGCGCAGGCCGCGCATACGCGCCGAGGTGGGCCGCTACCGCCTGCGGTTGGCCGAGAGCCCGGAGGATCGCGAGGCCGCCTGCCGGCTGCGCTTCAGAGTCTTTAACATCGAGCTGAATGAGGGGCTTGAGAGTTCTTACCAGACCGGCATGGATACCGACCACTTCGACCTCTTCTGTGAGCATCTGCTGGTGGAGGATAAGCTGGAGAGCAATCCTTCCCGACGCGTCGTCGGTACTTACCGGATGCAGTCCGGCGCGACCGCCTTCCGTAACCTAGGCTACTACTCCGAGCGGGAGTTCAATTTTGCCTCTTATGAGCCGCTGCGGCCGGGCATCCTTGAGCTGGGTCGAGCCTCGATTGATCGTGAACATCGCACGCCGGAGGTGCTTACCTTGCTGTGGAGGGGTATCGCACAGTATGCTAACGACATGGGATTGCGTTACCTGATCGGTTGCTCATCATTAACTTCGAAAGATCCGGCAGAGGGTTGGCAGGTCTATCGCCAGCTTGAGCGATACAGGGTTTCACCGGAGTTCGAGACTGAGCCTACCACCGCTTACGTATGTCCCAGCGAGCAAGAGGGCCGGCATACACAGTTGCAGCCCCAAACAGAAGACCTGTCGTTGCGAACTCCATTCAAGGTGCCCAAGCTGCTGAAGACGTATCTGGCCATCGGCGCGCGCATCTGCGGACCGCCGGCGTGGGACCAGGATTTTGGCACGATCGATTTCCTTACTCTGCTCGATCTTAGATTGCTCTCGTCCTCGGCGCGCAATCGCTTCTTGGCCCCGCTGACAACATGAGCTTTCTCGCCTTCCGGCGCGCTGTGGCGCTAGGATTCGCTCTCGCCCTGTGCATGGTTCGCTTCTGGATTCTGCGGCTGCGTGGCCCGCTTACATTGGAAAAACGCGCCCTTTGGGTGCAACAGACCAGCCTCGGCATTCTGAATGGCGTGGGCATTCACTACCGCGTGGAAGGCACACCGCCCACGCATGGGCTGGTAGTTGCCAACCACCTCAGCTATCTGGACATTCTTATCCTCTCGGCGGCCATGCCCTGCTTCTTTGTCGCCAAGGTGGAGATCGGCGGCTGGCCCTTCTTCGGCAAGGCGGCGCGTCTGGGTGGAACCATCTTCCTGGACCGCTCGAGCCTGGCCAGCGCCAACGCGGTGAGCGAGCAGATGACCGAGCGGCTCAAGCTGCCGATGCCTCTGTTGCTCTTTCCCGAGGGTACCAGCACCGACGGCAGCAAAGTGCTGCGTTTCCACTCCCGGCTGATCGACCCGGCCACAACAGCCGGCGCGCAGATTACCGCCGCCGCCGTACGCTACGTCATCGAGGACGGCACTCCGGAGAAGAAGTTGTGCTGGGATGACGACACGCTCTTCGTAACTCACCTGATGACGACGCTGAGTACTCCGGGCTTCTCGGCAAGGGTGCGCTTTGGCGAGCCGCACATCTACCCCGACCGCCGCACTGCCGCCGATGCAACCCACACCGAAGTGACCGCCATGCGCGCGCAGTTGCCACTTCCGTAAGAGCTGGGAAGGCCGAGGTCAAGCTGACTTACCCCATCTCCACATCCACGTGGTTCTCATCGAGCAGCACCCCCGCTGGAATCAAGTTGCTCTCCAACTGCTTTCCGTTTAGAACCAGCTTCTTCACTCCCTTTTGCGCTCCTGCCGGATTATTAACTACTATAGTTATTTTCTTTCCGCGAAAGGCGCGAGTCATTTTGAATTCTTTCCACGCGGAAGGAATGCAGGGATCGATTCTCAAGCCGTTATACTCCGGCTGACATCCAAGAATGTACTGAGTGGCCGCATAAAACGACCATGCAGCGGAGCCGCTCAGCCAGGGAACACGCGAGGCGCCAAAGCGCGGACTGTACTTACTGTGTGTGAACTGGCAGTATACGTAAGGCTCAATCTGCCGGACCTCCGCGCGCGAATTATACGCAGCGGGCAGATAGTTTCTGAAATATTCGTAGGCTAAATCGCCATGTCCGAGCAGCGTCTCGGCAATCACCGCCCAGCCCTGCGTATGGGTGAAAATGCTGCCGTTCTCCTTCAAGCCCGCATTGAAGAGCGCTGCGCGCATCACGTGAAAGTCCGTGTGCACATAAGGAGGGTCGCAGATCATCAGGCCAAACTCCGTGGCAAGGCGTACTCGTACCGACTGCATCGCCTGCGCCGCCCGTTCAGGATCGGCATGTCCGCTGAGCAGCGCCCAGGATTGCGGATTGAGAAAGATTTTTCCCTCGGCGCTTTCCTTCGAGCCGAATTTAAAACCGTCGGCGCGATAGGCGCGCAAATACCATTCTCCGTCCCATGCATAGACTTCCAGGCGACGGTCCAGCTTCGCTAACTCATCCTCTGCCCATTGCTTCTCCTCTTTCAGTGTCAGCAATCGGCATATCTCCAGATAGACTTGCAGCGCGTAACGCAATTGAAAGGCTACAAAGATCGATTCTCCCTGCTGCCCCAAACGAATGCAATCGTTCCAATCCGCAGACAAGCCGCAGGGTAGTCCATGCGCCCCACTCCGCTCCAAATTGAACTGGATTGCGCACTTCATGTGGCCCAGAACGGTATCTTCTCCCTTATCGGCATATGGCAGTACCTTGTTAAAGAAACCCAGATCGCCGGTCTCCTTCACGTATGCCGGGATTGCATTGAAGAGCCACAAGCAGTCGTCGGAGCGGTACTCCTCTTCCCGCGGAGCTTGTTCGTTCCCTGGGTGATGGTCGAACTGCCGCACAACGGGCATTGCGCCGCCGGTCGAAACCTGCCCGGTAATCATTAATCCCAGCCGCTGGCCAGCTTCTTCGGGAATAGTGTGCATTACGCCTAACATATCCTGGACCGTGTCCCGAAAACCCAATCCGTCGCGCTCGCCCGCGTAAATCAAGCTGGCCGCGCGCGACCACGCATAGGTGATCAGGCAATTGAAAGGACCCCACATATTCAACGTGCTGTTCAACTCGACGTCCGGCGTTTCCACTGTAAGCCCAGCAAGGCGCTCATGCCAGTAACTCTTGACCTTGGCAAGCTCCACGCGGACTTTATTCATGTTGCCGAACTCAGCTACCGCTGCTTTGCCTTCCTCGCATGCCCGGCCAATGCCCATCAGGACAAGAAACTCCCTGGTCTCTCCGGGCGCAAGAGTGATCCTGGCTTGTAGCGAGCCACAGGCATTATCTCCGACGGCCAGCGAGTTTGTGCATCGTCCCTGTTCGAGAACCGCGGGATTATGATAACCGCGATAACTCCCGATGAAGGCGCCGCGGTCTGTGTCAAAACCAACAACCTCGGCGCCCACTATGGCCTGGAAGGTATGACGCCCCTGATCCTTCTCCGCGAAGTTGTCCGGCATTGACGGTATATTCACGTTGGTCCCGTGGTCGATGATATGATCCTCGACCTCCATTGTTACAGTATGCTGCGTGTATTGCAGATTGATCAGATCGTCCGCTGCGGACCAGTTCCCGGCATATTCCACGTAAGTGAAAGCGCTTAGCTCGCGCCGCGTCTCGCCTGAGTTAGTGAGCTTCACATGCCAGCACTCGAAGGTCTTTCCCAGCGGAACAAAGTACGTGGTCTCGGATCGTATGCCGGCATACTCCGATAAAATGATCGTATAGGCGCTGCCGTGGCGGCACTCCGACTTGTATTGATCGAGTGGTTTGCCGACTGGCTGCCACGCTGCCGACCAGTAGTCTTTGCTTTCGTGATCATGCAGATAGACGGTTCGCCCTGGCTGATCCATCGGGATGGCGTTGAAGCGCAGCCGCATAAAACGCCCCATCGCGGCCGATTTGTAGAAGCTGTATCCACCGGCATTATTGGTGATGATGGCGCCATATTCCGTAGAACCCAGATAGTTGCTCCACGACCGGGGCGTATCCGGACGAGTAATTACATACTCTTTGTTCGCATCGTCAAAGAATCCGAATTGCATTGTCAAACTATCCTCATTTTTTCGCAGTTCCGCTATCAGGCAGACGCCGCCGCTTCTCCCATTGCCTGCCTAACCAGCAACTCGCCCTGCATTTTCTTCATCCTGGCTTCGTTGAGAGGATAGAAAAGCAGGCCAACTCCAGTAAGCAAGAAGGCGACAGCGGGAATGAAAGTAAATAGCAGCAGAATGCCATGCAGAGCGTGCGGCGTCTGCGCGACACCGGCCCGATATCCGAATAGAGCTAGCATCCATATCGTCACCGGCCCGCCGATGGCCCAGCCGAGTTTGTTGGACATACCCGCAGCTGAGAAGACCAGCCCGGTGGCCCTGCGGCCAGTGCGCCACTCGGAGTAATCGGCGGAGTCGGCAAACATCGCCCATAGCACCGCGGACGTTGGTCCAGTTACCGCGCAGTAAAGCACTTGAAAAGCAAACATCAGCGCAACCTGCTCCGGCCTGACCCAATAAGAAACGGCCAGGAAGAGCGAACCCAGCACCGCCAGGCCGATGTAGGTGGCCTTCCTTCCGGCAAATCGCGTGATATGTTGAATCACGATCGTCCCCAATAGCGACATCAGCGTGCCGGCCACCATAAACGAGGCGGCCAGTTTCTCATTGCCCACGTAGTACTGGAAGTAATAAAGGATGGCGCCGCTGCGGATGGCAACCGCGCAGACAGTCAGTGTTCCCATTCCAAAAAGGATGAGCCACGGCACGTTGGTTGCCAGATCCTTCAGATCCTGACTTAACGTACTCTTCTCCTGGAAGGGCTGCACCCGCTCGCGCGTGAGCGCGAAGGTGAGGAAAAACAGCGTGGTTGCTGCGATGGCATAGATGCCCATCGTCAGTTGGTAGCCATGTGCTTTGGCCGCGGCTAGTAATACCCCGCCCATCTCCGGCTTTACTCTTCCGAAGTAATCCACCAGGTAGAGCGTCGAATACTGGACCACCAGACCTGCCCCAAAAGCAAACGCAAACCGGTACGAGGAGACGCTGGTGCGTTCCTGCGAATCGGGAGAGATCACGCCCATTAAAGCCGAATAAGGAATGTTGATTGCGGAGTAAACCATCATCATCAGGCACAAAGTGATGTAGGCGTAGATCAGCTTTCCGTTGGGGCTGAAGGAGGGCGTGGTAAAGGTCAGCACGCTGATAATGCCAAAGGGAACCGCAAACCATAACAGGTAAGGTCGGAATTTCCCCCATCGCGTTTTGGTTCTGTCGCCCAGCACGCCCATGGACAAGTCAAATGCCATGTCAAGAAACCGCGTTAGGAGAAGCAGCGCCGCGAGCTTTTGCAGCAATGAGCGTTCCAGAGCGGCATCGGGAGTATAGAAGAAGACGTCGGTATAAAATTTGCTCTGAAAATATATAAATGTCATCCAAAACAGATTGGATGCAGCATCGCCGAAGGCATAGCCTGTCTTTTCGTAAAATGTCAGTTTTTGAGTATTCATATTCATGTATCGAGTTCCTCTTGTTCGGTGTAAGAGACGCGCCACCGCGCAACCGTCTCACGCGTGCCAGTATACATGAAAGAGATAAGGTCAGAAGGTTATGGCGAGCACGGCGAGCGCCGTCCATTAAAAGTGAAACTCTGCGGAAGTTGCGGGTGCGCAGGGCGTACTATTCGTTGTCGGCGATCAACAGGCGCAGGTCGCGCAGGTTCTGCCCGGTGGGGCCGGTGACTACGGCGTCGCCCAGGGCGGTGAACATGGGACAGGCGTCGAAGTTGGCCAGCGAGGACTTCAGGTGGAATCCGAAGGAGTGGGCGCGTGCGACGGTGGTGGGATCGGCGACAGCGCCGGCGGACCGGGTGTTGCCGTCAATACCATCGGAACCGGCGCTGAGCACGGTCAGCCGTTCGCCCGGATAGCTCTCCAGCTCCAGCGCGCACTCCATTACAAACTGCTGGTTGCGGCCGCCGGCGCCGGGTGTGCGGTCGAGGGTGACCGTGACCTCGCCAACCGAAATCAGGCAGAGCTTCGGATGGATGGCGCGCAATTCGTGGAAGCGTTCCAGCAGGTAGCGGGCGGCATCGGCGTAGTCCCAGTCGTCGCAGGTGTTGTCCACCTCCACGTGGAAGCCGGCCTTCTCCGCCAGTAGACGGGCGTTCTCCGCCAGGTCATGGCTGGAGAGGAGAATCTCGAAGACCGAATCGCGGAAGGGCGCATCCTCTCCGCTCATGGAGGCGGCAGTGGTGATGCGGCGCGCGGGCATGGCGCCCAGCCTGGGCAGCTTGGCGAAGAAAGGCGGACGCCAGCGCTTGTTGCCGGGCGATTCGGGCAAGTCTACTCGCTCGAAGAATGTGCGGATGGAAGGCGGAAGTTTGGGCGCCAGATCGTACTTTTCCAGCAGGGCGCGCACCTCGGCGACGGTGGAGTGATCGGGCGAAGTGGGGCCGGAGGAAAGCGCATCGAGCGAACGCAGCGGCACGTCGGGAACCAGCAGGCTGACCTTGGCCGCCTCCGGCGCGGCGATGGCCAGCCGCCCGCCCTTGACCGCGGAGAAATGCTTGCGCAGGGTGTTGATCTCACTGATGGGAGCGCCCGAGGCAAGCAGCAACTGATGGAAGGCGATGGTGTCGTCAAGCGAGATGTGCGGGTCAAGCGGCAGGTCGAAGAGGGCCGAGCCGCCCCCGGAGATGAGGAAGAAGACGAGCGAGTCTTTGCGGGCCTTGCGCAGCATGGCCAGCGCGGCGCGGGCCGCGGCGAAGGAGTTTTCGTTGGGCGTAGGATGACCGCCTTCGAAGTAACGGAAGCGCCAATCGCGGCTCTTAGGAAGCTGGTTGGAGCAGCAGATACCGCGCAGGCCATTGCGGCGGCTCATGCGATTGAGCAGCACATCAAGCATGGGGCCGGCTGCTTTGCCCAGCGCGATAACAATAACCTTCTTGTAGTTGGAGAGGCAAATCGTCTCTGGCCCGCTGCCATCGGGCAGGAGGCGATGCAGCGTGTCGCCTTCAAAGCGGAGGCGTCGGTCGAAGGCCGAGGCAATACTGCAGGCCTTGATAGCGCCGGTAAAAATCTCTGTGGCCGTAGCGTGCAGAGTATCGAGGACGAAATCGCTAACGGGAGTCATGAACAGTACTCCTTCAGCCAACAGGCGAGCGACGCGTGCAGTGGCTCGCGTTGACCGTCAAATAAGTGATAGGCGCGGGGAAGGAGCGGCCATTGTATCGGTTCGGTAGCGAATGCTGTCGTGGTCATTCCACAATCCATTCTACTCGCATCTCATAAAGATTTCTTTATATCGGAGGCGTTCCCGCGGAGAGTCCCAAAGCGAGACGCCGCAGCCCGCGCCACTGATACCCAACTCCGGCGTAAACGAGTGGGTCAAGCACAAATTAAGGTATTCTGACAGTATGATGATTGATCTTCCGCTGCATTACCCCGCCGTGAATGAACTTGATCCCATTCGCTTTACTCGTCAACTATGCGAGATCGAGTCCACCACTTACCACGAGGGGGCGGTGGGCGATTTTCTTGCGGATTTTCTCGGCTCACGGGGATGGAATGTGGAAAAAACGCCGGTCGAGCAACCGAAGGAGAACGCCGGCGGTGGCCCGCGCTGGAACGTCTATGCTGGCGTGGCCGGCGAGAGGCCCGACCTCCACCCCAGGGACGTAGACCTGTCCGTGGGGACCCCAGACCTGGTTTTTTCCACGCACACGGACACTGTGCCGCCCTACATTCCTTTCAGCGAGGATAAGGAGTTCCTTTACGGACGCGGTGTTTGCGACGCCAAAGGCATCCTGGCCGCGCAGGTTGCCGCCGCCGAGGCCCTTCGTGCTGCGGGATTTCGGATTGGAATGCTGTTTGTCGCGGGCGAGGAGCGTGATTCGGCCGGCGCCATCGCCGCCAATCTCGCGCCCAAGGGCAGCCGCTTTCTCATCAACGGCGAGCCAACCGATAACCGCCTGGCGCTGGCCTCGAAGGGCGCTTTGCGCGCGGCCTTCAAATCCACCGGCAAGATGGCCCACTCGGCTTATCCCGAACTGGGCGAAAGCGCCATTCACAAGCTGGTCGAAGTGCTGGCAAAAGTACTGGCGATGCCGCTTGCGGAGCTGGAGGGCATTGGCCCCAGCACGCTGAACATCGGCCAGATTCACGGTGGCCACGCCCCCAACGTCATCGCCGACAAGGCCGAGGCGCAGGTGCTGGTGCGCACGGTAACTGACTCCGGCCCGGTGCGCGCCCAGTTGACCGCACTCGCCGGCGATCTGGCCGAAGTGGAGTTCACGCTCGACACCCCCTTCGTTCGCCTGCGCGCCGTCGAGGGGCTACCCACCATGATCGCCAAGTTCTCTACCGACATTCCCCAGCTCTCGAACTGGGGTGAGCCACTGCTGCTGGGGCCGGGCTCGATTCACGTGGCCCACACGCCCTTTGAGAAGCTGGCGAAGAAGCAATTGCTGGAGGCGGTCGAGCTATACATCAAGGTGGGGAAGCAGTTGCTGGGATGAGGTGGCGGCAATAGCGTCTCAGACGGGTCCGGAGCTTTCGGCGGTGACCCGCGCACGCGGAGCAACCGCTTCCATCGCCAGATCGGCAATAGTGGCCGTGTTAAGCACCCCCAACATGGCCTCCTGTGCTCTCACCCAGACGGGGTGCGCGGGGCAGGTTGACTTGCGGCGACAGGAGGCTCCATGGACGAGGCAAAGATTCAGGCAGACGGGACCTTCAATCGCCTCGATCACGGTGCGAACCGACGCCCTGCGACCAGCGGAAAGCATCTCAAAGCCTCCCGCCTGGCCGCGGCGGGAAGCAAGAAATCCGGCGCGGCACAAGGCTTGCAGAACCTTGGAAAGAAAGCTCTCCGGCGCACTGGTGGCGCGGGCCAGCGCGGGCAGGCGCGCGCGCTGGCGGGCGGGCAGCGTAGCCAGATGGATCATCACGCGCACCCCATAGTCGGCTGCCCGGGTGAGCTGCATTGTAGAGCCGGACTTTTCCATTGATTCACTTCCCTCCAACATGATGTTAATCAATCGTAACGCGGAAGGCCGCCAGCTGGCAGATCCCCGGCCAACGGGCAACCCTCGCAGAGAGCGCTCCGGCGGCAATGAATCTTGCCCACGGCAACCGTGAGAGCATGAAACTCATTGAAGAGCTGCGCCTGGTTCTTCACATCGTCGGAGGCAAAGGCCTGGCGGGTAAGATCGGCCAGGGAGTCATATCCCTTGCGATCACGGCCGGGCGGAGGCGACAGAAGCCGGTGGCGCTCGGCAATGCGGCGCAGGTACTCGTCGGCGACGGGAACAGGATGGCCAAGGGCATAGAGCAGGATCGCGTCGGCGGTCTCCGGACCCACGCCAGGCAGTGAGAGCAGGCGTCGCCGCAGAGCGTCCGTGGGGCTGGCGGCAAGGTTTTCCAGCGATCCACCGAATTCGGCGTCGAGCAATGCGACAAATGCCTTGAGCGCGGGCGCCTTGCGGGTGGGAAAGCCCGAGGGTTGGATCAGGCGCTGCAACTCTTCAAGGGTGAGAGAGCGCAGGCCGCCCAGTGTTAGGGCGCCAGCCGCGCGCAGATTGGCCAGAGAGCGCTCGACGGCCTTCCATGCGGTGTTCTGGGTGAGATAAGCGCCGAGGATCATTTCAAATGAAGTTTCGGCCGGCCACCAGTGCTGGGGGCCATAGGCTGCGCTGAGCTGATCGTGCATGCGGCGCAGGCGCTGGGCGGAAGTGAGTCGGGTCGAGGTCACGGCTGGCCTTAGGATAATGGATGAGAGACACATGCTGGAGGCGGAGATGAAGAGTCACACGGAATACCTGGTCATGGAAACCAGGAAGCGGCGGGAGATGGTGCATATTACGGACCAGGTGGAGCAGATTGTACGGCGCAGCGGCGTGAAGGACGGGCTCTGCTTCGTTTCGCCGATGCACATCACGGCGGCAGTCTACGTGAACGACCTGGAGAGCGGGCTGATTGAGGATATCGGCAAGTGGCTGGAGGAGCTGGCCCCGGCGCGCCCCGATTACAAGCACCACCAGACGGGTGAGGACAACGGGGATGCGCATCTGAAGTCGCTGCTGCTGCATCACGAGACCACGCTGCCGGTGACCAATGGCCGGTTGGACCTGGGCACCTGGCAGCGCGTCTTCTATGCCGAGTTCGACGGGCAGCGCCGCAAGCGGGTGATTGTGAAGGTGCTGGGGGTGGAGTAACGGAGTTGGCGGAGTTAGCCGCGCTTCGCGCGTAGTAGCGGAGTTAGCTGAGTTGACCGAACTAGCTCCGCTAGCACCGCTAACTCCACTGCAGGATGGATCGGCGGCATCGGGGTAAAAATCGGTCCGTTCCTGAGATAGCATCTATCGCAAAAACGAGTCGACGATGCCGCCAATGATCACGTCGCTGGCGGTTCGGTTCCCCATCGGATTCCAATCCTGCGCTGGTTGCGAATCGAAGTCCTCTGAGAATGAAGGCTCAGTCTGTTGGGGAGCGTCGGGCGCGTGAACGATGGGCATCAGCACGCCGCGATCCATCCAGATCAGGCAGCAATCCTCGCAGGAGCTGATCACCGCGTTGCCGGGGCCGGCATAGAAGTGCGTGTCCATCGGATGGTGGCACTGCGGGCAGTTGATCTTGCGCTGTAAATCTTCTTTGTCGGGCGCGGCCGGAGAGGCTCCGCTTCCCTGCCCTGCCCGCAACTCTTCGATCAGCCCTTCCAGCGCCCCCATGGCTACCATCATCCCCCCGCATTTTTTGCAGTAGATGATCGGGCACTTGGCAAGCACCGCACGCACCAGTGGGACATTGCACAGCGGGCAATCCTGATCGCACGGCTCATCGAGAACGCGCACGCCGTCGTCGTTTTTCTCTGGGAAATACGTGCTCTGGCAGTAGTCGCACTTGTAGCTCTGCATATCAGGCTTCAGCCGCATGGGAGCGCCGCAGGATGGACAGTTCATTGGGCCTTCCCGCATTCTGCGCAGTATTTGGCGCGTTGAGGAATGGCTTTGCCGCACTCGATGCAGAACTTGGTGCCTTCAGCGGCGGCGAAATCAGAGCCGGCTGAAGCGCCGATCAGCACCGGTTCGGCTGCCGGCGGCTGAGCCGGAGCGCCCATTGACGGCTTGAGAGCATTGGACAAAACCTGCGCCACCGCCGCGCCCGCGCCCAGACCCATACCCATGCCGGCCGCGCCGCTGGTGTTGGCCGCCGAGAGGTCCAGCGACTCCGCCGCCGCGTAGAGCGTGTAGCGGCCAAGATCGCCGACCATGTTCATGCCAACGCGCTGGTCAAAGACCTTTTGCAGCTCTTCGGGGAGGGAAACATTCTCGACAACGAACTTGTCCAGTCCCAGGCCGAGAGCGAAGAAGGCCGGTTTCATCCGCCCGGCAATCTTCTCGCCCAGAACGGTGTGATTTGCGGCCATATCGAGGAAAGAAAGGTCGCTGTTGGCGAAGACCTCAGTCATGCCGCCGACAATGGTATCGCGCAATTGGCCTTCCATGTCGGCGGCGAGGTAAACGTCGCGGGTGCCGCTGATCTGTTTGAAGAAGACACGCGGATCAGCAACGCGGTAGGAGTAGATGCCGTAGCAGCGCAGGCGCACCGCGCCGAACTCCTTGTCGCGGATGGTGATCGGCGTGGCCGTGCCCCACTTCTGGTCGATCTGTAGCCGCGTGGAGAAGAAGTAGACCTCCGACTTGAAGGGCGATTCAAAGGCCTTGTCCCAATTCATCAGATCGGTGAGAAGAGGAAGGTTGCGGGTGTTGAGCGTGTGCAGGCCAGGGCCGAAGACGTCGGCAATTGTGCCTTCGTTGACGAAGGCGGCCATCTGCGACTCGCTCACGGTCAGCTTGCCGCCGTTTTCAATCTCCAGGTCGCGCATGGGATAGCGATAGGCGAGAATGCCGTCCGCCGGTTCATTCCACTCAATGACTGCGATGAATTGCTTGGCTAGAAACTCTCCGAAGGTCATAATTCTTCTCCGCCAGAAATATAACACACGCCGTGGTTTGGGCGTCACGCGGATGAAGCGGCAGAAATGAGGGTGGTTATTAGCTGTTCATCGCCGCGGCCATTTCTTGCAGAATCGCTTCGGCTGCCTCGGCCGGGTCGGGTGCCTGTGTGATGGGTCGGCCAACTACCAGGTAGCTTGCACCCTGGCGTAGGGCTTCGGCGGGGGTGGCAATGCGCTTCTGGTCGCCCGTAGCAGCTCCTGGCGGGCGAATGCCGGGGACCACCAGCACGCCCTCAGGTCCGGTGAGCGCGCGCAGACTGGCAACCTCCAGTGGCGAGCAGACGAAGCCTCGAATCCCGGCTCCGAGGCCCATGCGTGCCAGCAACTCAACCTGTTCGGCGGGTGAGCGGTTGAGGCCGATGGCGTTCATCTGGGCCTGGTCCATGCTGGTGAGCACGGTGACTGCAAGAAGCTCCGGCGGATTGGCGACCCCGTCCAGCGCGGCTCGCGCGGCGGAGAGCATAGCCGGACCGCCGGCGGCGTGCAAGGTCATCATCTTTACGCCCAGGGTTGCGGCGGAGCGCACCGCCCCGGCCACGGTGTTGGGAATGTCTTGGAGCTTGAGGTCCAGGAAGACGGAGTGGCCGCGCGCCACCAGCAGCTCCACGAAGGCCGGACCGGCGGCGACGAACAGCTCCAGCCCCACCTTGTACCACCGGCAGCTCTTCTCCAACTGACCCACCAGCTCAGCCGCGGAGGCCGCATCGGGCACGTCGAGGGCCACGATCATGCGCTTGCGGGCCTCTTCAACGAAGTCCACCTCGGGAGGCCGGGCGGAAGCAAAGCTGGGATTCAGCCGTTCTGGGATGGGCATATCTTCATTCTAATGGATTGCCTGCGCGCCGGGAATCCTTAGCGGAAGGCATCTATTACCATGAACTCTGGGACGAATGATGGGGAAATTGCTTTTGAAGACCGTTTCGGGCTGGAGAAGCATCTGTGGAACTGTGCTGCTGGCGGCCTCCAGCCTGTGCTGGGCCTCCGGGGCGCATACCAATCCGCTGAACCGCGATCCTCTGGTGCGGGAGGCGTATGAGCACTTCTATAACCTCGACTATCCGGGCGCCGTCGAGCGCTTCGAGCGCTTCCACGAGGCGCATCCCGGCGATCCTCAGGCCACCACGCTCCTGCTCAACGCCGTGCTCTTTCAGGAGCTCTACCGGCTCGACATGCTAGACACCACCTTCTATGCCAATGACGGCTTCCTGACCGGCCGCCACGCCACCGAGGAGGATCCCAAGACACGCGACCGCATCCTGGGACTGGCCGACGAAGCCGTCCACGAGGCCGACTGGAGGCTCAGCCGCAACCCTAACGACATAGACGCCCTGTACGCCCGGGGCTGGGCGCGCAGCCTCAAGTGCACCTATATCGCCATGGTTGAACGGGGGTATGGCGCCGGCTTCCGGCTGGCCACCAAGGCCAGGGACGACGAAGAGCGCGTGCTGCAACTGGACCCGGAGTATGTGGACGCCAAGCTGGTGGCGGGGGTCTATGAGTACGTGGTGGGAGCGCTGCCATGGCCCTTCAAGGTGCTGATCGGCTTTGCCGGGATTACCGGCTCGAAGACCCGAGGCATGGAGCTGCTGAACGACGCCGGCAATCGCGGCGTAATGACCAGCATCGAGGCGCGCACCGTGATTGCCCTCTTCCTGCGCCGCGAGGCCCGGTACACGGAAGCGATCCAGGTGGTGCGCGGCCTCAAGAGCTTGTACCCCCACGACTTCCTCTTCTGCCTGGAGGAGGCCAACCTGCGCAAGGACGCCGGCGAGGGCATGGTTGCCGTGGAGGCTTACCGGGAGATCGTCGCCAATGCTGCCCGACCCGGCTACTTTGCCCAGGCGCAGTTGGAGCTGGCCTATTTTGGCCTGGGCGACGCGCTGCGCGGCCAACGCCACTACGGCGAGGCGGCGCAGGCCTACGAGAAGGCCGCCTGGACGAAAAATGTTGGCCCGGAACTCAAGATTCGCTCGCTGCTGGCCGCCGGCGAGTGCCGCGACATGAACGGCGAGCATGACCTGGCGCTCAAGGACTACCAGATGGCCATTGACGCCGGCCCCAACACCTCCCGCGCCGACACCGCCCGTAAGCGCCTGCGCACTCCTTACCGAGGCTTGTAACGGCCGGTTTGGTGGCGACTTTCGTTCTGCTCCGGATTGGCTGCGATGGACGGGGAAATTCAGGAAGGTCATTGAGGTTTCGATTGTTCCTGATCTTGTGCAATTTTTCTATTGATTTTTGCAGTAAATATACGTAAAATAACAAAGTATCCTTTCGCCCTGGAGCCGCAGTACCCTCCCGCCCGTGGCTCAGGATTGCTGGTATCTCAACCTTTAGAGGATCCCAAATCAATGGCAAAGCGTCGTGGAAATCCGAATTGGGGCAAGCCGGAGCCCATCGGCCCAGTTGTGCCCACCGTGACCTCCTTCGAGCAGATCGTCAAGGAGTTCAAACTCAGCCCGGATCAATATATCCGCTCCACCCGCCTTCGCGAGTGGGCTCGCCGCAACAAAAACTCCAAGTACATCCCCGAGGCGCTTTTGGAAGCCTGGGGCTTTGAGATTGAATCGGCGTTGTAAGCCTTTTTGCACTTTGGTTCTTGAGAAGCGCCGCCTTCGGGCGGCGTTTTTGCTGTCTGAGGGTTGATTGTGGAGTTTCCGGATTGCCAGCCAATTGGTTTTCTGATCTGCAAGAATCCATCAAAACCAGCCGATTTCCTGTCCTTTTGGCCCCAAAATAGCCACAAAAAGGGGCAAAATCGGGGGTTTGCAGTACCATTTCGCGACTATGTAAGAATTACAAGTTGATGAATCCGTGTGAGTTACAAGCAACAAGAGGGGTCGAAAAGAGATTTCCACAGGGGGAGGGGGTGGGGGTCAGGCGGAGGTATAGACCGGTCGGATGGTTGACATTTCAGACCGGGGGCATTCTTGACACTGCAACGTAGGCAGGAGTCGTTTAGAACGACATCATGGCCTGGAAAACGAGCAGTGCGATGGACGAGAAGATAC
>Ga0326727_10010674_pt1 | contig 21767 bp, 22 predicted proteins | sample MB2enrmetagenome_FD_207643 | JGI IMG/M metagenome (GOLD analysis project Ga0326727, IMG submission 207643) | Lab enriched peat soil microbial communities from McLean, Ithaca, NY, United States - MB29MY | ecosystem: Environmental > Terrestrial > Soil > Wetlands > Peat | place: USA: New York...
TACGAGTTGGCCGCCGGGAAAATGCCGTTCGATGGCAAAACATCCGCCGTTGTCATGGCCGCGATACTGCATCAGGCCCCCGCGCCGCCCTCAAACGTGAATCCGGCCGTGCCCGCGGCGCTTGAACACATCATTCTAAAAGCGCTGGAGAAAGACCCCGACACCCGCTATCAAAGCGCAGCCGATATGCGTGCTGACCTGAAGCGGCTCAAGCGCGATACGGAATCCGGGCGCGCTGCCGTGGTCACCGGCGTACAACCCGCCGTCGCGAAAAGGACTGCGCGATGGACTGTCATCCTTCCGGTTATTGCCGGAGTCGTCGTGGTTGCCGCGGCGATTCTGCTGACTCGACCGCTCCCGCCGCCGCGAGTTCTTCGTACTGTTCAGGTTACCGACGACCGCCGCGCCAGCCGCATGCCTCTGGCGACCGATGGCGCGCGCGTATACTTCACATCGCGAAGCGAGGACGGGGTTGATTCGCTGTGGCAGGTGTCGTCGAAAGGCGGCCAGTCGCTGCCACTGACAGCGCCGCTGAAAGGTGCCCTCGTCATCGACATTTCGCCGGATCGTTCCGAACTGCTGGTGCTTCATGAAAACGGCGTCTCGCGGAATGAGCTTTGGACGGAACCGCTGCTGGGTGGATCGCCACGCCGCCTGCGGAGCGTCGACGCGTCGGGCGGAGCTGCCTGGTCGGCGGATGGCCAGCAGGTCGTCTATGCAGACGGTAAGCAACTGAGTATCGCGAAGAGTGACGGAACCCTCGTGCGCAAGCTTGCGGCGATGCCGAACGGCGTCTACCTTCCGCGTTGGTCGCCCGATGGCGGCGCGGTGCGCTTTACGTCGAGTGGCGGCCCGGCGTCCGATTCCATTTGGGAGGTGGCCACGGACGGAAGCCATCTGCATCGCGTGTTTACGGAGATTCGCGATGAGCATTGTTGCGGTGTCTGGACAGCGGACGGGAAGTACTTCGTTTTCTCCGTCGAGTCGGGAGACACCATGAATGTCTGGGCCGCGCGCGAAAGGACCGGATTGCTTCGGCACGGCAGCCAGGAACCCACACAACTCACCAGTGGTCCCATCAATTTGGAATATCCGGTGCCGAGTCCCGATGGGAAGCGAGTGTACGTGGTGGGGTCGCAGATGCGCCGCGAACTCGTGATCCTGAACAAGGTTACCAGTCAGTTTCAGCCGTATCTCGAGGGCATCTCCGCCGAGGATGTCGCCTTCGCGAACGATGGGAAACGCGCCGCGTACGTCGTTTATCCCGAGGGAACTCTTTGGACCAGCGACATGGACGGCGGTAATCGCGTCCAATTGACCTTCCCACCGTTGCGAGTGCGGTTGCCGCGATGGTCCCCCGATGGAAAGCAAATCGCGCTCTTTGGAGCGGCTCCTGGGCAGCCGCAGCGGATTTACCTGGTACCGGCTGAGGATGGCGAGCCTCAGGCCGTCACCAACGGTGAAGGGGGCGGGGCCGGCGATGCCGATCCCACATGGTCACGGGACGGAAACTCGCTCGTGTTCGCCGGCACACCTGTCATGTCCGGAGCGCCGCAGTCGAACAACCTGGCTCTTCATCTGCTGGACCTCAGGACGCGCCAGATCTCCGTCTTGCCGGGTTCAGAGGGGATGTGGTCGCCGCGATGGTCTCCGGACGGACGCACCATTCTCGGCCTTTCCACCGGCGGGTGGAAGCTCGAATTATACGATGTCGCCACCCACAAGCAGACCGAGCTTTCCGCGATGCGTGCCGGGTACCCTGCCTGGTCCCACGACGGCGAATGGGTTCACTTCAGGGGCGTCCAGCCGCTGGCCTGGTACCGGTTGCGCGTAAGCGACCGTAAGCTTGAGCAGCTCTATATCGACAAAGATGAGCAGCGCCTCGTGCGCGCCAACGATGCCTGGACGGGTCTGGCGCCGGACGATTGCATTCTTTCGCTGCGCGACGCCGGCACCCGCGAGATCTACGCGCTGGAGTGGGAAGCGCCGTAGTGGACACGCGGCGCCAGGCGCGTATTTCGTAAGCACGGAGAAACGCGGCTGTCGCCGCATGTCCGCTTCAACCCAGCCAGCGGCTGGTGATCGGCGCGTAGGCGTCAATTCGCCGGTCTCGCAGGAACGGCCAGTTGCGCCGCACCTCGTCGATGCGCGCGGGATCGCACTCGGCCACCAGGATCTCTTCCTTGTCCGTGGACGCCTCGGCAATTACCTGCCCGAACGGATCCGCAATGAAGGACGATCCCCAGAATTCGAGGCCGGTATCGGTAGGTCCTTTTTCGAATCCGACGCGGTTCACCGCGGCCACGTAAACGCCGTTGGCGATGGCGTGCGCGCGCTGTATAGTCTTCCAGGCATCGAGCTGGGCCGCACCCACTTCCTCTTTCTCGGCCGGGTGCCAGCCAATCGCGGTCGGATAAAACAGAATCGTCGCTCCCAACAGGCTGGTGATGCGCGCGCCTTCCGGATACCACTGATCCCAGCACACCAGCACGCCAATGGGGCCGAACGGCGTGTCGAATTTCTGAAAGCCGAGGTCGCCGGGCGTGAAGTAGAACTTCTCGAAGTAGAGCGGATCGTCGGGGATGTGCATCTTTCGGTATAGCCCCTCGATCTCGCCGGTTGCGCCAATCACGGCGGCGGTGTTGTGATACAGCCCTGGTGCGCGACGCTCGAACAACGACGCGATGATAACGATCTTCAACTCGCGCGCGATGCGGCCCAGCGTTTCCGTCGTCGGGCCGGGAATGGTCTCGGCCAGCGCGAACTGCTCGGCGTTTTCCTCCCGGCAGAAATACTGCGACCGGAACAATTCCTGAAGGCAAACGATCTGCGCACCCTGCGCCGCGGCCTCACGAATCCGCCAAATGGCCTTCTCAAGGTTCTCGTTGGGGTCGAGCGAGCAGGACATCTGAATGATGCCCGCACGGAATTTCTCGGTGCACTGGCCCTGGCTCATTTCTTTTAAGTATGGTCCACGCTGTTCCGGCCATCGGATAACATGTTACATTTCCGCGAATCGTGCTTGGAACATATTTTTTCATAAATGTTTCTTGCGCCAGACACCCCGTTGTAACGCACGGGGGGTTTGATGGGCCTATGAGGTGCGACCTCCACGTTCACACGCGGCATTCCGGAATGTGCACAATTCCCGTTTTCAGGCGGTATTGCCGCGAGAGCTATAACGATCCACTGGCGCTCTATGAAACTCTAAAGCGCCGGGGCATGCACATTGTCACCGTCACCGACCACGATTCCGTGGGCGCCGCCGAAGTGCTGCGACGCTTCCCCGATTTCTTCGTCAGCGAGGAAGTCACCTGCATCCTGCCCGGCGGAACCGAGGCGCACATCGCCGTTTATGACATCGCTGAGCGCCAGCACATCGAGATTCAGGCGCGAAGGAATGACGTGCCTCGTCTGATTGCCTACCTGCGCGAGCAGGACCTGTTGTTTGGCGTCAACCACGCTTTCTCGGCATTGACCGGGCCGCGGCGAGCCGCGGATTTCGCCTTGTTCGAAGCCGAGTTCCCGCTGCTGGAAACGCGCAACGGCCACATTCCCGCGCGCGCGAATCGAACGGCGGAACGAACGGCAGAGCGTTGGGGCAAGATCGCCACCGGCGGCAGCGATTCGCACACCATGGGCCCACTGGCGAGGACCTGGACGGAAGTTCCAGGCGCGCGCACCGTTCGCGAGTTCCTCGACGGGCTGCGGGCTGGCCGGGCTACGGTAGCAGGGGCAGACGGAACTCCCTGGATTCTGACTCGCACGGTACTCGAAACCGGTGGCTTTTTCGTTCGCGAACTGGGTTGGCCGGCGCTTCTGTTCCCGCTGTTCGCCGCGGTTCCGGTGTCCACGGCGATTGCACATTCCTGGGACATTTTGTTTGCTTCGATCTGGGGCAAGCGTCTCGAACAGGCCGCTGGGACGCCCGCGCGCGAGCAGCTATCCGTCGCGGCCTGAGCGCGCACGCGGATTAAACTAAGAACCGGGATGCGTAGTTCGATTCTTGGCGCGCTGGTGTGGTGTACAGTCGGCACCGTTGCCATCGTCCTGGCGCTCTCCGCCGTGCTGGCCGCGTCCGGCGCCGCCGATCCCGCGCACGCGGTTACCACCTTCCTGATGAGTTGGCGTGTCTGGCTGACGGTGATCGTCGCCCTGGTTTGCGGCCTTGTTTCCGTACGCATTATTGCCGGTTCGCTGACGCATCGCATCGGCGGGCTCAAGCAGTATTCCGACCGCATCCTCGACGACCCTGCGGCCGACCCGCAACTGTTCCGGGCCGACGACGAGCTTGGCGTGCTGGGCCGCTCCATGACCCGCGTGCCTCCGCGTGTACGCGAGCTGGTGCAACGCGTAGGACTCGAAGCGCAGCGCCGCGACGCCATCCTCGCCGGCATGGTGGAGGCTCTCCTGGCGGTGGATCAGGACCTCAAAGTGGTGCTCTGCAACGACGCCTTTGCGCGCGTGGCCGGTGTCCCTCCGGGCATCGCACCCGGAACGCCGCTGGTGCGCATTGTTCGCGATCCTGCTCTGGTGGATCTCTTACGCCATGTGCTTGAAACCAGCAGCGCGGCGCGGCGCCGCCTGCAATTAGGCTCCTCCGAAGGTCCGTGGTTTGAGATGAATGTCGCCCCTCTGGCCATGCCCGCTGGACGGGGCGCTATCGCCCTTTTGCATGACGTTACCGAACTGGAGCGGCTGGAGCGAGTTCGCAAGGATTTCGTGGCCAACGTCTCGCATGAGCTGCGCACTCCACTTACCGCCATTCGCGGCTATGCCGAAACGCTGCTTGACGGCGCGCTGGACGATGCCGAAAACCGCCGCCGTTTCGTCGAAGTGATCGAGACACACGCGATCCGTCTGAACAACATTGCGTCGGATTTGCTGGCATTGTCGGAGCTGGACCATGGCGGCCTCACCGAACCGGCACGCCCGGTATTGGTGCAGTCCGCGGTGGAATCGGCCATGCGCACGGTGGAACCGGCGGCGGCCGAACGTGGCGTGCGTTTGGTAACCGGTGCGATCGGCGATATCGAAGTTGTCGGCTACCGCATGCGGCTTGAGCAGGCACTGGTCAACCTCATCGACAACGCCGTGAAATTCAATCGCCCCGAGGGCGAGGTTCGCGTGGAAGCCGAACGCACCAATAACGGCTGCACGCGCATAGTCGTTTCCGACACCGGTATCGGCATCCCCTCTTCCGACCTGCCACGTGTTTTCGAGCGCTTCTACCGCGTGGACCGCGCTCGCTCCCGCGAGATGGGCGGCACCGGCCTGGGCCTCTCTATCGTCAAACACGCCATCGAGCAGATGAAGGGCACCGTGGCGGTGGAGAGCGAGCTGGGCCACGGTTCGCGGTTCATTATCGTGCTGCCGGCGGCCAACGGTACGGCGTAGCGCTCCTCGTCCCCAGGTAAACAACTAAGTAAACAACTAAGCCAGGCTTGCTCGCTACCCTCTGCCGCGAAGCCGATTGATCTCGCGGCGGTCGCGCTTCGATGGCTTGCCTTCAGGCAGCGATTCCACCCGCGCCATGGCCCTGCGCTCCTCCGCCAGCTTCAGCCGCAACGCCCGGCTTGCCTCGGTCTCCCGGTAGAGCGTCTGCGCAACCGCAGCCGGTCCGCGCATTTCGCTCAGCGCCAGCACCTCCACCTCGAAGTCGCCGCTGTCGTTCTTTACGCGCAGCAGGTCGCCCACGCGAACCTCGCGCGATGCCTTGACGCCTTGCCCGTTGGACACGATCCTGCCCAGTTCACACGCCCGTGCAGCCAGGGCGCGGGTCTTGAAGAAACGGGCGGCCCACAGCCATTTATCGATCCTCACGCGGGTTATCTTAGCGCTCGGACAGGGACTGTAATCAGTTTGTCATCCAATATTCACATTTTGCTAATGCGTGGCCGGTATCCTCAAGGTCGCCTCAAACTCTTACAAGGAGTCATCATGCGATCCACGGTCTTGATTGCTGCAGTACTGGCAATGGCCTTTCCGGCCGCGTACGCGGCGGAGACCATCAACGCGGCGGGCGCCACGTTTCCGGCGCCGATCTATCAGAAGTGGTTTCAGGAATACCACGCCGCACACGGCGATGTGCAGATTAACTATCAGGCCATTGGCTCGGGTGGCGGGATTCGCCAGTTGACCGAAGGCACCATTGATTTCGGGGCCTCCGACATGCCCATGACGGATGAGCAGATCTCCAAGATCACCAGGTTCAAGGTTCTGCACTTTCCGACCGTTCTGGGCGGTATTGTCCCGACGTACAATGTCGACGGCGTAAAGGCGGAGTTGAAGTTCAGCCAGGAGACTCTGGCCGGGATCTTCCTTGGCCGCATCACCAAATGGAACGACGGCGCACTGAAGAAGGACAATCCGGGCGTCAACCTGCCCGGCGCCGATATTACCGTCGTGCATCGTTCCGATGGCAGCGGCACCACTTTTGTCTGGACCGATTATCTTTCAAAGATCAGCGGCGAATGGAAGAGCAAAGTCGGACGGGGCGCGGCAGTGAACTGGCCGGTGGGTCTGGGCGGCAAGGGGAACGAGGGCGTGTCCGGACAAGTGAAGCAGACGCCGAACTCAATCGGTTATGTGGAATTGATCTACGCCGTGCAGAACAAAATGCCCTATGGCCTTGTCAGGAATTCGGCCGGCGTGTTTGTGAAGGCCAGTTTCGATTCCGTAACCGCTGCCGCGGCCGGCGCCGCGAAAAACATGCCGCCTGACTTCCGGGTCTCCGTGACGGACGCGCCCGGCAAGGCGTCCTATCCGATTTCATCGTTCACGTGGCTGCTCATCCCCGACAAAATCGCCGATGCCACCAAGCGCGAGGCGATCAAGGGATTCCTGAAATGGATGCTGGCGGCCGGGCAGAACGACGCAGCCGGACTGAGCTATGCTCCACTTCCCCAGCCCGTAGTCGCGAAAGAGCTGAAACAGATCGCCGAGATCAAGTAAACTGGACCACCAGCACCATGGCTACAGCCTCCCGGTCCGTGCCCGGAAGGGCACGGACTTTCTTTCAGAATGTCCGCGCCGGCGACGAAGTTGCTTATCTGATCACCTTTCTGTTTGCCGCTTCGGTATTGCTGGTAACGGCCATTCTGGTTTATGAGCTGTGGGTCAAGTCCGGCCCGGCCATCCACAAGTTCGGCTTCAGCTTCCTGAGGACCACTACGTGGGACCCGGTGAACGACGACTTCGGCGCGCTCCCATTCGTGTATGGAACCGTCGTCACATCCGTGATCGGCCTTTTGCTGTCCGTTCCGCTGGGAGTTGGCGCAGCGATCTTTCTTTCGGAGCTCGCTCCTCCCCGGTTATCCAATACGCTGACATTCCTCGTTGAGCTGTTGGCCGCGGTTCCCAGCGTCATTTTCGGTTTGCTGGCGATTTTTGCCCTGGTCCCGCTCATGCGCAGCTACATTCAGCCAGCGTTAATCGGGGCTTTCGGCTGGTCGCCGTTTTTCAAGGGTCCCGCGTATGGCGTGGGCGTGCTGACCGCGAGCATCGTCCTGGCCATCATGATGTTCCCGTATATCATCTCCATTTCGCGTGAAGCCCTGATCCAGGTTCCCCGCGAGCAGCGTGAAGCCGCGCTTGCTCTCGGCGCCACCCGCTGGGAGTCTACCTGGGATGCGGTGGTGCCTTTCGCGCGTCTGGGAATTGTCGGGTCCATTTTCCTGAGCCTGGCGCGCGCCCTCGGCGAAACCATGGCGGTGACCATGGTCATTGGAAACGATCCAAAGATCAATGCCTCGCTGCTGGCGCCCGGGTATTCCATTGCCGCGGTAATTGCCAACGAGTTTACCGAAGCCACCGGCGATCTGCACCTCGCTGCACTGGTGGAGCTGGGTCTTGTGCTCTTCCTCATCACAATAATTCTCAACGGTGTCGGCCAACTGCTCCTGATGCTGACCACCAGACAGGGGACGGCGAAGTCATAATGCTGCGAATCTGGCGCCGCGCCGTCAATAACGTAATGTTGTCGCTGACGGGCATCTGCGCGTTTGTCACCGCGTCCGCGCTGTTTCTCATTCTCGGATATCTTCTGTGGAACGGCGGCAAGTCTCTGGATTGGAATTTCTTCACTAAGCTTCCGCTGTCGCCCGGCGAACTCGGCGGCGGCATGGCCAATGCGATCGTTGGCAGCGCCAAAATAGTTGCTATCGCCGCGCTGCTTGGCGTGCCTGTCGGATTCATGTCGGGCGTGTATATAGCCGAGTTCAGCGGCAAAGCGATGGCCAACGTGATCCGCTACTCGGCGGATCTGTTGAATGGCGTTCCCTCCATCGTCATCGGAATCTTTGCATGGACGGTTCTGGTGGTTCCCACGCATCATTTTTCGGCGTGGGCAGGCGGTTTCGCGCTGAGTCTCATGGTGATTCCAGTGACCCTGCGCGCCACCGAACAATTTCTTGGGCAGATTCCGCAGTCCCTGCGGGAGGCTGCGCTGGCCCTGGGAGCGAGCAAATGGAAATCCGTGGCCACCGTGATCATTCCCGCCGCGCGCACGGGAATCATGACCGGTATCATACTGGGAGTAGCGAGAGTATCCGGAGAAACCGCTCCGTTGCTGTTCACCGCGCTGAATAATCAGTACTGGAGCAAGGGATTCGACGAGCCCACGTCGTCTCTTCCCGTAATGATCTACACTCATGCAATGTCGCCTTACGACGACTGGCACCGCCAGGCCTGGGCCGCCGGCCTGGTGCTATTGGGCCTGGTCCTCATAGCTAATATCGCCGCCCGCATGGTGCTCGCGAGAGGAGCCGCTAGTCAACGCGGATAGAGATAATCATGAGCGCAAGTCCACGATCCGGCCTGACCGGGAAAGAAGAATCTCTGGAAGGCCCAGTGGCGTCGAAACAGATCGCGCAGGCCGGCCCCAAGCTGCGGGCCTCGAATGTCGATTTCTTTTATGGGAAATTCCAGGCGCTGCACAACGTCTCCATCGATTTCCCGGAGAACCAGATCACCGCGCTGATCGGTCCTTCCGGCTGCGGCAAGTCGACATTCCTGCGAACGTTGAACCGCATCAACGATACGATACGCGGCGCGCGCGTCACCGGCGAAGTGGTGCTCGACGGCGACAGCATTATGGGGGTGGACGTCACTGAACTGCGGCGCCGTGTGGGCATGGTGTTTCAGCGGCCCAACCCTTTCCCGAAATCGATTTTCGACAACATCGCCTACGGGGTACGCATCAACGGTCTGGCTCGGCGCAGCGAAATTCACGAAGTGGTGGAGCGCAGCCTGCGTCGCGCGGCGCTGTGGGAAGAAGTCAAGGACAAGCTGAACCAGTCGGCCTATTCGCTTTCCGGCGGGCAGCAGCAGCGGTTATGCATCGCCCGGGCGCTGGCCGTCGATCCTGAGATCCTGCTTCTCGATGAACCGTGTTCCGCGCTGGACCCAATTGCAACCAGTAAGATTGAAGAGCTGTTGTTGAGCATCCGGGATCAGTGCACGCTGATCATCGTCACGCACAACATGCAGCAGGCCGCCCGCGTCGCCGACCTGACCGGGTTTTTCCTGATGGGCAGGTTGGTGGAGTTCAATAAGACCGATATCATCTTTAAAACACCGGCCAAAAAAGAAACGGAAGATTACATTACCGGCCGGTTCGGCTGATCCGGGACGGAAACGAGGGAGAAACGCGTTGCGCCATTTCTCACAAGAACTGGATGACCTGCATCAGCGCCTGCTTCAGATGGGCGGGCTGGTGGAGTCGGTGATTCGCAAGGCCATTCGTGCGCTCGTCGACCGCGACAAGAACATCGCCGATCAGGTCTTCCAGGACGAAGAACGAATCAATCAGATGGAAGTGGAGATTGACGATGTCGGCACCCGCCTGCTGGCCCTTCATCAACCTGTCGCCCGGGACCTGCGCTTTCTTACGGCGGCTCTGAAGATCAACACCGATCTCGAGCGCATGGGCGACCTCGCGGTGAACATCACCGAGCGCGCTCTCTCGCTTATTTCCATGCCGCCGGTCAAGCCGCTCATCGATATTCCGAAGATGGCGAACCTGGTCGAGCAAATGCTGCTGCGCAGCCTGGGCGCGTTTGTGAACGGCGATGCCGAGATGGCCAAGATCGTTTTGCTGTCCGACGACGAAGTGGACCGGCTGCGCGATGCGATCTACCGCGAGCTGGTGGTATTTATGCAGCAGGATCCAACCACCGTGCAATCGGCCGTGGATCTGATGTTCGTGGCCCGCGATCTGGAACGGATCGCCGATCACTCCACCAACATCGCCGAGGACGTGGTCTATCTGGTGCAGGGTGTCGACGTGCGCCACCGCGCTGTCGAAGCCATGAAGTAAGGTGGGGGGGACACGCGACGGCAGTCGCATTCCGTTCACGTTCGAAATACTGGTCTGGCGCCACCGCTTCCTGAACCGGCTACAGTAAGAGCGGAGGGGAGGAGTTGGCGTTTCAGCTCAAGCGCGGCGAGCCCGTGCCACGTGCCATTCGGAAAATCGCCGCCGAACAACTCGATTCCAGTGCCCGTCAATTGCGCAACGCCGCGCCTTCCGAACGCGACGAAGCCGTGCATGAGGCGCGCAAGAGCATCAAGAAGGTCCGCGCGATCCTGCGCTTGATGTCCGAAGAACTGGGACCGGTCGCTGTCGCCGGAAACACGCTGCTGCGTGGCCTGGCACGAAGACTTTCCGCGTTGCGCGACGCGGCCGTCCTTGTCGAAACTCTCGACAGCCTGAAGGACCAACTGCCCGCCGATTTCAATCCGGCACTATTGGCGGGGATCCGCGAGCAACTCGCCAGCGACCGCGACAGGATTGTTCGGGGACTCATCGCCGATCATTTGCCGGCGGCTGTCGCATTCGCGCTGGAGCGGGCGTCTGAACGAGTGCGTACATGGCCGCTTCAAACTACCGGATTTGCCGCCCTCGCGCCCGGTCTCGAACGAGCTTTTCATCGCGGCCGGAAGGGTCTGAAGCACGTGCGCAGAAACCCCACGATGGAGGGTTTTCACGAGTGGCGCAAGCGCGTGAAGGACCACTGGTATCTCCTGCGGCTTCTGGAAGGAACCTGGACTGAGGCGACACGGTCCTACGAGAGAGGATTGAAGGAACTGGAAACCTGCCTGGGAGACGACCATAATCTGGCCGTTCTGCGGGCGCGAGTCGCGGCGTCTGAAAACGCAGCGGATCTGGCCGCCCTCCTGGCGGTAATTGACGGTCGGGAAAAGCTTCTTCGCGATCGCGCGCTGCGCCTCGGCCAGCGCTTGTATGCGCAAAAGCCGCGAGAGTTCGTCCGGCATGCCGAGGTGTTGTTCAATGCCTGGAACGTGCCACGGAAATCTCAGGGGAGCGCGAAAAAGACGAAGGCCTCCGCGGCGTGACCGCTGGCTCTAAGCCGCGACGGCGGGAGTGCTTACCGTGAGGGCCATCATGACCGGCTTGCGGATCGGGCTCGACACTTCCATATAGGCAATTTCAAAGGCCGTGGCCATGGGAGCACAGCCCGGCGACGTGTAGAGCTGCCCGAAGATCCGCTGGATCCCCGACCCCGCCAGACTGGGGCATACGTGCGCCACACTCGAAGCCGACTTCTGGATGCAGGTGCGGCAATCGAGACCGAGCGCCAAACAGGTCTCAGGCCGGTTTTCGTCGAGTAGGTAGTCCATTGATGTCCCCACGCCCGGCGGAGGGACACCAACTGCGGTCCGGAACAGTGATTACCACCCCTGCCCGAACCCCCTTGCTCCTTGCGTATGTCTCGATTATTAGGATTCCTATGGTGGTTTGCCACTGAGCATGGGGGTGGCAGGTTCAACTCTTTTGCGGGTATTGAAATATCTGCGAAGTACCGAGTGAAAAAGGGCGATCACCCCAGGGTGAATGGCGGACGCGGAAAGGAGCCATGTGCTCGTACCATGGGGCAAGGAGATTCGCATGACCCCGCGCCCTGTTTTCGTGACCTTTGCCGCTGTTGCCTTTGCAGCCCTGTTGTCCGGACAAGCCCTTACCGATCATGCCGCGGCCCTGGCGGGCGCGAGCGCCGGTGTCGCCGGGGGCAAAGTAGTCAGTGACGCCCTGACGAAGATCCTCGGGGGGGCGGCCGATCAGACCGGCGCAGCGGCAGCCGAATCTCCGAAGACGAGCAAGAAACCGGCAAAGACCACGGAGGCCGGGAACCCAGAAGCGAAGCCGGCTGGCGTTTCAGCCATGGCGAATCAGGGGAACACGGCCGCTCCTTCCTCTGCCGCCCGGCCTGCGTGGCGGCGTTCAGTGGGTGAGAGGCCGGTGCTTCCGGCATCACAGCCCTACTACAACAGCTACCATTACGCGGAGCCTGCGCCACTGGTGAGCTCTGCGCAACTCCGGTCCGTCGCGACAGGCGCCAGCCAGTCGGCGGTAATCGGTAGTCTGGGAACGCCCGCCGCCCGAATCAGCATGGATGACGACGGCCACTACGTGGAGATCCTCGAATACACGGCGAACGGCAGTCGCGTGGGCAGTGTGCGCTGCAGCGACGGGCGGGTTGAATCGGTGAACACGGCGCAGCCTTAGACTATCCCTCAGTCCGGCTTCCGGTGCCGGTGGGATATCCAGTATCGGTACGCCAGATAGATTGCCAGGAGAATCGCCGCGACTACGGTGACGACGCGGATGTTGTGATCGATCGTTTCAAACACCCGCTGCCATTGCTCGCCCAGGAAGTAGCCGACCGAAACAAAAGTACAGACCCATAACAGAGCGCCTGGCCAGGCATATCCTGCGAAGGCCCGGAATTCGAGCTTCGAGGTGCCCGCGACAATGGCTGTGAAGTGACGCACTCCGGGGATGAAATAGCCGAAGAAAAGCGCCCAGTGGCCGATGCGCTTGAACCAATCGTGCACGCGCTGTATATCGTGATCGTTGATGTGCAGCCAGCGGCCGAATTTGTGTACGAATCCCAGCCCGAGCGTGCGTCCGATGGCGTAGCTTACGCTGATGCCGCAGGCGCTGCCGCAAAACGCGGCCAGCACGCCCGCAACCGGTTGAAAGCGGCCCTTCCAGATGAGGTAGCCGGTAAACACCAGCAGCCACTCATCGGGCAGCGGCAGCCCTACGATTCCCAGAACCAGGCACCCGAACACGGCGCCATAGCCATACCTGGATACCCAGTCGAGGATGTGATCCAAGCTTAGAGGATAACGTTGATTTGGCTGGCCGTGCTCTTAGCTTGCGGTCTTGCTGGCCAGAGCGTTGCCGCGCCCGGGAATGATCGAGAAATACTCGAGGAAGCGTTTTTTCTGATCGGGCAGGGACTGCGGCCGCGGACTCTCCACCATGCTTTGCGCGAGGACGCGGAACTGCTTGCCGAGATCGGTGGTGGCGTCCACCGGCTTGCCCAGCGTCAGCGCCCGTTGCACGCCGTGATAATCGTTCGGCAGGGTCATGTGCACCGGCAGGCCAAGCAGTTGTTCGATTTGCTGCGGTGTGATCATGGGCCGTTTCTGGCAGCGGTTCACCAGCACGCAGACGCGGTCGCCCAGATCGAGCCGCTTCAGGTACATGTATTTTTCCCGCGCCAGGTGCAGGGAGGGAATCTCCGGAGTGCACACCAGCATGATGCGCTTCGATTCATGCATGATCTCCAGCGAGTAGCGCTCCAGGTTGCCGGAAAGATCGAAGCACAGCACCCGGTAATTGCGGCGCATGAACTCGATGAGATGGCGGATCTGTGTGCCTTCGATGCGCAGGTCCGGGTTCAGCTTGCCAGCGTGCAGCACGTCGAGCTTGTCCACCCTGGTGACCAGTTGCGGCCACACGTTCTCGTCCATGTTGAGAGCGCGCTCGCACGCATCGGTCACGCAAAAGGTGTTGTCGAGCTTCAGCATGAAGCGGACCATGCCCGAATTCATGTCGAAATCCGAGAGCAGCACGTTGGTATCCGGCATGCCCGACAGGCACATGGCGGCGTTCAAGGCGATGGTGGAAGTGCCGACTCCGGCTTTGGACGGCAGAAAAGCAAACACCTGTTCGGTGGTTTCGATGGCCGGCGGTTTCGATTCCACCACGCCATGGATGCGGTTCAGTGCCTCGCCGAGGGAGCGCACATCGATGGGCAGAGAGCAGAATTCGCGGATGCCGAGCTTCATGCATTCGAGCAGAAGCTGCGGATCGCACACGCGGCTGATGGCTACCGTCTGGATGCCGCGCTGGTCCATCTCGCGAAGCAATTCTGTCGCGCGTGTCATCGATTCGGTGCTCAGAAAAACTACGTGCGGAGCGTGCGCGCGCACAAATCGCATCAGCTCCAGCGCATTCGGGTAGTGATCGAGAACACGAGTGATGCTGACCAGACCAAGGTCTGCCAGCGCGGATTCCAGCCGATGTGTTACGTCGGCATCAGGACAGATAATAATGCCCCGCAGCATCGCCGCCAATTCTCCTGTGTCCCAGCCTAAGCGCGCCGGAACACTGAAACAATTAGACCTTTGTACCCTTTTCTCCAGGCGTCATACCCTGGTACCCGTGCCTCTCCTCCGGCTACTGCTGAGGTGAAGCACCTGGCGCAGGTCTGTGCGCCCTCACAGTTCCTTATCGGCCGGCTACGGCACAAATTTCAGAAGAGAATCCGATGCGGCGCCAACGCCGATATAGCGGTGCTCTCTCTAAAACCGATTCTCATCTGCCGTTTTGCTATTCTGTGCTTTAGGAATCAAGGTCATCCGTTCTCCGGCTCTCTGAGCCCGAGCCAGAGGTTCATATGTCAGGCCATTCCAAGTGGGCCACCATCAAGCACAAGAAGGGCGCCCTCGACGCCAAACGCGGCAAGGTCTTCACGCGTGTAATCAAGGAAATCATGATCGCCGCGCGCAGTGGCGGTGGCGACCCTGACGGAAACCCGCGCCTGCGCACCGCCATTCTCGCCGCCAAAGCGGTCAGCATGCCGCAGGACAATGTCAAGCGTGCCATCATGCGCGGCACCGGCGAACTCGAAGGCGGGCAGATCGACGAAATCATGTTCGAAGGCTACGGGCCCGGCGGGGCTGCCGTCCTGGTCAACGTGGCCACCGACAATCGCAATCGCACGGTGAGTGAAATCCGCCACGTTTTTTCCAAGAACGGCGGCAACCTGGGAGAGCAGGGCAGCGTCGCCTGGATGTTCGAGCGCAAAAGCGAGATTGTCGTCGACAAGGAGCATGCCAGCGAGGACAAGCTGATGGACATCGCGCTCGAGGCGGGCGCCGACGACCTGCGCGACGACGGCGACACGTGGAGCGTTCTTTCCGCGCCCGACGCGCACGACGCGGTGAACGAGGCGATCCGCAAAGCCGGAATTCCCACCGTCCAGGCAGCTATTGCCATGGTGCCGAAAAACCTGATGAAGCTGGAAGGAAAAGCCGCTCAGGGGATGCTGAAACTGCACGATGCCCTCGAGGATCACGACGACGTGCAGAACGTCTATTCCAACTTCGACATCGACGAGTCGGAACTGGAGTCGATGTCCTGACCGAGCCGCGACGGTGACGGAGCGGACCCATGCGCGTTCTGGGAATTGACTGCGGAACCGAACGAACCGGCTACGGCCTGATCGAAAGCGACGGCCGGGCGCACGTCCTTATCGGCGCCGGCGTTATCTTAACAAGTGAAAAAGATGCGCTGGCCCGGCGTCTGTTCGTGATCGCAACGCGGCTGCGCGGCATTATTCGCGAGTTCGCCCCCGAAGCGGTTGCCGTGGAAGAAGTGTTTTTCGCCAGGAATGTCCGTACCGCGCTGAAGCTTTCCCACGTCCGCGGCGTGGCGCTGATGACCGCCGCCGAGGCGAACCTGCCCATAGGCGAATACTCGCCGCTCGAGATTAAGAACAGCGTGGTGGGCTACGGACGCGCGGAAAAATCGCAGGTGCAACTCATGGTCCGATCATTGTTGCGGCTTGCTTCGCCGGTGGAATCCGAAGACGCGAGCGACGCTCTGGCCGTAGCCATCTGCCACGCAACCCACGCCACTGTGCTTAAGAAGATGGGAGCCGCCTAGTGACAACTCACCCCGCAGGGATGGTCCCCCGTCTGGCGGCAATCGCTCTTCTGGCTGTTGCGTCGGCCCTGGCCGACCCGCACATCGTATTCTCCAAACAGTTCAAAGGCGGCTATCCCGAATTCATAAGCATCGCTATCGAGAAAGACGGCCACACCGTGTTTCGGCTCGCGCCGGACGATCCGAATGCGCTGGAGTTTCGTCTAAGCCCTGAGCAGGCCAACGAAGTGTTCTCTCTTGCCGGCAAATTAGGCAACTTCACGCGTCCCGTCGAATCCGGTTTGAAGGTGGCTTACCTCGGCCAAAAGACATTCCGTTTCGAAGACGGCCCCACCGTCCACGAAGTGTCATTTAACTACAGCCTCGATCCGGACGCGAAGCAGCTCCTCGAAGTGTTCGAGCGGATCTCCGAGACCGAGCAGCGGTATCTGGATCTGGATCGCGCCATCCATTTCGACAAACTGGGCGTGGACCATGCCATCCTGCGAGTCCGCATGCTCTGGGACTCGGGCCGCCTCATTTGCCCCGAACAATTCCTGCCTTTGCTGGCGCGCATCGCCAATAACGAATCGTTCATGCACGTCGATCGCGAACGCGCTGCCAGCCTGTCCGACGAGTTCCGCAGCGGCAAGCCGCCGGTTGAGAAGTCATCCCGATGAAGCTGTTGTACCTTCTTTGTTCGCTGCTCCTGTGTGCCGGCGCCCCCGCGCAGACCTCCTCCGCTTCCGAGGGGCAGGAGCTCAATCACGCGCTTGAAGATGCCGGGGCGAGCCCGGTGGATTTTATTCGCGCGCTCGAGAATCATCTGCAGAAGTATCCAAGCACTGCTCGCCGTGCGGAGATTGAACGCGGTCTGGTCCGCGGCGCCGTGGACGCGCAGGATTACCGCAGGGTCGCTCTGTACGGCGAACGCGTGCTCGCTCGCGATCCCAACGACGTCGATGTTCTCGAACAAGTAGCTCATGCCGAGTTGAAGAGCGGCACACCGGATGACGCCCGAAAAGCACTGGCACACGCGCAGCTACTCGAAACGCTCCTCACGGCCAGCGATAAGGAGGCGCGGCAGACGGCGGGCTCCGGCCCGTCAGCAACTCATAAAGTCATCCAGGCCGACTTGCGGCTCGCCGGCGCCGTCGTGTTCGAAGCTCGCGCACAGGGAACGCTCGGGGATCCCTCCAAAGCCGCTGTTTTAGCCCGGCATAGTTTCGAAATCTCTCCCAGCGCCGAAGCCGCGCGCGAAGCTGGTTTCTGGTACGAGAAGCTGGGCAACTCCGCCGACGCGGTGCGCTGGTACGCGGACGCGTTTACCGTTGGCGACCCGCGCGCCACCGAATCCGACCGCAACAGCGACCGTGAGCAGCTCGGCGAGATCTACCGCAAGTGGAAAGGCTCGGAAACGGGCCTTGGTGAGATTGTTCTGGCCGCCTGGGACCGCAATCGCGAAGTTGTCGAGCAGCGCCGTCTCATGCTCAAGCAGTTCGATCCCAACATGCAGTTGTCGGATCCCATGGATTTCACGCTCACTGGCGTGGATGGCGCCCGGCTGAAGATGGCTTCGTTGCGAGGCAAGGTGATTGTTCTCGACTTCTGGGCCACCTGGTGCGGACCCTGCCGCATCCAGCATCCGCTCTACGACAAAGTGAAACAGAAATACAATGGCCGCGATGACGTGGTCTTCCTGGCCATCGATACCGATGAGGACCGCTCGCTGGTTCCCACGTTTCTCTCCACTAACAAGTGGACTTACAGCTCTTACTATGAGGACGGTCTCTCGGTTCTGCTGAAAGTCTCGTCGATTCCAACCACGCTGATTTACGACGGGCAGGGCGAACTGGTGAGCCGCATGACCGGCTTCGACCCCGATCGTTTCGTCGCCATGCTCAGCGACCGCATCGACGAAGCGCTGAAATCGGGGAAAGCGAGCGCCTCGGCGAAGCCATGAGCACCCGACGATTGGACACGCGGCGTGAGCCGCGCTCTTACAGAACCTGGCGAGTACGCGGCTGGCGCTGTGTGTCCATATGACCACCGCGCCCCCATTTGCCCGTGTCGTCTGGATTGTGCTCGACAGCGTGGGCATTGGCGAAATGCCAGACGCGGCCGCGTATGGCGATGTGGGCAGCAACACGCTCGGCAATATCGCCCGCCAGCGTGGATTGAATGTGCCGAATCTGGCGAAATTGGGCCTTGGCAACGTTCGCCATCTCGTCGGTATCGCGCCCGCTGCCGAGCCGTTGGCGTCTTTCGGACGGTGTGCGCTGGCTTCGCCAGGCAAAGACACCACCACGGGCCATTGGGAGATGGCGGGCATTCATCTGGATAAACCGCTTCCTTTGTTTCCGCATGGTTTCCCGCGCGAAATCATGGATGAGTTTGAGCGGCGCATCGGCCGCTCCACACTGGGCAATCACGCGGCGTCCGGCACTGAGATCATCAAAGAGCTCGGCGCGGAGCACATGCGCAGCGGTTCGCCCATTGTCTACACGTCCGCCGACAGCGTTTTTCAGATCGCCGCACACGAAGAAGTGATCCCGCTGTGGGAACTCTACCGGATGTGCGAAATCGCGCGGCAGATTCTAACTGGTCCGTACGAAGTGGGCCGGGTGATTGCCCGTCCGTTTAACGGCGCGCCCGGCGCTTTCACGCGCACCACGAATCGCAAAGATTACGCGATCCCGCCACCCAAAGGAATGCTGCTCGATCAGCTCGAAGACGCCCGCGTCCCCGTGTACAGCGTTGGCAAAATCTTCGACGTCTTCCTCGGCCGCGGCATCGGTCCGCATGCGAAAACCACCAGCAACGCCGACGGAATGGCGAAGACTCTGGCCGCGCTTGACGAAGAGCCGAACGGCCTCGTCTTTGTGAACCTGGTCGATTTCGACATGCTGTACGGCCATCGTAACGATGTCGAAGGCTACGCCCGCGCGCTGGAAGAAACCGATGCCTGGCTGCCTTTGTTACTCGGCAAGCTGACCGCCGATGACCTGCTGATTCTCACCGCCGATCACGGCTGTGACCCGACCACCCCATCCACAGACCATTCGCGCGAATATGTTCCGCTGCTGGCTTACTCATCGAAGCGGCCGCGCGGCGCAGACCTCGGAACACGCGCCACTTTGTCCGATATTGGCCAGACCGTGGCAGAAGATTTTGGAGTACATATTACGAAAGGAACCAGCTTCTTAAGCGACCTCATATCATGAGAAAACCCGTAATGGCGGGCAACTGGAAGATGTACAAAACCCCCGCCGAGACTACCTCGTTCTTTGCTAAATTCCTGCCGCTCGTAGCCGCCACCCGCGGCCGCGAAATCGTAATCGCGGCGCCATACGTCGACCTCAACGCCGCCCTCGAGGCCACTAGTGGGTCGAATGTCGAGATTGCCGCGCAGGATGTCTTCTGGGAAAAAGAAGGCGCTTTCACCGGCCAGATTTCTGCCGGCATGCTGAAAGCCGTTGGCGCGCAATGGACGCTGATCGGGCACAGCGAGCGCCGCCAGTATTTCGGCGAGACCGACGAAACCGTGTACAAGCGAACCATCGCCGCATTGAACGCCGGGCTGAAGCCGATTATCTGTGTAGGCGAGCTTCTGGCCGATCGCGAAGCGGGCCGCACCAACGATGTTCTGAAAACGCAGTTCACCGGCGGACTGGGTTCGCTAACCGCCGATCAATTTGCCGCCGTGGTTGTCGCTTATGAGCCGGTTTGGGCCATCGGCACCGGCAAAACCGCAACGCCGCAGATTGCCGCCGACGCGCACCATTGCATTCGCGAACTGGCCACGGCGAAGTTCGGCAAGGCCGCCGGCGACAGCCTGCGCATTCTCTATGGCGGCAGCGTAAAACCGGAGAATGCGAAAGAGCTGATGTCGCAGGAGCAGATCGACGGCGTGCTGGTGGGCGGCGCCAGTCTGAAACCGGAAGGCTTCGCCTCCATCGTCAATTATTGAGCGCGATGTTCGCGGCTATCCTTGCGGGTGTCCTTGCCTTCGGACCGCTCCCTCAGGATCGCGGCTCGGAACCGAGCCACGGCTCAGAACCGAGTCGCGGCTCAGAACCGAGCCACGACCGTGAGGGAGTGGTCCTCAAGCTTCCTGAGAAGCTGCGGCCGCTCATCGACATGGTGAGCGCCGCTCCACCCGAATTCGGCTCACAGGCGCTCGAGCGTATGCTCGAATCCGGCGGTATCGGCGACCAACTTACACGCCGCGAGCTGATCGAACGCGCGTTTCAGCTCGCGGCACAGGCTCACGAGCGGTGGCGCGTCCGCGCTCTGCCGGGCGCGGGTCCGGCATCCTTTGCGCGCGAGCGGCCCGGTGAACTTTGGCTGGACCGGTTATCGCTGCAGACCCGTGCCGTCCGGCTGATGCTCTTTGTCGACAAGACACGCGCCCGTGAGCTTTTTCTGGAAATGCCGAAGCCTTCTCCCGAGCCGCTCACCTGCGACGACTGGGTGGCTCCCGACTCCGCCGGTTTCTACACTACGCTCGCGCTCATCTTCGGCCAGGCCTTCACGCCGTCCGAGCGAGCCCACGAAGACGACATTCATCTCGTCCTCGACGCTCTGGGCGCCATCACATCGCCGCTTCAGTTTCAGTCCGCTCTGCATATGATTAACGGGCTGCATGTCACGCCTGCGCAGCGGCGCCGGTTGCTGGCCAAACTGGGCACGGCGATGAGTACGATCCCGGCCGATGACCGGTCGTATCAGCCTGTGGTTGCGGCCATCACGCCGGGCCTTCCACCCGAACTGCTGCCGGCCATGCAGGTCTTCATGACCAGCCATTCCACCGCGCAGGTCTGCGGCCCATCGGAACCTGTACCGAAAGAGGGCGAACAATCGCCTGAGGAGAAGAAGGTGGCCGCCGACGAGATGAATCTGATGTTCAGGGGCGGCACGCTGATTTCGAAAGCCGACCGTGCCGACGCGGACTGGCAACAGCGCTTCGATGCGTTTTTCGCCGAAATGACCGCATGGCAACAGGGGGCCGATGAATCCGCCTCTGGTTATTTCCATCGCAAAATGCTCGCCTACGATGGGCTGCTCGATGTGACCCCCGGTCCGTTGCGCGCGCGCCTGATTGACGAGATGGTGGCCTTCGCCATCGAATCCGAACTACAGCGCGAATCGCCCGAGGAATGGTTCTTCGAACTCAGGATGGCCGCTGATCGTGTCCGCGCCAGCGAGGCCCATGGCACAGATATGCTGCAAGGGTTCGAACGCAGCGGGCACCCTATCCTGGTGCTCGAAGCGGCACTGGACCGCGTGCTCGAAAAATAACATGCCCGTGCCGGGCCCAGCAATTTTCCCCGCGCCGCTTCAAGACATGAGAAACCACGCCGATATGGAATTTGAGTGCAAAAGGTGACTGCTCATGGCCCTGAACGTTCTGATTGTTGACGACTCCGCCGCTATCCGCAAGATTCTGGAACGCGTCCTCCGCCATACCGATTTTCAGCTTGGCGATGTGATCGAGGCCAGTGACGGAAAAGAGGCGTTGACCAAGCTGAGCGGTGGCAATGTCGGACTCATTCTCTCCGATATCAACATGCCCAACATGGACGGCCTCGAAATGCTGCAGCACATCAAAGCCAATGACGAATGGAAGAACCTGCCCATCATTATGGTGACCACCGAAGGCAGCCAGGACAAAGTGATGCAGGCCATCCAGCTCGGAGCCACCGGATATATCCGCAAGCCGTTCACCGCCGATCAGATCAAAGAGAAGCTCATCGGCATTCTTTGATCGCCGCAACAGGAGAAATCTGCGCTAGTATGAACA
>Ga0326727_10010676_pt1 | contig 21764 bp, 24 predicted proteins | sample MB2enrmetagenome_FD_207643 | JGI IMG/M metagenome (GOLD analysis project Ga0326727, IMG submission 207643) | Lab enriched peat soil microbial communities from McLean, Ithaca, NY, United States - MB29MY | ecosystem: Environmental > Terrestrial > Soil > Wetlands > Peat | place: USA: New York...
AGTCGTACAAAGGCCGGCAGGTTGTCCGCGGAGTCAACCTGCGGATCTCCCGCGGCGAAGTAGTGGGGCTGCTGGGGCCGAACGGCGCCGGCAAGACCACCAGCTTCTACATGATCGTGGGACTGGTGGCGCCTGAAACCGGACGCGTGCTGGTGGACGACACCGATATCACGCGGATGCCGATGTATCTGCGCGCGCGCAACTTCGGCATCAGCTACCTGCCCCAGGAGCCTTCGGTCTTCCGCAAGCTGACGGTCGAAGAGAACATCCTGGCGGTGCTGGAGGCACAGCCGCTGGGCAGCCGGGAGCGGCGGTCGCGCACGGAGCGGCTGATTACTCAACTGAACCTCGGCCACATCCGCACGACGCGGGGTTATGCTCTTTCCGGCGGCGAACGGCGGCGGGTGGAGATCGCGCGCTGCCTGTGCATCCAGCCCAGCTTCATCCTGCTGGACGAGCCGTTCAGCGGCATCGACCCGATCGCGGTGCTGGAGCTGCAGAAGATCATCTTCGACCTGAAGGCCAGCGGCATCGGCATCCTGATCACCGACCATAATGTTCGCGAGACGCTGAGCGTGACCGACCGCGCCTACATCATTGCCGAGGGGCGGATCTTCCGCGCCGGCACGCCTCACGAGCTGGGCAACGATGTCGAAGTGCGCCGCGTCTACCTCGGCGAGGGATTCTCTCTCGACTGAGCCGGATTGACGGCATGGAAAACCTCAAAACCGACGGAAGAGGTTTTGGCGATTCGTCAATCCCTCATTCGTCCGGTAAGCAAGCGGAATGCCAGACAGAGATTTCATCACGGATTGCCGCCCAATCCGGTACGATTAGATCGACGCGTGGCGCTTTTTCCTTTAGGCGCCTGACTACCCGATTACACTGAGCTCGACTCCAAACAGGAATAGAATCACTCTTATGGCGCTCCTCCAGCCCAGATTGAGCCTGAAAGTATCGCAGCGGCAGGTGCTGACACCGGGCCTGATGCAGATGGTCAGTGTGCTGGCACTGAACAAGCTGGAACTGAAGGAGATGATCGATGCCGAGATGGTTGAGAATCCCGTCCTGGAGGAGATTGACGAGTCGGTTCCGATGCTGGATCAGGTGGCGGGGCGGGAAGAACGGCTGGAGCGAAAGGCGGAGGAACCCGCGATTCCGGTCAAGGATTCCTTCAACGAGATCGATTTTGGATCGTATTTCCAGGATTATCTCGATCCCGGTTATCGCACCCAGCCGGAGTTTGAAGAGAGCGACAAGCCCTCGTTTGAGAACTTTCTCTCCCAGCCTACGACCCTGTCGGATCACCTGGCGTGGCAACTTGGAGCTTTGACGCTCGAGTCCCGCCTGCACGATGCGGTGGAGTTCGTAATCGGCAATCTGGACGGGGACGGATTTCTGGCCTCCGGCGAGGAAGAGCTGGCGGCGGATTTCGGCCGGTACCTGGGAAGCGCCGAGGGGGAAAACCACGCGCCTGAGCAGGCGGCGGATCTGGTGAAGCGCGCCATCGACCTGGTGCAGCATTTCGATCCAGCCGGGGTGGGAGCCAGGGATCTCCGCGAATGCCTCCTGATCCAGATCAGGGCCCATCAGTTTGAGTTCCACCAGGTGTATGCCCGGCACACAGCGGACCAGGACGGCGACCCCCATCGCGGCTTCCGGGCTGAGGCCGATGCGCAGCTGAAGGAGCGGGAGCGCAGCATGGAAGTGGCGGCGCTGATTGTGGAAAATCACCTGCAACTGCTGCTGAAGCGCGATTTGAAGGATCTGGCGCGGGCGGCACAGGTCACCGCGGCCGAGGCGCAGGGCGCCCTCGAGTTCATCCGGACGCTCGATCCCCGGCCGGGGCGCCTCTACAACCGCGAAGAGACACGGCTGATCGAGCCGGACGTTGTGTTCATCAAGCGCGGCGCCGAGTGGGTGGTGGCCATGAACGAGGAAGACCTGCCCAGCCTGCGCCTGAGCCAGCGCTACCGGCGCATGCTGGTTTCAGAGGGCACCGATAAAGAAGTCAAGGACTACGTGAAGGAGCGGTTTCGCTCCGCCATGCAGCTGATGCGCAACATTGCCCAGCGCAAGAGCACCATCCTGCGCACCTGCGAAGTGATTGTGCGCCGGCAGCAGGACTTTCTGGAACATGGCATCGAGGCGCTGCGGCCCATGATGATCAAGGAAGTTGCGGAGGAGATCGGCGTTCATCCCTCCACGGTCAGCCGCGCGGTGTCGAACAAGTACGCGCACACGCCGCAGGGCGTCATCGAGCTGCGCTTCTTTTTCTCAGAGGGGTCGAACGGGCCGGAGGGCGCGGATACGCCGCTGCTGGTGCTGAAGCGCAAGGTCCGCAAGCTGATTGAGGACGAGGATGCTGCCCATCCGCTCACCGACGACCAACTGGCCGCGATGCTGCAGGCACAGGGCATCCAACTGACCCGCCGCACGGTGGCCAAGTACCGTGAGGATATGAACATCCCCTCAACCCACCAGCGCCGGCGCCGCGACGCCTAAGAAGTACACTGATCGCAGTTTCCCAGGCACTTCCCCCAGAGCTCGCTGAAATGCTATAGAATCCGTAGTTCTCCGCCGGGGAACCCGGTTGAAGAGAACGAGGAGCGGAGGCTGACCATGGAAGTGGAGTTTACCGCCAGACAAGTGAGAGTCTCCAAGGCGCTGCGGACGCAGGCCGAGGAGGGTTTAGAACGCATTGGACGCCTTTTAGGCAAGACGGCGCGCGCCAGTATTACTTTCAGCGCCCAGCGCCACGTGCAGATCGTGGAGTTAACCGTGCAGGCGCGCATGCAAACGATTGCGGCTACGGGCAAGGCCGATACCCCGGATGCCGCGCTGCGAGTGGCGATCGAGCACGCCGAAAACCAGGCGCGCCGGCATCGCGACCGGCGCATGGAGGGCAAGCGTCTGCCCAAGGAAGAGAAGGTACTGACCGCGCCCCCGGTGGCCCGTCCCAAGGCGCGCGCCACCGAGCTTGAAGACGCCGCGGAAGGCCAAATGGCCCGCCCCGCCAAAGCCAAGGCCCGCGCCGCGATCGCCGTGCATTCCTTCCCATCGCGCGCCACGGTCGTGGAGCCGCACATCCTGAAGACCGGCGAGGCCATCGCCCTGAAACCCATGACCATCGAAGAGGCCGTGAAAGACGCCGAGTTCCGGGACCGCGACCTGCTGGTTTTCCGCAATCCGGCAGGCGAGCTGTTTGTTCTCCACAGGCGGCGCGACGGACAGATGGAGTTAGTCGAGATCCCTTAAAATCCGGGACGTATGCTTTCCCCGGCGGGCTGGTATCGCGACACCGGCCCGTCTAGAGGAGGCTTATGCTTTCTGGAGCGCAAATGTTACACAGGGCAGACTTTGGTCGCAAACTCATCCCCGAATCAGGGGATGGTTGCGGGGCTTCCGCGCGCCTACGATGCAAGATAAGGCTGGCAGAAAAACCAGATACAAAACCGCCGGAGGGCACGTGCGCCCGGTCGAGCGGTCTTCCTGCGACGAGCGAGAGCCGCGCCGGCTTTGATTTGGGACTGGAGCGGTGGAAAGATCCGCAGGCACGGAGAGGGAAAGTACGAAAATGGGAAATGCCGCAAGTTCCAGGAGCGTCATGAGTGTGAATCTTCCGGAAAACTCGGATTCGATCCAGCAGCGGGAGATACTCGACGCCCTGCCGGTCCTTGTCTTCCTGGAGCGGGCGGGCAAGATCGTCTTTGCCAATGCCGAAGCACGGCAACTGCTGCGGCTTCCCGAGGGGGAGCTGATCGAGCGCCCGGTAGAAGAGGTTTTGTGGGGACTGTCCTCGGGCACGGCCGAACCGCAGACCCTGCTGACCGGAGGCATGCGCGGCAGCCCATTTCATGCCACACTGCTGCCGGGAAGCGGTCGCCTGCAGCCGGTTGAAGGCACCTATTGCGTCCTGAATGCCGATCTGCGCGAAGCAGTGATCGTGGCTCATCCCGGCGGCCGGGCGATGGCGCCCAAGTCGGACCTGATGGAGGATGTGCTGGCCAGCATTCCCGAGGCCGTGGTGATCGTGCTGGGCGAACATCTGCTGTACACCAATCCGGCCTTTACGCGCATGTTCGGCTACACCGCAGAAGAGGTGAGCGGCGGCCAGATGCGGGACTTCATTGTGCCGCCGACGCGGCAGCACGAGATTCCGATGTTGCGCCAGGCAGTGGACCAGAACGGGCGGGTGGCGATCGAGACCGTGCGCATGAACAAGCAGGGCGAGCTGGTGGATGTGTCGCTGCTGGCCGGGCCGCTGGTGGTCAAAGGCAAGAAGGTGGGCTACGCTTTCAGCTTTCGCGACATCGGCGAGCGCAAGGAAGTGGAAGCGCGGCTGCAGCACGACGCCATGCACGACGTTCTGACCGGCCTGCCCAACCGCGCGCTCTTTCTGGACCGGCTGACCCAGGCGCTGACCCGCCGGGAACGGCGCCGCGATCAGAGCTGCGGCGTGCTGTTCGTCGACCTGGACCGGTTCAAAGAGATTAACGACACCATGGGCCACTCCGCCGGCGATGAGCTGCTGCTGGCGGCGGCCGAGCGGCTGCGCATGGCCCTCCGCCCGCAGGACACGGCGGCCCGGCTGGGCGGCGACGAATTTGCCATCCTGGTTGAAAACATCCTGAACGCCAACGACCTTGACATTGTGGCCAGCCGCGTCTCGCGCGACCTGCAGGAACCCTACGATATCTACGGAAAAGCGATCCCGGTGGGCGCCAGCATCGGCGTGGCCATGGCCGGGCCGGACCACAGCACCCCCGAGGCGCTGATCCGGGATGCGGATTTTGCCATGTATCGTGCCAAGCAGGAGGGCGGCGGGCGTTATGAGATCTTTGACCGGCGTCTGGAGGTGCGCGTCTCAACACGCCAGGAGCGCGAGCGCGAACTGCGCCACATGCTGGAGTCGCATCAGTTCGAGATCTGGTATCAGCCTATCTACCGGCTGAGCAGCGGCAAGCTGGAGGGATTCGAGTCGCTGCTGCGCTGGCGCCGAGCCGGCGGCGCCATCGACAGCATTGGCGACTTGTTTTCAGTGGCCGAGGACACAGGGCTTTCCATCAGCGTGGGCCGGGAGACGGCCGAGAGCGTGTGCCGGCAGCAGCGGCTCTGGCGGGATGTGCTGCCTGAATCGGATCTGACGCTGGGCATCAACGTATCGAACCGGCAGTTCTACCATCCCGACATGGTGGCGCAGTTAAAGAAGGTACTGGCGGAGACTGGCGCCGATCCGACGCACCTGCTGTTTGAGGTGGCGGAGACCACGCTGAACGAGAATCCGGATGCGGCGGTCGCTATCCTGCAGCGGCTGGTGGACAACCAGGTGCGCGTGGCCGTGGACAATTTCGGTTCCAGCCTGGCGCCCATCAACCATCTGGTTCGGTTGCCCATCGATGTGGTGAAAGTGGATCCCAAGCTGACCGCGTCCGCGATGGCAGGCGGACGGCATGCGGCGGTGCTGGAGTCGATCATCCATCTGGGCCGGTCGCTGGGCGTGCAGGTGGTGGCGCAGGGGATCGAAACATCCGAGCAACTGGACAAGGTGCGCCGCCTGGGCTGCGAGTTCGGCCAGGGCCACCTGATGGAGCATGCCGTCGATCCGGTGCAGGCGCAGGCTCTGGCGGCCGAGGGCTACTGCGCTCTGTGGCCTCCGGCATAGGGGGACCTGCGCTCCCGGCGCCAACCGTTGTAGGATGAGCCCATGACGCCTCGAAAGCCGGTACCGGCGGCCAAGTCCAAGCGCACGGCCGAAAAGCGTTCCAAAGACCCCAAAAAGCCGACGGGTAAGGAACTGGTCATCGTTACCGGTATCTCCGGCGCGGGGAAAGCCTCGGCCCTGAGGGCTTTTGAGGATCTGGGCTACCACGCGGTGGACAATCTGCCCCTGGAACTGCTGCCCGACTTTGCCGCCCTGGTGTGCAAATCCGCCGAGATCGAGAGCGCCGTGATCGTGGTGGATATTCGCGAGGGGCAGACGCTGGATCGCTTCCCGGACATCCTGAACCAGGTGAAGACCATGCTGCCAACGCGGGTGGTTTTTCTCGATGCGCAGGATTCGGTGCTGGTGCGGCGCTATTCCGAGACGCGGCGGCCTCATCCGCTGCGCCGGACGCAGACGGTGTCGCGTTCCATTGTGGAGGAGAGGCAACTGCTGGATCCAATCCGCAACGTGGCCGACACGCTGATCGACACGTCGAACTTCAACGTGCATGAGTTTCGCGCCCATGTGCAGGCCGAATATGGCCATGAGGAACAGGCCAATCAACTGCTGGTCTCGTGCGTAAGTTTCGGCTTCAAGAACGGCGTGCCGCTGGACGCGGACATGGTCTTCGATGTGCGCTTTCTTCCCAATCCCCATTTTGTGGCGGAGTTCCGCAAGCTGACTGGACTGGACCCCAAAGTTGCCGCCTATGTGCGCAAGTTTCCGCAGACAGAGGAGTTTCTGGCCCGCTTGACCGACCTGATGCTCTATCTGCTGCCTCATTATGTGCAGGAGGGCAAGAGCTATCTCACGGTGGGCTTCGGCTGCACCGGCGGGCAGCACCGCAGCGTGATGATGGCCGAGGAGATGACGCGGCGGCTCAAGCAGGCCGGTTACCTGGTGAAGGCGGTTCATCGGGATATTCCGCGGTGATAGCGGCGACCTCGGATGCTATGGGTGCAAATCGCCAAGCCAGCGGGAAAGCGCGCTGGCAAGGTCCTGCCAGGCACCCGAAGTCGATGGAAGCCAGATCCGCATCTTTCGCGCAGGCGCTCTTTCATACGCATCGGCATGTCCGGCATGACTGCCGCTCTCCGGGCTTGGCCATTCGGCGATCCACAGCGACGGAATGCGCAGCGCCGCGGCGGGTGCATTCAGGTCATATCGGTCGCGCACCAGCAGATGCGCTGGAACCAGCCTGGCGCGCGGGTCGTTGAAGATGGCGTCTACCGGCGCTTCGAGCGGCGAACGAAGAACGACTCCGGCCAGTTCGGGGTGCTGTGCCGCGATCTCCAGGGCCAGATCAGCGCCGAGGCCGCGGCCATCCAGAATGATTGTGCCGGCGGGGATGTGGCGCGTGGCGGTAAGGTACTGGAGCGCCCAGTTTGCATCTTCGCGCCAGCGCGCCTCGCTGGGACGCTGGAACTGGCTTTGCCCATAGCCGCGGTAGTCAAAGGCCAGCACGTTTACGCCGACGCCATGGAGCAGGACGAGCTCGTCCACTGTGTTGCTCAGGTTGCCGTCCTGGCCGTGCAGATAGAGCACGGTGTAGCGGCTTGCGTTTGCCTGCGAATCGGCGGCAATCCACCAGCCCTTGAGCCGGGGTTCGCCGGTCTCTGTAGTGGCGAAGGAAACGGAATCGAAGGCCATGCCTGCGCTGGCGGGCGTGCGCGAAACCGCGGACGAGGGGTGGTAGAGCAACTGCCAGCTCCCCTGCCAGAAGAGCAGGCACAGCGCGCCCCACGCGCAGATAGCCGCAGCCACAATCGATGCGCCCGCGGCCGTCAGCAGCCATCGGGCAGAGACTGTGGGCGGAGGGTTGGATGGCGTACGCAGACCGTCCCAGGCCTGGGCAAACGCGGAGGGCGGCGTGGCGGGTTTCCGATGGGCTTTCCTGCGCGGCATACCTGCTCTTTCAGCCCGCGCCGTAGGCGGAGGGTTCCCCTTTATGCTAATCGCAGGGCCCGGTTATGATGGCTCACAGAGTTCGGCCTCAAGGAGTTCCTGCGATGTCTGAATTTGTGCGTGTCTGTGCTGTATCCGAGTTGCCCGGCAAGGAGATGGCCGGCGAATTCACGGTGCAGGGCCGAGCCCTGTGCGTGGCTAATGTGGACGGGTCGATCGCGGTGCTCGATGGCGTGTGCCCGCACGAAGGAGGGCCGCTGGGGGAGGGAATCATCGAGGAGGGGCGGGTGGTTTGCCCCTGGCACGCGTACTCCTTTGACCTGCGCACCGGTGTGTCGCCGCAGGATCCGGAACTGAAGGCCGAGGTGCTGGAAGCCAAGGTGGAAGGCGGCGAACTGCGGGTGAAGCTGTAGAGGACGATTCGCCCTCACAGCCTGTAGCCATGAGAGCCACATTAATGTGGAGGCAAAAACGCGATGCTCTCCACGCTCAGCACGAGTTCTTCGACGGCCACATCACTTGACCCCTTCCCGAGCGGTGGCCCGCTATAACGGACAGGAGTCGCCTTGGTCAGCTTCCAGGAAATGATGGGCTGGCCCTGCTCGTTGCGCAGCGTCACGGTTGCGCTCTGCCTGGCTGTCTGTCCTGAGTTGCGCACGCCCGCAAGCCAGCTCCATATAACTCCTGAATCGACGACGCCTCGCTTCAGTGTGACGTCGCCAACCTTGTAGGCGCCCCGCGCTCCATGGATCATCGCTCCGGCGAGCGAGATGCCAAGCCCCGGGCTTCTCCACGGCTGATTCGGCGAGCGAAGCTTCTTCTGCATGAGTCCAGCGACTTCGCTGAATGCGCCCAGCAGCGCCGGCGAGCCCGCGGCTTGATTCAGATAAATGACATAGTTGAACTCGGGATAGGGAATTGAGCGGGCAGGCACGGCTAGTCCTCCGATCCGTTGACGTGTATTCCACTTCTACCGCAGACGGAGAGAACCTGCAATCTGCGATTTTCATTGCACTGCCGATTCGGCCGGTTTCTAGACAACGGACCGGACGCCGGGCAACCGGACCAGGGGATCGCGGCAACCCAGATAGCGGCTCAGGCTTAGAGGCCGACGACGGCGAACTTGACCAGCGCCGGCGCGGCCCAGCCATGCAGCAGCAAAGCGACGCCCACCAGGATCGGCGGATGGACGATGTAGACCGCGCATGCGCGGCGGCCGAGCCACTCCCACAGCGTCGAGGGCTGGTTCAGGTGCTGACGGAGGCCAGCAGCAAGGCGGCGATTTCTCAGTTATGCTGTCTCTTTGGTGAAATTGGCTGGGGAATGCGATGTTCTTCTTGAATTGTGATAAGTCAAATCCCTCTAAGTAAGTTCAGAGGCGTACAATTCCAGTGAATCGCAGTTCAAAAAGAAGTTGCTTTTTAACATAACTGTGGGCCAGCTGCTTAGTGCGCCAACGCCATGAAAGGCGATCGCGATGGCGGGCTGGGGCTGCCGGCCGTAAACGCAAGACGCAAGTTCACAGCAAGGAAGTGAACGGGTGAGCACCAACATTAATCGGCGTTATGTCGTTTTCCTGGCATGCACAGCGGGGTTGGGCGGCCTGCTGTTTGGATTCGATATCGCGATTATTACCGGTGCGGGTCCATTTCTGATTCGCCACTTTGCGCTCAGCGATATAAGCCTTGGCTGGGCATTCAGCTCGCTCCTCTTTGGCTGCGCGCTGGGATCGTTTGTGGCGGGGCGATTGACCGACCGCTATGGCCGTAAGCGGATTCTCATCTGGGTTGCCGTGCTGTTTGTGGCTACTTCTATCTGCACGGCACTTGCGCCCAGCTTTGCGGTATTTCTGGCGGCGCGTTTTCTTGGCGGCCTGGCGGTTGGAGCAGTCTCGCTCATCTCTCCCATGTATGCTTCCGAAGTTTCTCCTGCCAAGATTCGCGGGCGCATGGGCACTGTCTATCAATTGTCCATTGTCACCGGCATCCTGGTTTCCTATTGCATCAACTTTCTGCTGCGTCATGCCGGTCAGGATAACTGGCGGTGGATGTTTCTTACCGGAGCTATCCCATCGGCGGTGTTTCTCCTGCTGATCTCGCTAGCTCCTGAAACTCCGCGCTTTCTGGTCAGAGTGGGCAGAAAGCAGGAAGCCTATTCCCTGCTGGAGCACATCGGCGGGGAGGAGAACGCGAAGATTGAAATTGAGGCGATCGCGGCGTCGATGCACAAGGAACGCCAGACCTGGAAGAGCTTGGTGCAGCCGGGCGTCCGGCGCGCGCTGGCCGTAAGCGTGTTCCTGGCGATATTGATTCAGGTTTCCGGGATTAACACCATCGTCGATTACGCGCCTGCTATCTACCAGTCCGCCGGCTGGCGGGTGGATATCGCGCTGTTTTCCACGCTGCTGGTGGGTTTTATTGAAGTATTGGTCACGATTATTGCCTTCTGGATCATCGACCGCTTTGGGCGCAGGCCGTTGTACATTACGGGATCGCTGGGCATGGCGGCGATGCTCATGGGGCTGGTGATTGCCGTGCTCGTGGGTCACTTCACCGGCATGGTCGCCATCGCGCTGATCCTGGCCTATCTGGCGTTCTTCTGCTGCTGCGTAGGGCCGGTGTTCTGGACACTGGTGCCGGAGATCTTCCCCAACGATGTGCGCGGGATTGCCATGACGGTTCCCGTGATTATCCAGTGGGTGGCCAATGCGATGGTGGTCCTGCTGTTCCCATTTGCGTTTCACCAGATCGGGAAAGCCGTGACGTTTGGATTCCTGGCGCTGATGGCCCTGAGCCAGGGAATCTTCACTTGGCTCTTTGTACCCGAGACGAAGAAAAAGTCACTCGAGGAGATAGAGAACTTCTGGCTGACGCCGAAACGAGTTAGCTGGGTTAGTCGAGCTGAACCATCCAGGAGCCCGTTGTGAATAGGCTTGAGGTGTCTGCCGCGAGCAGGCGCCTTCAGTGCCGCAGTAGATGCTTGCGATCCGTGAGCATCGGGGAGTTTATCTGTTATGAGCATGGTACAGAATAGAGTTGCCTCTCTTTGGGATGTGCTGGCCGCTTCGGACGATATGTCCGGGAGTTATATCGCGAACACGGAAGCACGTGTAGCCATGGGCGATCTGATTGCCGGATCCGCTTTGGATGGCCGCGGCGAAGCGCTTCGCGGGCGGTCGGTGCTGCTGATCGCCGCCGACCAGCTGATCGCGGCATTGGTGCTGCTGGAGCTTGACGGCATCGCGCGCCGCATTGTGCTTTGCCCTTCCGATTTGCCGCTCGAGTATGTTCCCTTTGTCAGCGACGCAGCCAACGCCGATGCAATCGTCACCGATCGAACAACGCCGATACCCGGCATCGAGGGGATTGAATGCTTCAAGGCGGACGCGCGGAAGATCGTTCCCCAAACGCACGATCGGAACTCGCAGCTCGAAACGGAATGGATTCTGCTCACATCGGGGACCAGTGGACGGCCGAAGCTGGTGTTGCACACGTTGTTCAGCCTGGCGGGGGGAATCAGGCCCTCCACCACACCGATGAGGCAGGTGGTCTGGACTACGTTCTACGACATTCGCCGCTACGGCGGCCTCTATATCTTTCTCACGACGGTGATGACCGGGTGTTCGCTGGTGCTCTCAAGCCCATCGGAGTCCCCGGGCGACTTCATGGCGCGAGCCGCGGAAAACGGAGTCACGCACATCCTCGGGACGCCTTCGCATTGGCGCCGCGCACTGATGAGTCCCTCGGCGCACCTGATCGATCCGCAATCGATTCACATCTCGGGAGAGATCGCCGATCAGGCAATTCTGAACCATCTTCAGGCTGTTTATCCGCGCGCCGAGGTCCAGCACGGATTCGCCTCGACCGAGGCCGGCGTTGCGTTTGACGTGACTGACGGTCTTGCGGGCTTTCCCGCGAAAGTGATCGACCACACGCCCAATGTGGAGATGAGAGTGGTGGACGGATCGCTGCGCATCCGCTCGGCGCGCAATGCGCGCTGCTATCTGGGAGGGCATAACGGGAAGCTGCTCAAAGACGCCGACGGCTTTGTCGACACAGCCGACATCATCGAGCTACGCGGGGATCGCTACTACTTCGCAGGCCGGCGGGACGGGGTGATCAACGTGGGCGGCCTGAAGGTGCATCCAGAGGAAGTGGAGGCGGTCATCAATCGTCACCCCGCCGTGCAGATGTCGCTGGTGCGGATGAAGAAGAGTCCCATCATCGGCGCGCTGGTGGTTGCCGACGTGGTGCTGAAGACGGCGACACAAGAGGCGGGCCAGAACATGCGCGCAATCGAGCACGATATTCTGCGCCTTTGCCGTGAGTCGCTCACGGCCTATAAGGTTCCGGCCGCGGTTTATTTTGTGCCTGCGCTGGCGCTGGGGGAAACCGGGAAGCTGCGGCGGAATGAGTAGCGCGATGGGAGCCGGTGCGCGCCGAGCGGGCGCACCGGGCCGCACATGAGCAATGACAGCGGACGCTTCGGCGCCAACGAAGGCACAGCCGTTAATACTTGACGATGGCGGTGAACGAGTCGGGTTTGAGGCTGGCGCCGCCCACGAGTGCGCCGTCGATCTCTTCCTGGCCGATGAGCGCGGTGGCGTTGTCGGGCTTGACGCTGCCGCCGTAGAGGATGCGCATGGCCGCGGCGACCTCTGCGCCCAGCAGCCTGGCGATTTCCGCACGGATGATCTTGTGCGCGTCGACGGCGATTTCGGGCGTGGCGGTCTTGCCGGTACCGATGGCCCACACCGGCTCATAGGCAATGACGATGGGCGCGGCGGCCTCGGCGGCGATGCCGGCGAAGGCGCCGACGATCTGCGTCTTGAGCACGCTGGCGGTTTCGCCGGCCGCGCGCTCGGCCAGCACATCGCCGATGCAGACGATGGGAACGATGTTGTGCTGGAGCGCGGTGTGCAGCTTCTTGTTGACGATGGCATCGGTTTCGGCGAAGTATTGCCTGCGCTCGGAGTGGCCGATGAGCGTGTGCGTCCCGCCCACGGCGATGAGCTGGCCCACCGAGGTCTCGCCAGTGTATGCGCCCTCCTCGGCGAAGTGGATGTTCTGCGCGCCCACGGCTACGTTGGAGGCATTGCATGCAGCGGTGACTGTTGGCAGCAACACCGGGGACGGGAACAGCGCGATTTCGTCGCGGGTGTGGCCGGCAACAAGCGGCAAAAAGGCATCGACGAAGGCCTTGGCTTCGGCAGGCGTCTTGTACATCTTCCAATTGGCGGCAATGAGTGCTTTACGCGACATGTTCTGGGGTTCCTCGACTCAATTCTAGTGGATGGGATTCTGCGGCCGGGTGACGGCGGGCACAATACGGGAACAAGAAGCGCGGGATGCACCGCACTAAAGATGCAATACTTCGGTGCAGAAAGTGCTCGCCTTGAGGATTTTCGTGCGGCCCAGCGCGTCCAATTGCAGGAGGCCTGAGCGCTTGTCTCCGGTGATTGCGTAGTCGGGCTGCGCCGCTGCAATCAGATCGAGGAGGTAGTTGTCCGTTGGATCGGCTGCCTCGTGTTTGCGCGGCAGTGGCTCCGGCCATACGGTTGCGCCATAAAGGTGGTTGAGCATGGCGCCGACCTGATGACGTTGAAACAGGGCGCGAAATCTGGGATTGCGGCTCGCCTCGCGGATCTCATCGATCTGGTGCTGGCAGGTCAGCAGATGAAACCTGCCATCCTGCCAGGTCCGGACGATACGCGCTGGAAACCCGCGCGGGGAAATCAACGCGCTAAAGAGAATATTACTGTCCAGCAAGACAAGCATCAGCGCTTGCTCATCCTTGCCCGAGCCCAGGCGAGGGACTCTTCAATGGCTGCCTCAATCTCTTCCGGGTCCACGTTGGCGTTGTGTTCGTGGGCCGCCCTGAGTGCGCTATCGAAGATGTGCTTGTTGACCGCCTCCTCGACAAAGCGCGAGAGCTCGCCCTTTTTGCTTCTGCCTTGATAGGCAAGAAACTCGCGCAAGGAGCGGTCGACTTTCTTTGAGACAACCAGGTTCCAGCGGGTGGTGTTGGTGGCCATAGAATACCCATCATCAAAATACACCTAAACACATAAGCATACAAACACCGATCAGCGCCATCCTTGCGGGCCGGCATTGTGAATTACGGATAAATCGGCCGGCACTTCGCCATTCAGGAAGGCCTCTCGATGATCGGGGTCGCCGAGATCCATCGTGAAATGAAGCCAGGCGCCGTCTTGCAGGATGCCCATGTTCCAGGGGCCAGAGACTGAATCGGAAAACTGCCAGACGATGTGGTAGCCCTCCTCGTTGGTAAAGCCTTCGCCGTCGGCCTGGATGATGGCGTCACCGCGTTCCCACAGGGCCGAGCGCAAGGCATGGAGGGCCGCGCCGCCGTCGACCGTCTCCGAACCTTGCAGGTGCTGGAAAGCATAGATGGTCTTGACCTCGGCCAGGTATTCAGTGAGCCATTGCACGCCGCTCTCCGGCCGGCAATCCTGAAGGTCTTCGATAAAGCCGGCGATTTCATCCTGGCCAAGCGAGCCGTCGTACGCAGGGATGCGCTCAAGCAGGGCGACTTCGACTTCGTCGATTCCTGAGAGCAGAAGGGTTTCCCATTCCTCGTCGCTTCCTTCCTCGATGGTCAGCTTGAAGTCGGGATGCTCGGCGCGTAGCGACTGCGCGAGCTCATCGAATGCGGGGAAAGCTTCATGCTTTGACAGGACGCGAGTGTAGTAGGGCAACGCCTTCTCCTGCGACCGTGGTTCGGTCCTCTTCCAACCCCGAGTTTATCGCTGATGGGCCGACGAGGGCCGAGCAACGATCAGGCTCAGTGCGCTATAATCTGACCATAGTCGGTGACTATAGGAGAAATTCCGCGATGGCAACCACGATAGCCGCGGGTGAGTTCAAAGCCAAGTGCCTGAAGTTGCTGGATGAAGTCGCGGAGAAGCGCGAGACGCTGGTGATTACCAAGCACGGCAAGCCCGTGGCGCAGCTTTCACCGATCCCGGCAGAGGAGAATATCGTCGGGTCGATGAAAGGCAGCGTGCTGTGGATGGGCGACATCATCTCTCCGATTGATGTCGAATGGGATGCAATGAAATGACCGGTTCAGAGAGGGACAGGCCGCCTCTTCTACTTGTCGACACACACACCTTCATTTGGATGGTAGAGAAGGCTCCCCAGCTGGGAGCGCAGGCTGCCGAGATGCTGAACAGAGCTGGACGGGAGAACCGCATTGTGGTCAGCTCGATCACTCCGTGGGAGATTGGACTGCTGGTGAGCAAGGGACGGCTGCGGCTTGGCGCCGACGTCATGCAGTGGATTCGAGAGGCGCTGGCGAAACCGGGTGTGCGGCTGGCGCAGCTGGAACCGGAGATCGCGGTGGCCAGCACACGCCTGCCATTCGAAATGCATGGCGACCCTGCGGACCGCATTCTGGTGGCGACGGCGCGGCACTTAGGCGCGACGCTGGTGACGGCGGACGGGGCGTTGCTGGCGATAGCTAAGGCTGGGCACTTCGGCGCGCTGGACGCGGCGGCCTAAGCAGCAGGCTCGCGAGTGGACGGGGTTTCCGCATCGGGCTTGATGTACTTCTCCCCCGATAGCAGTTTCTGCATTTCGATGGGCAGACCGGAGAACGAGACCGCCTGCGCGAGATCTTCTTCGGTCCATTCCGGGTTTTCGTCGTCGATCGGCACAGGGTTCGGCCTTTTCATATAGATCTAGCTCTTTCTGCATCCGCGGCTAGGGCAAGTCGGCTGGGTCTCTTGAAGTGCGGCTCCAGCGCGGGCGATTTGCGAACAAACCCAATGGCTCCGAGTCGAACCAAAGCCCAACAGCCGCTTGGATAACCTTTTGGCCCCAGTAAGCCGCTATGGTCGCGATGCACGTAATAACAAGCAAAACAACCAAGGCGGTCAGCCGAGCCGATGGGCTGGCACAGTGGTCCCATTCGAGGTCCGGACCGCAGACTGGGCTCATGTCGTTCAAGGTCCAGCCTACAAGAAAGAAGAAAAAGACGAAGGCGGGCGGTGTCGCCAGGACTGCAAGGGCAAACCGGCGAGTCGGTCGAAAAGCGGAGGTCAAAATAGACAACGGCGCGGAGATAAACAGGGCTGTGAGCGTGAACACGGCTTGACCGAAAAACTCCATCGCCATCCTCTTTGCGAAGGATAGCAGGAAAACTGGAGCCAATCCGCATAGAATCGGCTCCACTCAAACGCCCTCACTTATCCGTCAGCGCCTCAACGCCGGGGAGTTTTTTGCCCTCCAGGAACTCAAGCGAGGCGCCGCCGCCGGTGCTGATGTGGGTGATCTGGTCGGCGACGCCGGCCTGGTTGATGGCGCTTACCGAGTCGCCGCCGCCGATGATGCTGATGGCCGCCTTGTTGGCCGCTACGGCGTGCGCGATGGCGTTGGTGCCGACGGCGAAGCGGGGAAACTCGAAGACGCCGGCGGGGCCGTTCCACACGATGGTGCGGGCCGTTGAAACCACTTCCTCGATGGCCGCGATGGACTTGGGGCCGATGTCCAGACCCTGCCAGTCGGCGGGGAAGTCCACGGCAGAATCCCACACCTGGGTGTTAGCGTCGGGGGCGAACTTGTCGGCGAGGATGTTATCGACGGGCAACAGTAACTTGACGCCCTTGGCCCTGGCTTTGTCGAGGGCCGCTTTGGCCATGTCGATCTTATCTTCCTCAACCAGCGACTTACCCGTAGTTACACCGAGGGCGCGCTGGAAGGTGTAAGCCATTCCGCCCACGATGACCAGCGTGTCGACCTTGTCGAGCAGGTTATCGATGACGTCGATCTTGCCGGAGATCTTCGATCCGCCAATGATGGCCACGAAGGGCTTCTCGGGCGATTCGAGAGCCTTGCCGAGATAGGTGATCTCCTTCTCCATGAGCAGGCCGGCCACGGCGGGCTTGAGGAAGTGGGTGATGCCCTCGGTGGAGGCGTGGGCGCGATGGGCAGAGCCGAAGGCGTCATTGACGTAGACCTCGGCCAGCGAGGCCAGCGCCTTTGAGAACGCCGGATCGTTGGCTTCTTCTTCGGCATGGTAGCGCAAATTCTCGAGCAGCAGCACCTGGCCGGACTCAAGCTGGCGGGCCAGTTCGCTGGCGATTTCGCCGATGCAGTCCGGTGAGAAGGCTACATTGACGGATTCGCCCAGATTCTTGTCGAGCAATTCGCGCAGGCGGCTCACGACCGGGCGCAGCGAGTATTTCGGATTGGGTTTGCCCTTGGGCCGTCCCAGGTGAGAGGCCAGAATGACCTTGGCCCGGTGCCGGATGGCGTATTCGATGGTGGGCAGCGTGGCCACAATGCGGGTGTCGTCGGTGATGGTTGAGCCGTCTTCAGTGAGCGGCACGTTGAAATCGACACGGATGAAGACGCGCTTGTTGGCCAGTTCAATATCGCGAATGGAGAGTTTGGACATGGGGTGAGAACCTTTCTCAGGGACTAGGGACTAAGGGACTAGGGACAGGCGCGCCGTCGATGACCGCGTCCATCTCGATCTCGATGCGCCACGCGGGGTTGAGCAAAGCTGCGACTACGACCATGGTGGCGGCAGGGCGGACATCGCCGAAGAACTCGCCATGGACGCGGCCAACGGCTTCCCAATCCTCGACGCGGGTTAAGAACATGCGGGTGCGGACGACGTCGTTGAATGTTGCGCCGGCTTCGGCCAACGCGTCCGCGGCGATGGCGAAGATGCGGCGGGTTTGACCGGCTGCATCTTCTGCTTCCGCGCCAACGGGGCCTGTGCCAGCCAGATGGACGATGTTGCCCACGCGCACCGCGCGGGAGAAGCCGATGATGGGCTCGTAAGGAGATCCGCCGCTGATGTTCTGGCGCATAACAGCTCAGTGATCAGTGATCAGTGGACAGTGAACAGTAACGCACCGAACCGCTGCTGATTACTGTTCACTGAGCACTTTCAACTGTCCTTACAGGCCTTTCTCTGCCAGGAAGCCGATCAGGTCGACGACGCGGTTGGAATAGCCCCACTCGTTGTCGTACCAGCTCAGCACCTTGACGAGGTTGCCGACCACCTTGGTCAACGGCGCATCCACGATGGAGGAGCGCTTGTCGCCCTTGAAGTCGGAGCTGACCAGCAGATTAGAATCGACGCCCAGAATGCCCTTCAACTCGCCCGCGGCGGCCGCCTTGAAGGCTGCGTTCAACGATTCGGCGCTGGCCGGCTTCTCGGCAATGTAGGTCAGGTCGACGATCGAAACGTTGGGCGTAGGCACGCGGATGGCAAAGCCGTCGAGCTTGCCGGCGGTCTCGGGGATGACGAGCTTCAGGGCCTTGGCAGCGCCGGTCGAGGTGGGAATCATCGACAGGGCAGCGGCGCGGGCACGGCGCAGGTCCTTGTGCGGGAAGTCGAGGATGACCTGGTCATTGGTGTAGCTGTGAATGGTCGTCATGAGGCCGGTGACGATGCCCGTGGTCTCGAGGATGACCTTGACCACCGGGGCCAGGCAGTTGGTGGTGCAACTGGCGTTGGAGAGGATATTGTGCTTGGCCGGATCGTACTTGTCCTGATTAACGCCCAGAACGATGGTGAGGTCTTCATTGGTGGCCGGAGCGGAGATGACAACCTTCTTCACGGTCGTGCCCAGGTGGGCCTTGGCCTTGAGGGCGTCGGTAAAGTGGCCGGTGGATTCAATGACGATCTGCGCGCCCACTTCTGCCCAGGGCAGCTTTGCCGGGTCTTTTTCGGCCCAGACCTTGATCTTCTTGCCGTCGACGGTGATGAAGTCTTCGCCGGCGGTGATCTCGTTGTGAAGGTTGCCGAGGATCGAGTCGTATTTGAGCAGGTGCGCCAGCGTTGCTGGGCTGGTCAAGTCGTTGACGGCAACAAAATCAATCTCATGATTCCCGAGCGCGGCGCGCAAAACGTTGCGGCCAATCCGGCCGAAGCCGTTGATGCCAACCTTTACTGCCATTGTGTGGATTCTCCTTCGTAATCGGTGAGGCTGTGGATTGAGCTGATTGGAATTTGTTCGGATTTGTCGCGTTCGGCGGCTGGAGCCGTCCCAGCAGGCAATTCCACCAAACCCATGATCGTAACACTCCTGTCAACGGGAACGAAATGAATGTTCATCTGCACTCATTCCCGCCGGAAGAACCGGACAACGCCAGTGTGCCTTGGCAGGCGCACGGCTGTATGTGATCTGGTGCACAGCATTTGCAGCACCCCGCGCGAGTATGGTATTCGGGTAGAACTAGAAGGTGTTCAAGCTGGTATGAGAAGACGGTCCAGGCGCTCCCCTAATATCTCCGAATCCACAGGCAAAATCGGCCAGGAAATCCCATCGAATCAACCCGCTCCGCTGGTGCCGCTGTATCCGGACGAGCCTGCGGCGGCGCCCCAGCAGGCGCGCCCGCCGCGGCCACCGGAGACGCCGCGGGAGACTCACCGGCGGCCGGTCGAGCACCGGCCCGTTTCGCCGGTTTGGGACGAGCCTGCCGATTCGGGACGGCTGGAACTGGAGACCCAGCCGGAGCTGCCCTCCGTGCCTCCGCCGGAGCCAGAACCGGCCGAGCGCTCTCCGCAGGCGCCTAAGGGCTACGTGGTGCTGGCCATCGGGCTGCCGGGCTCGGGCAAGACAACGTGGTTTCGCCGCCGCGGCGTCACGCCGCTCTCCAGCGACCTGCTGCGCAATATTCTCTTTGACGATGTGGAAGAGCAGCGCTACCAGGGGCTGGTTTTCTCCACGCTGCGTTCGCTCTTGCGGGCGCGGCTGATCGCGCGCATGCCGTGGAACTATGTGGACGCGACCAACCTCTCCATTCACGAGCGCCGGCAGTGGATCAAGATGGCCAAGAGCTTTGGCTACGAGGTGCAGGCGGTCTTCTTCGACGTGCCGCTCGCGGTGTGCCTGGAGCGCAACAGCAAGCGCGACCGCTCAGTGAGCGAAGACGTGATGCGCAAGATGGCCGAGAAGCTGAAGCCGCCGGTGTTTGAGGAGGGGTTTGCGAAGATCACGGTGGTGCGCGTCAAGAGCGTGGGGTAGAGAATCCGCGAATGGGAGGAGGCCGCTGTGCTTCGCATCGGGCTTTTGATTGTCGGAGTCGGACTGGTGACCATTCTGATCCTTGATGTCTCAGGAAGCCTCGATACTTGGGATCCCACGACGGAAACTCTGCAGGCTCTTGGCGCATCCATGCTGGCGATTCTGGTCGGAGGCCTGCTGTCGCTGATCGCCCTAGTTCGGCTGGCAATCGGACGACTCCGACCTGACCGGGGAGATGGGTCAATGCCGCGCGTCACTCCATTGTGAGCATGCGCGGCCACACCGGACGCGGCCCGCATTTCAACGGCACGCCGGCTCGCAACGGCCTCAGTGTCAATTCAAGGTATCGGTAGGATTATCGGAGGCGGTTTTGAGCCCACTTCGTCGAGCAAATCTGGATTTGAGGCAAGAACCTCCGATGACCGATCCTGCAAGCGCCTACACCGAACCATGGCTCCGCGGAACACACGCCGAAGTTCCTGCGGTGGGCCGTGCAGTCCTGCATGCCTTTGACCTGGCCCTTGACGACCTGACCAAGTGGACCGAGGGTTTGACCGATGCCGAGGTGCATGCGCAGCCGCTGGGATTGACTTCGGTGGCTTTTCATCTGCGCCACATCGCGCGCTCGACGGACCGGCTGCTGAGTTATGCCGAGGGCAATCCGTTATCCATCGAGCAGCTAACTGCGCTAAAGGCGGAGGTCGCCACGGCGACCGGCAATGAAACGCTGGCCGAGCTACTGGCCGAGGTGGAGGCTTCCTTCAGCAATGCGACGGACCGGGTGTGCGTGCTGGCGACGGCCAACCTGGATACGTTTCGCGGCGTGGGCCGCAAGCAGTTGCCGACTTCGATCGGAGGCGCGCTGGTCCACGTGGCTGACCATACCCAGCGCCATGTGGGGCAGGTAGTGACGACGGCCAAGGTGCTGAAGGCGCTGCGCAGTTAGGCAGGGCCGGGGTATCGCGAATCCCAGGTCTCAGAATCGAGACCTGGGGCACCCGGCCCGCCTACTCCTCTACCGCCAGCGCATCCTGAATGTGTCCCATCTTTTCGTGCTTGGTACGCAGGTATCCGGCGAAGCTCTCCTGTGGCTCGACTTCGGCGGAGACGCGCTCGGTAACGGCGATGCCGGCGGCCTCGAGAGCCGCGACCTTCTCAGGATTGTTGGTGATGAGCCTTACCTGAGTGACGCCGAGCAGCTTGAGCACCTCGGCGGGCAGCTCGTAGGCGCGGCAGTCGGCGGCGAAGCCCAGCTCCTCATTGGCCTCGACGGTGTCCATGCCCTGATCCTGCAGTTCGTATGCCTTGAGTTTGGCCATCAGGCCGATGCCGCGGCCCTCCTGTTGCTCATAGAGCAGAATGCCCGCGCCCTCGCGGGCGATGCTGCCGAGGGCGAGTTCCAGTTGCAGGCGGCAATCGCAGCGCAGGGAGCCGAAGACGTCGCCGGTGAGGCATTGGGAATGGATGCGGACCAGCGGCGGCGCGGCATGAATGTCGCCCATCACCAGCGCAACCAGGCCTTCGACACGGCGGCCCTGCGCGGCGGCGTGTTCGCAGCATGGGCGGGGCGCGGGGAGCCGGCCCTCGAAGCCGAGGATGCGGAACTGGCCCCAGCGGGTGGGGAAGTCCGCTTCGGCGATCTTGTTCACGCTCTCAAAGGCCATGGTTCGATTCTACAGGGGATCAGGGACTAGGGACGTAGGGACTAGGGAACAGGGAACAGGGAACAGCAAGCAATTTGAATCGCTGAGAATTCCGCGAACTGCAAAGTCTGTCAAGCGCAGACACGCCGACGCATCACTCCCTATGTCCCTAGTCCCAAGTCCCTACGTCCCTAGTCCCTTCGTCTCTGTCCTCCTGCATGCGCTACATTGAGGGGGTGACGGACAATCTCATTCTGATCACGCTGCTGGTCAAGCTGGGCGTGGTGGCGTCGGTGGCCAGCGTGTTGGCGCGCGTGGTGACCTTCCGGCGGCTCTTCTTTGCCGAGAAGCGCACGCCCCGGCAAACCCTGGCTTTGCTTGCGTTCTTTCTGGTGCCGCTCACGCTGGGCGTGTGGGTGCGATTCTGGGTTTCCAACTTTCTGGCTGCCGACATCTCCTTTGCCACGGTGATCCTGCTGGGCCTGCTCTTAGGGCCTGGCTG
>Ga0326727_10010677_pt1 | contig 21763 bp, 15 predicted proteins | sample MB2enrmetagenome_FD_207643 | JGI IMG/M metagenome (GOLD analysis project Ga0326727, IMG submission 207643) | Lab enriched peat soil microbial communities from McLean, Ithaca, NY, United States - MB29MY | ecosystem: Environmental > Terrestrial > Soil > Wetlands > Peat | place: USA: New York...
TAGGGAGGAAATCACCTCCGATATGTTCGAGGAGACCTCTTCCGACTTCGCGGCCAGACGCGCGGCCGTCCGCGCAGACAACTCCCGCTTTTCCAAGAGCGTAGAAAAACCCGCGGCCAGGCTGCCGAGCACGTCCTGCATCACGGCGTTTATCTCGTCTCTTGCAGAGATAACGTTGGGAAGCGTTTGTTTCATGGATCCGTGTAACGAAATCATTGCCTTGAGGATACCCTCCGCTTTTGAAGCGATCACTACCGAAAGTTTCTCCACGTGTTCTGAGAGCATATCGAAGCCGCCGTCGTTGTTGAGGCGTGCGTCTTCTATCCTCGTGGAAATGCCGAGCATGTGAAGGTGCCTGACGATCGTCTTGAAGGTAGACAAGGGCGTATAAGCCGTTTCGATCCGGCTGAGCATGCGAAGCAGGGATCCGGAGTAGCCTTCAAGCTTGATCCGGGCCTGGCGGAAATAATGATTTATGAGCTCCCCGACCTTCTTTAGTCTTTTTGTATCCTCTTCGAAGCCTTCGCTGGTGACCAGACCTACAACGGATGCCGCAGCCTTCGATACCGTTTCCGATTTGGAAGAAAGTGCCTGAAGACAAGCTCCTACCGAAAGGAAGTCTTCCTCGGTCGAAGCATTGAGGGCTTTCAGCCCTTTCGCGCTCGTACGGAGGAAGCAACGTACGGCCTCGATTTCCGGCCCCTGCCGGTTTTGACCAACATGATCGACACAACTGCTTATGTACATGAACAATTCATCGGATTAGGGGCGGCGGGGATTAAGGGGCAGGCGTATATGATAGCTCTAGAATTACCCTATGGGAGTTTCATAGGGCGAAGCATCTAAAGCGAGAGAAGATGCGCCTGAAGATTGATGTTTTTATGTCTCAGCCCGAGTTTTTTCCTCATGTTGTTCCGGTGACCCTCAACCGTGCCCTCGGAGACATTCAGGACTTTGGCTATCTCCTTGCTGCTCTTGCCGCTCCTGATAAGATCGGCCACCTGGATCTCGGTTCTGGTAAACCCGGAATATACCGCGCCCAGCTTGTGCAGGAAGGGCGAGACTATTTGGTCCAGGCCGGACTCTATTGTATTCACGTACGCCTCCTGGACGTCGCTCAGATGTGTTCTTTTCAGCTTTTCTATGTGGGGGAACACAAGGTTCTTCACATTTGCGTGGACCGCATTCTCAAGCGCCGACTTGTCTTCGTCCCTTTGCCGCAGTAGTACCTTCAAAGCTGCATTCGCGTCTTCGAGCTCGAAAGATTTTTTCCTGATCTCTTCTTCCCTTTTTCTCAACTCTTCTTCGGTTTTCTGTTGTTCGGTTATATCTCGGATCACGCAAAGAACATGCGGTTCATCAGCCATAGGCACGACACTGACGGAAAGGCAGCACGTCCTTATCTGCCCATCCTTTCTTCTCCACCTTATCTCAAAATCCTTGATCCTCCCGTGTGCTCTGAGTTCGGGCACCACTCTTGCCCTGTCGAGGGGATCGTAAAAGAATTTCAATTCTAGGGAGGTCTTGCCGATAATCTCTCCCCGAGCATATCCAAAAATATTCTGGAATTCATCGTTCACCTCGATGATGCGGCCTTCTTCGAGCGTCGCGATGTAGACAGCGTCAAGGCTGGTCATGAATGCTGTCCTGAACTTGTGCTCACACTCACGCAGCTTCTCTTCTGCCCGTTTATGCTCGGCGATATCCTGCTCCAGGACGAACACTTTGCCAACGGACCCATCTACCCTGTTCGAATTCTCCGGCAATCGGCTATTTTTCTCTTCGCCGTTCTTCACCATCTCTTCCTCGCTCCCTAAGCTTAGGCATGGTGCGCGACAAATGAGCCGCGATTATCGTCACACCTCGCAAATTCATATGTGCCAGCCCTTGCTGAATACGTCCCCACGGGAGTCCTCCTGGTATTTGGGAGAAGGAGGCAACTGTTGAATTAATCTCTTCTATAGAAAACTTTGGGCGATCTTCTTTATGGTTTAACTTGATGTGCAGCAATTGTTGCATAATCATGATGAGCCCAAGAAGCCCCGTTTGACATGATGCTGATAGTTTTCTCGACCTCGTGCCTCCTCTCCCATACATGTCATTTACTATTCACCCTTCTCCACCTCTGTATCTGTTGTTTACTCAGTAGACTCATTCTCACCTCCCAAGCGCGAATGCACTTCCTCAGCCTGCCTGTCAAGCACCGCCCTCACCGTGGCGAGGAGTCTTAATACCGAAACGGGCTTGTACAAAAAATCGACTGTCTCTTTCTGGACTCCCTTCTCCAGGACAGTATCACCTGTGTAGCCGCTGATGAATATACCCTTGACGCTTGGGTCAGCGCCGATGATCTCGTTGAGCACCTCCTGGCCGGTCTTGCCCGGCATCACGATGTCCGCAATGATGAGATGTATGACATCCTTATGTTCATTGAAAACCCTGATCGCTTCCTCGCCATCGGCGGCCTCGAGTACTGTATAGCCCTGGTTCAAGAGGATCGTTGTTATCATCTTCCTCACGTCAGCGTCGTCTTCAATGACAAGGATCGTTTCTTCTCCCCTGTCTATAGCAACGTTTTCGACGGTTTCGGACCGAGTTGTCATATCGGTGAGGGGAAGGTATATATTGAAGGTTGTGCCCTCACCGGGGGCACTCGTCACGGTTATGTATCCGTTGTGCTGCTTCACTATGCCATAAACGCTGGAAAGGCCGAGCCCCGTCCCCTTGCCCACCTCTTTGGTTGTGAAAAACGGTTCGAAAATCCGGGACATCGTCTCTGCACTCATACCTGTCCCCGTATCGGAGACGGAAAGCATAGCGTATCTGCCCGGTCTGCCGAACCCGTGGATTTTCGCGAACTCATCGTCCAGGGCCACATCTTGAATGCTGATGGTGAGAAGTCCGCCCTTCGGCATTGCATCCCGGGCATTGGTGGCAAGATTCATGAGCACCTGGTCTATCTGAGAGACATCGAGGAGGACAACGCAGTCATCGGCAAGGTCCAGCTTCAAACCTATATCTTCAGGAAGGAGTCTCTTCAGGAGCTTTGCGGTGCCTTGGACTATACCGCTCAGATGGTGGGGTTCGAGGTTGATCCTTTGCTTGCGGCTGAAGGCGAGGAGGCTCTGGGTGAGGTCGGCCGCCTTCTCAGCCGAGGCTACGATCTGGTCTACGTAAGGCCGGTTGCGGTCGTCTGGACCAAGGCTCATCTGGATGAGATTGCCGAGACCCATGATGACAGCCAGGATGTTGTTGAAGTCGTGGGCAACGCCTCCCGCCAGGGTGCCGATGGCCTCCATCTTCTGGGCCTGTACGAGCTGGGCCTCCAGGTTCTTGCGGTCGGTAATATTCTGGGCGCTTCCCTCGTAATAGAGTGTGTTGCCCTCCCGGTCTTTTACTGCACGCGCATTCATAGAGATCCACACCTTGTTCCTGTTTTTTGTGTAGACCTGAGTCTCGAACTTTTCCACGAAACCCTGTTGCCGGTAAAGGGCCTTGAGTCTGACGCGGTCCTTCGGGATTACGTACTGCTGTTCCTGGACATCGGTAATCGTTTCTATCATCTCTTCAGGGGAGGAATAGCCGTACATGCGGGCTAAAGCGCGATTCACGGTCAGGTAACGGCCTTCGGGGGTCGTCTGGAAGATGCCCTCTATGGCATTATTGAATATACTGTGATATTTCTCCTCGCTCCGCTCCAGCGCTTCCCCCGCTTTTCTGCGCTCGGTGATATCGTGTGCAAAGATGGTTACGGCCCTCAACTTCCTTCCTTCGTCGAAAAGGGGGCGGCAATAGTGCTCATAATACCTCCCTTCTCTCTTGTCCTCGAAATAGACCGGCTCGCCAGAGGCAATGACTTTATTGTATTGCTCTTTTCTATATTCGGCGACGTCGGGGGGGAAGCAGTCGTAAAGGCTCGTGCCGATCAATTCCTGGACGGATTTGCCCAGCCTTTCAGCACCCACAATATTTGATAAAAGCACGGTCCCCTCTCCGTCGATCACCACCATGGTCTCGTGCACGGCATTGAATAACGATCGCAATCTTTTCTCACTCTCCTGGAGGGCCTTTTCGGCTTCAACGCGCTCGGTGATGTCCCTGAGATAGGCGAGGGACGCGGGTTGCCCAAGATAGGTAACGCCTGTCACGGAGACCTCCAGATAGATCGTCTCTCCGTTCTTGCCGATCCCCCGGCATTCATAAAGCGGTGGGGCAGGCTCGTTTTTCTGCCTCTTTGCAGTGTATTCGGCCACCATTTCCCGGTCATCGGGGTGTATTTTGAGGAAACGGTCCGTGGACAGCGCCTCCTCCGGGCTTTCGTATCCGAATATATCGAGCAACCTCCGGTTGGCATAAATGAGGCCCGGCCCTCGGAAGAGCACAACGCCGTCATTCGAGCTTTCTATGGCCACACGGTAACGCTCCTCCGACTCCAGGAGTTGTGACTCGGCATGTTTGCGGGCGGTAATGTCCTGATTAGCTCCGTGATACCGGATGATGCGACCTCTGGCGTCTCTGCTCTGGTGCACGCGCACAAGAATGTGACGCACCTCGCCGTCCCTGCGGACGATGCGGTGCTCGACGTCGCTCTGGAATTCGCGCCCCCTGTGGGCTAAGCGTTGTTTTGCAACTTGCTCGAAGATGTGCACGTCATCCGGGTGGACGAACCTCCTGCAATACTCTTCCCTGGACATCCGGTAGCCGCCTTCCCGTTCGGCGCTCGTGCCGTACAGGCTGTAGAAGGGATTGTTGAAAATGAATTCATTGGTTTCCGGATCGACCTCCCAGTAAGCTATACGGGCAAGGTCCATAGCGTCCGACAGTTTCAGCTGAGTTGCGTGCAGTGCGTCCTCCGCCCGCTTGAGCTCGGTGATGTCGTTTCCGACGCATAGTATCTCAACCGGCTTGCCGTTGCCGTCATAAATCGCTTTATTTGTCCACGCGATCCATACCCGTTCGCCGTTGTGCAGCATGTTCTCGTTCACGTTGTTCGCGTGGGCATCGGGGTTTATAGCGATATCAACGATGAGTTGCTTGAGGTCCCGCCCCGTGGATTCGTATGGAGGCACTATTGTGCCGACCACGTTCTTTCCAAGTATCTCCTCTTTGCGGTAGCCGAAAAAGCGCTGAGCGAATTCGTTGAAGAAGTTGATTCTGCCCGACATGTCCATTGTTAGCATGATGCTATTTGCGTTCTCCACTAACTCTCGGTACCTCTGCTCGCTTTTCTTGCACATCTCCAGCACCGCCTCCGCCCTCTTGCCGTCGATCACGTCTCTCTGCACCGTGTACATAATGCCTTTCCCCCGAATGGGTATCACCGTCAGGGAACCTACATCCTTCCCCGTACGCCATCTTTATAAGGTTTTCCTCTTTGTCATCGCAAAGGCTGAGGCGGGGAGAGGCTGAGATCTGTCTAAGGGAATGCCCTATACGTGTCCATAATTGAGTTGTATACAGTATATGAAAAAAACCGAGGAGTAGTAAATGCCGAATGTATACGGAGTTATTACGTAGTCGATCTAGGTATTACAGGGCATGTCGAAGACCCTGCAGATCGGCGTCAAGTCACTTAGCGCACAATCGGCCTGCGTACTACAATGACCTGAGAAAAACCTGCAGATTGGCCTGTTTGTTGGACAGGCCGAGTTTTCTTCTGATGTTGTTTTTGTGGGTATCCACCGTCCGCTTCGAAAGGCCCAGAAGCATCGAGATCTCCTTGCTCGTCTTCCCTATTCTGGTCATGTCGGCAATCTGAACCTCCATAGGCGTCAAGGTCGCGTATCCTGCCGCTATCTTTTGAAGAAAAGGGGAAAAGATATCGTTTAGATTCGACTCGACGGCGTCAAGGAGGCCTTTCTGGGCTTCGCTGAGATGTCGGGCTTTCAACCTCTGCACGTAAGGGATCACCCTTTCCTTGAAGTTTGCCAGGATGGCGTCTTCAAGGGCCTTCCTGTCCTCCTCCCGCTGACTAAGCAGCACTTTCAAAGCCGTATTGGCTTCCTGGAGGCTGGAGGACTTGACCTCCAGCTCTTTTTCACGTCTCTTCAGGGCTTCTTCCATAGCCTTGCGCTCGGTGATGTCGAAACCGGTCCAGAGGCGGTACTGCTCGCCGGCCAGCTCTATGGGCAGCGCAAAAAGAAGGAAGTCCACCGCCTCGCCCGATTTTGTTCGCAGGACCGCCTCGTAGTTGCGCACCTCTCGCCCCTCTCGGAGCATCTTCATCAATCTTTGTCGTGACCGGGGATCGACCCAGAGACCCAGATCGAGAGTCGTCCTGCCGACGACTTCCGAACGGTCGTAGCCGAACTTTTCCAGCCACCTGTCGTTTACATCGAGAAACCGGTCATTGGACACGTGAAGAATAGCATGCATTGAGGGACTGAAGCGGAAGATCTTTGAAAAGCGTTCTTCGCTTCCGCGGAGCGACGCCTCGATGCGCTTGCGCTCGACGACCTCCCTTCTCAACTCTGCATTTGCCTCGGAGAGCTTCCTCGTCCGTTCAGCGATCCGCTTCTCAAGCTGCCCGTTGAGCCTCTTCATTTCGGACCAGGCCTGTTTCATCTCCAGGCTTTCGACGAATTCCCACGTACCGCGCCGTCTGGCGATCGCAAAGTCGTGGGTGCGTGCCACGTCGAAGAGCTCTGCGGCCTGGATCAGGGCAAGAGGATAGGTGCACAGCATGATTATCCGTTGACCCCGGATCAGGTCGCAAAGCTTTTCCTCATATGCTGCAAAGGCTTCCCATTCTTCTCGTGTCAGCCATGCTTCGTTCGCGTTCGCCCTCATTCCTTCATAGCCTTTGGCCAAGGCGCGGGCCAGTTTCTCCTCCCAGATGTTAATTATCCGCGGATCGAATGTACCGTCTCTGAAATACCATTCAGTCTGAGGGACGATCTCCAGGTCCCCCGCTGCCAGGCGACGGGCGACATCGGGGATGGACCTTTCCAGGGCCCGTTTCGTCTCTTTTTCGCTATGGGGCGGGAAGACTATCCACACGCAGAATTCGTTGTTCTCCAGGCCCGCCTTGAAGTAAGGAACGAGAATGTCGAACAGATCCTCTTTCGTCTCGTAAAATTGGCAGAAGTGCGCCCCCCAGGGAATGTCACCTATTATCTCGATACCAGATTTCCGCAATTCTTTCGTCATTGCCGACCCATACTTGTATAATTAATATATTCTTTTTTGCTCTAAAAGCTATACAAAAGGTAGTTCTCTATCTCACCTTCCCCAAAAGACGCTGCTTCGCCCTTGTTTCTTCGTACCATCGGACGTGGCCTGACTATCGGTCAAGGACCCGTGGTTAGTCTCCACAGCATGGGTACACACAAAAGGGGCCACGAGATGCGCGTGACGGGAGAATAGGTCTTCACCGGCTTCGCCCCGGAGATAGCCCCAACCGCAGGAGAACGTTCTGGATCATTACAGCAATTAGCCGAATGAGAGACCGACCGAGAATGATGGGGACAGAGCAAAGATTACCTGTCGGAACCTTCGCTCTCCACAACCAGTAGAGTTTCAAGACCTTCAGGAAGGAGCCCGCGGCATGAAAACAGGGGACAAATTGCCGATTTGCGCCTTCCGCAAGCCTCTATTCCCCACCCTCGCCCAAAAGCCTGAGCATCCCGGCTATGCTGGAAGTGGGTAACGAGCAGGCGTTATTGGAGCAGACATATGCAAGCGCCGTATCCTCCTCCGGCTTGTAGGACTTCGCAAAAGGGGCCAGCCCCTCCAGGGCCGGTGTTTGCGCGTGCTTATCATCAGGTCTGACAAGGACCACCGTTTCAGGTATGAAACTGGATCTGAGGGCCGCGACCATAGCCTGCATGTCCCGGGAGCCCGGCACACCGGCCAAGACTACTTCATGTGACGGTCCCAAGGCAAGGCTCAGGGCGCAGAGTAGCTGGGTAAAGCCGGCAGGGAACCGGGCCACTTTGCCGGACAGGGCCCGGCCGAGGCTTGCCGCCTTGTTCTCCAGGTCCGCATCGCCGGTCATCCGTGCCAGCCGGAGGAGGTTGAGCATGGAGACCGAGTTCCCAGACGGCACGGCGCCGTCATAGGCGTCCTTCTGGCGGACGAGAAGCTGCTCTCCGTCATCGGGCGTGAAGTAGAAACCTCCCCCTTCCTCGTCCCAGAAATGCGCCACTTGATCCCGGTTGAGCCGGAGGGCTTCCGCGAGGAACCGGGTATCAAACGTGGCCTCGTAAAGCTCGATAAGCCCCCAGATGAGAAAAGCGTAATCGTCCAGGTTTGCTGTTATCGATGCTTCCCCGTCCCGCCAGCGGTGGAGAAGACGTCCGTCCTGCCCGCGCATCCGCTCCATTATGAAGGCGAGGGCCTTCATCGCCGCCTTTGTATAATGCGTTTCCCCGAGCACCTGGGCGCCCCGCGCAAGGGCGGCTATCATAAGCCCGTTCCAATCCGTCAGCACCTTGTCGTCCTTATAGGGACGCACCTTTTTCTCGCGAACGGCGAAGAGGAGGCGCCTGGCGCTCTCCAGCTCCGCGCGCGGTCCCGGCCCCTCTTGCAGGTGCAGTATGTTACTTCCCGCGTCGCCATGCCCCTGGGTATCCCAGTTTCCGTCCTTCCGGATGTTAAAGTGCCGTATCACCAAATCCGCGGTCGGGGCGTCGAGGGCAGCGCGGATCTCCGGCTCCGACCAGACGTAGAACCTGCCCTCCACCCCCTCGCTGTCTGCGTCTTCCGCCGAGTAAAAGGGGCCGTCCGGCGCGGTCATGTCTCTCAGCACATAGATGAATATCTCCCTGGCCGTATCGGCATACGCGGCTTCGCGGGTCGCCTGAAACGCCTCAAGGTAGGCCAGGGCGAGCAGGGCCTGGTCGTAGAGCATCTTCTCGAAATGCGGCACGAGCCAGGCCCGGTCCGTGGAATACCGGTGAAACCCGAATCCCACCTGATCGTAAATGCCTCCCCGCCGCATGGCTTTAAGGGTTTTTTCCACCATGTCCATGGCATGGCCGTCGCGAGTCCGTTTCCAGTGCCGGAGGAGAAAGCTCAGGTTGTGGGGCGTGGGGAATTTCGGAGCGTCGCCGAAGCCGCCGTTTGCCTGGTCGAAACGGCCGGACAAGTAGTTGAAGGCATCCTGCAGCGTCTCGGCGGAAAGGCCCGTCGTCGCTTGCGGTTCCACAAGGCGGCGTAGCTGCTCCACTTGCCGTTGTCCCGCGGACAGCAGCTCTTCCCGGCGGGTTTTCCAGAGCGCCTTCACCCGCGGTACGATATCTACGAGCCCCGCCCGGCCGTACGCGCTTTCTTTGGGGATATATGTCGTCGCGTAGAAAGGGGTCCTGTCGGGCGCCATCAGTATGGTCAGGGGCCACCCTCCGCTCCCGGTAGCCATCTGGCATATGGCCATGTAGACGTTGTCTATGTCGGGCCGCTCTTCCCGGTCAACCTTGATACAGATGAATGCCTCGTTAAGGAGGGCCGCGACCTCGGGGTCCTCGAAGGACTCGCGCTCCATCACGTGGCACCAATGGCAGGTCGAATAGCCTATGGAGAGAAAGATCGGCTTGTCTTCCCTTGCCGCTGCCTCGAAGGCGGCCTCCCCCCAGGGGCGCCAATCCACAGGGTTCCGCGCGTGCTGTAGGAGGTACGGGCTCTTCTCGTGTTGGAGCCTGTTTCGATAGACCTTGTCCGAACCGGGGTTTGATGAGTTCATTCAGGACCTCAGCATTCCATTACTTTCCACCTGTAATGTACGCACGATTTGATGGGATATCAAAGCTTTTTGACGGTTCGACAAAGTGCTGGTCACCTCCTTCCCGGAGCTGCTTGATGATCCGGTCCGTGATTGTCCGTCAGGATGACCGCTGCAACTGTGCTGTTAAGCGAGGGAGTCTAAGCGCAACAATTACAGGAACGGGGCCGAGGCGTCCGAATATTGTTTACAACAAAGCACACTTACGTTAGAATGGCCCTCAGGGATCAGAAAAATGTACTCCGCTCTTTCCGGCATGAGCGGTGCCGAGGTTAACCTCCTATTATCGATCACCAGGAAGCTGACCGGCCCCATCGATGCGAATAGTTCCTCCTTGAGAAGAGGCATGCTGGAAGATATCATGCATCTCCTCAAGTCCGACTTCATTGCCTCTTACGTCTGGAACCCTGAAAACGAAATCTTCGAGGACGAAGTCTACATCAACATGACGCCGTCCAACATCGCCAGCTACGGGGACTATTTCCAGTTTCACGACCCTATAACACGCCTGCTTCAGCAGCGGAAGAGGGCCACCCCGGTGTGCGATGTGATGCCGCAGAAAGAGCTGGAGAAAACCGAGTTTTTCAACGATTTCCTCTTCAGGGACGGTCTCCACCACGGCGTAAACGCTTACGCCTACGACGGCGACCTGAACATCGGGGACCTGCGGATATGGAGGAAGAAGGGCAGGCCCGAGTTCGGCAAGCGGGAATGCCTGCTTCTCGACATCACACTCCCTTATTTCACGAATGCCTTGAAGAACCTGCGCCTTCTCTCCCGTGTTCGCGGTCTGGAGGGCCTCTGGCATTCGCTTCTTGAAGACCTCCGCTTCGGTCTTCTCCTGTTCGACGCCTCCGGCCGCCTCTTATTCAGGAACCGGATCATGGAGGAGCTCGAAAAAGAGCTGCAGCCGGCCCGTTATAGTGAGCTGAACGGGCACATCCGCTCTCTCGTGGCAAAACGCACGGCGAGTCTGGCCTGGAACGAGTTTTCCCTCTCCATTCTACGCGCGTCGCCGCCAGGCTCAGATGCGTCCGTCACGGCCGTCATTGTCTCCCGCTCCCCATCGCTGACGATCACGCCTGCTTCGCTCAGCCGCAGATTCACACTGAGCGAGCGCGAGGCCCAGGTATGCACGCTGATCATAAAAGGCCTAACCGATGGCGAGATCGCTTCGGTCCTGGGCATTGCTCTCTTTACCGTACGCACCCACCTGAAACATGTCTTTGCAAAGCTCGACGTATCGAAAAGGTCGGAGCTCGTCTACCGCCTCATGGAAGGCCTCGCGCCACCCCAGCTCTGATCTGCCCCCCTTCCCCATCCCTAGAAAGAGGGATGTTCAGGGTCCCCGATCAATGCTCTAATAGAGCACGCGCTATTAGAATAAGCTCGATAATGCCGCGAAAGGAGGGAAATATGGATAACGAGAGCAAGGAGATGGATCGGCGGACGTTCATGAAGCTCGGGCTTGCCGCTACTGCCGGAGCTGCCATGACATCGTCAATGCTTGGGTCGTTATGGGCAGGACCGCTTAAGGGAGACGCGGCGGCGGACCTGCCGCTGCACGTCCTTGCGGGGATGATCCGCAAAGGCCAGATAACATCGAAACAGGTTGTTGAACTGTACCTGGCGCGAATCGAGAAGTTTGACGGAAGGAAAGGGATAAACGCCTACATCACGGTCGCCGCCGACCAGGCGCGGGAGCAGGCCGAAAAGCTCGACAAGCTCGCCAAGGGCAAAAAGTTCCAGGGACCGCTTCACGGATTGCCTATCGCCGTGAAGGACAACATGGATACCGCGAGTATCAGGACGACCGGGGGATCGTCCATCCTCGAGAACTGGTATCCCAAACAGTCTGCCACAGCGGTCGAACGGCTCCAGAAGGCCGGGGCGATAATCATCGGGAAGACGAACATGCACGAGTTCGCCTTCGGCATCACCACCAATAACCCGCACTACGGTCCCACCAGAAACCCGTATGATTTCTCGCGCATCCCCGGAGGTTCGAGCGGGGGGTCGGGGGCTGCCGTCGCTGCGGCGTTCTGCGCGGGGGCCATAGGGAGTGATACGGGCGGATCGGTCAGGATCCCCTCGGCCCTGTGCGGCGTTGTGGGATTGAAGCCGACCCTTGGAAGGGTAGGCCGCGGCGGTCTGATGTATCTTTCGTTCACGCGGGACGTGATCGGCCCCATAACCCGCACCGTAAAGGATTCGGCGATGATGCTGAGCGTCATTGCGGGCGCCGACCCGAGGGACCCCGATGCCGTCACGAAGGACGCCATCGACTACCGCACGTTGTCCAGGGACGCGATCAAGGGAAAAACGTTCGGCGTGCCTAAGAAATACTTTTTCGAAGTGATTGATCCCGAGACCGAGCGGGTAATGAACGATACGTTCAAGGCAATCGAGAAAGCCGGGGGTAGAGTCAAGGAGGTCGAGGTCAAATCTATGGATATCGCTACTCCTACCGGCTTCAATATCGTTCTCGCCGAGGCCGTCTATCTTATAGAAAACTACCTGAAAACCTTCGATCCTCAGGCAACCATAGAGAAATATCTTGACAGGATGGGACCGGACGTAAAAGGCGCCCTGGGGAGCCAGAAAGGACCGGGAAGCAAGCCCGTTCCGGGATATTTGTACGTCGAGTCGATAAAGGAAGGCCGCCGGAAGATGACCGAGGGGTTCGAATCCGCCATGTCGGGCGTGGAAGCTTTGCTCCTCCCCACGACTCCCCTGCCCGCTTCTCTTATAGGCGAAGAGGCGGAGTGCGACCTGAACGGCAAGAAGGTAAATACCTTCCTGACTTTCATCAGGAACTGCGACCCCGTGAGCGTCGTCGGCTATCCGGCCATAACCGTCCCTGCAGGGTACAGCGCCAAGGGACTGCCTATAGGGCTCCAGATCGTGGCGAGACCGTGGGAAGAAAAGAAGCTCCTCAACCTGGCATACGCAGTCGAGCAGACAACGAAGGCGAGAAAACCGCCCAAGCTGTAATACCGCCCAAGCTGTAATACCGAAAGGGAATGGGGCGTGCAGCCCCATTCCCTGTTTTTTCCTCTCTTGCGCGCGGCCCGTCAACCGGAGTACGCGCCTTCTTTCCACACGCAATAGGCCATCGACTGGAAGAACGTGAAAAGACCTCATCCGGGAAAGGAAGCCCGCCCGCGCCGGAAAGGGGCGTGTATCGGCGCTTTTAGAGTTCTTGCGGCCTGGAGCGCAGGCATCGGCGCGACGTAAATATGGCGCAGGTAATGCCCGCCTTGATTGCGATGAAAAAAATGAAAAGATTCTAATCTCCGGTTAATGCGGTTTTAATTTTTACGGGTTACATTATACTCGAAGGGGGCGGCTCTGCCGAAGGGCGGCGCTCCAATGCGCGCTATGCAGAAAAGGCTGTCGTGAACGGGCAGAAAAAGTCCCGGACCGGCAGGAAGGATAGGTAATTATTATGGGAAGGAAATTAAATACTGCCAAGGGCCGCGAAGAAGAGTGGGCATTCGAAGAGGCGGATGCCGCGGATGCGGAATATCAGGATAGGACCCTCGTGCTGGCAAAGGAGCCTTTGCCGAGGAAGGTGCAGTTGATGGCCGCCGGCGTAAAGGAAATAAGGTGCATACGCTGCAACAGGGTCAAGCCGATAGCCGGCGCAGAAGAGCTGGGCGAGGGATGGATATGCGAGGACTGCCTGTCCGATGCGGCGGACGGCGATACGGAGGATAAAGCGGCAACAAGGCGATAGCGGCACCCTTAAGCCTCTCGCACCATTTTCGACAAAAATCGGCCACTAAGGTGCGCTGAACTTCATCTCCGGCCTGATGGCGTGCTTCTTAAGCAGCTTCCAGAGGGTGACGCGGCTTATCCCCAGAAGCTCGGCAGCTTTTTGCCTGTTGCCCGCAGTCTCTTCCATCGCTTTGACAAGCCGCTCCCTCTGCCCGTCTTCCGCGACTCCCCGCTCGCGGTGGTGGATTTCTTTCCCCGTGAGGGCCGGTAAGTGCTGCATGGAGATGACGGGTTCCCGGCAGACCACGAAGGCGTATTCGAGGACGTTTATCAGCTCCCGCACGTTGCCGGGCCAGGCGTAAGCCATCAGCCGCTCCATCGCCTCCTCGGTCACCCCATGGACTTCTTTCTCGCTTCTCAGCCGTATCGTCTTGATGAAATGGTCCACCAGAAGGGGTATGTCGTCCCTCCGCTCACGTAGAGGGGGGACCCGTATGGGGATGACGCTCAGCCGGTAATAGAGGTCGTTCCTGAACGCGCCTTCCCGGCACATATGCTCTATGTCGCGATGGGTAGCCGCTATTATGCGTGTGTCGATGGCTATGGGCTTCTGGTCCCCGACCCGCTCTATCTCTTTTTCCTGGAGCACCCTGAGGAGCTTCACCTGCGTGGACAGGGGGATGTCGCCTATCTCATCGAGGAAAAGGTCTCCCTTGTTGGCAGCTTCGAACCGCCCCTTGCGGTCCCTGTCCGCACCGGTGAAGGCCCCTTTCACGTGGCCGAAAAGCTCGCTTTCCAGGAGGGACTGGTTCAATGCTGCGCAGCTCACCTTGATGAAAGGCCCGCCCCTCCTGTTCCCCGACGCGTGGACTGCGTTTGCCACCAGCTCCTTTCCCGTTCCGCTCTCCCCGTAAATGATGATCGGCGCGTCGGAGGCGGCCGCGTTGCGGATGAGGGCGAAGACATCGAGCATCCTGGAGCTTCTTCCGATAATCCCCGCAAACCCCTCGCCCGGCGACAGGAGGTCCTTCAGCTCCTTTATAGTCTGTTCCTTCGCCACGAGGTCGGTGATGTCGGTGAGGGTCTCCACGCCCCCCACGACGTCGCCTCCGGCGTCCCTCAATAGGGCCCCGTTCTTCAGCACGTAAAGGGGCGACCCGTCTTTCCTCCTGATCCGGCAGCGATGCCTAACCACCGACCCGTTCCACAAGAGGGGGCACTGCCTCTCCCTTTTCCCATGCTGATTCCGGGAATAGCATGTGTCGCAGTCGAGGACCAGGCAGCCCTGCCCGACAAGCTCGCCCGGGGCGTACCCCGTGATGCGTTCGAGGGCCTTGTTTGTAGATACTATCGTGCCTTCCCCATCGACGACGATCACCCCGTCCATCATCGTATCGACGACGGTCTTCCAATATTCGGGAACATCGTCTTTCATCAACCCTCCGGCATGTTAACACTATTGAACATGATGTTAATAACATACGTTAATATTCGGTTATCGTCAAGGCGGTTTCGGGCTGAATCTTTAGTTCGTACGGGATTGCCGGCCGGACGACGGCCGTTTACATCGTTAGTATGACGATTGCCCGGAAAGGGCACGCGATGGCGCACTCGCCGCAGCCCCTGCACGGAGAAGGGTTCGACATGGGCGTCTCGTAGGGCGCGTCCTGCTTGAGCAGCTTGTGGAGACAGGCCGCCGCTGCCGAGCAAATCCCCTTGTCGCATTTTTCAGGGCGGCATTTGTTGAAATCGACGAGCGCTACTTTTGACGGCATACGGTCTTTCTCTTCCGCCTCTCATTGTCGGACCGCTGCCGGGCAGGACCCCTCAGACAAAGCGTTCAACAGCGAAGATCGGCTACGCCGAGAACGTGTATCTGGTCCCCGCCGTGTTGAGTATGAAGCTGCCAGGCATGGCCTTCGCAAAGGCCACGGTCGCCTCGAACCCCGTGCAGTGCGCCGGGACGATGTATGCAGGGTTTATAGTTTTCATGTCTGCAACCGTCTTTTCTATGACCTCCGGCTTTGCGTTGACCAGATGGAAGCCCCCTATGACCGCGTAGACTTTCTCGACCCCGGATATCTTCTGCACGTGCTTGACGGTATTGACGATGCCCCTGTGGGCGCAGCTCGATACGACCACCAGGCCTTTTCCTTTCACGTTGAAGGCCATTGCCTGCTCGCCGGGAAACGTATCGACGACGACAGCTTCGCCCCGCTTCACCAGAAGGCCGGGAGGTATCTTTTCGTAGTCGGTCACCTGCTCTACCTTCCCGGAAAAGTAGCCGCCTGGCATCACCTCCGTGGGGTTTGTGACCTCGACAATCTCCACGAGACGGGCAGCCTCGATATCGGCCCTGCTCAGCCGGCCGATGTCCAGCCTCTCTCCCGTGCCCGGGACGAGTGAATACCGCTGCTCAAACGCCCCTTCACCAAGATAGAAAGGCGCTCCTTTCTTGATCCGCGCCCGGTTCATGGCGAGGATCTCCGTAAAGCCGCCCCAATGGTCGAAGTGGCCGTGGGATAGCCCGAAGCCTTCGGCCCGCCCCACGTCGAGGCCGAGGACGTCCATGTTCTTCTTGACGCCCTGCGCGTCGAGGCCGTAATCGAACATGAAGACGCCCGTCTTGCCGTCCCTCTTCGTCTCGATGAAATACGAAAGGCCGTGCTCCGCGTGCATCGACTTGCCCGGCTGCGTGCGGAACCTCTTCGTCACCGGCGCATCGGGCCTGAGGGCGTCGTAATAATTGTCCGTGATGATCGTAATGACCAATTTGTCCAACTCTGCCATCTTCAGTGCACCGTAAGCCGCCTTCGTCCCTCCCATGGCACCTCCCGCCACCAAGACCGCCCCGGCGCCGACGGTCGTCTTGAGAAAATCCCTCCGGTTCATCCCGTCTTTATTCAAACCTTCCCCCCCTTTGTTGCTATGTCCTGCCCTACGCTCCGGCGGCCCTCTTCTCGAAGTCCCCGCACCCTTTCCACGGGGAGACGATGAGGTCGTGCAATACGCACAGCCCTGCGCCTGCGCTTACCGACGAGTAGGCCGATGCGAGGGACTTAAGCCCCGGCAACGCGGTCTCGACGAGGGCCGGGTCCGCCTCGAAGTGCGCGCAGCCCGCGCACCGGCCGGTGGCGGAACGCCTCTCGCCGGCCGGTGGGAAGCTGCCGTCTTCTTGCTTTGCCCGTATCACTTCACCAGGCTCGTCCAGTAAGCGCCGAAGACGTAGACGGACATGAGGAAGCCGAGCACCACGTTTATGATCACGCCTATGGTGAATGCCCCGAAAGGCTTAACGCCGGCGCCCTTCAGCTCCCTAAACCTGGTGGTGAGGCCGATGCTCATGAAGCAGAATATGAACGTCCAGCCCCGCAAGGACGAGATGGGCGCAATCAGGCCCGGCTTGACGAGCTTATTGAAGACGGGCGCAGCATATCCGGCAGTCACGGCCGTCATTATGAAGGAGGCCACGAAGAAGCCGATGACGAATTTGGGGAATCTCCACCAGATTTCCATGGCGCTTGGCCTCACGCCGCATTCTTCTTTCTCCCATTTCAGGCAGGCTATCAGGGCGAAAACAAAGGACCAGATGCCTATCCAGATATCCCTGCCGATCACCTTCATAAGGGTAAATCCCTGGAGGGCGGCGTTTTCGTTGCCCGCCATCCGCCCGTACGCCGATGCCGCTGCAAAGCCTGCCGCATCTGCGAACTCGGACGTCCCCACCCAGGCGCCCGCCTGTCCCGCGTTCAGGTTGAAGAGCTTCGAGGCGAAGGGGATGAAGAAGACCATGACGAGTGCCCAGATGACGACGAGGGTCACCGTCATGTAGAGCTGTTCCTTCTTTGCCCTTACCGATGCTGCGATCGCTATCGAGGCGGAGACGCCGCAGACCGCGCCGCCCACGCCGAGCAGGGCGCCCAGTTTTTTATCCAGGCCGAACAGCTTGGTGGCGGCGAAGTATATCACCACGCAGGTTACGAGAGAGATGATCGTGGCCTGGGAAAGGGCGACCGGCCCTGCAGAGACGACCAGGGTGATGGGGAACGTCGCGCCGAGAAGCACTATGCCCGTCTTCACGTAGTACTCAACCCGGAAACCCGCATCCATCCACTTGGGAAGGCGTACTATGTTAGCTATCAAAAGTCCGACAATGAGAGCGACAAGGGGCGGCTCCATGTTGTATTTCGGGGCGTCCACCCATCCGCCGATGGCGAACATGATGACGGAGAGTATGTAAAGAATGATGAACGACGGAATAAACTTCGAGCCCTTTATGCCCATTATCCTCGCCGGTATGCCCAGGATGATGAGCCAGCAGATGAGCTGGATGACGTAGAGGCTGGCGTTCTGGCTGAAATGGGCCCCCAGTTGGCCCAGGGAGAACCACTTGAGGCCGCCCGGGTTGACGGCGAGGGACTTCACGATGGTGCTGCCGCTCACAAAGGAGATGAGCGCAAGGACCACGATGCCGATGCCCAGGTAGATCGCCCACCAGTCTTCCTTGAGGTAAAGCTCCTTCCATCCCATGGAAGCGGGCGGCGCCTCGCCGGCGCTCGCCTTCGTTTCCTGCTGCGTCTTATCGTTCGACATGACACCCTCCTTATAACAGGATTGGGCAAGTCCCTTCGACTTGCCCCTTGCTTGGGCTGCTATATCTTAGGATGTTTCGTTTTCGGCGTAAAGTGGCATCCTCCGCAATCCATCATGCCCCGCAAGTTCTCCAGCATTCCTCCCTGGTCGTGGCAACTGCGGCACGTCTGCGTCTGAGCGGTCATCTGGTGGGTCCTCTTGAACGCGCCCGCCAGGTTGTCGTTGAGCATAAGGACCGCATGGCGGGCGACTGCGGCCGATATCCAGGCGCACCGCTCCGCCCGCTCCTTCGAAAAGGACTTGAATTTCGACACCTTGCACCAGTTCGTGACGGAGGCGTGGCACAGGGGGGAGCGGGAGACGGAAGAGACGATCTCGTACATAGGCTTCTTCGGCCTGTAGTCGGGCAGAGGCGCCTGCTCGTACCATGTGTAGAGATCCCTTACGAGCGCGAAGGCCCGCTCCTTCTTCTCCTTCTCCACACCGCCGACAGCCAGAAAAATGGCCATGGCAGCACCGTTCAGGGCGCCGCAAAGGGTGGACATCCCCGCTACGCCCCCTTCACCGAAAACCATCATTGCAAAGGGGAAGGTCGTGTACGGTGCGCCTACTTCCCTTTGCAGCTCTCCCACGATGCCGTCGAAGGCGCCGAAGCAGCAGGCGCCTTTGTAGTATCCCGCGTATGCCCTGTCCGCGACCGCCTCGGAGTCGAGCTTTTTGTAAGGCCAGGGCAGCTCGGCCGCCCCTGCCTGCGTCCCGGCCGCTTCGCCGTTTGCCAGTCCTGCGCCTGCCCCCTCCAGGCCGAGGCCCAAGACCAGCCCTCCCATGCCTCCTAACAGGTCCCTCCTCGAAATCTTCATATGGCGTCACCTCCCTATCCAAGCAAAGCGTGCTGAAAAAAAGCTAAACGCTTTCCCTCACTTTCACGACTACCCTGTACATCACGGTCACTATCAGACCCCCCAACGCCCAGACCCCTGCCGTGATAAGGGCTTCGAGGGGCGTGGGCGCATAATCGACGACCTCCCCAAGGGGGGAAGGGATGAAGCCGGGCACGACGAGACCAAGACCTTTGTCTATCCAGACGCCCGCAAAGACCGCAAGGCAGATAACGGCGAGCGCCCCTTCGTTTTCGCGCAGCCTTCGGAAGAGCAGGCCGCAGGCGGAAAGGCCCATGAGCGCCATCGATGCCCACATCCAGGGGACGAGGGCGTGATGGCTGCCGATGCCGAAGAAAAGGTATCTCAAGGACTCCATGTCCTCGGGCACTGCCCCGTAGAGAGTTGTGAAAAGCTCGACGAGGAGCAGGAAAATGTTGACGAGGAGGGCGTAAGTGGCTATAGTCGTCGCCTTGCGGATCGCGTCCGTCCCCACGTCGAACCGGGCGGCCTTCTTCAGGAAAAGGGCCATCAGTATGAGGAGCGAGGGGCCTGAGGCGAAGGCGGAGGCGAGGAAGCGCGGCGCCCACAGGGGCGAATGCCACAGCGGGCGCGCGACAAGCCCCTGGTAGATGAAGGCCGTCACCGTATGGATGCTGACCGCCCACGGTATGGAGATGATAATCAGTATGCGCACCCAGGGAAGCGGCCTCTCCCCCTTGGCCTCGGCATCGAGGGTGGACCAGCCGATCACGAGGTTGAGGAAGAGATACCCGTTTAGGACGATCATGTCCCAGAAAAGGAGCGAGTTGGGCGTAGGGTGCAATATCATGTTGAAGGCGCGGTCGGGACGGCCCAGATCGACGATGATGAAGAGGAGCGACATAATCACCGAGGAGACGGCCAGGAACTCGCCCAGGATAACGATGCGCTTGAACTCCTTCATGTTGTGCAGGTAGTAAGGGAGGACTACCGTCACGGCGGAGGCGGCGACGCCGACGAAGAACGTGAAGTTGGCGATATATAGGCCCCAGGAGACGGTGCGCCCCATGCCCGTAACGGACAGGCCGTAGGCCCACTGGTAGAGCCAGGCGATGAAGCCCGCCGCGATGACCGCGCAAAGGAACGAGAGCCACGCCCGGTATGTGCCGCCGCCTTTAAGCGCTTTCTCGATCATCGTCTGCCACTCCCCGTTCCGTTCATACCAGGTAAAATACCTTCGGTTTCGTCCCCAGGTAAGCCTTGCGCCTTATCGCGTGCCTCGACGAGAGAAGCCGCCTCACCTGGGAGCGCTCGTCGGAGAGGTCTCCGAAGGCAAGCCCTTTCTTGCACGCCTCGACGCAAGCGGGCATAAGCCCCTTTGCGAGGCGCTCCTCGCAGAAGTTGCACTTCTCCACCACCCCTTTGGTGCGTGTCGGGTATCCGGGGTCGATCTTTCCGATAAAGGGCCTCGGGTCCTGCCAGTTGAAGCTGCGCGCCCCGTAGGGGCAGGCGGCCACACAATACCGGCAGCCGATGCACCTGTGGTAATCCATCATGACGATCCCGTCTTTCCGCCTGAAGGTGGCCTTGACAGGGCAGACGGGCACGCAGGGAGGCTCCTCGCAGTGGTTGCAGAGGGCGAGGACCGGGCCGCCCGAACGGTAGTCGGGCGCGTCCGGGAAGAGGTCATGAAAGGAAGAGGTCCATATCCAGCGTATCTTCCGTTTCGGGTCGGGGATGTCCGGCACGTTGTGGATGGTATGGCAGGCAGAGATGCAATCTGTGCATCCGTCGGAGCAGGCGGACAAATCGATGGTCATCGCCCATTTTGGACCGGGCGCCTTGGCAGCGGCTTTCAATATATCGGCGGGGGTGACGACGGCGAAGCCCGCAAGGGCGAGGGCGCGGAGGAACTCCCTTCTCGTCATTGGCGTCCTCCTTTGCCCGGCACTACGTGGCAGTCGAAGCAACCGGGCTCCACGCGCAGGTAGTTGTGGCAGCGGTCGCAGAAGTCCGCCTTGTTCGAATGGCAGCCCAGACACGTGGACGTGAAGCCTATCGTATAGGATTTGCCGGTCGAGGAGATGTAAGTCGTTGCGCCGTCCCTGACGCGCGCGTCCCTCCACTCCTTCAGTACATCGACGTGGTGCTTCCGCATGTACTCCACCGGCTCTACGCACTCCTTCTCGCCTCCCGGCGGGGGGGCGAGGACGGGGGCCGTCCCCCTGCTTATCCTCCCGTAGACGAATGGCAGGGCAAGGATAAGGAGGGCGATCACGATGATGATGACTGCGGGTCTCATAGCTCCTCGCCCCGCAGGTTGGTCGTCCGGGTCTCCCCTTTCATGACGAGGGCGTTGCCGACGAGTTCGTGGACCCCGCAGACCTCCACTCCCGGGACCCAGTATTCGAACAGGGGGGGAAGCGAAGCCTTGTCGATGGCGCACATGCAGGCGACCATGTTCACACCGTGGCGCTCCTGCACATATTTGACCGCGTTTGCCCTGGGAAGGCCGCCCCTGAGCCTCATCTCCATGTTCTCGTCGGACCCCAGGCCCGCCCCGCTGCCGCAGCAGAAGGTCCTTTCCCTGATGGTGTTCTCAGGCATCTCGTAGAAATGATTGGCAACGTTCTTTATGATAAACCGCGGCTCTTCGAAAAGGCCCATCGCGCGGGCAGGGTTGCACGAGTCGTGGAAGGTGATGCGGTACTTGTCGTTCCTGGAAGGGTCGAGGCGCAGCTTGTTGTTCTTGATGAGGTCCGCCGTGAACTCGCTGATATGGACCATCTTCGTTGAGCAGGCGTTCTCGAAGGATGTGCCCGTAATGGGTGAGACGGGCTTTTCCAGGAAGTCCGCGGGGCCGTTCATGGTA
>Ga0326727_10010678_pt1 | contig 21762 bp, 15 predicted proteins | sample MB2enrmetagenome_FD_207643 | JGI IMG/M metagenome (GOLD analysis project Ga0326727, IMG submission 207643) | Lab enriched peat soil microbial communities from McLean, Ithaca, NY, United States - MB29MY | ecosystem: Environmental > Terrestrial > Soil > Wetlands > Peat | place: USA: New York...
TCAGGAGCTTTCGCGGCAAATGGGTGGTGGTCTACTTCTATCCCAAGGACATGACCTCAGGCTGCACGATCGAGGCGCACAACTTTCAGCGGGACCTGGCGCTCTACGAGAAGCAGGATGCCGTGATTCTGGGCGTCAGCTTGGACACGCCGGACAGCCACAGGCAGTTCTGCACCAAGGAAGGACTGACCTTCCGGCTGCTGGCCGACCCCGAGCACAAGGCCGTTGATGCTTATGGATCGCTGGGCAGCTTTGTTGGCTTCAGGATCGCCAACCGCAACACGTTCCTCATCGATCCGGCGGGCAGGATCGCGAAGGTCTGGACCAAGGTGGAGCCTTCGCATCATTCCGCGGAGGTGCTGACGGCGCTTGGTGAGCTGAAGAAATAGAACGCTGCAATGGACAGTCGATGCGGCCCGGCAAGTAGTTGGCGCTATCGGATTCGTAGAAATGGCCGCTTTGACAGTGAAGGAAGGTATGACAACACAGCTTGCGCAACATTTTCGCGCGGAACTCGAAGCCATTCACGCCGAGCTGTTAGCTCTTCCGCCCGAGCTTGCAGACACTGCATGGCGCGAGGGCGGATGGACGCGCAAGGAGATAGCTGGGCACCTGCTCGACTCTGCGACGAACAACCGTCAGCGCTTTGTGCGGGCAACTACTGACGGCAGCCTCTCGGGACCCGACTACGCGCAGGAGGCCTGGGTGGCTGCGCACGGCTATGCAAACCAATCTTGGGCGACGCTGCTGCACTGGTGGGAAGTGGAGCACGAGATTCTGATTTCGGTGGTGGATCGCATTCCTGAAGAGCGGCTCGACACGAGCTGCAAGGTTGGCGGCGGCGCGCCGGTCACACTGCGGTTTCTCATTGAGGACTACCTCCGCCATCAGCGCTGGCATTTGAAGCAGCTTGCCGCGCCTGCTCGCGCGACGCAGGTCTCTGACAACATAATCCTGTAGCTCTGGTTCGTGCTTTCCCAGGTCCCAAAATCGGGACCTGGGGCACCCATAGTTCATACAACTCGAAGCTGTCAGAGGCATAGGCAGTTCGTCTGATTTTGGGCGCAAAAAAGCCCGGCGTAAAGCCGGGCTCTTTTGCTTGCCTTGTACTTCAGGTTGCCGCTGCTACTTGGTTGCCTTTTTCGCAGGGGCCTTCTTGGCAACTGCCTTCTTGGCAGGAGCCTTTTTCGCGACTACCTTCTTCGCGACTACCTTTTTCGCAACTGCCTTCTTGGCAACTGCCTTCTTCGCCGGAGCCTTCTTGGCAACTACTTTCTTCGCAACTGCCTTCTTGGCTGGCGCCTTCTTTGCTGCCTTCTTAACGACCAACGTTTTACCTCGCTTGATGATTTTGCTGGCGCGCTTGCCGGCCGCGGCTTTCTTGACCGTGACCTTTCCGCCCTTGGCGCCAGTAGTGCTTTTCTTCGCGGCGGATTTCTTTGCGGCCTTTTTGGCCACAACTTTTTTCGCGGCTGCCTTCTTGGCTACAGCTTTCCTGGCCTTCTTTGCCGGAGCCTTTTTGACTGCGGCTTTCTTTGCCACGGCCTTCTTGACAGCTTTCTTTGCGGGAGACTTTTTCTTTGCGGCCTTCCTGACGGCCGGCTTCGATGCGGGTTCATCTACGATCACGATCACCGCTTCTTCAGCCACTCCCTCGTCATCGTCCGAGGAGGTGAGCACGCTGGAGGTTTCAACCTCTTCGTCCTCTTCAAAGTCGTCGTGATCGGAATCAAGTTCTGCCGGCTCGGCCTCCGCCTCGCCGTCACTCATTGCGTCCATTCTGAAGACTTCTTCCATCCCATTGCCTCCAGCGGCTTGCCGCTGCACTCTTTTGCTCTTCGATCCTCACGCGGCAGAAGAACAATTTCTGCGCGCGCAAGTCATTAGCAATAGCTTGCACGCAAACACCAGCAAATGACAAGTGCGTAATGCGTTCCGAGCGAAATTATTTTGCTTTGCGAGTTTTGGATTTCGCGGCGCCGCTTTGCGCGTGGGACTTTTTTGCTCCCGTGGCCGTTCTCTTTTTAGTGTCGGCGGCGGCCGCGGAATTGCGCGCGGGCGCTTTCTCCGCTGCCGATGCGCTGCTCTTTTTGTGCCTGCCTGTCGCGGCTGACTTTGCCGTGGCGCCCTTTGCTGGCGCGGCTTCCGTCGTATCTGCATCAACACTGGCGCGACCGCGGCGATGGGCGCGCGATGTTGCGCGCGGGGTGGTTGCGGGATCGGTGACATGCAGGCGCCGGCCCGGCTCGACCTTGATGCCGGCGACATTGTTCCAGCGGCGGAGCTGATTCAGCGACACGCCGAAGCGGTCGGCGATGGTCACCAGCGTTTCGCCTCTGCGCACGGTGTAGAGCTGGGCGCGCGCCGATGGCGCGGCCGACGGAGACGGAGAGGTGGGGACGACGAGCGCCTCAAGTTTCGCAACGTCGTCGCTCTCGCCGATTTGGTTGGCCGCGGCGAGTTCCGCCGGCGTGACGCGGAATTCGCGCGCCACGGAAGCCAGCGTATCTTCAGGCTTGACGCGATGGTAGCGCCAAGCGGTGCGTTTGCCCTCGGGAATAGCCGCAATACGCTGCTGAAAGAGCGACGCCGTGCCGGCGGGCAGATGCAAATCGAAAGAGGTATCGGGCGGCGTCATCATCCGCAGGAGGCTGGGGTTCAACGCCATCAGTTCCTCGGCAGGCGCACCCACCAAGTCCGACACGAGCTTCAAGCCGACCGGATAGTTGATGGTCACCGTATCGGTCAGCACAGGAGGATCGAGCGTTATATCGTCGAAGCCATATTGCGTGGGATGATTGGCGATGATGATCGCCGCGAGGATTTCCGGCACGTAGTTTTTGGTTTCGGCGGGGAGATTGTTGCGCTTGTAGAGCTCCCAGAAATCGGCATAACCGGTCTTCTGCACCGCGCGCTGCACATTGCCAGTGCCCCAGTTATAGCCGGCCATGGTCAGGTACCAGTCGCCCGTCTCGTCATAGATGAACTTCATGTAGCGGGCCGAGGCGCGAGTGGATTTTTCGGGATCGAAGCGCTCGTCCACGTACGCATTGCGGGTCAGGCCATAGTTGCCGCGCGGCATGAACTGCCACATGCCACCGGCGCCGGAGCCGCGATTGAGAGCGCGGGGATTGAAGCCCGACTCGGCCACCGCCAGATAAATCATGTCTTGCGGCACGCCTTCTTCGGCCATGACGCGCTGAATCATCGCCTTGTATCGGCCGGCGCGCTGGAAGGCGTGGAGCAGCGTGTTGTGGCCGCGCTGCGTATTGGCGAAGAAGTTGATATAGGAGGCCACATAGTCGTTGACCATGAGCGGCAAATCGGACTTGGTGGTGGCGAGGTTGGCCCTGGCCTTGGCCACGAAGTTTGGGTCCACATTGAAGGTGACGTCGCTGGCCACTTCGGCCGGGGTGGGCTCTTCCTTGAGAACAAATCCGTTGCCCTGCTTCAGAGCTTCGGTCTCGAGAGCGTTCACTCCATCGACGATGCGGTCGAACTCCTCCTGCAACTCGGCATTGTTTTTGATGTCGATGCCGCTGGTGAGCATCAGGTCAACAGCGAGATCGAACTCCTGCTTGGCTTCCGGCAATCTTCCCTTGTGATAATCGGCCTCGCCCTGGGAGTAAGCCTTCTCGACCTGCTGGATCAGCAAGCGGGTCTGCTGTTGCTCGCGCGTAAGCACGGGCGACACGGGAGCGGCTTGCTGCGGAGCTTGGGATGGGGCCGGTGCGAGCGCGGGAGCGGTGGCTTGCGGCCGTCCGCCCGCTGGAGCGCCTGCGGGCGTAGTGGGGTTACAGCCCGCCAGTGACAAAGCCAGCAAGGCACAACCAGAAAATCGATACGGGATTCTGCCAATATGCATAGGAGATTCTGTTGTCCGGCTGCCAAAGGGCCGCGAAAGACGCAATGCCCTAATAAGAAGCTAGGTAAATGATAAGCTATGCCTTGGAGGCACGCGCGCCGCGGGGCGCAAAATGTCTCTATCGCCAAACCAAAATGGACGCTCGCTTCCTTCGCAATTTCGCCATCATTGCCCACATCGACCATGGAAAGTCGACGTTGAGCGACCGTCTGCTGGAACTGACCGGTTCGGTGACTGGGCGCGAGATGCAGGCCCAGATACTGGACGACATGGATCTGGAGCGGGAGCGCGGCATCACGATCAAGTCGCACGCCGTGCGCATGATGTACAAGGCACACGACGGCAACACGTATCAGCTGAACCTTATCGATACGCCCGGCCACGTGGACTTCAGCTACGAAGTTTCGCGATCGCTGGCCTCGTGCGAGGGCGCGCTGCTGGTGGTGGACGCCACGCAGGGCGTGGAGGCGCAGACGCTGGCCAACGCATATCTGGCCATCAATGACGGCCTGGAAATCATTCCCGTCATCAACAAGATCGATCTGCCCTCGTCCGACATCGTGCGCACGCAGGAGGCAATCGAGAAGGCCGTGGGGCTGGATGCAACCGACGCCATTTGTGTGAGCGCCAAGACCGGCCAGGGCGTGGCGGAGGTGCTGGAGGCAATTGTCAACCGGCTGCCGCCGCCGACGGGCGACCCGGACGCGCCGCTGCAAGCGCTGATTTTCGACTCGTGGTTCGACGCCTATCGCGGCGTGATTGTGCTGGTGCGGGTCATGCAGGGCACGCTGCGCAAGGGGCAGCGCATCCGGCTCATGTCGAATGGAAAGTCGTTTGAAGTCGAGTCGATGGGCGTGATGCTGCCCAAGCCGGTAGAGATTTCCGAACTCCTGGCAGGCGAAGTGGGCTTTTTCGCGGCTACGATCAAGACCGTCAGCGACACCAAGATTGGCGACACCGTTACCGACGAGGCGCGGCCAGCCAGGGCCCAGTTGCCAGGCTTTCTGGAAATCAAGCCGATGGTCTTTGCGGGCCTTTACCCGGTGGACACGCACGAGCACACGCTGCTGCGCGACGCCCTGGAGAAGCTGCGGCTCAACGACGCTTCGTTCTTCTTTGAACCGGAGAGCTCGGCTGCCCTGGGCTTCGGTTTCCGCTGCGGTTTTCTGGGCCTGCTGCACATGGAGATCATCCAGGAGCGGCTGGAGCGCGAATACGAGCTGGATCTGATTACCACCGCGCCCGGCGTGCGCTACCACCTCACGCTCACGGACGGCAGCGAACTCGAAGTGGACAATCCCTCGCGCTGGCCCGATCCGACCAACATCGCCTCTATCCGGGAGCCGGTCATCAAGGCCCAGATTCTGACTAATGAGGAATTCGTTGGCGGCATTTTCAAGCTGGTAGAGGAGAAGCGCGGCAAGCAGATCAACTTCGAGTACATTACGCCGACGCGCGTTCTGCTCACCTACGAGTTGCCGCTGAACGAGATTGTTCTGGACTTCTACGACCGGCTCAAGACTGTTTCCCGCGGCTACGCTTCGCTCGACTATCAACTGTCCGGCGAGTGGGAGTCGCCGATGGTCAAGCTGGACATCCTGGTGAGCGGCGAGCCGGTGGATGCGCTTTCGATCATCGTCCACCGCGACCTGGCCTACGAGCGCGGCCGGGCGCTGGTTTCCAAGATGCGGGAACTGATTCCGCGCCAGCAGTTCGAAGTTGCAATCCAGGCCGCCATCGGGGCCAAGATCATCTCCCGCGAGACGGTCAGCCCGCTGCGGAAGAATGTATTGGCCAAGTGCTACGGCGGCGACATCAGCCGCAAGCGCAAGCTGTTGGAAAAACAGAAGGAAGGCAAGAAGCGCATGAAGCGCATCGGCAAGGTGGACATTCCCCAGGAGGCCTTCCTGGCCTTGCTGCGAATAGGCGAAGATTCGCAGAAATAGCCGCTGATTTGTGATTCATTTCACAATCTGTTGATGTGCACCTGTGGATAACCGCTTGAAGCACTTTGGCCGGAGATTCCGGCGTCAACGAGTGCGCGGAAGATGGAGTACTCCAGATTTTGATTGATAAATAAGGGTTTGTTCCATTTATCAGAAAATGAGGACCTTGGCAAGAGGGGAATTCTGAAATTCCTTGCTGGATTCGCGGAAATAATCCACAGCTTTTTCCACAACAGGGGCATAGAGAAGTGGCAGGGCTTGCCTGCCAGGGCGAGCTGCTGTTCAGGCGCTGAGGAAAGCTGCCCTTGCGAGCGTCCGGGATACTCTTCGTGAGTTCAGATCAATTCCAAGCCACTGATCTGCTGAGCGAACGGCTGCTTTGAAAATGGCACTTCTCCAGAGGCTTTTCACCTATCGCGCATTTCTCTCGATAACGCGCAGCAGGCATGGAACAGCGGCGGCGATCAGATGCGCATCGAATTCAAGCGGACAGCCCGTATTGGCACATAGACAACAAAAGGGAGGCCTGGGCCTCCCTTTTGACGTTGTGCTGGATTGGAAGAGATGTTCTAGCTGCATCCACTAGTCGATCCGCATTCCATACAGCGGTAGCAACTGCCGTTGCGGGTCATGATGGCGCCGCAGACCGAGCAACTGGGTGCGTCGCCCATTTCGAACATCTCGCTCATGGCGTCGGTGGCATGGAAGAGGCCGCGGCCTTCCGCGCCGGCTTCAGAAACATGCGCCTCGAGGGCGATTCCGCCGACCGCATCGTCCGTTCCGGAAGCGCTTGTCGGGCCGCTAACCTGGTGCAGGCGCCTGGCAACCTCTTCGGCCAGTTGGGCAAGATGGTTCTGCGAAAGCGAGCCTCCATCCGTCTCGGGGTCCAGGCTGGGCGACTCGGGCAGAGGCGCAGCCTGCTGCGGAGCCAGACCGGCGAACAGCGCCAGTTGCTCGCCTTCGAGAAAGCGCAAATGGAGCCAGCGGAAGATGTAGTCCATCAGGCTCTTGGCGTAGCCGATCTGCTGGTTGCCGGTCCAGCCGGAGGGCTCGAAGCGGGTGTGGGCGAACTTCTCGCAGAGGACCTTCAGGGGCACGCCGTGCTGCAGGGCGATGGAGATGGAGGTGGCGAAGGAGTCCATCAGGCCAGAGATGGTGGAACCCTCCTTGGCCATCTTGATGAAGAGCTCGCCCGGCTGCCCGGTGGGGTAGAGGCCGACGGTGATGTAGCCCTCGTGGCCGGCGATGGCGAACTTGTGTGTGACCGAAGCGCGCTCGTCCGGCAGCCTGTGGCGTACGGCGCGCGGCGGGCCGTTCAGGTTTTGCGCTTCAGAAGTGGCGGCCTCCAGCGCTGCCGCGGCGGGCGCTGCGGCCAGCTTTGCAATCTCCGCCAAGGCGCATCGGAAGGAGGCGGCGGCCAGCGCGACCGACTTGGCAGTGACTTCCAGCTTTTCGCCGGGCTTGGCTTCCAGGGCCTTTACATCGACCTCGGCGGCAGGCTGCCCGGCGTCCAACTGGGCCAGCACGCGGCCGCCCACGGTTTCCAGGGCCGAGGGCTCGCGCTTGGCGTCCATGCTGACATTCAGCGGCTGGGTTCCCTTGGAGCCGTCGCGGTAAATCGCCACGGCCTTGATGCCCTCGCGCCAGCTTTCGGCGTAAACCTCGGCCACATCCTCGACGGTGGCTTCGTGGGGCAGGTTGACGGTCTTGGAGATGGCGCCGGAGAGGAACGGCTGCGCGGCGGCCATCATCTTGACGTGGCCCATGTAGTGGATGGAGCGCGTGCCCTTGGCGGGCTTGAAGCTGCAATCGAAGACGGCCAGGTGCTCGGGCTTGATGCCGGGCGCGCCCTCGATGGTGCCGGTGGCGTCGATGTAGCTGACAATGGCGTTCACGTCGTCATCCGAGTAGCCCAGCTTGAAGAGAGCCGCTGGGACAGTGTTGTTGACGATCTTGATCATGCCGCCGCCGACCAGCTTCTTGAACTTGACGAGAGCTAGGTCGGGCTCGATGCCGGTCGTGTCGCAGTCCATCATGAAGCCGATGGTGCCAGTGGGCGCCAGAACCGAGACCTGGGAGTTGCGGTAGCCGTGGCGCTGGCCGTAGAGCAGGGCCATATCCCAGGCTTCGCGGCTGGCGTCGAGCAGGGCGTCGAGCTGAGGCACGGCAAAGGGCTCGCCGCTCCGGCGCGATGCGCCGATGTTGTTGACCTCGGCGCGGTGCATGCTGATCACGTCGAGGAAGGGCTCGCGGTTGACGTAGAAGCCGGGGCAGGCGCCGCCCTGATGGTCGGCATTGGCGGTCAACGGCGTGACCGAGGCGATCGGGGGGCAGTTGGCGGCAATGATGGCCGACTGCAGGTAGGCCTGGCCGGTCATGATTGCGGTCAGCGCGCCGGCCAGATCGCGGCCCGCGTCCGAGTCGTAGGGCAGGCCGAAGGCCATCAGCAGCGCGCCCAGGTTCGCGAAGCCCAGGCCCAGCGGACGGTAGTCGTGGGAGTTGCGGGCGATGGTCTCAGTGGGATAGCCGGAGTTGTCCACCAGGATTTCCATGGCGGTGATGATCACCGAGATGGAGTGCCGGTAGGAGGGAATGTCGAAGCCGCCCGATGGCGTGACGTACTTCATCAGGTTCAGGCTGGCCAGGTTGCAGGCCGAGTTGTCCAGGAACATGTACTCCGAGCAGGGATTCGACGCATTGATGCGCGCCGAGTTCTTGCAGGTGTGCCACTTGTTGATGGTGTCATCGAACTGCATTCCCGGATCGCCGCAGAGCCAGGCTGCGTCGGCGATCTTGTGCATGATCTCGCGGGCCTTGTAGGTCTTCACCGGCTTGTGGTCCTTGACCGTATATGTGGTGAAGTCGCCGTCGTCCTCGTTCGCCTGCATGAACTCGTCGCTGACGCGGACGGAGTTGTTGGCGTTCTGGAAGAAGATCGACGAGTAGGCCTCTGAATCCGGTCCTGAGCCGTCGTAGCCCTCGCGGACCAGCGCGTAGGCCTTGGCTTCTTCCTTGGCCTTGCAGTCAATGAAGTCCAGGATGTCGGGGTGTTCCACGTTCAGAATCGCCATCTTGGCGGCGCGGCGGGTCTTGCCGCCGGACTTGATGACTCCGGCAAAGGCGTCGAAGCCGCGCATGAAGCTGAGCGGACCCGAGGCTGTGCCGCCGCCCGACACGGACTCGTGGCTGGAACGCAGGGAACTGAAATTCGTGCCCGTGCCCGATCCGAATTTGAAGAGCAGCGCTTCGGTCCTGGCGAGGTCCATGATGCCCGCCATCGAATCATCAACGGAGTTGATGAAGCAGGCCGAGCACTGCGGATTCTTGTAGCCTGTGGCGCCGCATTGCACCCCGCCCGTGGCCGGGTCCCAGTGCCAGTTCTCGCCCTTGGCGTCGGGCTCCAGGCGGTCGCAGCCCACGTTGAACCAGACCGGTGAGTTGAAGGCCACCTTCTGGTTCAGCAGCATGTGCGTCAGCTCGTCGTGGAAGATGGCCGCGTCCTCGGCAGTGGCAAAGTAGCCTTCGGTCTGGCCCCATTCGCTGATGGTCTCGGCCACGCGGCTCACCAGTTGCCGCACCCCGGTCTCGCGCTCCGGCGTGCCCAGCTTGCCGTGCAGGTACTTCGAGGCCACAATGTTCGTCGCCGTCATCGACCAGTTGACCGGGACTTCAACGTCCTGCTGCTCGAAGATGATATTGCCCTTGCTGTCGGTAATCGACGCCGTGCGATGCTCCCACTCAATCTCGTCATAAGGGGAGACGCCCTCGGTCGTGAAGCGGCGGGTGAAAATCAGTCCCCGCTGGGAGTGAGGAGCCTGGAGGGCGTCGGCGGAATCTTGGAATTTGACCTCGTTCATGAAATCCTTTCAGTCGGCAAAATCGGTGAATCGCTGGCCCCGTCCGGCGCAAGGCGCTCTGGAGGGGGTCAGGTGAAAATCTCTGGCAAAGAACGGGGAACGGGGGAGTGAAAACCGCCGCGAGTTCTTGTTTCTCAACGGCCGCCCGTGGGCGCCTTTACACTGGAGTTTGATGCAGCCCGTTTAAAGCCGCAGTTGAAAAAATACCGCTGTCTATGGTGCGTGTCAACAATAAACCACAATATCTTGTATTTTCTTAACATTTCCGGCATCCACTTTCCAAACAAAGGCAAATGCCTGTGCAAAGCTCAAAAAGCCCGTGCGGGTTGCGGGTTTCCGACTGCCAATTTGCTCCGGATTCAGCGCAGCCCCCGGAGGCGGTGTTGGAGCCGATCCCAACCTCAAGCCTAGTCCTCGTTGGGGTTGGGAACAAGGCGCAGAATCGGTGCAAATGGGACGGAGAATCTGTGGAGATGTGGAGATTCGGGGCGGATTTTCGCAGACGAAGCCAACCTGAGCGAAAGAGCTACCGGCTGTCACGGCTCGAAGTGGAAGTTAGCCGGAACCATCTGCTGGTGCAGAACGCGCACGATCAGTAGTCCGTCTGGTTCCGGGAGGTAAAACACAACGTGTTTGCCAACCTCTAACCGGCGCATCCCAGGATGAATCGAATCGCAGCTTCGACCGAGTGATGGATGATCGGCCAGGAGTTGGAAGCAATTCTGGAGTTCTTGTCTATACCGCACGGTTTGGGCTCTTCCCCAGGTCTTCATGGTGTAGCGAAGAACGGACTTGATGTCGGATTCCGCGAGATTTGCTACGCTATATGCCGGCACTCGTCCTCTCCTGCCGCTTCTTCTGCGGCCAGCTCTTCAATGTAGGCATCAAGCCGCTCAAAGAGGCCAGGTTCGGCAACCCCGCTGGCAAGCCCTTCTGCAATCGCAGCCCGCAGCGCGGCCATCTTTTCCTCGTACTCCCGCTCTTCCTTCTCCAGCAGGCGCAGGGCGGTCCGCATCACTTCGCTGGCATTGGCGTATAGCCCTTCCTTGACCTTGGCGGCGACGAATTGATCCAGTTCCCTGGTCAGGCTGACGTTGCGAGTCGGCATAAGGCACCTCAGCCTGAGTATAGGATTTTTGGCCAACTTTGCCAAAGCACCTGCGGTGCGGCCAATTGCCCGCTAGTCGCTCGCAGAGGCTTCCTTCATGAAACCAAAGCCCCAAACCCCAAGCGGCCCCACGTAACCCGCGTAGGGCCGCTTGGATCGTTCGCACGCCATGAGCAGACGCCGCCCCATGGCGCAAAAAAACGCCGCCCGTTTCCAGGCGGCGTTCTCTTTCAAGCTACAGGAAGGAACTAGTTGCTTTCCTTGGTTTCAATCCTCATGCCATAGAACGACTTCCGCACGAAGAACGCCGACACCAGGAAGAACGCGACGGTCAGCACGTGCGTGAGCGTCGGGTTGGTCTTGGTGAGTGTCACGGCAAGCTCGACAGCAAGCAGTCCGAACAAGGTCGTGAACTTGATGATCGGGTTCATGGCCACCGACGAGGTGTCCTTGAAGGGATCGCCAACGGTATCTCCGATTACGGTTGCATCGTGCAGAGGTGTTCCCTTCATGTTCAAGTCGACCTCAACAACCTTCTTCGCGTTGTCCCATGCGCCACCGGCATTCGCCATGAAGATCGCCTGGTACAGTCCGAAGATCGCAATCGAGAACAGGTAGCCGACAAACAGGAACGGCTCCATGAAGGCGAACGAGAGGGTAGCGAAGAAGACGGCCAGGAAGATGTTGAACATGCCCTTCTGCGCGTACTTCGTGCAGATCTCGACGACCTTCTTGCTGTCGGTGACCGAAGCCTTGTCTGTGCCTTCCAGCTTGATGTTGGCCTTGATGAACTCGACCGCGCGGTAAGCGCCGGTGGTGACCGCCTGCATGGAAGCGCCGGCGAACCAGAAGATGACCGCGCCACCGCAGATCAGCCCCAGCATGAAGGGCGCGTGCAGCAGAGAGAGCTTATCAACGTTATCCTTCAGACCGTTGGTCAGGGCCATGATGATCGAGAAGGTCATCGTGGTTGCGCCCACCACGGCTGTGCCGATCAGCACCGGCTTGGCCGTAGCCTTGAAGGTGTTGCCGGCTCCATCGTTGGCTTCGAGCAGGTACTTGGCGCGATCGAATTTTGCGTCGACGCCGAAGTCCTTCTTCAACTCGGCTTCGATGCCAGGAATGGTTTCGATCAGCGACAGCTCATAAACGGACTGAGCATTGTCGGTAACCGGTCCGTAGGAATCGACAGCGATTGTCACCGGTCCCATGCCGAGGAAGCCAAAGGCAACCAGGCCAAAAGCGAAGACGGCCGGAGCCAGCATCATTCCAGCCGGGTTATTAAATGCATCCGGGATGCCCATGCTGAAGAAATAGCCCAAGCCCATCAGGGCGACCATGCTCAATCCGAGCCAGTAGGCGGACATGTTGCCGGCCACGAGGCCCGACAGGATACCCAGCGAAGCGCCGCCCTCTTTTGCGGAGGTAACGACTTCCTGCACGTGAGCCGAGTTGGTTGAAGTGAAGACCTTGACCAGCTCGGGGATGAGCGCGCCGGCCAGAGTTCCGCAGGAGATGATCGAAGCCAGCTTCCACCAGAGCGATCCGTCCCCAAGGGTCGGGATCATCAGGTAGGAGACAACGTAGGTCAGGGCGATGGAAACAACCGAGGTGATCCAGACCAGCGAGGTCAAGGGCGCCTCGAAGTCCATCTCATCGGCGTTGCCGTATTTTGCCTTGGCGATGGCGCCATTCAGGAAGTAGGCGGCCGAGCTGGAGATCAGCATGGCCACGCGCATGACGAAGATCCAAACCAGCAGGGTCGCTTGCGTCTTGTGGTCAGGAACCGCCAGCAGGATGAAGGTGATCAGGGCTACGCCGGTGACGCCGTAGGTCTCGAAGCCGTCGGCCGAGGGTCCAACCGAGTCGCCCGCGTTGTCGCCCGTGCAGTCGGCGATGACGCCGGGGTTGCGGGCATCGTCTTCCTTGATCTTGAAGACGATCTTCATCAGATCGGAGCCGATGTCGGCGATCTTGGTGAAGATGCCGCCGGCAATACGCAGCGCCGCGGCGCCGAGCGATTCGCCAATGGCGAAGCCGATGAAGCAGGGGCCGGCAAAATCAGCCGGGATGAACAGAAGAATGAAGAGCATGATCAGCAGCTCGACCGAGATCAGCATCATGCCCACGCTCATGCCGGACTTCAGCGGAATCGCAAAGCAAGCATAGGGCTTGCCGCGCAATCCTGCGAATGCCGTCCGCGAGTTTGCAAAGGTGTTGACGCGAATTCCGAACCACGCCACGCCGTAGCTGCCCGCGATGCCGATAAGCGAGAACAACAGGATGACCGGCAGGGTAACCGCGATGGGCTTGTTCGGCACCGGCGCCAGCCAGCCGAAGTAGAGCGAGATGATGACCGCGATGAAAGCCCAGAGAAGCATGATGAACTTGCCCTGCGTCACCAGATAGGTTTTGCAGGTCTCGTAGATCAGCTCGGACATTTCGCGCATCGAACGATGAACCGGCAGGTTCTTCAACTGGTTATAGATCACCAGGCCGAACAACAGGCCGGCGGCGCAGAAGAGCAATCCGATCATCAGAAGCTGATGTCCGTTCAGGCCGAAGAAGTTATCAAAAGTAACGCTCTTCAGATCCGGCAGCACGAGGCTGGCTTCGCCTCCGCCTGCCTGCTCTTGCGCGCCGGCAAGCGCGGGAAGAAACAGCAGGCCCAGGGCCGCCATGACACTGTACGGGCGCTTCAGGAAGCTCCCGGTTCCCTTGTTCGAGCCGATGACCCGGCGCGCGACCAAGAAAGCCACAATGAGCGACAAAACGCTCACACCTATAGAAAAATCAACACCATTCATTACAGAAAAAATCACATATCCTCCCGAGCGAAGTTTGGATCGTCTACCGCAAGTAACCCCGGAAAACACGACGAAAATGTACCGGGGGATAGTCAATAGAAGGCTAACACTCGCGCTGAACCCGCTAGAGTGATTGTAATCACAGCGTCCTTGGGATGCTACTGCTCGCGACAACGGGCGGATGAATATCTGAAAACAGCTGAGCCGCTTGCAGAATTCAATAGAGAAGGCACAAAGCGTCTGGGCACGAGTTGAGTTGTGCCGGCGAGCGCAACAAGACATCGTCGAGCTTTAGCCCCTGCAGTCCATATTTTCAATAATTTGCAGCTCCGCAGCGGCTAAAACCGAGATTCGACTCGGATAATCTGCGGCACGACTGAAGTCGTGCCCTTACACAATCCAAAGCCTGTAGATAACCACGCAAATGGCTATGGTTCGCGAATCTTCTTCTGACGAAACCTATGTCCGCCTACTCGACTGGAATCTCGATCTTGTCTCCGGCGAGAGGAATTTGCAGGTTCTTGTCGCCGGGGCTGCGCACGCGGCCGCCCGGCAGCGGGTGCAACTTGAAGAGCACCAGGACGTTGCGATCCGGATCGTCGAAGGCGCGGAAGCTGGCGACCTGCTCCAGCGAAAAGCGCGCGTGCAGGTCCTCGAGCGTGCCAGGGTCTATGTCGTTCCAGGTGGCCCACCAGCCGGGCTGGTAGTGGGCGAGCTTCGAGGGCAGGTCAGGATAGGCAGCGCTCGGGGTGCCGAAGTCGTCGCACAGCGCGGGCAGATGACTGGCCAGGGTAATCTGGTCGCCGCTGATCGAAACCAGCAGCCGATTGCCGTTGGGGTGGGCATCGACATATTGAGTCAGCCGCTGGGCCGCCTCGACAAAGGTGTATTCGGGATGGGTGGCGTAGTTCAGGGTCTGGAAGCCATTTGAAATCGCGGCCAGGGCGACCAGCGCAACCACGGCCCAGCCGAGGCGGCGCGGCCAAAGCTCCTTCCCCGGCGCGGTCTGGCTGAACAACGCTCCAGCACCCAGCGCGACCACAAAAAAGCTGAAGAAGGCCACCACCGCGAAGTAGCGAGGCTGGGGATGATTCTGGTAGGTCATGAAGAGGATGTATCCGGCGATGGCGAGGATCGACGAGCCGAAGACCGGGTCCAGCAGCAGCTTGCCCGCCCATGCGTTCCACCCCACGGACGAAGAGGTGTCCATCGAGATCCGGGCATTGCGCCGCGCGAGGGAGATGCCGGCCACAATCGCGCCCAGAATGATGAGGCTGGCTAGCGGAATCAGAAAATGATCTATCCACAGTCCGCCGTGGAACGACCACCAAAAGCTGAGCACCGGCCAGTAGAACTCCTTCGGCTTGTCATATTTATTGATGAAGAAGAGGTACTTGAAGTCGGCCAAGAAACCAAAGTGAATGACCAGCGCCATCCACATCCCAAAGGACGCGGCAAAGGCGGCAGCGGCGGCAACAACGCAGCGCCGGGCAAGCTTGTCACCCCAGGGACAGCGTCCCATACGCGTTGATTCCGCAGCCTCGCGGCTCTGTCTGAATGGCAGCAGCATCGCCCAGGCCAGCGCCGGCAACAGAAAAACGGCGGTGGTCTTGGTGAGCATCATCAGCGTGAAAAGCAGGCCGATGGTGACCGAAGCCCATATCGGCTGCCGCCACCGGGGCAGGCGGACGGCCAGGTTCAGCGCAGCCAGCGTGAAGGCGATCAGCATCGGTTCCAGAATGGCCAGACGGCTGAAGCAGTACAGAAAGGGGCTGGTCACGAGCAGGGTCAGCGCCAGCAGCGCCACCCAGCGCGAGCCGCGCGTCCTGAGCAGCAGGTAGCTCAACAGCAGATTGCAGAAGAAGAAGCCCACGGCCAGCCCGCGAGCTGCCTGCAGAGTGACCCCGGTAAAGCAGAACAGCACCCATTCCAGGAAAGGCCAAACTGGCACGGCGGGCGCGGGGTTGAAGTCCCCAGGCAGATACCAGTTGCCGAAGAGGTGGGCGCGAACGGCCGCGTTGCCGTACCAGCCCTCATCGGTGTACTTGGCCCAGTCCATGAACCAGGGGGTGTGATTGGGAAAGTCGGCGCTCAGATGCACGGCGTGCAGCAGGGCAAAGCAGCAGACGAGTGCCAGCCAGAGGGCGTAAAGCCAACGCTTGTGCGAAGTCGTCAAAAGCTGTTTCCCCACCAGAACCACACGCCTCGATGAGGCGTCCGCAGACAATTTCCCCGCGCAGGCAAGGATTCACGAATGCAAAATGAAGAATGCCGCACAGGGGATAGTTCAAGTATACCGCTGTCGAAGTGCCGCCCCTCTTGTTGAGGCCTGCCGCGCGAAGGCGCGTTCTGCTGCCAGATGGCTACAACAGCCCTCCGCTGCCGGCGAGGCGGCGCGCCACGAGCCACGAGGCGAGCGAAAGGCCGAGAGCCAACGCGACCCAGGCGGCGTTTTCGAGAGAAACGGCAGCGGCCGCGCTCAGATGCGGAGAGGTGAGTGCAACTGAACGCAGCATCTCCGGAGCAACACGGACCAGTTCCACCACTCCCCAGCCGAAAACGCCCGAGGCCAGCAGAATTCCCGGGATTGCCCGCTTCCACGGAAAGGGGATGGGCGGCGGCGCGGCGGCTTCCTCCTGGACGTGCTCCATCACGGAGGACAAAAAGCCCGAAGAGGGAATCAGTTCCTCTTCCGTCGCCAGAATATGGTCGATCTCCGTCTCGATCGCCGCGCTCCGATTGATTGCGGCGCGTTCCTGTTCCGCGCGAACTGTCTTGAGTGGCTTCAATTTGCGGCTTCCTTTCCTGTCTCCAGTGTAGAGAACTCCTCTGTCGCGTATTCCTTTTCCAAGTGCGGAAAACGCTGTCGCAGCAGAGCCCTCGCGCGGGAGAGCCGCGCCTTCATCGTTCCCTCGGGCAGGCCCAGCGTGTGCGCCGCCGCGGCCACGTTCATCTCATGAAAGTAGAAGAGAATCACCGGCTCGCGGTAACGCAAGGGCAGGGTCAGAACGGCGCGTGCAAGCACTTCGTGATTCAACCTCTCGGTCAATGCTCTGTGCTGTTCAGCTGGGCCGGAAGGCTCGGGCGCCGAGTCCAGCGGAAGCGTCTCCACAGGGAATCGCTTCAGTTCGGAGCGATAAACATTGGCGGCCAGCGCGAACAGCCACGAGGAAAAGCTCGATTCGCGCCGCCACTGAGCCAACCCTCGCCAGGCGCGAATGAATGCTTCTTGCGCCATCTCCTCGGCGCGTCCGCGGTCACGCGAGTAGCGCCAGGCCATATTGATGAGCGGCCCCTGCCACCGGCGGACAATGCCCTCGAAGGCCGCCGCGTCGCCAGCCAGTACGCGATCCACATCCCTGCTGTCGAGATCGGCGGCGTTTTCCGCTGCGCTCCTGGCGGTTGCGATCAAATCAGGCCCTCTCAGTGAAAGTAAGACAAATGTTTGGGCCATTGGGTTGCATTTTGTAAAAAAAAGAAAAATCAGAGAATATGCAACCGCATTCAGCATTCCCCTGTCCTACCGAATGCAAGCAACAAGTTCGCAACACAGGAATCAGGAGGATTCTATGTCATCTTTGGCGCAATTGCTTTTCACTGACCTTGACGTCATGAAGGATTCCGGTATGTGGATCTTTCTCTCTGTCGGCGCGGTGGCGCTGTTTGTGGTTTTCATTCCCCTGGTCACTTGGATCGACAGCCGGCGCAAGGAGCGCGAGGCCTTCTACCAAGCGGAAACCTTCCGCAGGCTGACGGAGTCTTCGGCGGAGGGCGCCAAGGCAGCGCTGGAGATGCTGCAGGAGCAGGAACGCCAGAAGCTCGTCAGGTCCCACGAGGGCCTAAAGATCGGCGGCCTGGTCTGTATCGGCGTCGGCGTGGCGCTGATCATCTTTATGCGTGCCGAGAACAATCACTCGTATCTGGTTGGCTTGATTCCCGCCTTTATCGGCGTGGCAAATCTGGTTTACGTGCTTTTCCTGGCCGCGCCACTGGAGCAGCCGAAGAAGTGAATCGCCGTCGGCGCCGGAGCATCGGATGAAGTAGCTGTTTGAACAACTACCCCTCCGGCCCGGCAATCGGGCCGGGAGGCCTGGAGGACCAGCCGATGCCAGCGAATGCACAACGCCAGCCCGCAATCTATCTTCCCCACGGCGGAGGGCCCTGCTTCTTTATGCATTGGACCTGGGGCCCCGCTGACACCTGGAACGCTACGCAGCGCTTCCTGGAAGGGCTGGCGGCCACGCTGCCTGCTCCGCCCCAAGCGATTCTGGTCGCCAGCGCCCATTGGGAAGAGCCGGTTTTCACCGTGGGCGCCGCGGCCCGGCCGGAGCTGATCTACGACTACTACGGCTTTCCCGAGCACACCTATAAACTGACTTGGCCTGCGCCGGGCTCGCCGGAGCTGGCCGCGCGCGTGGCTGGCTTGCTCGCTCAGGCCGGATTGCCGGTGAGCCTGAGCGAGAGCCGCGGCCTAGATCACGGAGTTTTTGTGCCGCTCAAATTGGCTTTTCCCCAGGCGCAGATTCCCGTGGTTCCGCTCTCGCTGGCCTCTTCTCTTGATCCAGCGCTGCATTTGGCTGCGGGAAGGGCGCTCCGCGCATTGCGCGACGAGGGCGTGCTCATCGTGGGCAGCGGCATGAGCTTTCATAATTTGCGCGCCTACCTGACAGCGGAGACAGTGGAGAAGGCACGGGCCTTCGACGCCTGGTTGACACACGCCGCGGAGTCGCCCGCCACGGAGCGCACGGCGCTGCTTACGGACTGGCAGAAGGCGCCGTTTGCGGCCTATTCCCATCCGCGCGAGGAACACCTGATTCCGCTGATGGTGGCTGCCGGAGCGGGAGACGATGAGCCTGGAACGCGCATCTTCGGCGATGAACCGATGGGCGCGGCCATAAGCGCTTACCGGTTCGACTGAGGAAGCGCTTCGCGAAATGAACTGGCTGAGGTCTCTGCTCACACCCTCGCGGCAGGAATTCGGGCGATGTCAGCGCGGGTCACTCAGCCGGTCGCTTGGCCGCAAGCGAGTTTGCGGCCGGTCTGAACATGAGTCTTGACCGCCCCAACAAATCTTTACCGCGACCTTGGGCGTATCCGTAGAAACCTTGGCCGTGGGCGCAGGAGCCGTGGACGCGGGGGCAGCGGGCACAGTTTTTGCGGCGGACGCGGCATGTGCGGCAGGCGCCGCCGTGAGTGGAACGCTGACTGAGGCGGTGATTCCCAAATAGCTATCGACGATGGAAACGCTGGTCCCCAGCGAAGAGGCGATCGACGATACGCTCTGGCCCGACTGATGCATTGCCTGGGCCTGGGCCGCGGCGGACAGTTGCACAGTATCTTCCTCGGGGGCGGGGGCCGGATTGGCCTGCGCCGGGCCGGTCCTGGCGGTTGACTCGATTTGTGTCACGTTCGACGGGGTAAAACTGGAGAATCCGATAGAAGACATGGTCGCTCCTTCTGCTCAAACGGGGCATTTCCGCAGCGGACGCCTCGGGGATTGGGATGCGGAGCGGGAAAGGCCTTCAGGTCTGCCGAAGTTCTATCGGCACAGAGCGAGCAATTGTAAAGCCTGTTTTCATAACCAGGCTCTTCGATTGAGGGAACCGGGAGCTCGCGGCATCAGCCCCTAATACCGCGCAACGCGCTGAGCGAGCCTTGGGAGCGCAACCCATCTTCCGTTCTGATACCAGCACCTTTTGCGGCGAAGTTTGGCGCTGGAGTCAATGAGAATGGCCAGAACGCCGAAAAGCAGGCGCCGTGTTCCGCGCCCGCCGTTCGATTGAGGCGAAGCAGTTATGCCTTGACACTTGTCGTGGCTTTGGCGGTTGCCGCGGCTTCCGCCGCTTGCAGCGCCTGGTCGATTGCGCTGGTGACCGTGATGCCCAGATAGCTGTCGACGGTCTCGGTCGTCGCTCCAAACGCCGCGGCAATATTTGTCACGCTTTGGCCCTCTTTATGCAGCAGTTTTGCTCGCGTAGCCGCTGACAGCTGAACCGGATCTTCCGGGTCGGTTGTGGCAACCTGGGTCGTGACTCCAAGCGAAGCGGCGAGGTTTGCCACGCTCTGGTTCTCTTTATGATTGGTCTTGTTTGCTCGCGCCGCCGCTGAAAGCTGGACTGAATCTTCCTCTTCGGTCTTGGCGGTCAGGGCCGTTGCGGCCGGAGTCGTTGTCGTTGATGCCGGTTGTGCGGCCTTGTACATGTTGCTTGTTGCGTTGATAGGCGAGATTGATGCCATGAAGACTTCCTTCCCGCGGCCAGTCAATTCCCCTGTCGGTCAGCGCCTTTGCGGCCCTGCCTGCAGCAGAAGGCCTTTTATGCCGTTACCGGCAAATATCGGCAAAGATTCAGAAGAATTTCAATGGCGATGAAAAACGCTGGACTCGCTGGAGCGAGCGCAGTCTATCGTCCGCTCTGGTACCAGCGCCTTCTGTGGCCCATCCTCACGCCGGAATCAATGAGAATGGCCAGCAGGCTGAAAAACAGGCAAAGGTCCATGCGCGCCTCGTGGAGAAAGCTCAGCCAGCCGTAATTGTCGAGCTTGGCCGGCGCGAATTGGCCCAGGGGCCTGCCGAGCAGAATAGGGATTCTGGTGGTGATCAGGTCGGCGACGATGACCCCGAGCATTGCCAGCGCGGCGTCGCCGGCATAGAAGTTCAGCAGAATGGCGGTGCCTCCGGCGATTTCCAAGCCGCCCACCAGCGGCGCCAACTGATAGGGAAAGGGCAGGCCGAGCTCTGCGAAGCGCCCTGCGCCCAGTTCCCCAGGGCGCACAAACTTGAGGGTGCCCTCGAAAAGAAAGACCAGGCCCACAATCAGCCGGATCAGAATCATCGGTAGATCTCGCCTCACCGCTGCCTCCATTCGCAGGTTCTTCTGAGGAGACTTGATCGCTTGCAGAAAAAGGCCCGATTTCAAGCCCTTCATGCAAAAGCATAGCGCAGCGGCAGAACAGAAGGGCGAAAAAGAGAAAGATTTGCGAATGTGCCGTGAGAAGCGGTTTGCCTCATTCAATCGGGCCAGAAGCGGGCGTTGCCAGCGGGAGGCTGGGGACGAACCGCGCAATTTCAGCTCGCCGAGTGCATGCCCGCGCCCCTTTTCGCCAGAAGCGTCCACAAATCGTCAACGATCCCGCAGCGGAACGATTTCCCGAAAAACCTCTGCCCCCAGAGGCTGTCGTCGGCGCCCGCCCTGCGTCCAAAAGAAAAGTTGCGCTATCGGGCAGGATGGAAAGGTGCCCTAACCCGCCTGAGTCCGTTAGACTGTGGGTTGGGTTCCTAATTACCCGCAGTCCGCAGTGACGGATTTTTGTCGTTGAGGTGGTATAGGGTTCCAGCCCGAGTCCGAAGGCGGCACGCGCGGCAGGGAGAATCAGGGAGAGAGATGGTTTCCGTGCCGATTGGCAGTCCAGCGGTTTGGGTGGTGTGGCTGCGGTCCAATATAATCAATCTTTCCTTGATGCAGGATCAGATTTTCAGCAGTGAGGGTGCCGATATTCTTGCCGTGAAGCCGAACTTGAAGGCGAACTATGGACCGCACCAGTGCATGTGCTCGGCGCAGGGCTCTCGCCCGGTGAAAATCCAGCACAATTCCGTTTTCCGCGTATTGCGGACCACCAGCCGTCTGGCGCGCACAATGCTCTTGGTGGCGTTGACGCTCTTGGCCGGCGCAGCCCTGGCCCAGCAGCCGCAAACGATCGATTCGATTCGGGTCATCGGCAATCGGCGCATTCCCAAGGAGACCGTGCTGGCGCGGCTCTTTACGCACCCCGGCGACACTTACGACCCGATTTCGATCGAGCGCGACTTCAATTCCCTGTGGAATACGGCGTATTTTGACGATTTGCGCATCGAGCGCGAAGACACAGAGAAGGGCATCATCCTGAACATTTTTGTCCGGGAGAAGCCCACGATCCGCGAGATCAACTACAAGGGCCTGAACGCAGTTTCGCAGTCGGACGTGCTGGACCGCTTCAAAAAAGAGAAGGTCGGCCTGTCGGTGGAGAGCCAGTACGATCCGGCCAGAATCAAGCACGGTGAGACAGTCCTCAAGGACATCCTCTCTGAGCACGGCCACCAGTTTGCCACCATCAAGACCGAGGTGAAGACGATCCCCCCGGCCTCGGTGCAGGTCAACTTCAACATCAAGGAAGGCCCCACGGTCAAGGTGGGACAGATCAG
>Ga0326727_10010679_pt1 | contig 21757 bp, 25 predicted proteins | sample MB2enrmetagenome_FD_207643 | JGI IMG/M metagenome (GOLD analysis project Ga0326727, IMG submission 207643) | Lab enriched peat soil microbial communities from McLean, Ithaca, NY, United States - MB29MY | ecosystem: Environmental > Terrestrial > Soil > Wetlands > Peat | place: USA: New York...
CGGCGGAAAAAGAACCGAAGCTCTTTGTCATAACGGCCGCGATGAAGAGCGGAACGGGACTGATGAATTACGCGAAAAACTTCCCCGACCGCTTCAGCGACGTCGGCATTGCCGAGGAACACGCGGTGGTTTACGCCTATGGCCTTTCCCTGCAAGGATTCAAGCCGGTGGTGGCCATCTACTCCACCTTCCTTCAGCGCGCATACGATCAACTCGTCCATGATATCGGAATCGGGAAGGGACGTGTGATTTTCTGTCTCGACCGGGCGGGCCTCGTTCCCGGCGACGGTGAAACCCACCAGGGCGTGTTCGATATCGCCTACCTGAGGATGATCCCGAACTTTACGCTGATGCTTCCCGGCTGTGCCGCCGAGTTCCGGATGATGCTGGAAGGCGCGATCGAACGACTCGACGGTCCGGTCGCCATCCGCTATCCGAAGGACGAAGCCGTAGATTATCCCGAATACGACGCGTTCGCTTATCCCATAGTCAGCGGAGAGGGCGTTCTCGTGCGGGACGGAAAGGATGTGATCGTCGTAGCGGCGGGAGCCACTCTCGGAATCGCCCTTGAGGCTGCAAAATCTCTCGAAAAGAAGAATATCTACGCCGCAGTCTTTAATTTGCGCTTTGCATGTCCGATAAGTCAAGGGACGTTTGAGATTCTTTCCGCCGACGACCGGCCGGTTCTCGTTCTGGAAGAAGGGGTGAAAAGGGGCGGCATCGGGGAAGCCCTTACTGCCGATGTCCTTGCGCGAAGGCGGAAACGTTTTGAAACCGTTGCCGTGGACGACGGTTTTCCGGGAGTGGACACCAGGAGCGGATTATTAGACCGATATAGTTTGACTCCGGAGAAAATAGGTAATAAAATATTATCCTGGTTTATAGCGTAAGAATAGGAGGTCTTTCAGAAACGCCGATGGCTACGCACCGGAAAGTTTCCCATCCCAACAATCGTCGAAAGACCGATGTGCTCGCGCATGAAGAAGAGAATGGCAGGAAATCCCAGGCGGTGGTAATTCCGGGAAGAAATATCATACCCGCTCCGGAACTGGATTTCGAGCAGAAATATATCAAGAAGGATCGCGCCGTCAAGATTATCAAGGAGATGAGCGAGTTCCTCCGCATACTGACTCTGCAGGAATCCGATATTCTCAAGACGATGATCGTGCGCTTCGCTATTGAAAGCATCGAGGCTTCGCAGGGATCGCTTCTCGTGCGGGATCCCGATTCCAGCTTACTGCGATACCAGGATACCTATCTTTACGAGAATAACCGCATCATTCTGGAAAGCTTCGGCGAGATCCTCAAGGACGTCGTTATCCGTCCCGGTGAAGGGATCGTCGGCGAAGCCTTCGAAAAAGGGGTTCCCATACTGGTCGAGGATCTTTCCCGCAGCGCTTATCCCAAGCCCGTGATCGCGGAACTGATGAAAATAGACATCGGTTCGATGATCGCCATCCCTCTCAAGATCGACAACGAGGTCGAGGCCGTCCTTGAAATATCGAGCGATTTCAAGAAGCGTCCCTTCACCGGCGAGGATCTCGAAACCCTCATGATCATAGCGAATTTCGCCTCTACGCAGCTCGATAACGCGAAACTCTTCTTGTGGGCCATTCATGACAGCCTGACGGGACTCTACAACGGACATTACTTCGGCAAGGAACTCGCCAACGAGATCGAGAAGAGCAAGCGATATGGAAGAGTCTTCTGCTATGTGATGTTCGACATCGATAATTTCAAGCATGTCAACGACGGGTACGGGCACAGTTCCGGCGACATGGCCCTGCGCAATCTCGCCGACTGCATCCGGAAGACTATCCGTAAAGAAGTGGATATCGCCGCCCGATACGGCGGAGACGAATTCGTGATCGTGCTGTCCAACACCAATGCCGAAGACGGACTCAAGGTGTGCGAACGCCTTCTTGCCACCGTGCGCTCCCAGAGCATCCTGTCTTCCGACGGGCGGGAATTCGGCTATACGCTCTCCATGGGCATCGCGGAATTTCCCCGCGACGGCGAGGAATCCTACTTCCTTTTCAACCATGCCGACGAGGCTCTCTACGCCTCCAAACGGAGCGGCAAGAACTGTATCTCCATCTTCAAAACGGAAGGACAGGCATAGTCCTTTTTCATCCTCCCTTCTCCTGTTTCTCTGCCCTTTTCATCGTCGATCGTCCGGATCTTCCGAAGCGGCCGATACTTGCCGCCGGGAAGTTCGTGTTTTCATCGCTACTGGAAGAATTTTCCGGCGGGATGTATAATAGAGCGGACCAAGGTGGAGGCGAATATGATCCAGACCGGCAACATGACCAACATCCTGCAACTGGACCACAGCGGTTTCTATCGCAGAACGCTTCAGCAACTCTTCACAGCGGAGGGCTTCAACTATTTCGGCGCCAGGGACGAGGATGAGGCCTGGAAGATCATCGCCGAGTATCCCGTTCACCTCGTGCTGACGGCGATGGAGATTGGCACGGACGGCGCGGCCGGCTTCATCGAGAGGCTCGGGAGCGACCCGAAAACGAAGAACCTTCCTGTCTTCGTCATTACCGGCAGCGACACGCTCGATGAACGCAAAGCGATGTTCCGGCTGGGCGTGGTGGATTACATCACCAAGGACACCAAGCCTGAGGAAATAGTGCAATATCTGCTGCATTTCACACAGCAGGACCAGCTTCTTAAGACGCTCTGCGAAACACCCATCGCGGTGGTGGACGACAGCGAGTTCGAACTCAAGGTGATCCGCGCGCTCTTCGATTTATACGGCGTGAAGAAGGCGGACTACTTCAAGGATGTCATGTCGCTCGAGTCGAGCGGGAAGGAATACGCCATCTATCTCGTCGACGTGGTGCTGAAGGAGACTACCGGAGAGAAGCTTGTTGTGACGCTCCGCAACCGCAGCCAGCATTCGATGATTATCGGAATGTCGAGCGTGGACAACTACCGTACCATTGCCAACATCCTTTCGGCAGGCGCGGACGACTATCTCACGAAGCCCTTCAACCGCGAGGTCTTTATCGCGCGCCTCAAGAGCAACCTCCGAACCTGGCTCCTCGTCAAGGAACTGGATGAGAAGAACCGAGAACTGGAGAGATTGGTCGGAAAACGGTAGTTTCCGACCGTCCAAGAGCGTGAGGCTTCCCGGCGTTCGGTGATAGTCTGGTAAGGCAATGTGTTGACGAGCGCAGGGAGTAGCGGCAGGTTCCGCCGCCAAGTTGCCCTACCGGTTGGTGTCGAAACGGACGGGCTCCCACAGTTGGTTGCCGACGCCCAGTACCGGTATCACGATGGTTTCGCAGAACACGATGGAAACGATCACCGTTCCCGCGCTGATGTCGTAAACCACGTCGTCCCGTTTCTTCGATGCCTGGTTGAAAAGGCCGTACGGTTCCACACGCTCGTACTTCTCGGTTTTCGGGTTGTAGAGGATCTGCGGTCCCGCGCATCCGGCGGCAAGAACGGCGACGGCCAGTAACAGCAATACGATACGCATAAACACCTCTCGGTTAAAGGTTTTCCGTTGCCCGCATGAACAGTCGTTTCCGGCGGGATTTTATTCGCTTTTCAATTCTCTTTTCCAGTCTGGTGTTGCGTCACTTCTTGAAGCTGGCCGTCGTTATAGACGCGGTGGACGATGGCGTTCTTGCTCGCGTGTTTGACACCCGCCATGAGTTCGTCGGCGGAGCGGATCATACGGTCCACATCCTCGGGAGGCTGAAGAAAGGTCACGACGCCGGTAGAGAAGGTGACATGCCATCCCTTTTTCACCATACCGGAAACGAGATTCTCCTGAAGGCGGCTGACGACGCTGTATCCGGCGTCGGCGCTGGTTTCCGGAAGCAGAACACTGAACTCGTCGGCGCCCATCCGCGCGAGAAAATCGTTGGAGCGCAATCCCAGAAGCGCGATTTTCACGACCTCGCGCAGGAGTTTGTCGCCCGTTTCCCGGCCGAGCTGATCGTTGACGGGCTTGAAATTGTCGATGTCGAAGTAGGCAAGTGTGAAGGGCTTGCGCACCCGCTTGAAGCGCTGGATTTCGGCCGATGCGATCTCGAGGAAGCTCCGCAGAGAGAGCGCGCCGGTGAGAGGGTCGGTTCGGGAGAGTTTCAGCTCACGCTGCCAGCTTTGGCGGAGGTTAGAGATTCCGACGGCGGTCAGCAGACCCGCGCCTAGCGCCATAGATCCGTTCCAGACGAGCTGGATCATTGTGACAGGAGGTTGGTGCGAAAGGACGCGTGCACCGATAACCGCGGCCACAGCGAGAACGGTGATTGCGAGCGATTCAAAAAAGCCGCCGAAAAGCGCCACGATCAGCACGACAAGAACGTGCGGGAAGATCATCGACAACCCGACGGTATGCCAGTCCAATACGCCGATTGCCGCGACCAGCACCACTCCCATGGCGAAAACGGCCGGGCGGGGCATTCGTCGGAGAAACATCAGGGTCCTGCTTTTGTACATAAGCGTACACTCCGTTGATGGTGATACTTTTTTTTACAGACGCGATCGAAGAAGTGCTTCCACCTGCGCGGCGTTCATCGGTACCGGGTTCTGCTTGACATCGGTAGTGGCGGCGATCCCGGACAGGTCCGTCAGTTTTACGCCGAAGTCAGAGAGGCGCGGGATGCCGAAATCCTCCGTCCAGCGGAACAGCGTCGCGAGGAGCGTATCGGCTGCGGCCTCATCCGAAAGCGAGCGGTTCCCGGACAAGAGCCGTCCGGCGTTCGCGAATTTTCCAAGCTTGCCTTTATCTTTCGCGGTGCGGAGGGCTTCTACGTTGAACTTCGCGGCTTCGGCCAGGAGGGTTCCGCACACCACACCGTGCGGGATGGGGAAAAGCCCGCCGGCGACCGACGCAACACCGTGTACCGAGCCGAGTCCGGCGTTCGCGAGCGATACGCCCGAGAAGTAGGCTGCGAGCGCCATCGCAGAACGGGCTGCAAGGTCGCTTCCGTCGCGGCAGACGGACTCGAAACCCCGGGAAACCAGCACGATGCCCTTCTCGCACAGGGCGTCCGTCCAGGCGTTCGACTTTACGGAGACGTAGCTCTCCAGAAGCTGGGTGAATGCGTCCATTCCGCAGGCGATGGTGACGCCCTCGGGGCAGGTCAAAGCCAACTCGGGGTCGATCGTCACGGAGTCGGGGACAAGATCGTCGTGGCGCAGGGATCGCTTGTAACCGTTCTTGCCGACTTTCGATAGCACGGCGTTCTTGGTGGCTTCGCTGCCGGTGCCGGCTGTGGTGGGTACGGCTATAAAGGGCACCTTCACTCCGTTGTGCTTCTTCTTCCCGACGCCTTCGAGGTAGTTCTCCACGCCGTCTCGCTGAGGGATCATCGCGCTGATCGCTTTTCCCGCGTCGATCACGCTTCCGCCTCCGATGGCAAGCACCGCGTGTACATTGGCGCTACGGAATTCGTCGCAGACGGCGTCGACGCCCTCGGGCGAGGGTTCGCCCTCTACGACGGACTCATAGAGCGTGATGTCCTTCGCGTCGAGCAGATCCTGGAGTTCGTCGAGCTTCCCGCTCGCTTCCAAAGAGGAGGAGCCCCGCACGAGAAGCACACGGTCTCCGTAGGAGGAAATCACGTCGGGCAGGGAGCGAAACTTACCGGCGCCGAAGCTGACGCGGGCGTTCGCACAGAAGGTGAACGGGGCGAGATCTATCGGCATTTCCATGCGGAGTCCTCCGTCGGGCGGATGACGCGGTGGGCGATGCCTTCGCGGGGCGCGGCCATCCAAGGCGCGACAGTTTCCCGCCACGCGAGGTAGTGCGGCATTTCCTTGTGGGCAGCAGCGGCTTCATGAGACTCGTATACTTCGTAAAGAAAGAACCGGTCGGGTTCGGCTTCGCACTGGAGAAAATCGAAGCGCAGATTTCCCGGTTCTTTCAGGGAAGTATCGTGGTTCTTGAGTGTTTCATCGATGAAATCCTCGCGGTGCTCGGGTTTGACCCGCACCGTAACACAGGTGACGATCATTTCGCACCTCCCTCGAGTTTCATCATTTTACAGGGAAAACCGGGGAAATGCAAGTATGCCGGCAGCGTCCCGATGATTCCCCAAGTGGAAATGCCGAGGATTTTCCCTTCGGTAATCTATGAAGTTGCGCGAAGAAGGTCAGCTCTCCATGCCTTGCGGTTCTTGAATTTTCGTGTCTCGTCCTTTATCCTGTGTTGGTTCTGAATAGAGGCGCAAACGGAAGAGGAGTATATGTGAACAGTTTTTTCATTCGTTTGCGGGACTACCGGTTTCCCCTGTTGTTAGCGGCGGTCCTGATAATTGCCGGCTTCAATCTTTTCTTCCGTCTGGACGGTGTCCAGCTCTGGAGTTACGACGAGGCGCGTCACGGAGTCACGGCCTATGAAATGATGAAAAGCGGCGATTATATCCGCGGAACCTATCTCGGCGAAACCGAATATTGGAACCTCAAGCCGCCGCTCGGTCTCTGGGCTGTCGCCGCCTCTTACCGTGTTTTCGGGGTCAGCGTGTTTTCGCTCCGCTTTCCCTCGGCGCTCTCCGCCTGGCTTTCCATTCTGCTGGTCATCCTGATGTCCCGCAGGAAGTTCGGCGACGAGGTTTCGTTGCTCTCCGGGATCATTCTCTGCACGTGCTTCGGTTTCATCCTGTATCACTCGGGAAGAACGGGAGATTTCGACGCGCTTTTCGCCCTGACGGTAACGGCTTCCCTTTTTTTTCTGGACCTGTCGCCGGAGAAACCGCTTTATCTGGTTTTGGCGGGTTTCTTCGCATCTCTTGCTTTCTTGACGAAGAGTTTCGCGGTTTTACAGATTTTCGCGATCACTTTTGTCTATGTGATTCTTTCCTGGAAAAAGACGGTATGGAAGGTCAGGCATTTCCTGTTCTACCTTGCGGCGTTCCTCATTCCCGTTCTGGCATGGGCGTATTTCCGCTATCGGGCCGACGGGACCGCGTTTTTCCAGAAGATGGTGTCTTTCGATCTTTTGAACCGCTCGCAGAACGCGATCGAGGGCCATGTGGGCGGGCCGCTGTACTACCTCGGTTACGCCTTTTACAATTTCTTTCCGTGGTCGCTGCCCGCCGTGGCCGCGCTTTTTTACCGCAATCGCCTGCGCTGGAAAAGCTCGGCGGATTCCTTCCTTTTCGGGATTCGTTCCAATTCCTTCTTCCGGGTGCCGATATTCTGGATATGGGCGTTCGTTCCGCTGCTGCTTTTCAGTTTCGCAAAAACCAAGATTTACTGGTATATCACCCCGATCTACCCTGCCCTGTCGGTGATGACGGCCTGGTTTCTTTTTCACTGGATTTCGGAGGACAAGAAAGATAGGGGATTCTTCGCCGGGTTGCGCAAGGCTTGGCCGGTCTGGGGAGTCCTGTTTTTCCTCTTTTGTGAAGCGGCGGGTATCTATAAAATGTACTTTGAGGCCGACGGGTGGCAGCTCGCGATGCGGGCAGCGCGAAAGACGGATTATTCCCATGCCGCTTCGATATACTACCAGGGAGTGCCGTCCCAAGCGCAGGCCCAGGTATTCTATACCGAAGCCGTGATGGGACTCCAGCCGGTGGATACCGGAATTTCCGGGTTTGTCGAAAAAGGGAAAACAGGCGACTTGCTCTTTATGAAATCCGGACCGGCAACGGACACCTTGGTTCTGTCGAACCGCATGACGGTGATTACGAATGCCTTCGGTTATCTGCTTCTGAGGAAGTGAGTCAACTTTTTTTTCCTGTTAACCCAGCGTCTTCACCATTTCTTTGACTCGGTCGGCGAAATGCGGGTCGAGGGTTTCCTTTTCCAGTACGGACCAACGCAGGGAGACGCTCGCGCCGCATTTCTCCACCTTCATCGCGAGGTTGTCGAAAAGGGCCTGGCTGCCCGACTGGCTGTATGTTGCGAAAAGGACGACCTTCTTTCCCTTGAGGTTCGCATCGCGGAGGAAGGTGTTGAGGGTGGGGACGGGCTTCGAGGCCCAGACGGGGCCGCCGATGAAAACGGTGTCGTAACTGGAAAGTTCCAGATCCTCGGCTTCATTCCGGAGATCCGCGCATTTGTCTCCGAGAGCGTCCAGCGACGCGGTGATAAAACCCCAAATGCCTCGCCGTTCCTTTGTTTCTTCCAGTCTCCTGTAGCCGATGGAAAGTGCGTCGGAAATTGCCCGGGCGAAGCGTTCGGTCGCTCCTTTCCAGGAGTAGAAAATCACGATTCCATTCATAGCCGCTCCTTCGCACTGTTTTTTATCATCTTAAGGTAAGACGGCCGGAATTTCAAGGAAAAAGGTATTTTGCAGGAAGTTTTGGTTATTCAAAATGGAATTCGAAGGGCGTTTTTTGTTACTGCCGGTATATTCCGCTTTTCAGTACATCGAGATAGAACTCCCACGTATCCAGATAAGCCTTGCGGGCGGAAGAAATGTTGCTGCTGTCCTTCAGCGATGAAATGAAATCGTCGCGGGTCTTGATGATCAGCCAGCGAAGAAGATCCAGCAGCTTCACGCGAGAGAAACGCAACTGGCTTTCGTCTATCTCCTGGAACACGCTGTTGAAGTGCCGGTTAAAGACAAGTTCCGCCTTTTCAAATAAGCGCGGCTGGGTAATCGTGAGCGCCCGCGCGATGACGCGGACCATGTCGGGGTTTTCCACGTAGTAATCCACTGCCACCGATGAAACCAGTCGCGTACGGGCAATCAAATCGGAATACACATCGTTTGCGTTTTTTGGCAAGTTTTGCCGGATGTTGTTGTACAGGCGCTCGAAGCAGATTTCCAGAACGAAGAGGAAAAGGTCTTCCTTGGACTCGATGTACTCGTACAGACCGCCCTTCGAGATTCCGACTCGCTGGATGATGCGATCCGTCGTACTTTTATCGTAGCCGAACTCGCCGAATTCCTCGATGCAGGCGTCGATGAGCCTCTGCTGTCGTTCTTCGGACAAATGGTAAAACGTATCTTTCATACGAACTCCGACTCTCCCGGTGAACCGGAAAGCCGCATATATTAACTCAGACAGAATGAAAACGCAAGCAAACACGTTTTCCCGTCAGCAAGTTACCTTTTGCATTGAAAAACAGCTTCCGAGAAACCGGAAAGCCGAAAATTGATTGTCTCATTTCCGATTCTGATAATTCACGAAGCGTGGAAAAAGCGTATAATAGCAAAACGCACTATTTGACATGCAACGGGTTGGCCTGTTAGACCAACCCGTTGCATGTCGTACGTGATAGCTCTTAGCTCTACACCGCCAATAAGCGGTTCCGATGTTCAGCCCTATCATATGGAAAGTATGTTTTCACCAATATGAAAATATTCTCCAAGAACTTCGCGCACTCTGTGAGAGTTTCCAGATTTTCTTCTTTCGTCAAATCCCGTTGATTCTCAACAGGATGAAGGCGAAAACGGCGGTGATGGAGGTAAGGATGAGCGAGAACACGAACGCTACCCGGATCACCTGGTTTTCCTGGCCCGTTTTGTCGATAGCGGCGGCTGCATTCTGGAGTTTGGCCGGGGAAATCACGCTCGCGAGTCCGCTTCCGAAGGCGAGCGCCGCCGTGATGATAATGAGGCCGGTCAGCGGCATCTGCAGATTTTTCGCCGTCGTGAGGGTGTATTTACCGAACATCGCGATAGCGGACGCCTCGCTTCCCGTGATAAATCCGGCGAAAAGTCCGATAAAGGCTACCACGCCGCCGTAGGCGTGATGAAAGACCTGCGCGGAGTAATCCGCGAGCACCTTGACCATGCTCGGTACCGTGTACGCTTTCGCGGCCATATTATAACCCGCGAGATTCATCACCTCGCCGATGGCAAAGAAGATGGCTGCGGCGAACACTGGGCGAGGAGCGCGCTTTCCCCAGGTGACAAGCGTTTCCCTGATCTGTTTGCCCGTGGGCCGGAGGAAGGGGATGGAAAGGATCACACTCACGAAGATCCATGTGTACGCCTGCCAGAGGAAGCGGGTTTCGAGCGGAGCGCCGTTAGCCATGAGTCCGTTGATGGGAAACTTCATCTTGCGGTAGAGCCAGTTGAACGATTCCTTCGGCACGTTCAGCACCAGGATAAGCGCGATAAGAAGGATCCACGGCATCAGCGCGCGCCAGAGCGGGAACTTTTTCTCGTAATCCAGCTCCTCCTGCGTGAGGCGGCTGCGGTCGATGATTTTGTGTCCGGTAATTACGAGGTAAAGCGCCATCGCAGCGATCACGGCGATGCCGCAGAGCACACCCGTCAGCACCACGAGGTTGTCGTAGCGGTTGGTGAAATAACTGACCAGGCCGATCACCGCGCCGGTCACGAGACAGGGAAGCCATCCTTCTTTGACAGCCTTCCACTTGCCGACGATCCAGAGCATCGAAAAACCGATGAGCGTGGAGACGAGCGGCAGGAACATGAAGAAGACCATCCCCGCCTGGTGCAGCGCGATCTCGTGGCCCTTTCCGAGAAAACCGTTGGCGATGTCCACGAATACCACGATCGGCGCTCCGAGAAGGGCATAGGTGCACAGGGAATCGTAACCGATGGCGGGAAGCGCAATGGCGACATAGGTAGAATAGCCCATTGCGATCAGAATCGGAGGGAGGAGCGAGACGGGGGTGGCGCCTACGGCCACCATCAGCGTCCCGAAGCCGATATTGATCATCATGATCTGCACGGCGCGATGGTCGCTCGCGAGAGTCTTGATGAAAATGATAATGCGTTTGAGGGCGCCCGTTTTTTCCATCAATGCCATCTGAAGCAATGAAGTTGCCACGATGAGTGATACGGAGAAGCTGCGGATGAATCCGGCTGCCGTGGAGCGAAGGATCACTTCCATCGATGTCCGGAAGAACAAGAAAGCGATGATCGAAATGGCGAGCCATCCGACGATGCCGGAAATATCGGCGGCCTGACGGAACAGGATCAGCATGCAGAGGATGACGACGATGGGCAGGAGAGTCAGAAGGAGGAGCCAGATAATCATATACCACTCCCGGTGTTTTTTCATTCGGAAGGCAGAAAGAGACATAATGCATATCTTTCTCCGCTTCCAACAGATAAGGTTATTTTATCGCGGGGCGGCAAAATTCGCAAGGGTAAATTTGCTCGCTTGGTTGGCGTTACGGACGAGGAAAGACAGTGAAAGGATTGCTAACGGCACATCTCCAGCAGTTTGAGGACGGTGTTCCGGTTGCGCGTAGTCGCAATCTGCTTGAGTTTGCGTTCGAAGTATTGGTTGGAGTAGACCGTGCGGCCGTAACCGCCGGGGCAATGAAGGTGGATCTCCCGGCCGATGATGCGGAATTCGTCGAAGCCTGCTTGAGGGGATGGAAGGGTTTCCGTCAAACCCGTTTCCGGCGATTTTTCGAGAAAGGTGTAATAAAGGGACGACACATCCGCGAGTTCGAAACTGGAAGCCGATAGAAGTGCTTCCAGTTCGGCGGGCGATCGGAGAAGGAGGGATACGACCACTTCCAGATTTTCGGTGATTCCCTGTTCCAGGTGCTTCCGCAGGGCGTTTCCGTCCGATTCGGAGCAGCGGAAGACGGCATTGCCGCTCTGGATATAGGTTTTCACGGCCTCCATTCCGAGAGCGGCGAGCGTTTCCCGGAGGGTTTCCATCCGGAGAGTTTTTCCACCGACGTTGACGCCGCGCAGAAGTGCGATCCAGGTGGTCATCATATCAACTAAGCACAAACAGACGGTCGCCCGGCCGGACGATGCCGCCGCGGAGCACGCGCGCGAAGACTCCCTCGCGCGGCATAACGCAGTCACCCGTGATACGGCGGATTTCGCAGCCCTGGCGGCATTCCTTGCCGATCTGGGTGACCTCCAGCAGGGCTTCTCCCGCACTGATTTTCGTGCCGACGGGAAGCTTCCTCAACTCCACTCCGCGAATAGTGAGATTTTCGCCGAAATCGCCCGGCCGGATGTCCGGCATGCCCTTCGCGCGGAGCGTTTCGACGCTTTCGTCGGCGAGGAGACTTAACTGCCGGTGAAAGCCCCCGTCGTTCGGGACGCCCGCGTGCGCGTCACCCTCAATGCCGAAGTCCGTCAGGAGGAGTGCGGAGGGAACGGGACGTTTGACCGTTCCCTTGCGGACGCTTGTATTGACCGAAAGGATTTCACCCGTTTGCATCGGCCGTCTCCATCGCCGGTTTTCCGGAAGTTTCCAGACGGTCGCCGAGTTTCACTTGCCCTGCTTGCTCCACCTTCGCCCAGACGACGCCGTTGGAAAGTCCGCAGGGATTTCCCATCAGACGCAGCCCGCATTCGGGGAAGCATTCCTTTCCGATGCGCGTGATCATCAGCGTTGCCGTGCCCGCCTTCAGCCGGTCGCCGGGAGCGAGTCCGAGAGACCGGAGTCCCGAGACGCGGAGATCGGCACGGAAACGGGCGGAGCAAAGCCCGATGCCTGCGGACTTTTTTTCGGCTTCCATTCCATCGCGGTCATCCAAAAGGGAAACGGCGCGTTCACTATCGTTGACCGGCAAGTCGATCGAACCGACCGGAACGTGTGAATTTTTCACGGACAATCGCACCACCCGCGTTTCAGACATCCTGCGTCTCCTTCTTTCGGTTAGAGATGGAAAATCCGCTTCCGAAAATCCCCGGAAGATTTTCCGGTCTTGAAATTCCGAACCGGTTTCTTTGTGGCATTCATCTCAACAAAGATAAAAGAAGATTGTCCGGAAATCAAGTTCCCGGTCGGACCCATATCCGGTTTTCCGGGTTCGGAAATATCCGGAAGATATCTTCAATCAGGCGGTTTCGTCCTCTCCGGGGCGAATCCATTCTCCGCTTTTGCCGCCGCTCTTGCGGATAAGGCGCACCGCTTCGATCTCCATCGCCCGATCGGCCGACTTACACATATCGTAAACGGAGAGTGCCGCGACCGACACGGCCGTGAGCGCCTCCATCTCGGCTCCCGTGCGTCCGAAAGTGCGGACTTCGGCTTCGATTTCCACCGACGATTCCGCAAGGGCGAGACTGACATCCACCGACGTGAGCGCGATGTTGTGGCACAACGGGATCAGGTCCGACGCTTTCTTGGCGGCCATTACCCCGGCGAGCTGCGCTACGGCGAGTACGTCGCCTTTCGCGGCGCGTTTTTCGCGGATGAGCGCGGCTGTTTCGGACTGTATCTTGACGCGGCCCCGTGCGACGGCGGTTCTTTCCGTCTCGGTTTTTCCCCCGACGGAGACCATCCGCGCCCGGCCGGATTCGTCGAAATGGGTCAGTTCCATGGCGATCTCCTTTTTCAGCCGATCATCAAAGGCTGTCATATCCGGCGATTTTAAAAAAACTTCACCCTCCGATTTGCGACGGCCCCCGATCGGCGTGGTATCCTCCGGGAAGGTCGTGCGAGGCAGGCTTGAAGCCGACGCTTTCCAGGATAGCTTCCCGGAGGCCGCCTCCGCTCCGGAGAACGGCGCGCAGGTCGGTTCCCGCGTTCGAATGAAGACACCACAACAGACGTCCTTCCGGGGTAACGCGGGCTCGGTCGCAATCGACGCAGAATTTCGCCGAGAGCGCGCGGATGAGTCCGATCTTTCCTTCCGCTCCGGGAATGCGCCAGTATTCGGCAGGGGAAGATTCCTCGGTTCGTCCGAGGTACTCAAGCCCGGGAAGCATTTCCAGCACCCGGGAGGCGGGGAGGAAGCGTTTTGCCGCCCAGGCTGACGCGGGACCTTCGGGCATCAGTTCGATGAAGCGCACATCCACTCCGCGTCCGGTCCACTCCGCGAGGAGCGGGATGTCTTTCTCGTTCCATCCGCCCGTCAGGACGCAGTTGATGCGGACGCGGTCGAACCCGGCAGCAAGGGCTGCCGCGATTCCGGCGAGTGCGTCGCGCAATTCTCCGCCGCGAGTAATGAGACGGAAGCGGCGCTCGTCGAGAGTATCGAGACTGACGTTGATGCGGTCGATTCCGGAGGCGCGCAGAGGCGCCGCGAGGGGAGCGAGCAGCGTTCCGTTGGTGGTGATCGCGAGGGTTTGGAGCCCTTCGATGCGGCGGATCATCGCGGCGAGTTCGACGATACCCTTCCGCGCGAGGGGTTCGCCTCCCGTTAATCGGATCTTGGTTACACCCAATGCTACGAAGGCACGGGCGACGATCTCCAGTTCCTCGAAGCGGAGAATATCGCCGTGGGAAAGTTTTTCGACACCCCCGGCGGGCATGCAGTAACGGCAACGGAGATTACAGCGGTCGGTGACCGAAAGCCGAAGATAGCGGATGGCTCTTCCGAGGGAGTCATTCATATTTCCATCAACTCCCCGGCGCGGCTTGCGTCGTAGCCGCCGAGGGACTCCACGGCGCGGCGGAATGCCGGATCGCGGAGAACTTCGAGGAAGCGGCGTACCTCGGGAAGGTCCAGGGAATCGACGCGGAGGGCGAAGTCGTAATTTTCCTCGCAGGCGGGAACGAAGTCGAGGCCCATCGCCGCGGCCGCGGCCTGGATAGCAAGGCCGGTGTCGGCGCTGCCCTCGCGGATACCGGCCGCAACGGCAGTGTGGGTGGAGAGTTCACGGCCGTAACCGGTAATTTCCGTAGGGTCGATCCCGCGTTTTGCGAGTTCGTAGTCGAGGAGTACCCGGGTTCCGGAGCCGCGCTGCCGGTTGAGGAAAGCAATATCGAATCTCGTGAGGTCATCGAAACCGTGAACGCATTTCGGGTTGCCCCTTCGGACGAGAAAGCCCTGGCAGCGCAGAAATCCGCGGATAAGCGCGATGCCGCCCTCCGGGAAGAAACGGCGCAGCCAGGGACGGTTGTAGTCGCCCGTCGCCGGGTCGAGGAGGTGGATCGGCGCGAGATAGCATTCGTCCTTCAGGAGCGCCGTCAGTCCGCCGGTGCTGCCGACGTTGGAACTGACAAGCGGGAGGCGGTCGGCGAGGATGTCGAGCGCGAGATCGTGGCTGCCCGCGAAGACGAGGCGGTGTTCGAGGTCGCGCAGGGGGCGCGTGAGCCGGATCTCTACCGGATCTCCTGCCTCGATGCCTTCGCTTTCCCGGGGAACGCGGAGCACCCCGTCGGCGCGGACAAGGGTGATGGAGCTTCCCGCGGCGCGCGGCAGCGGAAGGACGATCCACCGGCCTTTGACATGCCCCGCCTGGACGCGGACGTATTCCTCGTGTCGGAAGCTGCTCGTGACGCGCCGACCGAGGAAGGCTTTCAGCGTCTCGGGAGGATCTTCCGGAAGGTGCTGGGCACGAAGAAGGAGGGGCTTCGCGAAGAGTTCGAAAACAAGGGCGCTCGATACCGGATAGCCGGGCGCGCCGATGACGGGCTTTCCCCGGATGACCGCGAGGATAGCCGGTTTTCCGGGACGGATGGCGACGCCGTGCACCAGCACTTCGCCGAGTTCGGCAATCACGTCGGCCGTGTGGTCGCGCTGACCCGCCGAGGAACCCGCTCCCACGATCACGAGATCGTTTTCGGCGAGCGCGGACGCGACGGCGGCGGCGAGAAGCTGCGGATCGTCCGGGCAGACGGGATAGACCTTCGGCAGCGCGCCGTGCTCGGCGGCGAGTGCGGCGAACATCGGCGAGTTGGAGTCGAGAATTTTCCCTTCCCCGAGCGCGGAAACGTCGCGGACGATCTCATTTCCCGTGGGAAGAACGCCCACACGGGGTTTTCGCCAGACGGAAACATTCATGGCCCCCGAGGCGACCAGCGATCCGATGTCGTGCGCGCGGACAACCCGGTTTCCCGGAAGCACAAGGTCGCCTTCCGCGAAGTCCTCGCCCACGGGACGGACGTTCTGCCAGGGGTGAGCGGATGCGTGTAGCCGGACTGCGCCTTCCGGCCGCTCCTGCACGTCCTCGATCATCACCACGGCGTCGAATTCCCGGGGAAGCGGAGCGCCCGTGTTGACGTATACGAAGCCGCTTCCTTCCGAAAGTTCCATCGGATTTGCGTCGCTCGCGGAGGTCGTGTCGCCGGAACGCACGGCGACCCCGTCCATCGCGCTTGCGGTGTAGGCGGGCGAACTCGCGCGGGCGAAGACCGGACGGCTCGTCACGCGGCCGAAGGACTCCGCTGCAGGAATTTCCTCTTCGACGGGAGCGATCGTTGCGCGCGAAAGGAAAAGCGAAAGAGCTTCTTCCAACGGAAGGTTGCCGATGAAGGTGTCTCGTTTATGCATAAAAGTGTCAATCTTCCCGGGACTTGGATGCTTCGGAAGAGAGAAGGGACAACAAAAGCGCCTTCAAGGAGGGAATATCCCGTTCGATCGTTTCCTGCGCCAGTTGGAAATCGATTCCGTCATACTGATGGGAGCGGTTTGCCAGATCGACTTTCATTCCGAGCTGTTTCTCCATCTCTTCCCGGATTTCTTCCGGGCGTCCGCAGGCGCTCCACCCTGGATGATTGAGGAGGAAGGCGGGTGTCCACTCGTATAGGATATCAGTGTCGCTGTCCGGACGTTCATCTCTTCGCGCGCGTGACCCGAAAACCCCGACGAGAAGGATTCCCTCGGGTTCCAGGTTTTCTTTCCATCCGTGAAGTTGAGTCGCCAGTGCCGCGTCCATAAAGCCTCCGAGCATGAACATGTTAGCACAGCATCCGCGAAAAGCAAAATTACAGCAGCCGCACGGACACGTCCGCGCCGTTCTCGAGGCCTTCGACTTCGGGCGGCAGGACGAGGAAACCGTCGGCGCGTGAAAAAAGCGTTACCGAGCCGGAACGCCCGAAAAGGGGAGTTGCGATCAACTCGCTGTTTTGTTCCGAAAGCGTGCAGGGCTGCCACGTCTCCATCCCGGCGCTCGATCGCAGGCTTCCGTCGAGACGCGCACGTACGGTGCGGGCGGGGGCCTCGGTTTGCCCGGTGACCGACTCGTGGTACGCGCCGACCAGGGCGAGAAATACGGCCGCGGATGAAGCGGGATGTCCCGGCAGCCCGAAAACGGCCTTTCCGCCTGGGAGCGATGCCACGATCGCCGGTTTGCCGGGCTTGAGTCCCACTCCGTGCGCGAGAATGCGGCTTCCCGGAAGTTCCCCGATAACGCGCCGGACATGGTCCCGCTCTCCGACGGAACTGCCGCCGGAGACAAGCACGCAATCGGAGGACTCGACTGCTTCGCGAAGCACCTGGAGCAGTGAATTCTCATCGTCATTCGACCGCGAGAAACCGGATATCTCACCGCCCATAGCTTCCGTCATCGCCGCGAGCGAGGGCGCGTTCGAATCGCGGATCTGGCCGGGCGCGGGTGGAATCCCTTCCGGGACGATCTCGTCGCCCGTGGAAACGACGGCATAGCGCGGCTTACGCACGACCGGAATCTCCATAAAACCGAGGGCGGCGAGGGGCGCGATCCGGCGCGGGAAAAGCACGCTTCCCTTCGCGAGAACGAGCATGCCTTCGCGGCAGTCGTCACCGCGACGAAGAACGTTCTCACCCGGGGAGTGCGGCCGGAAAACGGCGATCATCCCGTCGGGAAGCTCCTCGCAGTCCTCGATCTTCGCGGCACAGTCGGCGCCTCCGGGCATCATCGCGCCCGTCGGGACGTAGATGCAGCTCACGGTGTCCGCGGTTACCGTCGCCGCTTCGCCCATCTTCACTCGGCCCGCGAGGCGGAACACGGAAGGGATCGACTCGGTCGCGCCGGTGGTGGAGGCGCTGGGGAGAGCGTATCCGTCCACCTGCGAACGGTCGAAGGCGGGCGCGTCCTCGGGCGAAATCATGTCGGAAGCGAGAACGCGGCTCGCGGCGGATCTTAAAGGGACCGTCTCGGCGGAAAGGCGGAAGGCGCCGAAGGTCTCGCGGATTGTTTCGCGGAGGGCGGCGGCTGAGACGATCCGGAAAAACTTCATAAAACCTTGCCCTCCTCGATGCGCAGGGTGCGGTTTGCGACGCGTGAAGCCTGAAGGCCGTCGTGCGTAACCCAAACCACGTTCGCGCCGGTTCGTGCGGCATATTCCAGCACGGCGCGCTCGGCTAGTTCGGTCGATCGGTTGTCCATGCTCGCCGTTGGCTCGTCGAGGAGGAGCACGCGGGGATTGAACACGAGCGCACGGGCGAGGGCGGCCTTCTGCGTTTCTCCGCCCGAGAGGCGATCCGCCCGGCGATCCGCGAGGTGGGCGATACCAAGCGATGTCAGGGTTCCGATAGCCATTTCCCGGGCCTCGGAACGGGGAATACCCCGGAAATGGAGCGGCAACAGGGTGTTTTCCATCACCGTGAGGTGAAAAAGCCGCGGACGCTGGAACATGAGGGTGACATACTTCCGGGTGTCCACGCCCCAGGGCGATCCGTCGAACTGAAGGCAAGGGATCATCCGCTGATCGAGTCCCGAAAGGGCGTGCAGGAGTGTGGACTTTCCTCCTCCGTTGGGTCCGACGATGGCCGTGACGGAATCGGTTCCAAGTTCCAGCTCATCCACTTCGAGGGTGAAGTGCGGAGAGCGGCGGATGCTGAGATTACGGACAACAATCTTCATCCGGCCGCCTCCCGGTCGCGCTTCGGGAAGAACGAGACGGCGGAGGAAAGCGCGAGAGCGAGCGTTACGAGGATCAATCCCAGCGCTACGGCGAAGCCGGTATCGCCCATCGATGCGGACGTGGCGATGGCGGTGGTCAAAACGCGCGTCTGGTAGCGGATGTTCCCGCCGACGATCATCACCGTTCCGACCTCCGAGATCGCTCGGGCGAAAACGATGAAAAGGTTGGCGGCGAGGGCGGGCCGCAGTTCGCGGAGAACCAGGCGGAGGGTTTGCAGGCGGCTTGCTCCCAGGGTACGCGCGGCTTCGGAGTTTTCGCGGCCCCGTTGGCGGGAAAGCTGATAGGCAAGGCCGAATGAGAGAGGGGACACAAGCAGCGCCTGGGCGATAGCCATCGCGGCGGGAGTGTAGAGCAGGTTGAACCCGCCGAACGGACCGCGCCGGGAAAAAAGCATCGCGGCGAAAAGTCCCACTGCTACCGAGGGAATGCTCATCAGTGCGCCCGTGAGACGCGAGAAGGTTTCCTCGCCGCGGAAGCGGTGCAGTCCGAGGAAAACGGCGAGGGGCACGGTGACGGCGGTCGCGAGGATCGTGGCGGAGCACGATACACACAGCGACAACCCGGCGATTCCGTAGAGTTCGGGATCGAACCGGGCGATGAGCGTGAAGGCGCTCGAAAAACCCTGTGTGAAAGTATCCATGGTGGTCCTTTGACCGATTCCCGATTATTTCGAGACGGGAGCGTCGGGTGTGAACAGCTTTCGTCCGAATTCCTTCACTCCGTACTCGCCGATTTTCTTCTGCACGGCGGACGACACGATCCAGTCGAAAAAGAGCTTCGCGCCTTCGGCGTTGATCTGTGCATTTTTTTTCGGATTCACGGTCATCACGCGGTAGGGGTTGAAGAGGCTCGGGTCGTTCTCGCAGACGACGACGAGGTCGAGCTTTTTCTCCATGTTCAGCCATGTGGCGCGATCCGAGAGGGTGTAAGCCTTCATTTCGGAGGTCATCGAGAGGACATCTCCCATCCCGCGTCCGGTAGAGACGTATCGGTTGCTTGCGGGCTGCGCGCCGGAGGCTTTCCACGCCGAGAGTTCCTTCATATGTGTGCCGCTCTTGTCGCCGCGCGAGACGAAAACGGCGTTCGAGGCGATCCAGGCGAAGGCGGCCTTCGCGTTAGAGGCGTATGCTGCGGGGAGCCTGTAGTCCTTCGGGCCGAGAAGCACGAAATCGTTGTGCATCACGGGGCTGTTCGCTCCCGCGTTGCCGCCGTCGAGGAAGAGCTTCTCGTTCGCCGGGTCGTGCGTGAGGAGCACGTCGGCATCTCCGTCGAGTCCCATCTTGAGTGCGGCGCCGCTGCCGACTGCCACCACTTTCACGCTGACTCCGGTGTTGCTCGTGAAGTCGGGAAGAAGGTAGTCGAGGAGTCCGCTGTCGCGGGTGCTCGTGGTGGTGGCGAGGATGATGGACTTCGCGGGAGCGCCGGCGAAGATCGCGGGGGCAAGGATGCAAAGCGCAACGGCAGCAGCGACAGCGGAACGGATCATCGGGAACCTCCTGAATGTTTGCTAATCCTTTCCCGCGCACTCTCCGTCCTTTTCGCGGAGAATGTCCAGCCCGTGGACGAGGGAGGGAAGAATGACGGCGAGCGCTTCCTTTACAGCCTTAGGGCTGCCGGGAAGATTGACGACGAGCGTACGGCAGCGGATGCCGGCGATCGCGCGGGAGAGCATCGCGCGCGGGGTGATTTTAAAGCTCTCGGCGCGTATGGCCTCGGGGATGCCGGGGACTTCGCGGTCAATGACGCGCTTCGTGGCCTCGGGCGTCACGTCGCGCGGGGAAAAGCCGGTGCCTCCCGTGGTCAGCACCAGCGAAACCTTCGCCTCGTCGCACAACCGGAGAATCTCTTCCGCGAGGATTTCCTCATCGTCGGGAAGAACACGCAGCGATACGACCCGGTAACCCGCTTCCGTCATCAGCTTTTCGATGAGCGGGCCGCTCTCGTCTTTCCGCTCCCCGAGCGAGCCCTTGTCGCTCGCGGTGACGATACCGACGGTGTGAATAAACTTGGTCGTCATGGGCGATTTTCCTCACGGTTATATTCCGGCAATTCCTGCAAGACGAGGTAATTTTTCCGGATATTCTTCTGAAACCTTTCCGGAATCATGTTCCAATCCATCACATCGACGGTGAAAGGCAAGTCGCTTTCGCTCAACGCTTCTCTCAGGTTCGCCAGAGAGTCCGTATCCGGGTCGAAAACCACCAGATCCAGGTCGGAGGCGGGGCCGGCCGTTCCGTTGACGCGGGAACCATAAGCCCATACCGTTTTAGCGGGAACTTCCCGATTCAATAGCGTTTTCAGAAGCGCCAGTTGTTCCGGTTTGACATCGATCGCGGCGCCCGTTTTCATTACCATGCTACACCTTCGACCATTTTTCGGATGTCAGTTTTTCATAAACGAGGATCGCGTCCCGGATGAAGGAAGCGGTTTTTCCCAATGCGGATTGCAGTTTCAGCTCGCTGTAATCATGCGAGGTCTCGACCCGGGTATTGGCATAACCGATCCAGGCTTCGATATCCGAGATCAGCCCGTTCTGGTGAGCCAGCCGGAAAACGGGTTTGGGGCTGTTCGGAACATCCGGCAATCCGGCCTCTTGCTCCAGGTACTTCTTCAAATGCTTCCAGAGCGTGTCGTAGCAGACTTCAAAACGCTGGACCACGGATTCGCTGATGCCCTCTTTATCCAGCTCGGATAACGTATTCCGATCGCTCATCGTGGAATAGTTCTCGAACTGCTTTTCCAGATGCCGGAGGGACTTTTTCAGCTTCTCATAGTCGATCATAATGTGATTTTCCCGGCGTCATAAAATCCATCGAGAATGATCATATCTGGAATCCATATTTCATAGAGGAATACCTCCAGATAGAGTGATAATAGTATTTACAAACAACTTTAATTCAGGACATGCGTTAATGGTAACAGATAGATCATTTTCCCTAAGAATACTACCAGCGTCACGCGGCTTCACATAGCTTCGACAATTTCCATGAGGAACGCCAAGTTCAAATATTTCCTTGATGCGATAAGCAGGCGGTTTAGTGTGATTAACTGTTTCAGGAGCACCCGTTGGTGCATTTCTTTTTTGCCCGGTAAGTCTCTGAATTGAATGCCAATAGGGAAGCAGCCAAGCTTCAAAATCATGATTTGCGACATGAGGATGGAATCTTTCCTCATCTCCAACCCAATGCCGCATTTTCAATTTTGCATCTTCGGCATCATCGAAGTCGGGCGTTCCCGTATAAACATCAGTCAATGCAATTACATGATCGCATGCGTCTCTTCCGCTAAGCAAATTAGCTACAACCCGC
>Ga0326727_10010680_pt1 | contig 21754 bp, 20 predicted proteins | sample MB2enrmetagenome_FD_207643 | JGI IMG/M metagenome (GOLD analysis project Ga0326727, IMG submission 207643) | Lab enriched peat soil microbial communities from McLean, Ithaca, NY, United States - MB29MY | ecosystem: Environmental > Terrestrial > Soil > Wetlands > Peat | place: USA: New York...
GCTTCAACCACGCGATCACCTTCGGCCCCAGCCACCAGCTCAGGATTAGCGCTGTCAGCACTGCCCCGGCGCTCCGGAAGGTGCTGTAGCTAAAGAGCCGCAGCGCGGATAGGCGATCGGCCCATTCAGTCCCCGCCGACCACTTCAGCAAGCATTGGCTCAAATAATACAACATTTAGATCATCCTGACGACGTCGCCGGTTCTCAACAATTCGCCAATCCGTTCCAATCGCATGACGCGGGAGGCCTTCAACAGCACCAGGTCCCCGGGCTTGACAAAGCTCTTCAGTGCCGCCGCCGCCGTTTCCACGTCCGCAAATTCGAACACCCGGTTGAGCCCTGCGGCACGGGCAGCCCGCCCCATTACCGGCGCCATTTTCCCCACGGCGAACAACTGGGCAATTCCGAGCTCTGCGGCCTGCCGGCCAATTTCCTCATGCGCCTCCACGCTGTGCGCGCCCAATTCGGCCATATCCCCCAGCACCGCCACCCGGCGGCCCTTGCAGGCCAGCTCTTGCAGCGTTCGGAGCGCGGCGAGCATTGAATCCGCGTTCGCGTTGTAGGCATCATCAAGCAGGCGAACGCCACCGGTTTCCCACAGTTCAAGTCGCATCTTGGGTGGCCGGCACCCGGCCAAGCCCAGGGCCACGTCCGGCCGGCCCAAGCCCAGTTCCATCCCGATCGCTATGGCAAACAACGCATTCACCACCTGGTGGCGCCCAAGCAAATGGATTCGGTACTCGCCCGCGAAATCAGCGTTCGGCCCATCCACGTGGAACCGAACGCCCTGCTTGTCGAGACGCACATCCTGAGCGCGCCAATCATTGGCCGCCGCAAACCCCACCCGTACCACCTGGGCCCGTGTGCGCGCCACCACCTGGCTCGACCATTCGCTGTCCCCGTTCACAAAGAGCTTGCCGCCCGGCGGCAGCAGTTCAGCCAGCCAGCCTTCTTCTTGGGCCACGCCGGCCACATCCCCGAAGAATTCCAGATGCTCCCGCCCGACGGAGGTGATGACCCCGTAGTTCGGTCGAATCATCTTCACCAGAGGCGCAAGTTCGCCCGGGTGGTTGGTGCCCGTCTCCAGCACCGCGGCCTGATATGATTTGTCGAGCCGTAACAACGTCAGCGGCACACCCACGTCGTTGTTGAAACTGGCCTCGCTCCATAGCGTCGCTAGCTGTTCCTTCAGCACCGATGCCACCAGTTCCTTCGTTGTCGTCTTTCCGTTCGAGCCGCCTACCGCCACCACGGGGAGCACAAACCCCTTTCGGTAATCCGCCGCCAATCGGCCAAGTGCCTTGCGCGTGTCTTCGACGGCGATCATGGCGCAACCGATCCAATGCGCCGGCACGCGCCCGCGCTCGACCACCACTGCGCCGGCCCCCTTCTCCGCCGCTTCGTCCAGAAAATCGTGCCCGTCTAACCGTCCGCCCCGCAACGCAAAGAACAAGTCACCTGCCTTTGCCTGGCGTGAATCTGTACAGACGCGGTATACCCGCGTCTCTGGCAAACCACTCAACTGCTCGCCGGCGCAGGCCGTGGAGATAAACTGTAAAGAGCAAGCTTCCATGCGAACACCTACGCCCGCCCATCGCCAGCCCGGGTTCCGGGCTCAGGTCAGAGCTTGGCCAATCCTTGCCCGCCACGCCCGAGTTGCGCCCTCCGGCATCGGCTTCTGGGCATCCATCACCTCCAGCGCTATCGCGCTTGCTTGGTCACTCGGCACGATGAATGGTCTTTCGGGCCGAGCCGGTTTCTCCTGCCCTCGATCCTCGTTGCCGATGGCCGCAACAAACAGGTGGTGTGAAATAAACGGTAGCGAATTCATGCTAGCCTTTCGTTATTGGGTTATCTTCACTGGGATCGCGCCGTCGCCGTCTTCAAGGGACGATTGTCCAGGGGCGCCTCGATGGTGGCCGGCACCGTCGGCATTTCGCCGTCCTCAGGCCGGATATTCAGGTAATTGGCCACGCTCTCAGCGATCTGCTTGAACACCGGTGCGGCAATTTGTCCTCCGTAGTGCTCGTGTTTCGGCTCATCCATCATCACAGAAATGCAAACCTCGGGATTGTCGGCCGGGAAGAAACCGATGAACGAGGCAAAGAACTTCTCCGGGAGGTAACCAGTGGGACCACCGGGCTTCTGTGCCGTGCCGGTCTTTCCCGCCACGGTGTAATGCGCCAGTGCCGCTTTGGCGGCAGTGCCCTCGGGCGACACCACGGTCTTGAGCGCCTTTACCATCTGTTCGGCGGTGGGCTCGCTGATCACCTGCCGCACCCGCTGGGGCGAATACTTCTCCACCACTTTGTGGTCATTGTCTTCGAGCCGATCCACGATCATCGGCCGCATCAGCACCCCTTTGTTGGCGATGGCGCACATTGCCATCATCATTTGGAGGCCAGTCACGGCAATGCCCTGTCCCATCGGGATTTGGGCAATCGACACCTTGTGCCAGTTCGTGACCGAATGCACAATGCCGTACACCTCCCCTTGCAGTTGCAGGCCCGTCTTCGTGCCGAAGCCGAAGTTACGGATGTAGTCGTAAAGCCGGCGGTCCCCCATCTTGATGCCGATCTTCGCCGCGCCGATGTTCGAAGACTTGGTGATGATGCGTTCCACCGAAAGCACTCCATAGGAGTCGTGGTCGTGGAGCGTATGACCTGCGAAATGGAAATGGCCATGCTCGCAGTCAAACGTGTCGCTCAACTGTACAATCCCCTCGTTAAGTGCGCCGGAGACAACGACGATCTTGAATGTCGATCCCGGCTCCGCCACGTCGGTTATCACGCGGTTGCGCCGTTCATCCGCCGTGCTAGCGTCGAGGTTGTTCGGGTCAAAGTTCGGCAGCGTCGCCAAGGCCAGGATCTCGCCGGTCCGCGGACGCACTACAATTCCTGAAATGCTGAGGGGCGAGTGTTTCTCCTTCGCCTCAGCCAGCGCCGACTCGACAGTGTGTTGCACCACTGAATCAATGGTCAGCACCACGTTCAAACCATCGCGCGGCTCCACGTCTTGCTGCCGCAACGGAACCACCTCGTGCCTGGTGCCATCTGTCTCTGTCAACCGCCAGCCGCGCACACCGGCCAATTTCGAGTCGAACCTCTGCTCGATGCCGTCCTTGCCCACCGTCTCACGCAGCCGCCGACCATCAACCTCGCGCTCGTCCGTGCCCACATAGCCCAAAACATGCGCCGCCAAGGCCTGATTCGGGTACACCCGCAACTGGTCGTCAACTGGATCAACACTAACGGCCGCCCTCCGCAGGTCGCGGTAGAAGTCTCGCTCGGCTCGGGGTAGTTTCCTCTCGTCGAAGCCGAACGAGAGATTGGTCATCGCCACCTGGATCTTCTGCCATGTCTCAAGCGGGACTTTGCGTTTCAGCTCGACACAATAGTTGGTGATAATCACTCCATTCTTGTTTCGCACCTCGCGTGGAGTTAAGCGCTGAACCAACTTGTTCTCACTCATTTGCAGCGGCGGCGCGATCGCCTGCGCCACTTCCGCTTGGTGATTGCCAATCAGCGCCGGATAGGCGCAAACGGTCTTCACGAAAACACTCGTTGCCAACAGATTCCCTTTTATGTCAAGCACGTCGCCCCGCCGTGGTTCCAGAACGAATTCTCGGCGTGTGTTTTCCCTTGCCTTGGCGCTAAGTTCCTCAAAACGCAGGACCTGCAAATCCACGAGCCGGTACGCCAGCCCCATAAACGCCACGCCCAGCACGAGCGTCAGGAGTACCACCCTTCGATATTGAAGCTGCCTTGCCATGTTAACGCGTTCAGTCTGTCCGGCTCTCTAAATACACTTGGTTTCGCAAAAATCACCGGCCGCCCGTGGCGATCGGTTCCTCATCCGACGGCGTCACGGGCGGCGGTAAATTGCTTTCTATTTCATTGCAGCTCGCTTATGTTCCATTCGTTAAATTTGCCTGCCGCCCGCGGCGATCGGTTCCTCATCCGACGGCGTCACGGGCGGCGGCAATAAGTTGCAACTCAACTCGTTTCGCGCGGTATCACCTTTAAGCCTTCGGTTCGGCCCGCGCCTCGCGAGGAGCGGCGTATTGCTGTCCGCTTTCCGCCTCGGGTAAATCGCGCGCCGGTTCGGCCAGCCGCCACACTTGCGCTGGCTGCGGCGGCACCAGCCCGAGGCCCAATTCCTGAATGCGCCTCTGCAGGTAAGGGGGCGAACGCAAGGTTCCGAGTTGTTTTCGTAGTTTCTCATTTTGGTCCGCTAAGGCCGCCAGATGAAGCTCCCGCTTCTTGAACTGCTGACCCAGTTGAGAGATCTGGTCTTTCTGCCAGACATAACCAACTCCCGAACCGCCAATCAGTAAACACAGCAGGAACGCCTTCAACGCCGGCCCAAACCGGATTGCCGCCGACTGATATTTTCGATTCCGCGCCATATCATCCTAAGATTCTTACTACTGGTTCTTAAGGTACCGGGCGTGGCCCATCACGCATCTCGCACTTTCTGCATTACCCGCAATTGCGCGCTGCGACTGCGTGGGTTGGATGCCACTTCCGCCTCGCGCGGCTGGATTGCCTTGCGATGAACCCACTTGAGCTCGGGCGCGCACGGTTCACGTAACTCCGGAACATCCATTCCTCCAGTGAATGTATAATCCCGCGCCCGCGCGCGCCCGAAGTCCTTCACAACTCGATCCTCCAGCGAATGAAACGTGATCACCGCAAGTCTTCCGCCGGACTTCAGGATTCTCAGCGCGCCCGCCAGGCCTCGTTGCAAAGAACCAACTTCATCGTTCACCGCCATCCGGATTGCCTGAAACACCCTCGTCGCCGGATGCGTCGCCCTGCCGCAACGCGGCGCCACTTCTTCAATTAACTCCGCCAACTGCCGCGTCGTCTTAAACGGACGGTGTTCGCGCTCCTGCGCTATCGTTCGCGCAAACCGCCACGCGTTCCGCTCACCGCCGAGTTCCCAGAAAATATTCGCCAGCTCTTCCACAGTCTTCTCGTTCACAAGCGTGGCTGCCGTCACCGTTTGCCGCAAATCCATCCGCATATCCAGCGGCCCGTCCTGTTGGAAGCTGAACCCTCGCCCAGCCTCGGCCAGTTGAGGCGAACTGACCCCTAAGTCCAACAGCACTCCGTCGCAACCGTTTGCCGGCACCCACTCCGCCAATTCTGTAAAACTCCCTCGGCGGATCTCAAACCGCCCGGAAAAATCTGCCAATCTGCGCTCCGCCGCTTCAACCGCTGCGCCATCGCGATCGCACCCATACAACCATCCATTCGGCGAACTGGCGGCCAATATGGCTGCCGCGTGTCCACCCCCACCGATGGTTCCGTCCGCGAACCGCCCGCCACGCTCTGGTCGCAGCGCCGCCAGCACCTCCGCCACCATCACCGGTCTGTGCAAATACTCTGGCACCCTTCATCAGTCCTCGTCAGGTTACGTCTCACCTGGGCCAAACACCCGAGTCGTCACCCGTCCCCGGGTGCCTTCTCCAATATCGGCTCTCTCCTCGGCCCGCACATCCGGCGCGGCGCTCGCTCGGGCCACCGGTTGTTTGGCCGAAACAAGCTCCAGATCTGCATCGCTCAAGTCATTGCGCACCACCTCGATCTTGTCCAAGGACAGGGCTCCTTGCACCGGTTGACTCGTGAACAGTGGGATGGCCGGTTTCGCCGGCTTGCCGCTCGGACGCCCAGGCCATCTCCTCATCCCCGTTTTCCACCTACCCAAGAGCGCGACTGCCCTCAACCGCAACGCCTCCGCCAGGCAGGTGGCGTGAGATCTTGCCGAATGCGCCCGTTTCCCAGCCATGCCACGAAGGGCTGGCGTGGGCTGCCCCTTCACAGGGGGAATAGTGTGCTTGTCCCCAGAAGCTTCGCTTCCTCCGTGGTCGCCCAACGAGCATGCCTCCGCCTCCGCCGTATTCGGCCTGCCTCTATCCCGAAAGGGATTCCTCGCCGGCCCGAATTGGGGCAACAATCGCTGGCTGGTCAGCCGGTAACGGCTCTCAGTGTCTTTCACTCCCACCAGGCTCTTGCCGGTGGTCAGTAATCGCAGCAAACTCATAGGTCATTCCATCAGTTTAAACGCTTCCTGCGCCATGATCGCATCCGATGCCTTCACCTTCTCGAAACGCTCCGGGTTCCAAATCTCAAATCGGTCCAGCAACCCGACCAGCATCGCTTCGGTGCTTATCCCCGCGTCCCTTGCCATCTTGTCCGGCAGGCAAATCCGTCCCACCTTATCGAGCGCCACCTGTGCCGACTCGCTGCCGATGAACCGCTTCAGGACAACCTTATTCGAATCGCTGTTCGGCATCGCATCCACATCCCGCATCAGCTTGGCCATCTGTTGTGGCGGCAACACGCGAACGCACGGACCTTCTTTCGCCTTGGGCCAAAGAACGAGTGTCAGTTCCGTGCCGGGTTCCGAGGGCCGCCACTTTGCCGGAATCTGCACTCGCCGCTTCGCGTCCACCCCATGTCGGTAGAACGAATTGTAGTACTTCGGCTCGGTTGTCTCGTTCAGTTCCATTCTTATTCACAGTAGAACAGCCATACTCCACTGCCCCACTGCGCTCCACTTTTACCCACTCTCCCCCACCCAGTCAACACTTTTCAGCACGATTTATTAAAAAGTTATTCACAACCTGTGCACCGCTGTGGAAGCCCTACAAAACCGCGCTAAGTCCTTGAGAATATTGGTCGGAATGCAGTTACTGGGTCCAAACATCCGATCACTACCAGAGGCAACGCCCCGTCCGCGGGCGACTTGAGCCTCGTGTAGATCTCGAGAAAAGCACAGCTCCCTTCATTAAGAGTCCCTCGGACTTGCCGCCTTGCCCCATTTGCGCATTGGCATAATGCTCTTGCGACATGCGAACTGAGGATTTTGATTTTGAGTTGCCGCCGGAACTCATCGCGCAGGCACCCGCGCCTCAGCGAGACATATCTCGTCTTCTCGTTTTGCATCGTCGCTCTGGCCAAGTTGAACATCGCCGGTTCTGCGACATCCAGGAGTATCTTCACTCGGGTGATGTCCTTGTCCTCAATAATTCACGCGTAATCCCCGCTCGCCTCAGTGGCGTGAATGCGCGCACAAACGGACGGTTTGAACTCCTGTTACTCGAGGAGAACGCGACCAACGATTGGTGGGTAATGCTCCGTCCCGGGAAACGGGCGCGGGTGGGAACGCAAATCATCTTCCGGGACAAGCATGGCCATCCGACCGAAGCGTGCGCCACTGTCCTCGAAACGAACCGCGAAGGCCATCGGCGCTTGCGCTTTGCTGGGGCAATCAACATCATCGATCTGCTCGACCGCCTAGGCGAAGTGCCGCTGCCGCCCTATATCGCTCGCACGCACAGCAGCCAAATGGAACTGGATCGCCAGCGATACCAAACCGTCTTCGCGCATCCTCCCGGCTCGGTCGCCGCACCCACGGCTGGCCTGCATTTCACCGAGTTGCTGCTGGCCGAAATTGCCGCTCTCGGCGTGCAGGTTTCTTTTCTGACCTTGCATGTTGGCTTCGGAACCTTCGCACCGGTCAAGACCGAAACCATCGCCGCTCACCTCATGCACGACGAGCGTTACGAGTTGAGCGAAGCAACCACGCGTGCCATCAACGAAGCCAAAACTGCCGGCCGCCGGGTGATCGCCGTCGGCACCACCACCGTGCGCGTGTTGGAGAGCGTCGCCGCGCAGATCGCTCAACGTTCAACCTCTCCTCAGCACCCCTCATCCGCACCCATAGTAGCTGGCGCCGGGAAGACCCGCATCTTCATATACCCCCCTTACAAGTTCAGAATCGCCGACGCGCTCTTGACCAATTTCCACCTGCCCCGCTCGACGCTCCTGATGCTCGTCAGCGCCTTCGCGGCGCCGAACGACTCCCGCGGACGCGACCTGGTTCTGTCCGCCTATAGAGAAGCCATCCGCGAGCGCTATCGCTTCTTCAGCTACGGCGATGCAATGCTCATTCTATGAGACCGGCAACCATCAACCATAAACTATCCGATCCTCTGCCCTACGTTCTCATCAACATGGCGATGACGGCCGACGGCAAGATTGCCACGGCCAATCGTCTTGTCTCTTCCTTTGGAAGCCGCTACGACCAGGCTCACCTCCTGCAACTGCGCGCCACTGCCGACGCCGTGATGGCCGGCGCGCGCACCGTGGATTTGAACCGCGTCAACCAAGGGCCCGGCTCTGCAAAATACCGTCGTCTACGTTTGCGGCGTGGTCTGGCCGAATTCAACCTGCGCGTCATTGTCAGCCGCTCCGGCACCGTGAATCCAAACGCCGAAGTGTTCCAGCGCCAGTTCTCGCCGACCATCGTTCTCACGACACACCGCGCGACCGCTACCAGGCGGAGGAAGCTCCGCGCGGCCGCTACCGAAGTTAAGATTTGCGGCGCGACGGAGATCAATTTCCGGCGCGCGCTGTGCTGGTTGCGCGCGAAGTGGGGCGTCCAGCGCCTCCTCTGCGAAGGCGGCGGCGAACTCAACGACGCCTTGTTCCGCGCCGGCCTGGTCAGCGAAGTGCACTTGACCATTTGCCCCAAGATTTTCGGCGGCCGTTCCGCGCCCACGATCGCTGATGGCCTGGGCTCAGGCGCGCTGGACCGGGCGGTCAGGCTGGAACTCAAGTCCGCAAGGCGTCGTGGGGACGAAATGTTCCTCGTGTATCGCGTTGTGAGGAGAGAGAGTTAATCACCCTCTGTCCCAGCCTCACCCCGGCGTTGTTTCCACCCGCCTTGCGAAGAGCCATAGCAGGTCGGACAGCCGGTTCAGATAAACCAGAATCTCCGAGTTTTGGAGTTGATCGGCTTCCTGCAACGAGCATACGCGTCTCTCCGCGCGGCGGCAAACCGTGCGTGCGACATCGAGGGCGGCCGAGCCTGCGTTCGCGCCGGGCAGGACCCAGCCCTTAGCGGAGGCCATAGCCGCCTCGATTTCCCCGACCAATCCGTCCAGCCGGGCGGTCAGGTCCGCCGTCACCAGCCCATAACCGTCCTTCACGTAGCGCGGTAAATCCTCCACGACGGTGGCCAGTTCGCCCATCAGCACCACCAAATCCCGCTGAATTGCCGCCAGATGTTCCCGCACATAATCATCCGCGGCGGTCGCTCGGGCCAGTCCGATGGCTGCATTCAGTTCGTCCACCGCTCCATAGGCCTCGACACGCGGATGGCATTTGGGCACGCTCCGACTGTACATCAAAACCGTTGTGCCTCGGTCCCCTGGTTTGGTCACAATGCTCATCCTATGTCTCTCACGTCCCCTGCTCCACCACCCGTTTGTAGGCGAGCAACCCGTCGACGATTGCGTGCGCGATTCTCCGGCGATACTCCTCAGTGACAATCTGCCGCCCTTCTGCGGGGTGCGACAGGAAGCCCGCCTCGATCAGGACCGCCGGCATTACGGCGTCGCGGAGCACGGCAAAACGCGCCCGGCGCACACCACGGTCCTCGGCCGCCAGGTTCTGCGTCAGCGCTTTCTGCATCTGGTACGCCAGGAAGAGGTTTTGCTCGTTGTGCCGATTCCCCGCGAACCAGCCTCCACCTTCGCCCTCGCCGCGCGCATTCGTCGAACTCGCCCCCGCGGGGGTCAGGCAATACACCTCCGCACCGTGCACGGTATTACGGCTTGCTTCGGCAGCATTGAAGTGAAGGCTGACGAAAAGGTCCGCGCTCCGGCGCCGGGCCAACTCCGCTCTCGCCGGCAGCTCGACGAAGCTGTCCGTGCTCCGCGTCAATGTGACTTTCAACCCCGCTCGGGTCAGTTGGGATCGGACTTCCTTTGCCAGCAGCAACGTATGTCGCTTCTCCTGGCACGAACCAACCTCGTTGCCGGGGTCTTTGCCGCCGTGCCCCGGGTCGAGGCAGACTGTTCTCACTCTGGCACCGGGCTGATTTCGCGCTGGCGACAGCAGCGGTCGCAGCGTCGCCTCCGCATCCAGTTGCGCCAGACCGAGTGTTCCACTCTGCGCCACCACCGGATACAACAGCCAGACCCGCACCCCGTTGATCTGGGCCTCGCGGGAATCCACCGCCACCACTATCTTTGACCAACGGTTGCTCAGTTGCAGCGTCTCGTCCGGTTTGAGCCAGCTAACCTCGAAGCGATTGGCTTTGGCCCAATCCGTGAGCCGCACGTACTTCTGTCCGGCGACTCGCGTCGGCTCGGCGGTCCGCTCGGCGCTGTGGACACGCCCGGCCAACAACAGCACGAGCATTGCCAGCGGCAGGATAGCAACACTGGATTTCATCTCCTTGAACTCTGCATGTCCCCCTTGCCCGGTTCAAGCAAAGAGCGACCCGTCTTTGACCGGTGTGCTACATTGTCCAAACCGCGGGTTTAGGGTTGCCTTGACATTCGGGATTGCATTATTTTCACCGTCCTGAACCTCTAGCGAAAGTTGTTTATGGATAAAACCGCCGAACTGATACTGGACGGGAAGAGCTACCAGCTTCCCATCACTGTAGGAAGCGAAGGAGAGCACGCCGTGGACATCTCCACGCTGCGCAGCCAAACCGGCTATATTACGCTGGACGATGGCTATGGAAACACAGGGTCCTGCCAAAGTCAGATAACCTTCATAGATGGGGAGAAGGGTATTCTGCGTTACCGTGGGATCCCCATCGAGGAGCTGGCCGAGAAATCCACCTTTATCGAGGTCGCTCACCTGCTCATCATGGGCAAGCTGCCCAACAGCGCCGAGCTTCGGCGGTTCTCGGACCTGCTGACCGCCAACGAGCTGCTAAACGAAGCCATGAAATACCACTTCGAAGGCTTCCCGGCCCACGCCCACCCGATGGCTATTCTGTCCGCCATGATCAACACCTCGAGCTGCTTCCATCCCGAGCTGCTGACCGACCAAATGCGGGACAGCTTTATTGTCCAGGCGGCGCGCCTGCTGTCCAAGGTGCGGACCATTGCTGCATTCGCGTATCGCAAATCGCGCGGGCTCCCGGCCATCTATCCCAAGCCGGACCTGAAATACACAGCGAACTTCCTGCACATGATGTTCTCCCTGCCGTTCAAGGACTATGAGCTGAAGCCGGAGGCGGTCAAAGCGCTGGATTTGATTTTCCTGCTCCATGCCGATCACGAGCAGAACTGCTCGACCGCAACGGTGCGCACGGTCGCCTCGAGCCGCGCTAACCTGTTCGCCAGCGCTGCGGCCGGGGTTTGTGCGCTCTGGGGTCCCCTGCACGGCGGCGCCAACCAGGCCGTGCTCGAAATGCTCGAGGAGATTCACAATTCAGGCGACAACGGCTCAAAGTTCATTGCTGCCGCCAAGGACAAAAACAGCGGCAAGCGGCTGATGGGCTTCGGCCATCGGGTCTATAAGCACTACGACCCCCGCGCCAAAATCATCAAAAAGGCCTGCGACGACGTGTTGGCCAAGCTCCATATCAGTGACCCCTTGCTCGATATCGCCAAGCACCTCGAGGAAGCCGCCCTCCGAGACTCCTACTTCGTCGAGCGCAAGCTGTATCCCAATGTGGACTTTTACAGCGGCATCATCATGCGCGCCATCGGCATCCCGGTGGAGATGTTCACGGTGATGTTCGCTATCGGACGTATGCCCGGCTGGATTGCCAACTACAAGGAAGTCATGGAAGCCCCGACGTGCATCTACCGCCCACGCCAAGTTTATACCGGCCCCACCGAGAACCACTACACTCCCATCAAAGAGCGGAAGTGAGCAGGCCGAAAGGACTGAGCCGTTGAAGCCTTAAAGCGTTAGAGCCTTGAAGCGTTCATCTGTGTCCATTTGTGTCCATCTGTGGTTTTCCTCCATTCTGATTCTGCTTAGGCCCTTATGAATATTCACGAGTACCAAGCCAGACAATTGCTGGGGCAACACGGGGTCCCCTTGCCGCCTTGGGAGGTCTGCGACACCCCGGAGGCCGCAAAGCGAATCGCGGCGCAGCTCCTCGCCAACGGGGCCAGCCTGATCGCCGTGAAAGCGCAGATTCATGCTGGCGGCCGGGGCAAAGGCACTTTCAAGAGCGGCTTCAGGGGTGGCGTCAAACTGTGCCCGACCGCCGAGGACGTCTTCGACAAAGCCAAAGCCATGCTGGGCAATGTGCTCGTCACCAAACAGACCGGGCCCGAGGGCCGCCTGGTTAGTAAGTTGATCATCGCCGCTGCACCGGACATCCAGAAGGAGCTGTATCTGGCTGTGCTGCTGGACCGCTCATCCTCGCGGCCAGTGGTAATGGCCAGCACCGAAGGCGGCATGGACATCGAGGAAGTCGCAGCCAAGACGCCCGAAAAGACCGTCAAGGAAACCATTGACCCGGCCCTGGGCATGATCCCTTACCAGGCCCGCAAAGTGGCCGCCGCCCTGGGCCTGACGGGGGAACTCATGGGCCAGGCAGCGAAATTCCTCCTGGGCGTCTATAGCACCTGGTGGGAATCCGACGCCTCGCTGGTCGAGATCAATCCCCTCTGCATCACCCGCACCCGTGAGGGCAAGACAACGCTCCTGGCCGTGGACGCCAAGATGTCGCTCGACGACAACGCCCTCTACCGGCACCCGGACCTCCAGGCGATGCGTGACCTGGCCGAAGAGGCGCCGCTTGAGACCGAGGCCAGCAAGTTCAGCCTCAATTATATCAAGCTCGACGGCAATATTGCCTGCCTGGTCAATGGCGCCGGCCTGGCCATGGCCACCATGGACATCATCCAGCACTTTGGTGGCCGCCCCGCCAACTTCCTCGACGTCGGCGGCGGTGCCAGCCAGGAACAAGTCGCCGCGGCGTTCAGGATCATCCTCCAGGACTCGAACGTGAAGGGCATTCTAGTTAACATCTTTGGTGGGATCATGGACTGCAACGTCATCGCCACCGGTATCGTCGCGGCGGTAAAGGAAACCGGCCTGCAGCTCCCGCTTGTGGTTCGGCTCGAAGGGAACAACGTCGTGGCCGGCAACCAGACCCTCGCCGAATCCGGCCTCACCATCATCCGGGGCGGCTCGATGGCCGACGGGGCGCAAAAGGCGGTGGAAGCGGTCGCAGCGAGGTAACTTAGGTTTATGCTCGACGAAGCGCTCATCGAACAATTCTCCTGAACCATGTCTATCCTGGTCACTCCTCAAACCCGCGTCCTGGTCCAAGGCATCACGGGCAGCTTTGGCGCACGGCACACCCAGCTCAGCCTCGCCTACGGCACCCAGGTCGTCGCCGGCGTCACCCCGGGCAAGGGCGGACAGTTGTTTGAAAACAAAGTCCCTATCTTCGACACCGTTGCCGAAGCCATGAGGCAAACCGGCGCCACCGCCTCTGCCATCTTTGTGCCCCCGGCCTTTGCGGCGGACGCGATCCTTGAAGGCGTGGACGCGGGACTCGGCCTCGTGGTTTGCATTACGGAAGGCATCCCGGTCAATGACATGGTGAAGGTCAAGCGGGCCATGGAAGGCAGGACGACCCGGCTGATCGGGCCCAATTGCCCCGGCGTCGTGACGCCCGGCTCGGGCAAGGATTCCCACGGTGGCTGCCGCATCGGCATCGCCCCCGGTTATATTCACAAGCAAGGCCACGTCGGCGTCGTTTCCCGCAGCGGCACCTTGACCTACGAAGCTGTGTGGCAGCTCACCTGCCGCGGCGTCGGCCAATCCACCTGCGTCGGCATCGGGGGCGACCCCGTCAACGGCACTTCCCACCTGGACGTCATCAAGCTGTTCGACGCCGACCCGGACACGCATGGTATCATCATGATCGGTGAAATCGGCGGCTCAGCGGAAGAGGAAGCCGCCGCCTGGATCCGGAGCAACTGCCGGAAGCCGGTCGCCGGTTTCATTGCCGGCGCCACCGCCCCTCCCGGCCGGCGCATGGGCCACGCCGGGGCCATTGTGAGCGGCGGCAAAGGCACCGCGGCGGCCAAAATCGCCGCCTTCAAAGAAGCCGGCATCGGCGTGGCGCCAACACCATCGGAAATGGCGGAGACTCTCCTGAAGATGATGTGATTGCACCGCCGGTTGGCCGTGCCCGGTTCTGTGTCTATTTCTCCGCCCGCCCGATACAGTAGAGGTTGGTGGCCCCGCGCAGGAAGATTTGGCCGCGGCTGAGAGCGGGCGAAGCAAAGCACTTCTCACCCAGGTCGTTCGAAGCCACAAGTTGGTATTTCTCCCCGGCCTTAATGATTTTGGTGACGCCCTTGTCATTGAGAAAATAGACCAGACCGCCCGCCGACACCGGCGAGGCGTGGCTGTGGCCGAAGGGTTCATGCCAGAGAATCCGGCCCGTGGCCGCGTCGAAGCAGTAGATTTCGTTGCTTCCGTCCGCCACCGTCAGGAAGAAACTGCCCACCGCGATGGGGGAGGGGACGTAGGGTGCTCCCGTCGCACTCTTCCAAACGATCTTGGTTTCGGTCACGTCGCCCTGACCATCGGGTTTGATGGCCTGCAATTCCTTCTTGGGCCAACTCGACGTAGCGAGCAACAGGCCGGTCTGCTCGCTAAAGACCGGCGTGATGACGAAGTCCGTGGAGGGGCTTTCAACGAACCAAAGGCGTGAACCATCCTCCGGGTTGAAGCTGGTGACGGCTTTGTCGCCGCACAGGATAATCTGCGGACGCCCGGCCAGTGGGCGGACCAAAGGCTGGCCAAAGCTGTTGGAAGGATGCTCGAGCGCGTCCTTCCAGAGAGTGTGGCCGTCGGCGCGGCTCAAGGCGACCAGGAAGTTGCCCTGCTTGCCCTGCGCACTAAGGATGACCTTATCCTGGTAAAGGACGGGGGAACTGGAAAAGCCGTGATCGTTCTGAAACTCGCCGGGGCGCACCAGCCAGAGGGGCTTGCCGCTAAGATCAAGAGCGGCCACGACAACCTGTTTGACGTCGAGGAACGCGACATAGACTCTCTCACCATCGGCGGCCAGCGTGCAGGAGGCGTAGCTGTTCTCCGGGCTCTTGCTTTCCAATTCCGCGGTCAGGACCGTCTGGCGCCAGAGGAGTTGCCCTGTGCGGCGGTCGAAGCAGAGCAGGAGGCGTTCCTTCGCCTCGGGCATGGCCGTGGCGGTGAAGACCCGATCCTCCCAGACGATGGGAGAACCGTGTCCAGCGCCAGGGACGGCGGTTTTCCAAGCCACATTGCGGGTCGCGCTCCACTCGGTAGGGACGTTCGATTCGAGACTGGTGCCATCACCGCGCGGACCTCGCCAGGCGGGCCAGTTCTCAGCAGCAGCGCGTTGTGGCAAGTTCACGAGGACAAAGGAAGCTGCGAGAAAGAGACAGGTATGCTTCATGCGTGTGAACAATATCTTCGCCGGGATCAAATCGGTGCGCGGGTAATCACCCGCGCATGCTATTATCACGCAGAGACTCGCCTTGTCAGTCGGCTGATGCAACCTCCAATAGTGAGCAGGCCTAAGGTGCCAATAACGATGCCGGGCAAAACAGAGATGCTCCCGTTGTGTCGAGCCGGACCTTTCAGGATCATCCCACACAAGGCCAGATACCAGACCCCGACTGCGATTCCCAGCAATAGGAACCAGCGTGGGGATCCGGGTCCCCAAATCCCCATGGACCAGCCAACCAGATAAGGCAGAATCAGCACACCCCACCACATGGAATGTCCGGACTTTCCTCCGATGCCTCCAACCATGCTCAACCCCCAGAGCGCCCCCACCCCAATGACGATGAGGAGGAAAACCCACAGCCGGTAAGCGAGCCACTGCCGTTCGCCTTGAGAGAGGAAGGTGCCCAGCGCGACCAGCCCGCTGCCGACCAGTATAGCGACTGAGCCTTCCATCGGGTCCAGCGCGCCGAGCAGCATGGCGATGCTGCCCACCACGATGATGATGCGCGACCAAATACCACGCGCGCTCTGAGCAGGCGTTGTCGTCGTATCCATACGCGTCAATCTGCCAAGCCGCCGCCGAGCGTAGTAGTTGATATTTCAGCGCCGGGTATCGAAATATTCGATGAAGTGATGTGGGTTAGGTCCATCCTTCCCACACCCCGGTTCCTGCTTGGTGAACGGGCGGGCCGCGGAGTCCACCGGTTTGAGGCTTCCATCGCCGGTCCTCCTCCGCAGCCAGCCGGGCACCCCAACCAATCCAGGCCACTCGTCCCGCAGTCCTCGTTCCTCTGGCGACCCCTCGTCCCGTCTACCCCTATAGCGCCGCCGGAGCCTCGCCGGTAGGGACCCGCCAGCTTCCGGGCTCCCAGCGCCGGGGCAGCCACTTTGCCTCGCGCACGGCCGATCGGCTTGACCGAGAGCCCTTACCTCTTCGCGGGAGACTTTCTGGCACCTGAAGAGCCAATCCTGGAGCAAGCCGCCTTTTGGCGAGCCTACCGCCACGGCTTTCTAAGACGACTTGGTCACTGCTCCGAACACGCCTACGTCTCTCCACCCCCCAAGTACTCCAGGGCTAAGGGGTAGGCGGTACAGGGGTAGGGCCTAAAAAGTACTTGCCGGGTAGGGGGCAGGGCCAACGGGGGCGCGCGCGGAGGGTAGCCGCTGGCTTTCCTGGCACTCCCGTTCTTACGTCCCTGCCCCTCCTGGGTTACCTCTGTGTCGTTCGGGCGCCAGCAGGGGCGCTAACGCGCTTCTCCGTGTTCTACTTTGGGGCTAACGCGGCCAACAGGAACGTATTTTATCGCCTCCACCCGGCGCAGTACGGACTGAGGATGGCATTGTGGCGCCGCCCAAATCTGGTTTTGGGCGGTCCAATCACACTCAATGCAAGCGGCAGGACCATTGCCAAAAAAAAGCAAATGGGGATGAGTACCAGCCCCCAAGGAATCAAGATCACGCCTACGGGTACTGACAGGGCACAGAAGGTGATAATCGCAAGCCCAAGGGTCTCGCCGTGGCCCGATGCCCTACACACATCGTTACATCCACGGAGGTGCCAGATCACCCCAAAAACGGCCAATACGATCCCGCTCACTCTGAGCGTTTACCGCGCCGCGGGCGCGTTGGAGAATTGAACGGCCAGCACGGCCTGCGTCGCGCAGATGCGCACGATAAAGCCCGGGTCGTCCTTCGCCAACGCCTTCAAGGCGGGCAACGCCGAGAGGGCGTTGGTGCCCAACGAGGCGAGGGATGACACGGCCTGTCGGCGGACGGTAGTCGAGGTGTCCCGTAACCCCAGGCTGAGCAGGGGGACTGCCTTCGGGAACTCGGCCCCCATTTCGCGCAGACAAGTCACCTCCATTTCGCGCAGGTCTCTATCGCCAGAGCGCCACCCGTCCTCGAAAACAGCGGTCAACTCCGGCGATTCTCCACTGATGCGCCAGACGGCGGCGGCGGCGGCGAAACGCACCATGTTGCTCCGGTCCCCGCATTCCTTCCACAACAGCGGCAAGGCCTCTTGGGCACTTGGGCCGATGCGCCCCAGGGCGCGAATGACCTGCCAGCGCAGGCCCCACCCGGGATAGCCTGGGGCCGGGACGAAAACCGTCTCCACCCTTTCCACTGGTCCGGGCCCTATTAAAAACACGCTGCCTTTGGTCTTTGGAAACAGGGTACTCCTCGCGCCGAAACGGTGCCGGTCCCATGCTTCAGCCATTGCATCCAAGTCGGCATCACCGGGCAGGCGGTCGCCGGCGGCGCGCTTGAGGGCGTCCACCAGTTTCCCGACGGTCCCGTCCGGCGTGGGCCGCAGGCGCCCGAGGACATCGGCTGCGGTGGCCTGTGCCGCATATTCCCCGTGGTCGAGTTGGTCGAAGAGCGCGGACAGGGTCTCAGGGGTCTGGGGTTGTAGCCTGCCCAGGGATCGGATCAAGTTCCGTTTTACGCTTGGCATGAACGGCCATCGCAATGTCGCGTGCCAGAACTCGAGGATGGGTTCCCTGAAATCGTCTTCGCTTACGTAGACGAACGTGTCCTCGGTTTCGCATTGGCCCAAGGCGTTGACCAAGGCAGTGGCGGCCCGTGGGTCGCCCGGCGCAATCCGTGCCAGCGCCCACGCAGCCCCGCGACGCCACGTTCCCTGGGCCGAGCCTCCCGCCCCCGGCGGATCCGGACTGTTAAGCGATTTGAGCAGATCAGGGACGGCCCGTTTGGCCGCCAGCCCGATTCGGCCCAAGGCCAAAAACTCTTCAATAATGGTCTCGTAATCCCACGTGTTCTCCTGGCCTATGGCCCAGACGAGCGTGGGCACTGCGTTACTCGCCGCGGGACCCAGAGCGCCAAGCTCGACGGCGGCGCGGCGACGCAGTCGCCCATAATCTCGGGGCGCAAGCCACCGCATCGGCACCTTCCTCCATACCGCCTGCTTGAGGCGATCTAAAAGCGAGCTGCCGGCCTTGAGTTGATGGGTCAGGGCCGTGACGCGAGCGCCCGGACCCCAGACGTCCAGGAGCACCCACAAGAGCACCAGGCAAGCGGCCAGGGCAAGGCCGCTGCGAACAAGGCGTTTTCCCAGCTTGACTGGTTTCTCCGCCATGAACGCATCATTGATACCCTCTCGCCAGTAGTCAAGCTTTTGCCACAATGGGCGCGCAATCAATCCTCAATGGCCACTCGACGCAAGCCAAAAAGCGCAAGCCCAACTGCCTTCCCACAGCCCGTGTTTGACCTCCCTCCTGCTACCGCTCGCAGCCTGTTCGCGCATCCCCCCGCTGCCACAGCCGCCTTGTTCCCCGTCGTTCGTCCTCAGCGGTGCTAACGCGAGTTAGAATGCGGGCGGGTTGCCGGCAGCACGTTCAGCGTGCGCGCCGAGCTTTCTTTCCCTCCGGACGTCTCCCCTGAGCACAAGCCTCGCCCGCCACAAAGTTAGTGTTCCTGCGGAGTGCCAGTCCCTTTGCTCAGCACGGGCTGGCACTCCGCAGGCACAAAATGAGACGAGATACGACGCGCTCTCTCAGTGGCCCTTCCCCCTGTCCCCTCCTCCGTCCCCCACCTACCTACTTCCCCCCCCGCCCCCTTGGGAGCCCGTTATCCCTGGAGCATTTGAGGGGTGGAGAAGCGCAGGCGCATTCAGCCGCTGGCCGTGGGCTGTTCCAAGCCGCAAGCCGAATGGTCTTTCGCCGCCACTGAGATGGTGGTAAGTGTCTGGGCTATGACACGTGACGAAGCGTCGGCACTGCTGCGGGAATACACGCAATCGGAATCACTGGTGAAACATGCCCTGGCCGTTGAGGCGGCGATGCGCCATTACGCGGCTCGGTTTGGAGAGAACGTCGAGACCTGGGGCCTCCTCGGCCTAATTCACGACTTCGATTATGAGCGCTGGCCCCAACCTCCCGACCATACCCGCCAAGGCGCGCGCATCCTGCGCGAGCGGGGGGTGGACGAAGAAATCGTCGGCGCCCTGCTCTCCCACGCGGAATGGAATTGGGACCAATACCCGCTGGACCGTCCGTTGCGCAAAACCTTGTTCGCGGTGGACGAGTTGTGCGGCTTTATCACCGCTGTGGCCTATGTGCGCCCGGAGAAGCTTACGGGGATGACGGCCAGCAGCGTGCGCAAGAAGATGAAGCAGAAGTCGTTCGCCGCCGCGGTGAAGCGCGAGGATATCGAGCGGGGCGCGCAGTTGCTGGGGCTGCCGCTGGACGAGCATATCCAGGGCGTCATCGGCGCCATGCTGGGGATCGCAAAGGAACTCGGGCTGGCGCCAGCCTAAAAAGTAGCTCGACGTTGCCGCCCAGCGACGCTTCGCGAAGGGCCCCCGATTAGACGCTCTCCGTCACGGTTGTCTGGTGGCGGTGCCGGAGCCCTTCCACACCGGAGCCACGGCCTCCGCCACCTCTTTCAGCGTCAGGTCTTTCCTTTTCCACCCAATCCTTCTCAAGGCTGTGCGAGTCTCATCCGCAATTGGCAGCTTCCACTCTCCCGCAAACATCGGGCTAAGGTCCTTTTGTGCCGCCACGCTCGCGCACAGCATCCAATACCAGGCCTGGGCCAACGCTCCCGCTTTAGTGTCCGGGCTGGAGATCGGAGCGACGGCCAACTCGTGGAAGAACCGCCTGACCCAGCCATCCCCGCCGTTCTCGCGGCGCAGGCGCAGCATGGCGGAGGCATAACACACTGGCTGGTCGGACGGTTCGATTATCCTCCCGCTCCCGTCCTTAATGCGGCTCACCTTCTCACCCATTCCAATAGTGGTGAACAAGTCAAGGAAGGTCAGCCCGCTCGCCGAAAACCGCGGCTCCACCCCCTCGATTACCTTCCGCGTTGGCGCATCCTCATCCTGATGCTTCCATTCCAGACGGCGCGGGCCGGTCCCGCCACCGAACGCATTCGGATTGCCGTTAGCATCAGAGTGCTTTTCATGCTATTTAATTGCGCGCCTTCATTTAAATGCGGCGGTGCTACCCAGAAGCGACCTTGCGCCTTCCGGCAGGCTGAGTATCATGGGCCGCGGCAAATCACTGCCTGTAGGTTCATGCTTGCGCGCGGGGCATCGGTCCACCCAACGCTCAGCTCACCGATGGCGGCCCTTCCGTGACTCCCGAATTGGCCAGCGGCGTCGCGGGGCCGCCATTCGGTGGTGCGCCCGATTCGGCACTCCCGCCTTGCATGCCTCTCCGCAAAAGGTACTGTGTCAAAAGCGCCAGCGGATAAAGCACAACAAGATAAAACGCCGTCGATTAAAAGACGATCGCAAGCGGCAGCTTGTAGAAGGCTTCACTATCCAGGGAGTCGGTCAGAGCCCAAGCACAGGGCAGGAGAAACCCGAAGACGGTTGTGCCGGTTAGCAAGGTTAGCAACGGGAGCACATACCAGCGCCAGCCCGACCAGCGCAAAATTGGCACCCGGAAGGCGCCACCAACAATAAATGACGCAACGACGGCGCAGACGAAATGCGGAAACCACATGCCGCCGAATACAGGTATCGCGTATCCAAAGACCCCTGCGACGAGGAACCAGCCCGTTCCTGATAGCAGCAAGAGCAACGAATACCGCATCTTCATGCCGAACGCCAAGGATGAGCCATGACGAGGAGCGAGATGGGCGCTGTGCTCATTGCTGTGCGCTTTCTTGGGACTAACGCCAAAATAAGCGACCGCCGCCCCGAACACAAGTGTGAGCGTGGCCAGTGCGTCCCAGACCCTGCCGAGTACCGAGCGGAGAAGCGGGGCGGCGGTTCGCTGGAGTGCTCGGTTGGGTCTTGTTTCATGGCAGGTAGTACTTCGCGGCCTCAAGTTGAGGACTCTTTCCAAACTCATCAACCGAGGCGCGAACGCAAAACCCAGTGTATTCAGCATCGGGCGGCTGCGGCTCCGTGGCGATCACCCAGCGCCCCTTGGAGAATTCAAGGAACCGCCAGTCTTGAGCGGAGAGACAGGGCCACGCGAGGCGCCCTTCCCGTGGCACGCGAGCCTCGGCCAGCGTCTTGCGCTCAAACCGCTGGCTTACAAATGCCGCCAGCACAACTCGTGCTTCTTCATGGCTGTGCTGCCCAACGACTAAGGTCAGGCACAGCCGCCGGGGACGGGTGCGGACGACGGGAAGACTGTATGAAGAATACCAAAGCCAGGAAACGGAACCGCGCGGCGGCTGTTGCCTGCACCGATTTGCAGACCGGAGAGGAATCATCGCATGAGGCACGTAAGGATTGCCCCGACGATCAACAGGGCACCGGGTGAGCACGCGATGAGGATCGCACAAACGTCCAGCGCCGTAATGTGAATATGGAACCAGCGTCCGGTCCGCCGGCGATCCCGCCGTCCGCTCTAGCGACCTGGTTGAACGAAGCCGCTGCGCGGGGCGGACGATTTAGGGCGTAAGGGAGCGCCCGGAGTTCCAGACTCCGGGCTATGACAAATATCCATTCCAATCCGACTCCCTTACGCCAAAAGTTCATTGAGTAT